>Ga0315274_10004178_pt1 | contig 21295 bp, 16 predicted proteins | sample YL17G02_20_MG_FD_203700 | JGI IMG/M metagenome (GOLD analysis project Ga0315274, IMG submission 203700) | Sediment microbial communities from Yellowstone Lake, YNP, Wyoming, USA - YL17G02_20 | ecosystem: Environmental > Aquatic > Freshwater > Lake > Sediment | place: USA: Wyoming | collected...
ATGCCCCGCGGGTCGCGCAGCGTGACCTTGACGAAGTCGTCGTAAAACCCAATCGCTCCCAGCGCAATCGAAGCCAGGATGACCACCCACACGAACCGATTGTTGAGCTGGCAGAACAGGAGCGTCGAGATCAGGACGCCGGCCAAAATCAGCAATCCTCCCATGACGGGCGTTCCGGCTTTCGATCCGTGCATCTCGTGAAGGTCGGGCGCGCCCTCTTGGTTGATCTTCAGAATCTGGGCGCCGATTTTCCTGCGCCGCAACGTGGCGATCAATCCCGGCCCCAGAAGCAGCGACACCACGAGCGCTGCGACCAGGGCCAGCGCGGTCCGCACCGAAATATACTGAAAGACTCGCACCGCCCCGAACGACGGGCTGAGTTCCTGGATCAGCTTGACCAACCAGAAGATCATAGCTTCTCCTTGAGGCGTTCGACCACTTCTTCGAGCGCCATCAATCGCGAGCCTTTGACCAGGATGACGTCGCCCGGACGGATTTCTTCAAGCAACGCGTTGACCAGGTTCTCTTTGGAATCGAAGTGTCCGGCGCGAACGCACATCCGTCCGGCCTCCCAGCTGGCCCACTGCGCCAGCTCGCCCGTCGTGGCGAACAGCGCGATGTTGCGCTCGGCCACCTCCTGGCCGACGATGCGATGGGCCATGGGCGCGTCGTCGCCGAGTTCGAGCATGTCGGCGAACACGAAAATCTTCCGGCGCGAGCCGGCGAAATCTTTCAACCCATCGAGCGCCGCCTCGACCGAGTCGGGATTGGCGTTGTAGCAGTCGGCGATAATCGTGACGCGGCCGACCTCGATGATTTCGGACCGCATCGGCGCGGGCTGGAACGCCTCGATCGCCGCGCTAATCTCGGGCAGGTCCACGTTCATGATGTAGGCCACCGCGGCGGCGCACAGCGCGTTGGAGACGTTGTGCCGCCCGAACGCTTTGAGCGTCACGGTCTGCTGTCCGTCGGGAATGACGAGGTTGAAACGGTAGCCCAGCGGGGCAACCGGCTCGATCTGCTCGGCACGGAAATGGGCCGGCTCGACCAAGCCAAACCTGGCCACGTCGCGCCCCGCGCAGAACCGTTCGGCGATCCAGCCGCACCCATAGCAGTCGGCGTTCAGGACCACGCAGGCGTCGGGCGGCGCGCGAACGATCAGTTCGGCCTTGGCCGTGCGCAGCTCGTCGCGCGAAGCGAAATTGCCCGCGTGGGCCGAACCCACGTTGGTCAGCGCAACGACTTCGGGCCGAACGATTTCCGTCAGATCGCCCAACTCGCCGGGCTGATTCATCGCGAGCTCGAAGACCGCCATCTTGTGGTCGTCGTTGAGACGAAAAACGGTCAACGGCACGCCGATTCGATTATTGAGATTGCCTTGCGTGACCAGCCCGCCCAGCGGCTCGATCATGGCGCGCAGCATCTCTTTGGTCGTCGTCTTGCCGCTGCTTCCCGACAGGGCCGCGACCAGGGGCGAGAACCTCGCGCGCCAGGCTGCCGCCAGCTTGCCCAGCGCCGCCAGTGTGTCCTCGACCGCGACGACAACCGAGGTGCCGAATTCGGAATGCGGAGTGCGGAATGCGGAATCAGAAGCAGAAAGCAGCGACTGGATGGCGTCGGGCCGGGAGATGAGGAGGGCTGCGGCGCCTTTGGCCACGGCGTCGCCGCAGAAATCGTGACCATCGAAGTTCGGCCCGCGCAGCGCGACGAACAGCTGGCCTGGCGTGATCGTTCGACTGTCGGTCGAAACGCCGCCGATGCGCGTTTCGAGCGACCCGGCGATCAACCGCCCGCCCAGGGCTTCAATCCACTCGCCTACCGCCCAATCCATCGTTCAACATCCATCACGTGACAATGTTCATTTCCTTCAACAGTTCGCGGACGGCGGCGCGATCATCCCACGGATGCAACTCGCCGCCCTCGTTCTCGTAGAGTTCATGTCCCTTGCCGGCGATGAACACCAAGTCGCCGGGCCGCGCCTCGGACAACGCGGTTCGGATCGCTTCGCGCCGCTCCAGGATGATGTCGTAAGGTCCATGCGAGGCCACACGCTCGATTCCCGCCGCCAGGGCGGCGGCAATGCGGTTGGGGTCTTCGAGCCGCGAATTGTCTTTGGTGATAATCGCGCGGTCCGCCCAACGGGCCACAGCCTCGCCCATCGGCTCGCGTTTGGTCGGATCGCGGTCGCCGCCCGCGCCAAAGATGCATATCAGACGACCGCGTCCGGCGACCAACCGTTTGGCCGACGCCAGAACGCGGTCGAGGGCGTCGGGCGTGTGGGCGAAGTCCACGTAAATGTCGAACGGCGCACCCGCTTCCACGCGCTCAAAGCGGCCGAGCACTCCCGGAAGATTCTCGATCCCCGCGACAATCGCATCGAGGGGAAAGTCGGCGGCGAGTCCGGCCGCCGTTGCCGCCAAAATGTTGGCCACATTGTAGTCGCCGCACAGGCGACTCCGGATCGAGCACGACCCGCCCGGAACATCGAGCGCGAGTCGAAGGCCGGCGCGGTCGCTTTCGATCGAGCGCGGGCGAACGTCGGCCGACGCCGCCGTCCCGTACGTCACGCAGCGGCCCGCATAGCGCTGATGGAATCCCGCGCCGACCGGGTCGTCGAGGTTGAAGACGGCGACCCCGCCCGGCGAGCGCGGCAGGAAGTCGTCGAAGAATTTCCACTTGGCCTCGATGTACGCTTTGCGAGTGCCGTGGAAATCGAAATGGTCGTGAGTGACGTTGGTCAGGACAGCCACGCGAAACGGCACGCACTCGACGCGGTCTTGCGCGAGCGCGTGGGACGAGACCTCCATGGCGAGCGCATTGACGCCGGCCGCGCGCATGTCCCGCGCGTATTCGACGAGAATGGCCGGATGGGGCGTCGTGTGGGCCGCCGGGTCGCGTCCCGATCCATAGCGGTATTCGATGGTTCCGATGAGACCGGTTTTTCGTCCCGCCGCGGCCAGAACGGACTCGACCAGATAGGCCGTTGTGCTCTTGCCGTTGGTTCCCGTGATCCCAACGACCAACATGTCGCGCATCGGGAAATCGTGAAAGGCATGGAGGAGACGGGCCAACGCGCGCCGCGTCTGCGCCACACGCAGGTAAACCGCGCCGTCGGCTTTCGGCGGCCTTTCCCGCGAGCCGATCAGGGCAACCGCCCCATTGCGAACCGCTTCTCCGATGAACGCATGCCCGTCGGCCGAGACGCCATCAATCGCAACGAAGAGAGCGCCCGGAATCACCTGGTTCGAACGATCGGTGACCGCCGTGATCTCAAGATCGCTGGACGGGACGGTTACATCGAGTTGTGCTCGTCGCAATAGTCCGCTGAGAAGCATCGCTATACTCCGAATTCAGCCATCAGCCCTTAGAGCCTATCCGAAAACCTGTGACATGGACTGGCACAGACGGACACGGACAAACACGGACCTGGTTTTCGGATAGGCTCTTGGTACACCCGAACACAGCAAAGGGACGGAAATGACAAAAAGGACGAAAGAGACAAAAGAGAGGGCAGAGCAATCAACCAATTTGGTCCCCCAATTGCGTTTTGCGGTACCTGGCTTGTGCAAAAAAGCGGTTAGCATCCGTTTCACCGCTCCGCTGACGGCTGATCGCTGATCGCTGACGGCTGATTAAACACTACCCGACACTCTCTCACGCCCCGCAACGGCGCCAGCGGCAGCGGCTCCTGGGCCGCCACCACGCCGCTGCCTTCAAACGAGACTTGCATTTCCAGGCCGGCCAGACACTCCCGAACCTCGCGCATGGTCAGCCCCTGGAGGTCGGGCATCTGCCCGCGGGGAGCGGCCTGGCGCGCCACCCGTCCTGCGTCGCGCACTCGGTGGAGGGTCATTTGAACGTCGGCGGGACTTCGCTCGGACTGACTCGGCGGGATTCCGAGAATCCGCAAGGCATGTTCAGCCACCTGACGTACTACCGGCGCCGCCACGGCACCTCCGTACTTCTCGCCGTGCGGTTCGTCAATGCAACAGAAAATCGTCAACTCCGGGTCGGGCAGCGGCAAGACGGCCACAAAGGAGGCCGTGTAGCTGGTTGGGCGCTCGCCGACGTAGTTGGGCGTGATCCAGCGATAGGTTCCCGTTTTCCCGCCGACGCGATAGCCCGCAATGGCCGCCTCTTTTCCCGTGCCGGTCTCCCATTGCCCCTCGGCATTGTAACGGCCGACGACGCCTTCCATGAGTTCGAGCACCTGCTGGCACGTGACCGGGCTGACGACGCGGCGACGAACGGTCGGTTGGGTGCGGCGGACCAGCCGCCCTTCAAACGTTCGCACCTCTTTGACGACGTAGGGCCTCATCAACAGCCCGCCGTTGGCCACAGCCGAGACCGCCGTCGCCAGCTGGATCGGCGTCACGGCCATCTCGGCGCCATAGGGCAGGGCCGACATGCTCAGCGCCGTCCACTGGCTGACAGGGCGCAGGATGCCCGAGTTTTCGCCCGGCAGGTCAATTTCGGTCCGCCGGCCAAAGCCGAACGATTCGAGCAACCGGCTGTAGCTGTTGCGATCGAGACGCTGGGCGGCCTCGACCATGCCGACATTGCTCGAAAAACGAAACGCGTCGCGGAACGGCACGATCCCGAGGGCGTGACCCGGGGCGTCGCGAACCGGCAGCGGCCGCGGCGGGAAGTAGCCGACGCCGTCGTGGCAATTGATCTTCTCGTCGAGGCTGGCCAGCTTGCGTGTTTCGAGCAGGATGGCGGAAGTGAAGATCTTCATGACCGACCCCAGCCCGAAGGCATGGCCGACGGTGCGATTGCGGAGGCTTTCGGGGTCGGCGGTTCCATAGGCGGTCGGTTCGAAATCAGGCCAGCTGGCCATGGCGAGAATCTCGCCGGTCTTGCACTTTTGGACAATGACGACGCCGCAGGCAGCGCGATAGCGGGCGATCTCGGTCCGCAAGGCGGCTTCGGCCACGTGCTGAAGGGACTCGTCGAGCGTCAAGACCAGCTCATTGCCGAAGGCCGCGCTCCAGTAGGTTTCGTCAATCGGCGTGAGCATCTCCTGGCGGGCGTCGCGAAGGCCCTGGAACTTCTTATAGTTGCCGCGCATTTCCGCGTCGAAGCGCTGTTCCGTCCCTGCCAGCCCGCTGGTCTCGCCGTTGCGATCGAACGTCGTGAAACCGAGCACATGACTGGCCAGCCGCCCCTTGGGATACTGTCGTTCGCACTCGCGTTCGAGATAGAAGGCGCTGGGCGGCGCCAAGTCGCTGGCGATCAGGTTGCGAATCCGTTGAGCGACTTCGGGCGACATGGTTCGTTCGACCGGCAAATGACCTCGTTTGTTCAACTGGTCGTGAATGGCGTCGGCGGGGCGACCGAGAATGCGGCCCAGCTCGACGGCGATGTCGGCCCGGTAGGTGGGTAGCAGCGACGTGTTTGCATACAGACTGTCGAGCATTGTGCTGGTGGCCAGCGCGCGCCGATTGCGGTCGTAAACGTTGCCCCGCTTCGGCCGGATGGGCACGTTGCCGATCTGATAGCGCAGCGCCTCGCCGACATAGGAATCATGGCGAACGATCTGGAGGCAATAGAGCCGGCCGATCAGCGCGCAGAGCGCCGCGCCGAACACGCACAGCACAAAGAGAATTCGCAGCCGGTACGGTTGGTGGAACATGGCGTCAACCCGGCGACTCCGTTATGGACCGCGCTTGTCGGCGTGGCCGTTTGTCTGTCTCACTGGATGATCAGGTAGGGGGCGGTCGCGCGGCGGTCCGCCGCTCGCCTGGGGCAATCGGAAAAATGGCCGGGCCAACGCCAAACTCGAGACAGAGGGGGACGGCCTCGAATGTTCTCCTCCAGCGAGGTCAGCGGTGCGGGAGCCCAACGGTCAACGGGAATGGGGCAACAGGAACGGGACACGGGAACAAGAGCGGACAGGTGCGGGTGCGTGTCACAGTCGTCGACAGCAAGAACGGTCGCCTTCATGCGTAACGCGTTGGCCCGGCCACAATTTGAATGTCAGTCAAGCCCTGGGCGGATTCCGCCTCCTTTCAACGCTCCGGCGCGCGCGGCTGCGCCTGAACCGGCGACAAAACGGCCCCCAGCACGCGGGCCACCAGCGGTTCCGGCGCGGCGCGTTCCCCTTTTCCGGTTCGCGCCAGAGCGATCTCCGAACAAATCCGATTCGACTTCTCCATCAGCGAAGCCGGCATCTTCCACACTTCCACCTGATCGGCCGGCAGCGCAATCAAGCCCAGCCGTTGCCGGGCATAGTCGAGCATGCGATCGCCGCCTCGAAGCCGCGCCACGTCGGCGGTCAGGGCGCTGTGGCGAATCCACAGATCCTTCGACTGCACCTGAAAGCGGCTGGCCTGCATGCTCAGGTCGCGCGTGGCCATGCGCAAATGAATGTGCGCCAGTCCCAACCCTACGACGAAGGCGGCCCAGAACAGCAGATGCAGCATCCGTCCGTACTCTCTCGGACGGCGGTCGCTCGGCTCTCGTTTGACCAGGATGCGTCGCATTGTCGGACCTTCGACTCTCGACCTTTGGACCTTTGACTTTTGACCTTTGACTTTTGACTTCTACCTTCCGATTCTCCGCGCCGCCCTTAGCCGGGCGCTCCGCGATCTCGGATTCCGTTCACACTCCTCGTCGGTCGGGCGAACCGGCTTGCGCGTCAGAACTTCGAGAGCCGCTTGCCCGTTCGTCGCCCTCTCATTTCCCTGCCGCGAATGCCGGAGATCGCGACGACGAAAAGCCTCCTTGACCACTCGATCCTCGCCGCTGTGAAAGCTGAGAACGACAATCCGTCCGTTCGGGGCCAGTCCCTCGATGGCCTGTTCCAACCCCCGCGCCAGGTGATCCATCTCCGCATTGACCATCATCCTCAACGCCTGGAATGAGCGGGTCGCAGGGTCTATCCGCCGCCAATTTTTCGCCGGCGGGACGGCCGACCGGATCGCGCGCGCCAGGTCGGTGGTTGTCTCCAGTTGCCCGCGGTCGCGGCGCCAGAGAATCGCTCGCGCAATTCGTCGCGCCCAGCGTTCGTCGCCCGCCTCGCGCAACACCTTCTCGAGTTCCTCGACCCGGAGCCGCTTCAGCCATTGGGTCAGAGTCGGGATGGGTTCGCTTCGCGAGAACCGGGCGTCGAGCGGCCCTTCGGCGTTGAACGAGAACCCTCGGCTGGGGTCGGCCAGTTGCTCGCTGTTCAGGCCCAGATCGAAGAGAATCCGATCGAAGGTCTGGATGCCCGCCCTCGCCAGGTGTTCCCGCAGATCGCCGAAGGAACCCGCGATCCACCGAACCGCCTGTTCCGAAATGCCCTGTTCGCCGAACCTCCTTTGGGCGACCTCGATCATCTCGGGGTCGCGATCCAGGGCTACCAACGCGCCCTGGCGCTGCATCGCCTCGTATATTAACAGCGCATGCCCCCCACTTCCAACGGTCGCGTCAACTACGGTCAGCTCAGGCTCGGGTCGCAGGAAGTGGAGCACTTCGTCCGGCATCACTGGCACGTGCGCAGTGGGGGACATGGCTCCGGACGGTCGCGTCTCGTCTCCTTCGTTCAACGTTTCCCCAACTCAGAATCCACAATTCAAAAGACAGAATTGCCTCACGGCGACTTCGCCGCCAGGTGTTCCATGGCTCCGTCGGCGGCAGCGTCGGCGTTGCGAATCGTCTCCTCGACAAACTCGTCGAACCGCTTCTCGTCCCAGATCTCGAAGTGATTGCCGCACCCGACGACCACGATGCGCTTTTCGAGCTTGGCCACTTCGACCACCTTCTTCTCCAGGCGGATTCGCCCGGCCGAATCCAACTCGCACGAACTGGCCAGCGACGTCACGAACCGCTGCAACTGCCGGCTGTGGCGATCGAGCACCGGCATCCGCTTCAGCTCGCCGACGTAACGCTTCCACTCCGCCACCGGATAGACCGCCACGTTGCGAAAGCGGTCGGGCGAAATCGTCACAATGACTTGGACGCCTCCGCCGGTCTCCTGATATTTGTCTTGCAAAACCGCCTTGAACGCACTAGGGACGACCAATCGAAACTTGTCGTCGAGGGTGAGGGGATTGTTGCCGAGGAACCCCAAATCCTCGCTCGAATCGGAGGCCGAATGAGACTCGTCAGGGTCAGGAGGATGTGGTTTCTGGGCCATAGACGCTGTCGGGTCTGACTCCCATTTTTTACCACCTGACTGCTGAAAGCAACCATTCTCTCCCACAATCTCCCACACCCTGTCAAATGCTTTTTTTGACTTTTTGATGATTTTTTTCTACCCGGCCCTGGGCGGGGTTTTGCCGCCGAACACAGTCGGATTCTCAGGCATCGGCAGACCATGGAACCGCGGAAAATCGCGCTGATCACGCCTTCGGTGAGGCTTCTGGGAGCGCGCCGGAGTCTGCTGGCTCTGGCCAAAGCGCTCGATCCGGCGCGCTTTTCGCCGGTTGTGGTCTGCCCGCGACGAGGCGATTTGGAGGAGGAACTTCGGCGGGCCGGTATCTCCACCTGCATCCACGCTCTCCCACCGTGGCGCAAGGGCAAGTCGCTCGTCACGATCCCGTTTCATGTGTGGCGTCTGCGGCGTTGGGCGCGCGATCTTGATATTCGCCTTTTCCACTGCAACGAGATTTACCCGACGCCCTATGCGGTGCGTGTGGGGCGGCGGCTGGGAATTCCCGCGATCTCCCACATGCGCCTGTCGGTGGACGCTCGCCTGATCCGGAACTACGAACTTGAGCGGGCCGACCGGATCGTGGTCGTCTCGCACGGGGCCGCCGAGCCGTTTCGTCTCTGGCCCGACTTCGAGCGCCGGGTGCGCGTGGTCTATAACGGACTCGATGTAAAGGAATGGCGGCAGGCGGCAGGCGACGTCGCGGCGGCGCGCCGAGAGGTTCGCCGGCGACTGATGCTCCCGCCCGATGCAGTTTTGATAGGACACATTGGACTGATAGGACGCCGGAAACAGCAGCATCTTCTAGTTGAGGCGGCGCGGCATCTGGCGCCGCGGCTACCCGGCTGCCATTTTCTGATCGTGGGCGACCCCTCGCCCAACGAGCGCGACTACGCCGAGCAGGCGGCGTCGGCCGTCGAGGAGGCCGCGCTGGTCCGGCGCGTCACGTTCTGGCCGTTCCGCCGCGACATCGCGCCGGTCTTCGCCGCGCTCGATCTGAACCTGTTGATTTCGTCGGACGAGGGATTTGGCCGCGTGGCTATCGAGGCCGGCGCGCTCGGTGTGCCGACCGTCGGCACGCGAGTCGGCGGGATTCCCGAGGTGGTGCTCGACGGCGAAACGGGGCTATTGGCCGATGTCTCGGATTCGGCGGGATTATCGGATGCGATCGAGCGGCTCGCGCGCGATGCCGACTTGCGCCGCCGCCTCGGCGAGGCTGCCCGCCGGCGCGTCGAACGTGAGTTCACGATCGAAGTCCACGTGAAGCGGATGATGGACTTGTATGAGGAAGTGCTTTCCGGTCCCCGGTCGGGAAAACGGCAAATCGAATGAGCCTTTTGCAGAACTCAAAGTGGCGTGGGCTTTCAGCCCGCGAAGAGCCGTAAACTGGCCGCGAATCCTGTGTTCTGAACCCTTTTCACAGGCTGACAGCCACACGCGTTTAACGGTTTCCGATCCTCTACTTGTTTGAAGAATCTCGATTTAAGCCTTTGACAGGATGACAGGATTCACGGGATTCTGAAATCTGGGACATCCTTTGCCCGCCATCCTGTTCATCTTCTTGCCTGTTTCCAACCTCTCCCAAAAAAGCAACACATCCGCCGCCGCGCCAAGTCCTGCGTTTCTTCCTGCCCCTGACCGGTTCGCGAAAACCCAGAGAGAGCGGAACGAGTCAATGCCCTTGCGGAGTCTCCGCGCCTCTCCATACCGCCCGATCGCCGGGAAAAGCCCTGTTGGCCGGATTCACAGGATTCCTCATCTCGTTTCATCCGGTTCATCCTGTCATCCTGTCAAAAGGGTTCTCGCCCCGCCAAAACCATTAAATGCCTGCGGCTGACAGCCTGCGCCACAGAAGTTCTGCAAAAGGCTCGAATGACCGCACTCGGCGCGCGCGGCGCTACTTCAGCGTTCCGATCCGCTCGAAGTCCACATAAGTGCGCAGAATCTCGCCGAAGTAGAGCCGGTGGAAGTCGCCCTGGGCGTAGCAGCCCGTGACAATCTGGCGGGCCAATTCGTCGGGCTGAACGTCGTTGCGGTGGACAACGCGGCACTCGTAGTGGATCGCGCACTCCTCGATGATCGGCACACTGATTTCGGCCGAGGGCATGGCGGTCAGGCCCATGCGCGCGAACTTGTCCACGTCGCGGCCCGACCGGCTGCCGCAGAACTTGACGGCGTCCTTCAGGGCCGGCGTGGGCACGTTGACGGTGAACTCAGGCACCTTCTCGATGCAGCCGTAGGTGTATCGAGAGGGTCGGACCAGGACAGTGAACATCGGTTTGCCCCAGATGATGCCGACCGAGCCCCACCCGATCGTCATGGCGTTGGGCTTGCCGGGGTGGGCCTGGGAGACCAGCAGAAGTCCGTCGCGTTCCATGACTTGGTAGGTCTCTTTGATGTGCTGCGAAAACGCCACGCTCGCTTTGCTCATCGTGTGTCCTCCTATGGATTACACCAAATCCACCAGCGCGTCGCGAAAATGGCAGAAACTCCGAGAGCAATTGCGCGCCGGCTCCATGTGCTTCGCGATCGTCCGTGCCGCCTCAATCTTCCGCAGGCCGCCCCGAAGGTGACCGGCGTGCTGTAGCTCTCGTTCGAGCGCTTCCGACGTTCCACCTTTGATCGCATCGGGATCGCGGTAGCGAGCTTTCCGGTCAAGAGTAGAAGGAAGACGCGGAAACGCCGCGCACAGCGCGCTGATGTCACCGAAGAACCAGGCCTCCAGCTCTTCCACGGCAATCCGGTTAACGACTTGCACTCGCCCCCCGCGCCCTGGGCGGCTGCGCGTGGATAGCCCTGCTCGATGCGCTGCGGCCTCCAGCTCCTTCTTTAGCTCATGGCACTCCTTGGCGTCTCGGTCCACCAACACAACGATCCGCGAGTCGTGGGGCAGCCAACTTGCATAACCTTTCAGCCGGGGTGTGAGCTTGGCCAGCAAGTCTCCTTTGCCCTGGTGAACGTGAATTGCCCAGGAAGATCTTTCCCCAAGAATCTTGGGCAGGAGCTCGTTTAGCGCAGCCTCGGCAGAGGGTTCCTCAACCAAGAGTTCGATGTGCATCTCGATGGTCCTTCTCGAATCCGCGTTCTCGCAGGGAAGGGCTGTCGGCTCTACCTTGGCTATCCGATTGGCTCGCCCGCTTTGGTCAGCGGATCTCCGACCCGAAAGTGGCCTTCCATCCAGAGCTGCCCCAGCTTGGCTCCGTTCTCCAGGAACGCCTTGATCCCTTGAACATCGGCCGCCCGCCGCGCCTTCGTGAAACCCTCTCTGTCGCGATGAAGTATCCAGACTTCTTCCGGCTCAAGACCATCGAGGAAAAAGGGCGAGTGGGTGGTCACCAGGACCTGGGAGCGCTCTGAAGCTTTGCGGCACTCTTCGGCGAGTTCGGGAAGCAACCGCGGGTGGAAATGGTTCTCCGGCTCCTCAATGCCGATAAGCGGCGGCGGCATCGGGTCGTATAGCACAACAAGATACGCGAGCATTTTGAGCGTGCCGTCCGAGGCCCATTTGGCAAGAACGGGCCGGTCGAATGGAGCATCCTTCACTTGAAGAAGGAGGCGACCGTCGGAGAGAATTTGCGCATCCACCTTCTCCAGCCGAGGCACGCGCCTCTGAAGGGTCGCAAAGATGCGATCCAGCTGCTGCGGATGCTGCTCGCGAAGATACTGCATGACATTCGGCAGATTATCGCCCTTCGGTGACAGGCGCTCTTGTGCGCCCGCTTCAGGCCAGCCGCGCATGTTGTCCGCTGTCAGGTAGGAAAGATACCAGCCCGAAATGAAGCCGCGCAGGGCGGAAACGCGCGAATGTTTCGCGAATTGCCCGAGAGTGTTGACCGCCAACATCTCGCGCGACGCCAGTTTCTCATCTACGCGCTGGGCCGTCTCGTCGGGCTCATCGCCCGAAATGACGTATCCACTACCCTTCTCGAAATCCAAGAAAATGAAAGGGCGGCCCGCTTTCCCTTTCTTGCGCGTCCAGCGTAACCATTCCCTGCTGACGAACGGACCCGAGGCGTCCTCGTCAATCTCCAGGTGGTAGGTAATGACCGGCGCTTTCGGCTGTTCACGATACTTGATCTCAAACGTGATGGCTCCACTGGCGTTCCTGCTGCGCAGTTCCCGAAACCTCTGTCGGTGCTCCCAGGCCGTCCGAAGACCGACGTTGAAACACTCGGCCAGGAACGCGAAAACATCAAAGACCGTGGACTTGCCGCTGCCGTTTGGACCGAGCAGCACCGTCAGGGGTGAAAGGCCGGACAACGTGAAATCGCGCAGCGCCCGGAAGTTCTTGATGGTGATGCTTTCGATCCGGGCCGCTGCCTCGGGACCAATGCTGGAGGCCATGCGTCACCCTCCACGTTTCCTCGCATTTCCGTCGCTTGGATTCCTGCAAAGTGCCGCAGTTTCATACAATGGAGAAACCGATCCCGCAAGCTCGATTCCTACTCCAAGCGCGCCCGTTCAAAGATTGCGCCCGTGCGATAGTCGTTCCAGGTGTTCTCGAACCAGTATTGCGCCTGGGGAATCGGTCGCACGGCCACGGGCGAGACCTCGAACTCGCCATCGCCGCGATGACGGACTTCGAGGACTTCGCGGCGAAGCGACTCGTTTTCGGGAATGGAGCGGAAGTGATCCCCCAGCAGATTGTGGACATCGCGGCCGCCGGCCCGGTCCACGACGAGATAGGAGCCGCGACTGCCGCCGCCGCGTTCGAGATAGGCTTCGATGGCGCGAAGGTAGCCGGCGTGAGCCAGACACATCTGCTCGGCGGAGATGGCTTCGAGGAATTGGGGCGCGCCGGCGAGCCGCAGACCCTCGCTGCGCACGCGGCGATAGAGTTCGCGCGCTTCGACGACGGCGCGGCGCACCGCGTCAGGCTCCCGCAAGACGGCGCCCGCCCGCGTCATCCGGCGACGAATGTCATTGCGCACCTCATCCACGTTCAGGGCCGCGCGGGACGATGCTTCGAGCAGTCGCGCAATTCGCGCCGCACGCTTCTGGAGCGCGTCAGCCGCCAGCCCGAGACACTCCGTCCGCGCCGGTTTGGCCGCGCCCCGATGGACGATGGCCTGGGCGGCGCGCAACCCTCCCACCTGGCCGCTGTTGAGGGCCGACCCGCCCGGGCGCTTGACGCCGTGCGTTCCGGCCAGCTCGCCGATGACGAACAGGCCGGGGACGTTGGACTCCCACCAGAGATTGACGGCAAAACCGCCATTGTTGTGTTGGGCGCAGACGGCGATTTCGAGCGGCTCGCGCGCGATGTCTTTGCCCAACTCGCGGTAGAGTTCGATGCTCGGGCGGTTCATCTTGTCGAGCCGCTCGATGGGCGCGGCCTGTGTGGCGCCGGAGCGTTCGAGATAGACGCGCGCCTCATCGCTGAGTTCGGCAAGAGAAAAAGGATTCCAGCCGGGCGACGGGCGCGGGTTTTCGCGAAAGTCCATGAAAACGCGCCGGCCGCGAAAAACCGATTCGTTGTAAACCGCCAGGTCCACGAGCGACGAACCGCCCACGACGCGCTGTGGATCGAACGGCCATTGATAGCCCTTGAGGAAGACGTTGGAGGCCATCGTGCGCATGTCGGCGAAGTAGTCGTTGAGGAACTCGCGCTCGTCCCCGCCCCCTGGCGCGGCGCTGAAATAGCGCGGCACGACCTGCTGATAGGTTCCCGACAAATTCCAGCGCGGCTCGATCGAAGCCAGCCCAAACTGCGACTCGGTGAGATTGGCGCCGACCGCTCCGGCCTCGAACAGTGCGCCGTGGCTGCCCATCTGGCCGCGCGGATAGACGGTGACCTCGTACATGTCGCCGGGACCTCCCGTGGCCACAACGACGTTGCGGCAGAGGAACAAGACCAAGCCGTGGCCGGGTTCGTCGAGCCGCGTGGCGTCGGCGGCAATCACTCCAACGGCCCGGCGCGCATCGGCTTCGCCGGCCGTCACGATGTCCAGCATCCAATGTTGGTCGAAGAAACGGACCCCGTAGTAGCGCAGCCGGGCGAGCGACTTGCGGACCATGAAGCGCGACGTCCAGGGTCCGGCCGACGTGGCGCGCTGGCGCGGGTCGTGGTCGGTCTTGTAGCCGACGAATCCGCCGCGCTCGTTGTGGGGAAACGGCACGCCGTTTTCGACCAGGTGGTAGAACTCGCGCTGCGAATTCTCGCCTTCGAGCAGAGCCAGGTCGCCGTGGCAACAGCCGCCGGCGGTCAGCGACTGCGCGAAATCGAGCGGGGAGTCGGCCACGCCGTCCTGAACGCCGACGCGGTAGTAGGTCTGCTTGTCCGAGCCGGAGTTGTACGAGGTGCCGGCGCCGATGCCAGCCGTGACAAGGGCAAACAGGCGTTCGGGGTGCTGGACGCCGGCCTCTTCGAAGCCCCGATAGAGATGTTCGGCGCAATTGAGCGCCGCCGCGCCGCTGCCGACGATCACGGTGTTCAGGCAGTGGACCGCCGCCCTCTGGTATTCGCCGGTTCTCGACAGTGGTTTTCGTCCCATGAAGCTCGTTGCCTCCCTACCGATAGATTGCAGCAACTTCTATTGACCGTAGGCTGCCCGGCTGCCGGGCCCCTTGTCAAATGAAGACGAAGGCCGAACTTTGCGGAGTGGACGGAGTGGACGGCATGGACGGAGTGGACGGCATGGACTTCTTCCTCGGCGAGAATTGCTTGACCTTCGGCGGACGCTCGAAGCAAATTCAACCGTCCAGCAGATGTACCGGCCTTTGAGGGCGTTTCGATCAAGTCAACAGCAGGAAGCGCAAGCCATCGGCTCGATGGCCGAATCCATCCAAGACAAGGGGGACAACTGTGGCAGACAGGGAGAAACCGAAAGTCTTGCGCGTGGGGCTGGTCGGCGCCGGCACGATCGGCATGGTCCACCGCGCCGCGTATGATCAGACCGGGGCGGCGCAGGTCGTGGCTCTGGCCGACCCGCGCGGCGAAGAAGTGCTGAGGCAGAGCGGGGCGTCCTACGTGCCGGGGTCGCAGGCTACCGGCGACCTGAAACTGCCGGTGTACAAGACGCTCGGCGCGCTGCTGGCCGCCGAACAAGTGGACATCATTGATGTCTGCACGCCGACGCCGCTTCATCGCGACGTGGCGATCGAGGCGCTTCGAGCGGGCAAGCACGTGCTGTGCGAAAAGCCGATGGGCCGCACTCTGGCCGATTGCGACGCCATCCTGGCGGCGGCCAAGGCGGCCAAAGGCAAGTTCATGATCGCCCATTGCCTTCGCTTCTGGCCGGTCTATGAGTACCTGCACGAAGCGGTCGCGTCGGGGCGATATGGGCGGGTCGAGCGGGCGCGCCTGAGCCGCCAGGTGATCGTTCCGGCGGGCGGGTGGTTTCTCGACGGGCGAATGAGCGGCGGCGCGATTCTTGATCTTCATATCCACGACGTGGACTCGGCGGCGTGGATTTTCGGCCCGCCGCGCGCGCTCACGGCCTTCGGGCGAATCGGCCCCAGCGGCTGCCACGACCAGGTCGAGGCCGTGTGGCATTATGGCGACGACCGGCTGGTCTTGCTCGAAGGGACGTGGTTCAAGGCCGCGCCCAGCGGCTTCGAGATGAGTTTCGAGGTGGCGATGGAGGGGGCAATGGTGACGTACAACTCGTCGCGAAAGCCCGATCTCCAGGTCCACGTCGCGGGCCAGGAGATGATCGCGCCGCAAGTCAGCGCGCAGGACGGTTATTTCCGCGAAATCGAGTATTTCGTTCGCGCGATCCTGGACGGACGGCCAATCGAGCGGGCGACCGCCGAGAGCTCGCGCCTCACCATCGCATTGATCGAAAAAGAGATTCAGTCCATCGAGTCACGCAGTACGATTCCGGTATGAGGAAATGGAGGAAACCATGAAGCCCTTCGACGTGGGAGTTTTCTCAAACAGTCTGCATCCGAAAAGCCCCGACGAGTTGTTCGACCGGCTGGCGAAACTCGATCTGAAGGTGATCCAGCTGGGCCTGATTGATCCGGCGTGGCTGGCGCCGACGGTGGTGGACCAGCTGGAGCGCCATCTGAAGTCGAGCGGCGTCGAAGTGCAGGCGTCGTTTTTCGGTTTTCCCGACGAGGACTATTCGAGCATACCGCGCATCCGCGAGACGGGCGGATTCGCCTGCGATTTCGAGGCGCGCCTGGCCACGGTGCAGGAAGTCATCCAAATCTCGCAGCGCCTGGGGATCAAGGCGGTTGGAGGCCATGGCGGTTTTATTCCCGAAGACCCCGACGACCCGCAGTACGCGACCATGATCACGCGAATTCGGCGCGTGGCCGACGAGATGGGCGATGCGGGACTGCGCCTGCTGCTGGAAACGGGCCAGGAGACGCCCGACGGCTTGCTCCAGGTTTTGCACGACGTCGGGCGGAAGAACGTCGGCGTGAATTTCGACCCCGCCAACATTCTGCTCTATGGCGTCGGCGAGCCGACCGAGGCGGCGCGCAAACTCGGCCGCCACATCGCCAGCGTCCACGCCAAAGACGCGACGCCTTCGGGCCAGAAGGACGTGTGGGGAACCGAGCGGCTCCTCGGCGACGGCACGGTCAACTATCCGCAATTCCTGAAGGCGCTGCGCGACGCGGGATTTGCCGGACCGCTCATCATCGAGTGCGAGATTCCCGGCACCGAGCCGATGAGCACGGTCTCGCACGCGCGCGACCGGCTGCGCGGGTGGCTGACAGGAACGTGAGCGGAAGAACGAACAATCGCGCCCGTCTTCGGTGATCGTCGGAGAGGAAACCGCGTCTTCCGGCCGTGTGTTTTATTGCTGATGCAGAGTGTCAGCGGGAGTGGTTCTTGACTCCGTCCGCATGGCCGTCGTAGGGTATGAATTGGACCACCGATGGAACGAGGGACTTCTGTGAACCCAGTCGCAATCAGCCCTCAGCCTTCGGGCAGCCTGATTCCGGCCGCAACCGTTGATCAGATCGTAGCGGCGATTGTGGAGAATTTCTCGCCCCAGATGATCATTCTGCTTGGTTCGTATGTGTCGGGTCATCCCACGCCGGACAGCGACCTGGATTTGTTAGTCGTGATGGACACCGATATGCCACGCCACAAGCGGGCCGTTCCGATTCGTCTCCTGTTTCGTCCCATGCCGTGTGCGATGGACATTTTCGTCTTTACGCCGGCGGAAGTCGCCGAGTGGAACGGGACGGTCAACCACATCATCACGGAAGCGTTCGAGTGCGGAAGAAAGGTGTATGGCAAATAAGAGCTGCGAAATGGCCCGGCGTTTTCTCGAGAGAGCGGATCACGATCAAGAGTGCGATCTGCCAATCTTCGTTGAATCAGAACCGAGGTCGCGATGAAGGCTCCTGAAGCAAGCGCGCCTTTTCCATTTACAAAACCAACCGTCTTCCCTAAACGCGGTATTCTGTTTGGGGGCTGAAAGCCACGGGTGAGGCCTTTCGGCTCCCTCTCTCCAGGCGCGCTCGAATCTCCATTCGGCAGAAGAAGGGATTGCCGTCTCTTGCCCAGGCGCAACGACATCCATAAAATCCTGATCATCGGCTCCGGCCCGATCGTCATCGGCCAGGCGTGCGAGTTCGACTATTCGGGCACGCAGGGGTGCAAGGCGTTGCGCGCCGACGGCTACGAGGTCGTCCTGATCAATTCCAATCCCGCCACGATCATGACCGACACGGAGTTCGGCGACCGCACGTACATCGAGCCGCTGACGCTCGACTTCGCGTCGCTCGTCATCGAAAAAGAGCGGCCCGACGTGTTGCTGCCGACGCTGGGCGGCCAGACGGCGCTCAACCTCTCGATGGCCCTTCACGAGGCGGGCGTGCTCGAACGATTCGGCGTCGAGATGATCGGCGCCAAGCCCGACGCCATCGCCCGGGCCGAGGATCGAAGCTATTTCAAGAGGACGATGATCGAGATCGGCCTCGACGTGCCCCAGAGCGGTTTTGCGCATAATCTCGCCGAGGCCAAGGCGCTGGTGGATGAGATCGGGCTGCCGGCGATCATCCGGCCTTCATACACGTTGGGCGGGACGGGCGGCGGCGCGGTTTACAACATCGAAGAGTATCTCGAAGTGGCCGAGCGCGGACTGCGGCTCAGCCCGACCAGCGAAATCATGGTCGAGGAATCGGTTCTGGGCTGGAAAGAGTTCGAGCTCGAGGTCATGCGCGACCTCGCCGACAATTTCGTCGTGATATGCTCGATCGAGAACTTCGACCCGATGGGCGTCCACACGGGCGACAGCATCACGGTCGCCCCCGCGCAGACGCTGACCGACAAAGAGTATCAGGCCATGCGCGACGATGCGGCCAAGATCATCCGCGCCATCGGCGTCGAGACCGGCGGGTCGAACATCCAGTTTGCCGTCAACCCCGAAAACGGCCGGCGCGTGGTGATCGAGATGAACCCGCGCGTCTCGCGGTCGTCGGCGCTGGCGTCGAAGGCGACCGGTTTTCCGATCGCCAAGATGGCGGCCAAGTTGGCCGTCGGATACCGTCTTGACGAGATACCCAACGACATCACGCAGAAAACGCCGGCATGCTTCGAGCCGACGATTGACTATTGCGTGGTGAAGATACCGCGCTTCGCGTTCGAGAAGTTCCCCGGGGCCGAGCCGGTTCTTGGAACCCAGATGAAGTCGGTCGGCGAAACGATGGCCATCGGGCGGACGTTCAAAGAGGCGCTTCAGAAGGGGTTGCGCGGTCTGGAAATCGGCCGGGCGGGCCTGGGCGCCGACGGGAAGGACTCGTTCGACGCCGAGCGGCTGGAGTACTTCTTGCGCACGCCGAATCCCGACCGCATTTTCTATGTCAAATATGCACTGGAGACCGGAATGCCGATTGAGCAAATCTATGCTCTGACGGCCATTGATCCGTGGTTCCTGCAGAATATCGTTGACATTATTGAGTGCGAACGAGAGATTGAAAGCCAATTGCCCGGCTTGTTGGACGAAACGAAACGGGAGGGATAGACATGGAGCGCAGTTTTGGCCGGCTATCCAAGAAGAGGCGCGCGATGGCATTTTACAAAGCCATCCCGCCGCTTTCTTGCGCATTCGCTTTGTGCTTTTTTTCGGCTTTTGGACGGTGCGCGGACGAACAGCCGCCGCCCGAACGGCTCCTGCATTTCCCCAAGGACTACTCGGCGGGAACTCTGGACATTGAGGGGGAGCCATGGCGAGAGTTTGCCGATGCTCGAGGCGAAGTCACGATTCCTGCCGGCAAGGGGGTCCGGCTCCAGGTGAGCCAGGAGTGCATTGACAAGGGGCTCACGGCGCTCGAGACGCTTCGCCCCGACGATCTTGATTATCTCTGGTTCGACCGCCGGCATGGCCTCTCTGACAGTCTCTTTTCCCGCTTCCAGCGCCTGACCGGATTGCGCGGGATAACCTTCATAAGATGCACGGGATTTCAGGGCAACGGTTTCGAGCACCTCAAGTCACTTCCGTCGCTTCATTCTCTCTCGCTGGGCAACTTAGAACTCACGGATGAAGCCGTGCCCTATCTGATTCATCTGAGACGTCTCCGGAGGCTGAGTCTGAGGGGGACTGAGATTAGCTTTGAGGGATACAAGAGAATCCGCCAGAGCCTTCCGGAGATCAGGGATTTCGATCCCCCGAAGAATTACGACGAACTCGACTTCTCCATCACGTTGAAGGTTACGGATACGACCGGAACGGTCATTCCGAAAGCCAACGTAACCGTAATACACTATGACTTTGACGGATTCAGGATTTCGGTCGGCTCACAGGCAAAGAGCGACAAATCGCCCCAGTTCACGGGGCAGACGGATTCCAGAGGAGAGACCAAGATCTACTTCCATAACTATGCGTCGCCGGGGCACCGCGGATGGCAAGTTGCCTTTCTTGTGGAAGCGGCGGGCTATCAACCGACGGCGTTCGTGTTTGACCGCTACAACTCGCCTTGGGCGGTTGCCCTTTCTCGATTGCGGCGCGACGGATGTCCGGTGGAAGGGCGGGTCGAGAATATCCCAACGTCGTGGACGCAGCCACTCGTTGTGATCGCCGCGCCGTCGCTTCCGATGGACAGGGGCGTGCGCGGCCTATTCTCGCCCTATGAATGGGCGGTTGCCAAAGCCGACGTGGGGCGCGGCGGCGGTTTCAAGTTCCCTCCATTGCCTCCGGGCGACTACCAATTAAACGTCCTGGCCGCCGCCACGGCTCAGTGGCCGTGGGGCAGCGGCGATACCCAGGTTCATCTTTTGCGGAACGAGGAGGATCGTGAGAAGGCCGCCCATCAGGAGACACCACGATATTTCGGGAACCTCGGTCAGGCGAAACTCACCTTGCCGCTCGAGGGTCTCTATCCTGGCCCGGTTACCCTCAAGATCAAGGAAGACGTCGCAGCGATTTACGTGAAGGACGAGAAGGACCGTCCTGTGGTTGACGCCAGACTCGGAATCGAATGGTTCAAGGACTTGGTCCTATCATACTATCCGAGCGCCGACGGCTCGATCTACTACTCGCTTTTTGATCCCTTAGAAATCAGCCGGAAGCAGCCGTGGTCGGTGACTGTGTATTATGACAAGATTGCCGGGAAATACACCCGCCAAACCAGGCTGTTCGCCTCGTGGTGGGGTTCCGGAGTGCCAGAGGCCGACGGTGTGTATGATCCCGATAAGCATCATTTTGACTTTCAGGAAAAGGACCGCAGGGAACCCATCCGCGTGAAACGAGAATAGGGCGAGGGACGTATGTCGCCTCTCGGTGTCTGACGCGGCTCCGGTATAGGAAATCAGGAAACAGAGGATGAGCGAGCAGCCCAATCCAACGATCAAACCGCCGTCCAACATCGGCCTGTTTTTCTGCGAGATCAGATGGCGGGACGAAGTGGCCGAGCAATATCCATTCTACGTCGTTGAACGTGTAATAGACAAAGGCGATGCGAAGGCGGGAGAATGGATAAGGAAACGATACGGAGACATCTTTGTTCGAGATGTTCTCAGCCGGAGCCGTAAGATCGCGCGTGCCTCGGCGGAGCACTGGGCGAAGATATTCAACATACCCGAAGAAAGTGTTTTGGTTCTTAGCAAGGCTTGGCGTGAGGATCCAAATCATTTGTGGCCTTACTAGCCTAACTTCCGCACCGATGAAGTGATTTTCGATTATTTTTGGGGATTGGCGGTTCGGAAGTGCCGTGTTTTCAAGGGTGTTCGTTTTGGGATGGGGAAAATAGTGACTAATC
>Ga0315274_10004180_pt1 | contig 21292 bp, 37 predicted proteins | sample YL17G02_20_MG_FD_203700 | JGI IMG/M metagenome (GOLD analysis project Ga0315274, IMG submission 203700) | Sediment microbial communities from Yellowstone Lake, YNP, Wyoming, USA - YL17G02_20 | ecosystem: Environmental > Aquatic > Freshwater > Lake > Sediment | place: USA: Wyoming | collected...
AAACTCTCTAATTCCTCGTCACTCATATATCTTACTTCTACAACCTTTTTGCCAAGTAAAAAACTCTTGGCTAGTCCACCCCAATGAGTTTTTAATTGCTCATAATTCATTTCATCTAATTTCATAATGCTCTCTCCCATAAAATAACATGATTTACATTTTTGCCATACTCTTGTCTAGCCAATTCTAATGGGTCTTTAAATCCATTAGTCATGATATGCCCAAGTTTATAACCCCTTTTATTAAATACATCATAAAAATGATACTTCATAACAACCCTCCATTTCAAACTATATTACAAAATTACAGAAATGCAAAGCCAAAATGATTGACTCTGTATTATCCCTCGTGATTAAAAAAAACTCCCCCACCTACAAAAATACTTCTGTATTTTTTAAAAGTTTGATATAGGTTAAAGCCTTTTTTCTGCATTCTCTCAATTCCTTAAACCTTGGATAATGCTCCTTAATTGCATTATTGCTTAAAATACAATTAACCTCATGTTCCAAATGGCTTAAAAGAATAATTGCCTCTTTTTCTAATTGACTCATAACGATCTCCAAAATGGCTAATGTTAACCCCTAAGCCTCCGATTAAAGAGGCTTAGAGATAACACTATGCCAATGCTAATTGATATTGTTTTGGTAGAGTCCTCTCCCAATAATCAGCGTTAGTCTTAGCCTCCTCAATAGCAAAATCCTCATAGCCTATAAACCCTCCAACAGAGTCCAACATTTCCCCCTCTTTGTCCTCTATCGTATAGCCATAGCAATTTCCGACTAAATAATGGTCGTATTCCTTGACTTCATGCTCTAGCATTTTGATAGGATCAACAATGCCCTCATGCTTTGCGTCTCTTTTTGATATATAGATATAGCCGACTTGCCCACTATCCCAACCACAATTAAAAGGGCTAGTCTTCATGGTTATCCCTCCATGATCGTATAAATACAGAGGCAAATAAAAAATGTTGTCTTTTTCCTCTGTTAAAAATTCCTCAAACTCTTCGGGGTCTCTAAATGTATGCTTATCCCCCAAATCATAACGACCATGAAAGCAAACCATTTTCCCAAGGTTATCCCACTCCCTTGGGTTCATTGGTTCGTTATCGTGCCAAATATTAATGTTTAGCCCCTTATACTCAAAACTTTTTACATTTTCCATAATTCTCTCCATTATGTTATCAAATTGGCTAAAGATAGCCCACAAGCCTACTCAATAAATAGACTTGTAGATATCTCTATGCCCTAAAATAATAGCCATTATGACTTGAATAGTCCATCATGATATCTCTAGCCGTTCCCTCCCAATCAATATGAACATATGAGGGCAAGTCCTTAGGGATATCTCCACAACTTTCCAATAGTTCCATAGTAAAATCTATGTCACTATTGTATTGCCCTTGATAAGCGTCTCTAGCATCTTCAATAGTCCCCTCACCATAGCAATGAATATAAGCCTCCAAAATTGCTTTGTCATCATCGTCAAGGGCTAACCATTCCCACAAGTCAGAGTCCAAACCACTCTCAGAATAATAAGCCTTCGGAAATTCCTCAAAGTCTTGATACATCAGTTCGGGGTCTTCCTCGTCCTTGTGTAATTCTCTGCAATAGTCTAAAAATTCTTCATGGTCGTTAAATTCTGTTAGATCAACCCATGCCCCACCGATTGAACCATTATTGTATTTTTGATAAGTCCCTACATATACACTAGCCATTTTTCTCACTCCTTATAATTAAGATAATCTAAAAGCACCTTTTAAAGCCAAACGCTTGTCCCTTAAGTCGTCAATCTCTCGTCTAAGGTTTATTTTTTCCCATTCTTTTAAATGATGACTTAAAGCAATTTTTAGCTCCAAGCCTCCTATTTGCATATCTAAAAGTGATATTTGATATTTTGTTTTTTTGTCCACGATAGCCCCCTTAAAACTCAAAATTACAATAAACAAGCTTGTTAGGCTTGACCAATATAGAATGACTAATATCACTCCAATCATGCAACCAAAAAGCCTTAGCACTTCTATCATACTCGCCTTTTTGATAAACTTTTGAATGCGAGTCTTTACGCTTTATAAACTCGCCCTTTTTAACCTCAATGAGAGGCTTATACATCTCAGAATAGTCGTTATACATTTTGATATCCTTGTAATTTTTTGATTGTTTTAAGACTTGGGGCATGAATAACTCGCCCCCCAACCTCATGACCATAGGCAAAAGGCAAAAGCCTTTGCAATAAGTCTTTAATATCATGGCTTGATCTAATGTCAAAGCCATCTTCAACCCAAGTATCACTAATGCGTAATTCCACGATGTATTTTTGAAAAGCCATTTTTATTCCCCTTAGTAATTGACCACTTGTTCAATTGATAGAATAGGCACACTCAAACCCAAATACTTAAAATAATTCCAAGCTTTAGTTTTAGCCTCGCATGGTTTCCGTGCATGGTATTTAATTTCATACACATCACAAGCCAAGCCTTGAGCATTGATAGCCCTACCTCTTACCTTGTATATGTTGTGATTGTTAAAAGTATAAACTTGCATAATCAACCCCCTATGTAATGACATGGAAATGTCCATGTAATGACATCTTAACCCCTTTTTAATAACTCATGCAACATTTATTTTTCTACCCAACCGAGTGCAGCCGAGGCCAGAGCAGCAAAAACCCCCCAATGCCTTGTGGCAGTAGCTCCAGGAAGGGTCACTCTCTGCCTGGACTAGAGCCATCAGCGTTTCAACCCCCCAATGCCTCGCCCCCCTTGATATATGCGAAGCATGACAGACCAAGCCATATAAGTGATGTATAAAGATTGTATATAAGAGCCATAGAGGATAGATCAATTTAACCCATAGTGAGATATCACTCTAATTGAGATCGTGTCTTATAATGCGATTATGTAAGCCGTTTTATAGCTATTATTCATTAATTGTCTTATAATGACTCTTTTACAATCTATACCCTTTTTATACTCATGACCCTAAACCGAAAGCAAATCAAAGAGGCACTAGAGCAAACTCCCATAGATCAACTTCTACTGGGGGGCAATGCTAAAGATATATCCTTGACTCCTAAGCAAAAAGCCTTTGCCGAAGAGATAGCCAAGGGATCAACCAAAGCTAAAGCCTACCGAACTGCTTACGATAGCAAAGCAAAACCCCACACGCAAAGCCAAGAGGGTCAAAGACTCATGAAGAACCCATCAATAACCCATCATGTAGAGGCTATTAAACTAGCAATTGAGGCACAGAAATATCTCTACCCTACTCATTTAAGGGCGCTTGTTATCCAACAACTAACGGAAAAGGCACTTGACCCCGATGTCAATCATGCACAACAGATCAAAGCGCTTGAACTCATTGGAAAGTTTTCCGATGTAAACCTATTCCAAGAGCGTAAAGAAGTAAAGACCGACACGAACACACTAGACGCTAGGGCTAGACTCCTTGAGACCTTGACCAATGCAATCAGCACCTCAAAGAATATTGATAACGACAAGAGGCAAAGAGCGAGTGACCTACTGCAAGAGATAGCTAACTCTATGACCGATAGACCTAACACTATAACCATAGACCAAGAGCCAACCGAAGAGATAGAGCCAAGTATCCAAGACGAAGACCAAGCTATTTCCGAGACCTACCCCAATGCATACAGGGAAAATGACGACCCCACCGACCCCCATGCACCAAAAAATTCAGAAAATGGTGCTGGCCCTATGCATACTATTCCAGACAAACAATCATCCGTTTTATCCACGGAAGAGGCCCCCTTGTCTTTTGAGAACACAGAGGGGGAGGGGGTATATAATTTTTGGGAGCAGTTTGAGATAGCGCCCACAGAAACACCCCCCCTTAGTGATTTAGGGTCCCATCCCACCCCATTAGATATTCCTAACGCAAATTGGACTGAAAAGTAATGTATGAGCGTATAGATGTTGATTGGATATACAGTCATCTTGTATGGGCTTATGTGTTCCTTATCTACCTTATTGCTTCCCTTATGGCCATATACACAATATGGGCTGAACTTCGTAACAAGGGGGCGGAATGAAAACGATTGTGCATGTTAACCAACATGTCATTAAGTCTAATAGGAAGAATGGCGTTCAAGAACCAGTTTTGACCGTTAAGACTTATAAAGATAATAGATACGCCCATGAGGTTATTATCAAGGGTGATAGCAAGATTGTTTACAGCCCCGATAAACCATTATCCTGTGGCGCCCATGTATGGATTGAAACTATGGCTGAAGTTGAGGTAGTCAAATGAAAATGATTGAGATATTAGGGTTTGTTATACTTTTAATTGTATGGTGCGTATTTATGTACGACCTATTTATATGAAACAGTACGAACTAGACAAGTCTACAGGCGAGTTAATATGGGAAGAAAATACACCTAAACTACAATACAGCCCAGAGTTTACTTACTGGTATGAAAGAATCTACTTACAAAGCCCAAGCTTTTGTGCTTTACAGTATGACGATGAAAAGATGTGGGAAGCTTGGAAGGCAGCTAAACAACTTGGAGTTAAAGATGTGGAACTATAGAATCATTAAAAGAATTTCTGTACATGAACCTGAATGCTATTATGCATTGAATGAAGTATTTTATACAGAACAAGGCAAGCTTATGGCATACAGTGAAAGAGATGACATTGTAGGTGGATCTCCAGAAGAGATTATAAAAGTTCTAGAGATGATGTTAAAAGACGCTAAGAAATACCAACCTGTATTAACTGAAGACGACTTTAATAAATGACCCCAGCACAAAAAGAGATATTCCTGATAGTAGACGAGTACTGGCGTAACTACGGCTTTGGTCCTACTATTGATGATGTTATGCGTCTAACGGGTGCAAGAGGTAGAGGCAACGTGGCCCGTAAGATGCAAATCCTTATTGAAATAGGGGTATGCAAAGGGGTAAAGGGGCGTGCAAGATCTATCCGCCCAGCTGGGTTAAAGGTAAGATCAGTTGAGTAAAGATATCATAGACCTTATTAAGATGTTGCCTGAGGCGGAGCAAGCTCCTATTTGGGAGGAGGTTCGTAACCTAGCCTCAGCGGAAACAAGAGAACAAGGCACTACGGACTTTATGAAGTTTGTCACAACCATGTGGCCTGGTTTTATACATGGAAGACACCATGAACTTATGGCTAGGAAGTTTGAAGAGATAGCAGATGGAAAAATTAAACGTCTTATCATTAACATGCCACCTCGTCACACAAAGTCTGAGTTTGCCTCTTTTATGTTGCCTGCTTGGTTCTTAGGAAGGTTCCCAGGAAAGAAGATTATTCAGTGTTCTAATACAGCAGAACTTGCAGTTGGGTTTGGACGAAAGGTAAGAAATCTGGTAGACTCTGAAGTCTATAGCGAAATATTCCCAAACGTTGCCCTTCGTTCTGACTCTAAAGCTGCTGGTCGCTGGAGTACTAATGCTAATGGTGAGTACTTTGCTATTGGTGTGGGTGGTACTGTCACAGGTAAGGGAGCTGATCTACTCATCATTGATGACCCGCATTCGGAACAGGAAGCAGCGTTAGCGGCTGGAGATCCAACCGTATACGATAAGGTCTTTGAGTGGTATACTTCTGGGCCTAGGCAGCGTTTACAACCAGGTGGCACAATTGTAGTAGTTATGACCCGTTGGGCTAAACGAGACCTCACTGGTAAGATTTTACAAGGTATGGTTGATCGTGATGGTGATGAGTGGGAGATTATTGAATTACCTGCTATACTACCATCTGAGAAACCTTTATGGCCAGAGTTTTGGTCTTATGAAGAATTAAGTAAACTTCGTGAAGAGTTGCCTTTAAGTAAATGGCAAGCTCAGTACCAACAAGACCCAACATCTGAAGAAGGCGCTTTAATTAAGCGTGAGTGGTGGCAAGTATGGGAAAAAGAACATCCACCACAATGTCAATTTATTATTCAGTCATGGGATACCGCCTTTACAAAGTCTGAGCGTGCCGACTATTCTGCATGTACAACTTGGGGTGTCTTTTATAAAGACGAGAATGAGAATGACCCACATATCATACTCCTTGACGCACTTAAAGAGCGTATGGAGTTTCCAGAATTAAAGCAAAGAGCTTTAGAGTATTATCAAGATTGGCAACCCGATGCATTTATTGTGGAAGCCAAAGCATCAGGTGCGCCTTTAATTTTTGAACTAAGACGGATGGGAATCCCAGTTCAAGAGTTTACACCCACTCGTGGAAACGATAAGATTTCCAGAGTAAATTCGGTAAGCGATTTGTTCGCCTCTGGGAAGGTGTGGGCGCCAAGAAAAAGGTGGGCGGAGGAGGTCATTGAAGAACTCGCTGCATTCCCTAACTCAGACCATGACGACTTGGTTGACTCAAGCACACAAGCACTTATTCGTTTTAGACGTGGAGGCTTCGTAACTCTGCCTTCAGACGAACCCGATGAACCTCGTGAATTTAGAAGGAAGACTGGCTATTATTAATCAAAAGTACTGGCTATACGAGTCAGCCATTTCAAAAAAACAATGTGAGCTTATTTTAGAAGAGGCTAATTGGTCTCAAGAACATAATGCTGAATTTATGCGTGATGGTCAATCTGTCTCTAATGAAGATATTAGAACAACCAAAGTAACATTTATGCCAACCTATTCAGTAATAGGATGTATTTTAAATACCCATCTATTAAACATTAATGCTTACCAATGGAATTTTGATATTAGTAGAATACAAGATATACAAATAGGACACTATGCCGAAGGCGGTCATTATGATTGGCATGTAGATGTGACTGTACCAGATGAAAATAACATACAAAGAAAGTTATCAGCTGTACTTATGTTATCAGACCCAGATGACTACGAAGGTGGGTTGTTAGAAATACAAGACACAGAAATACCCAAATTAAAGCAAGGAACGCTCATAGTCTTTCCTTCTTTTATGAAACATAGGGTTACCAATGTTACAAAAGGAAATCGTTTTACAGCGGTTGCATGGGCTGTAGGACCCGCATTTAGGTAGCTAAATATGCGTAAACAAGTTAAAATATTGTATCTACTATTAAAGGATTATTATGTCAATAGATAAAGCCCTCTACGAAGCTCCTCAAGGTCTAGCAGGAATAGACCCACAACAACCAGCCATGGAAATAGAAATTGTAAATCCAGAGTCAGTTCATATTGGTATGGACGGCTTAGAGATTGACTTGGAACAAGACAAAGAAAAAGAAGACTTTGCCGATAACCTAGCTGAACACATGGATGAAGGTGACCTAGCACAATTAGCTGGTGACTTAGTAGGAGACTTTGATGGTGACGTTGATTCTAGACGTGACTGGATCCAAACTTATGTAGATGGGTTAGATCTTTTAGGATTAAAAATTGACGAACGTTCTGAACCATGGGATGGCGCATGTGGCGTTTATCATCCTATTCTAGCTGAAGCGGTAACTAAGTTCCAATCAGAAACAATCATGGATACTTTCCCAGCATCTGGCCCAGTAAAAGGCGAGATCATTGGAAAAGAAACCCAAGAGAAAAAAGATGCTATGGGTCGTGTAGTTACAGACATGAACTATGAACTTACAGACAACATGCCAGAGTACAGACCAGAACATGAAAGAATGTTATGGGGCGTAGCATTATCTGGTAACGGTTTTAAAAAGGTTTATATAGATGCAGCGCTTGACCGCCAAGTATCTATGTATGTACCAGCTGAAGACTTAGTAATGCCTTATGGTGCATCAAGCCTTGAAGCTTCTGAACGTGTAACTCATGTAATGCGTAAAACAGAAAATGAATTAAGAAGATTACAAATTGCTGGATTCTACCGTGATGTAGATATTGGTGAACCACAATCATCATTAGATGAAGTAGAGAAAAAGATTGCAGAGAAGTTAGGCTTCCGTGCAACCACTGATGACAGATATAAGATTTTAGAAATGCATGTAGACTTGGATCTTCCAGGTTTTGAACATACAGATGACAAAGGTAAACTTACTGGATTAGCATTACCTTATGTAGTCACTATTGAAAAAAATACAAGTACAATTTTAGCCATTAGACGTAACTGGGATCCAGAAGATGATACTCATCAAAAACGTCAACACTTTGTACACTACACATACATACCAGGTTTTGGTATTTATGCGTTTGGCCTTATCCACTTGATAGGCGGTTTTGCTAAATCTGGAACATCCATACTTAGACAATTAGTAGACGCTGGATCACTGGCAAACCTACCTGGTGGATTTAAAACAAGAGGCCTTAGAGTTAAGGGTGATGACACTCCTATTGCTCCAGGCGAATTTAGAGATGTAGATGTACCATCTGGCACGATGAAAGATAACATCATGCCGTTGCCATACAAAGAACCATCACAAACACTTATCCAATTACTTAATCAAATCATTGATGAAGGTCGTAGATTTGCTGCAGCTGGAGACTTAAAGGTTTCTGATATGTCAGCTAACAGCCCTGTAGGAACTACATTAGCTATTCTAGAACGTACATTAAAAGTAATGTCAGCTATTCAAGCTCGTATTCACTTTGCAATGAAAAAAGAATTCAAGCTTCTTAAGGTTCTTATTTCTGAATATGCACCAGAAGATTATTCATATGAACCATCAACTGGAAATAAAAAAGCTCGTAAATCTGATTACTCAATGGTTAATATCATTCCAGTATCAGATCCTAACGCAGCTACCATGTCACAAAAGGTAGTTCAATACCAAGCTGTATTACAACTTTCTCAAACAGCACCACAACTATACAATTTACCTTATTTGCATCGCCAAATGTTAGATGCATTAGGTATTAAAAATACAGAAAAACTAGTGGCTATTCCAGAAGATATGACGCCATTAGATGCTGTATCTGAAAATGTAAATGCACTTAAAGGCAAACCACTTAAGGCTTTTGGTTATCAGGATCATAAAGCTCATATTCAAATTCATATGGCTGCAATGAATGATCCTAAGATTAAACAGTTAATTGGTCAGAACCCACAAGCACCTAACATTATGGCGGCTGTTCAAGCTCACATTACAGAACATGTAGGACTTGAGTATAAGCGCCAGTTAGAGCAAATGGCTGGCATGCCTATACCTTCAAGTGAAGATGAAGACTTTAAGATGACTCCAGAAATGGAAATGCAAATTACGCAAATGGCTGTTCCATTTACTCAACAACTTCTTAATCAAAATCAAACTGAAGTTGCCGCTAAGAATGCGCAGATGGCTCAAAACGATCCTATCATTCAAATGCAAATGAAAGAATTACAGCTTAAATCTCAAGAAATTGATATTAAGATGAAGAAAATGCAGATTGATGCCGCTACTAAAGCTGATCAACTTGAACTTGAAAAAGAACGTATTAACGCTCAAAAAGAGATTGCTGGCATGCAAGTAGGCGCTAAGATCCAATCTGAAAAAGCTCATATTGCTTCTAAAGAAAAACTAGAAGGTATGAAAATTGGTAATGATGTTGGTAAGTCTAAAGACCAAATGAAACAACAAGACCAACTTGAGAAGCTTCGTTTAGGTATTGAGTTAAAAAAATACAACAATCAAATGTCACAACAAGAAAGAAAATCATCACAAGAAAAACAACCTTCAAACAAGGAAAATAAATGAGTGAATTAGATACTGTAGTAAATGAAATTAATGCTCAAGTAGCAAATCTACAAGAACATTTAGGTACAGGCGCAGCCAAAGACTATGCTGAATACCAAAATATGTGCGGAAAGATATCAGGTCTACTATCCGTATATCGTTATATCAAAGACCTAAAACAACACATGGAGAACTCGGATGAGTGAAATACTAATCGGATCAAACCCCGATGATGTAAATGCAACAACAACACTTCCCCAAACGGAAGAAGAAAAAGCAAGACAGCTTCCAGAACCAAAAGGCTACCGCATATTATGTGCACTACCAGAAGCTGAAGAAAAGTTTGACAGTGGTATCGTCAAATCTAGTGAAACAATGCGTAATGAAGAAATATTATCTACAGTATTTTTCGTAGTTAAACTTGGTCCCGATTGTTATAAAGATGAAAAACGTTTCCCGACTGGCCCTTGGTGCAAAGAAGGTGACTTTATCTTAGCTAGACCAAACTCTGGCACACGACTTAAGATTCATGGTCGTGAATTTAGAATAATCAATGATGATTCCGTAGAGGCGATAGTTGAAGATCCTCGTGGCATCAGCAGAGCTTAAGGAGAAAAATCATGGCAGAAGAATTCCAATTTCCTGATGAAATAGAGGAAAAAAAGGTTGATGCTAATGCAGATGCTGGATTTGAAATTGAGGTGATTGATGATCGCCCAGAAGAAGACCAGAAAAATGCAACACCATTACCTAAAGAAATCGTAGAAGACATTGAAAATGATGACTTGGAAGAGTATTCCAAGGAAGCTAAACAACGTTTACTACAAATGAAGAAGCTTATTAATGATGAACGTAGAGAAAAAGAACAAGCTTTACGTGAACAACAAGAAGCAATCCGTGTAGCACAAACAATTATTGAAGAAAACAAGAAGCTAAAGGGTAGTTTAACCTCTGGCGAGAAGGTTTTAGTTGATAGTGTTAAAGTTTCAGCTGCACGAGACCTTGAAGTAGCTAAAAAAGCATATAAAGATGCGTATGATTCTGGTGATTCAGAACTTTTGGTCAATGCTCAGGAGCAATTAACTGAAGCAAAGCTCAAAATGAATCAATTTGAGAATTATAAGTATCAATATGATGAAGAAACTTTCAAAAATCAAGAAAATGCTGTACAATCACAGTTACAACAGTCACAACCTGCTCGTTTGGATTCAAAAACCCAAGCATGGCTAGACAAAAATAGCTGGTATGGTACAGATGACGACATGAGTTTCCTTGCAATGGGTATTCATAGACGATTAGAACGTGATGGCGTGCCAATTGGCTCCGATCACTACTGGCAATCTATAGATACCGAGATGCATAAACGATTTCCAGAGAAATTTGCTGGTGAATCCCCTTCTGAAACCAAAGATTCAGTAAGACAGAAATCCTCAACGGTCGTAGCGCCTGCTACTCGTTCTACATCCCCAAAAAAGATTAGATTGACGCAGACACAATTAGCTTTGGCTAAGAAATTTAAACTTTCTCCAGAGCAATATGCTATGGAATTAACTAAATTGGAGTCACAAAATGGCTGAAAATAGAATTCCCCGTGAAGTAGATACCCGTCAACAGGATGAGCGCCCTAAACAGTGGAAAGCACCTGAATTGTTACCAGAACCCGATAAGCAACCTGGTTTTGCGTACAGATGGATTAGAGTTTCAATGCTGAACTCAGCAGACCCACGCAATCTCAGTTCTAAACTTAGAGAAGGCTGGGAACCTGTAAGAGCAGAAGAGCAACCGAAATTTCAACTGTTAGTTGATCCCGATAGTCGTTTTAAAGACAACATTGAGATTGGCGGATTATTACTTTGCAAGACACCACAAGAACTTGTTGAGCAAAGAACAGAGTACTATGAGAAGCAAACGCAATCTCAAACAGACGCTGTTGATAATAATCTTATGCGTCAAAATGATCCTAGAATGCCTCTCTTTAATGAGAGAAAGTCTACGACTAGTTTTGGCAAAGGTTAATTTTTTAATTTAAGGAGTTTTAAACATGGCTTATCCAACCATTGACAAACCCTATGGATTTGAAGCGATTAATCGTTATGATGGTCTTCCTTATGCTGGTGCAACATTACAGTATAAGATTAGTGGCTCTTACAACACACCAATCTATAACGGTTCTTCAGTTAAAATCGTAGCGGGCGGTAACGTTGAATTATCTGGTGCAACAACTACTGGTACTATTATCGGTGTTGCAACTGGTTTTCAATACACAAATTCATCAGGTCAGACAGTTCAAGCTCAATACTATCCAGGTACTAGCGTTACTAATGCTATTGCTTATGTAGTGGTTGATGCTTCAGCTTCTTTCAAGGTGTCAGTAACAACTTCAGGCGCTCCAACAGTAGTAACAGGTGCTAATGCAACTATCGTTGGTGCTAACGTAGCTGAAATCCAAAACGGTACAGGTTCTACAACAACAGGTAATGCACAATCATCTATTGTTAAACCTGCAGATACCGCTGGTGCTGCTACAACATTACCATGGAGAGTAGTTGCAGTTGTTCCAGATACAGCATATGTATTATCTGGCGTAACTCTTTACCCAGAAGTAATTGTAAAAGTCAACAACCCACAGCTTACTGCCCTCACAGGCGTAGCTTACGCAGCTTAATTAAGGAGAAAAGAACATGGCTATTTCACGTGCGCAGCTCCTAAAAGAGCTATTACCAGGACTTAATGCATTATTCGGTTTAGAATATGCAACTTATGGACAAGAACACAAAGAAATCTACGAAACAGAGACTTCTGAGCGTTCATTTGAAGAAGAAACAAAACTATCAGGCTTTTCAGCAGCACCAGTTAAAAACGAAGGCACAGCCATCGCTTATGACAATGCTCAAGAAGCTTGGACAGCACGATACAATCATGAAACTATCGCTCTTGGCTTCAGCTTAACTGAAGAAGCTATTGAAGATAACTTATATGATTCATTATCTGCTCGTTACACAAAAGCTTTAGCGAGAGCTATGGCTTATACGAAACAAGTGAAAGCTGCTGCTGTTATTAATAACGGCTTCAGTGCATCATACACAGGCGGTGACGGTGTTGCTTTATTTAGCACTTCTCACCCAATTGTTTCAGGTGGCGTAAACAGCAACACTCCAGCTACAGCAGCTGACTTGAACGAAACTTCATTGGAAAATGCAGTTATTCAAATCGCAGCTTGGACTGATGAGCGTGGTCTATTAATTGCAGCTAAACCTAAGAAACTTATCGTTCCACCAGCATTGCAATTCGTTGCAACACGCTTGTTAGAAACTGAGTTACGTGTTGGTACAGCTGACAATGACATAAATGCAATTAAGAACAATGGCGCTATCCCAGAAGGTTATACAATTAACCACTTCTTGACAGACGCTAACGGTTGGTATTTAACAACTGATGTTCCTAATGGTATGAAACACTTTGTTCGTACTCCATTAAGCAATTCAATGGACGGTGACTTTGACACAGGTAATGTTCGCTATAAATCACGTGAACGTTATTCATTTGGTTGGTCAGATCCGTTAGGTATGTACGGTTCACCAGGTGCTTAATTAAGCATTTGATGATGGAAAAAGCCTTCTTCGGAGGGCTTTTTTTATATCTATTCATTTGTAAAAACACTAGCGCTTACATGGCAAAATGTAGTAAAATATACATATCCAGGAACACCCTGGTTTATTAGACTGTCCTGGCAGACGCATAAAAGACTAATGAGCCTAACTTTTTATGAAGGAAAAATTATGTCAAGAACAACATTCTCAGGCCCAGTTAAATCAGGCACAAATAGATACACTCCATACAAAAACGTTGGTACAACAGTATTAACACAACAAACTCCATTTACTTTTGATGCAACATTAGTTCAAAGCGTAACCTTATATGTTCCAGCAGGATCTAAACTACTTAACATTTTTGTTGATGTTATTACAGCATATGATTCAGCTACATCAGCTACTTTAACTGTTGGTAAAACTGCAGCTGGTACTGAGTATGCTTCTGGTGTTAATGCTAAAACAGCAGCTCGTACAACTCCTACATTTACAGCAGCACAATTAACCAATATGCAATCAACACCAGTTGATGTTGCAGCAAACAACGGCCAACAAGCTTCTTCAGCTCTTGTTGTTACAATAACATCAGTAGGTCAGCCTACAGCTGGTACAGGTTTTGTTACATTCCAGTACGCTCAATCTGATGACCGTGCAACATATAACACACAATAATTAATCTAAGGGGGTTAACGCCCCCTTGTTTATAACTTAAGGAGATTAATTATGGGTATGCAATATGATGTAAAACAAGCGCATTTAAATTCTAGTGGGTATCTAGTTAAATATCCTGTACGTGTTAAAGGCATATCGTTTACAGGTAGTGCTTCTGCTGGAACTTTAGTAGTATTTGATACCGAAACAACTCCTGTATCAGCAAGTGTAACTTATGCACAAACTGGCACACTTGTAACAGTAACAAAAACAGCGCATGGATTAATTACTGGTGATGTTATTGGTATTCATTTTTTAACAAATGCCGGTGTTTCAGCTACTGATGGTACATATGATATTACTAAAACAGGCGCAGATACATTTACTTTAACTGATATTAACTCACGTACTATTACTAGCACTGCAGCTGTATATACTGTAGGTAAATGGTTACTTACTTATGGGACCAACGCCGGAGATTATTTTAATAATGCACCTATTATTGCAGGTGAAGGTATAAGAGCTAGTAACGGTGTATATGCTGTTATGACAAATATAACTGCAACACAAATAATTTACGGGTAATAACTATGAGCGCAGAACGTGAAGTTATAGAACACGGTGTAGAAATTAAACATATACAATCAGACGTGGATAGCATTATGGAAGACATGGAACAATTAAAAGCTCGTCTAGATGGTATTGAAAAAACACTAGAAGAAATTAAAGGCGGTTGGAAGGTATTTATCGCTATTGCTACTATTCTTTCTGGTATTATTAGCTGGATGGTAACTCATTGGTTAGGAAAATAATATGCCAAGTAAATCTAAAGCACAACACAAACTTATGACAGCAGTAGCCCATAATAAAGCATTTGCTAAAAAAGTTGGAATACCACAAAAAGTAGGCAAAGATTTTGCAGAAGCTGACAAAGGTAAGAAGTTTAAGTCTGGTGGCTTGTATGCAAATATTCACGCAAAAAAACAGCGTATAGCTCAAGGTAGTGGTGAGAAGATGCGTAAAGTTGGATCAGCAGGCGCACCATCTAAACAAGATTTTATTGATTCAGCAAAGACTGCCAAAATGAAAAAAGGTGGTGTATCATTAGCTATTGGTCGTGGTGAAAAACTACCAGTATCCAAAGGTGCTGGATTAACTGCAAAAGGCCGTGCTAAGTATAATGCAGCTACAGGAAGTAATTTAAAAGCACCACAACCACAAGGTGGCGCTCGTAAAAGATCATTCTGCGCCCGTATGTCTGGTATGCCTGGTCCTATGAAAGATGAACAAGGCAGACCTACTCGTAAAGCAGCTTCTTTAAAACGTTGGAAATGTTAACAAGGAAAATATTATGAAAAAGAAATCAGTAAACCCAGCAATGGCTATGATGGCAGCACGTGCAAGACGCATGCCAGCAGTTAGACCAGCTCCTATGGCAGCCCCTATGGCAATGCCACCAAGTATGCCAACTGGTATGCCTCCAGCTATGCCAGGAATGAAAAAAGGCGGGGCGCTTAAGTCTGTAGAAAAAAGTAAGAATCCTGGATTATCAAAATTACCAACGGAGGTTAGAAATAAAATGGGCTACATGAAAAAAGGCGGTATGTCGTATAAAGAAGGTGGAAACGCTAAAGGATGTGCAACTAAATCAGATGCAAAAATGATTGCTAAAAAAGAAGTAAAAGGTCATGAGTCATCAATGCATAAAATGAAAATGGGCGGTAAATGCATGGCTACTGGTGGCAAAGCATCTCAACTATCTAAAGCTAATGGTATTGCTGTTCGTGGTAAAACAAAAGGCACGATGTGCTAAGGAAAATAATATGGCTAAAAAAGACGAATATTTAGAAGGTTACGAATTAGGCATTAAAAAAGGTAAATCTATACCATCTGAGCCTGGATTACCTGATAGATATCAAAAAAATATGTTAGCTAAAGTTTTATCCAGCGGCGCTCAATTTTTTCCTGAACCCCCTGAAGTTAAAAACCTAAGATTAAAAAGAGAAGCTGATGATAGATATTTAGATTCCCCGATGGGTAAAGGTGAGGCTCAAGGACGTGCAGAATATGATAAAGCACTTAAATTGGAATCAGAAAGAGCAAAAAAGAATCCTCCTAAAGCTATTCCTATGACTAAAGAAGATGCCAAAGTTCTTAATTCACCTGAGTTTAAAAAAGCTAGTGAAGGTACTAAAGATATGAAAAAAGGCGGCGTAATTAAAGCTAAAAAAATGGCTAAAGGTGGTACAGCATCATCAAGAGCTGATGGTTGCGCTACTAAAGGTAAAACTAAAGGACGCATCATTTAATGCCTGTAGACTATTCTCAGTATGAACCATACTGGGTAAAAGAATTTAGAAGATGTGAGCATTGGATTGAAGCAGCGTTAGAATATTCACACGGAACACATAATATTCAAAACATCTTTGAAGATGTAATGAATGGTAGAGTTGAATTCTGGCCTGGTAAAGAATGTGCTTTAATTAGCCAAGTAGTCCAGTACCCACAAAAGAAAATGATACATGTATTTTTAGCTGGTGGTGATATTAGTGAAATTAAAGAAATGGAACCTCATATCGTTGAATGGGCTAAGCAACAAGGATGTTCAGCTTTGTCTTTAACAGGAAGACCTGGTTGGACTAAGAGTTTTTTAAAAGATATTGGGTATCAAAATACTCAAGTTCAAATGATTAAGGAGTTTTAAATGGGTGCATCATCACAAGGCGGTCAAATGAGACCTCAGCCTCAAGTTCAGCCACAACAAAGACCTATGGGTGGACAAAGACCACAACAAGGTAAAGGTCCAGGTTTGCCTATGCCACAACAAGGTGGAGATCGTCCATTTCAACCTAAACCATATCAGCCTATTGGCGCAAACAATCCTCCATTTAATCCTAACCCAGTGCAGCCTGTTCCAGGTAATATGCCACAAGGCAAAGGTCCAGGACAAGGGCAAATACCACCTCAAATGGCGGACGCAATAAAAACTCACTATATGCAACAAATGCAAAATGGTAACCCTATGGGACCAGGCGCACCAATGCAGCCACAAGTAATGCCTCCAAGTCCAGGCCAGCAAATACAAGGTGGGCAATTTGGAAATATGGGTGCTTATATTTCACCTATGGCACAAAAACCACAAGGTTTACAAATGCAACCAAGTATGAATCAAGGTATGCCTATATATGGTGGTGCTGGTAAAGGACCTATGTAATGAGTCAAGCAGCCCAATTAGGACAACAAGGATCTGACCATGGACAATACGGTCAAACTCCCATGGCTACGCCTTATGGAATGAATAGCTCTGCTAATGCTAATCAACAACAAAATGAGAATACTCAAAATGTAGGTGATTATAGCCCAATGTTGCCATCTGGTGGATTAATGCAAGGTCAACCTAAACAATGGTATCCTGGTATGTATCCAAGCACATCACCACAGTTTGGTACCAATCCTTATGCACCACAAACATTTAATGTGCAAGGTCATCCTGGTCATAATCCAAGTACGTTTGCAGCGGTAGAACCTAATATTAATAATAATGCTATGTCTAATCAAGGTCAGTTTGTACAACAAATGGCTCGTGGTGGAAAATCAAAACCAGCTCCAGTTAATGGTGGTTTTACATATACTGAACCACCAAAAACATGGTCTGGTCCAGTAAGTACTAATGCACCTAGCTATCAACAAGAAAATCCAGTAGATGCTTTTTCTAACATGAAAGGTTTGGGTATGAAACCTCAGACATCTCAACCTAATGGCATGGGGTCAGCAAAAGGTCTTGGAATGGCAAGTGTAATTGGAGCAGAAAATCCAGAGTTTGCTAAAGCTATGGGTAAAGGTCCAGCACAAGTTGAACAAAAAGCACAAGAAGTTGTACAGCCTACAGTAAATGCAAATCAAGTATATGCGCCTAGATATGATCAATACGCACCAGTTAGAACTAATATTGATGAATACGGCAATCCGTTGTTTAACAATGGTGGTTCAATAAAGGAATAATATGAGAGCATCACGTGGAATGGGAGACATAAGAGCTTCCAAAATGCCTAAAGGTAAAAAGAAAGCCCGCAGAGATAATACTGATTTTACTCAGTATGCTAGTGGCGGTAAAGTTGCGTCTAACGCAAAAAGCAAAGCAAAATTTGCAAAGGCAGCTAAATAATGGCACAAACTACAGGCACATCAGTATTTAATCTAAACATGAATGACCTCATTGAAGAGGCATTTGAGCGTTGTGGTATAGAATTAAGATCTGGTTACGATTTTAGAACAGCAAGACGAAGCTTAAATCTACTCACAGTAGAATGGGCTAATCGTGGTATTAACTTATGGACAATTGAAGAAGGTCAGATACCAATGGTTACTGGTCAGATTACATATCCTATCCCTGTTGACACCATAGACTTATTAAGCACTGTAGTTAGAACTGGAGCAAACACAAACCAGATAGATATTAACATTAGCCGTATTTCAGAAGATACATACTCTACAATACCTAATAAAAACGCTACAGGCCGTCCAATCCAAGTATGGATTAATAGACAGTCTGGTAATAGCTCAACTTCTACAGCATACTTATCAGCTTCTATTAGTTTATCAGATACGACTATTACCATGAGTAGTGTTGCTGGATTATCAGCTACAGGATACATTCAATTAGATAATGAAATCATTCTTTATCAAAATGTAGACAATGCTACCAACCAATTATTAAACTGTTTCCGTGGTCAAAATGGCACGACAGCAGCGGCACATATAGCCACGACAAGTCCTTATAATTATGCTATAGTACCATTATTACCAAATATTAATGTATGGCCTACACCAAACGCTGGTGGTGATTATACATTTGTATATTGGAGATTAAGAAGAATTCAAGATGCTGGTACTGGTGTAACGGTCAATGATATTCCATTTAGATTCTTACCATGTATGGTAGCTGGATTAGCATATTACTTAGCTCAAAAAGCTCCAGAAGTAGATCCAAATAGAATGGCTATGTTACAAGCTGATTATGAAAAACAATGGGATTTAGCATCTCAGGAAGATCGTGAAAAGGCACCTCTTAGATTCGTGCCAAGAAACATGTTCTATACAAGGTAAGACATGCCTACCAAATATTCATCTGGTAAATATGCGATTGCCGAATGTGATCGTTGTGGTCAAAGATACAAGCTTAAAGAGCTTAAGAAAATGATCATTAAAACCAAGCTTTTTAATATTAAAGTATGCCCAGAGTGTTGGGACCCAGATCAACCACAGTTACATTTAGGTATGTATCCTGTAAATGATCCACAAGCAGTGCGTGAACCAAGACCAGATGTAAGCTATAATGTAGGTGGCACAACTGGTTTAAAAACTGATCTATATGATCCAAATGTTAATAACGTGGATGATGCTGGATATCCTACTGATGGTAGTAGACAAATTCAATGGGGATGGCAACCAGTAGGTGGTGCAAGTTACTTTGATACACTTTTAACGCCTAATAACTTAACACCACAAGTTGAAATAGGCACTGTTACAATAGTTACAACTTAAGGAGAAACAAAATGGCATTTAAAAAAGCAGCTGATGGCATTACTAAACAAGGTAAAACTAAAGGCAAAAATCTAGGTGATTCAGGACCTACAGCTGGTATTCAATCTGGTAAAGGTTCTAAGGGCGCATCTTCAGTAACTTCATTAGATATGAAGAAACTTGGACGCAATTTAGCAAGAGCAATGAATCAAAAAAAAGGTAAATAATTATGACTAAAGAACGCAAAGTTCCAGTGACACCAGCAGAAGCTTATCCTTTGGGTCACGCTAAAGAGAACAAAGATGCAAGTGCCTACACTGAGTTTAAATACCCTTCTGGCGGTGGCAATGACATTGGTGTTTATAAGCAACCTATGACTAATCCAAACGGTACAGAACAAGAAGCAGTAGCTATGTCTGGCAACGGAGTAAGCAAAATGAATATATCTGTTGGCGGTGTTAGCAAAGGCAACTATGGAGAAGTAAATCCATATGGCGTTAAAGAAATGCGTGGATACGGTGCAGCAACTAAAGGCCGTAAAATCAGTGGTAAACAAGGCTAATTAATGAATTATATCCAATTGTATCAAAGCATTCAGGACTATACAGAAACTACAGAACAGTTATTTGTGGCTAATATTCCTCGCTTTGTTCAAGAAGCTGAGGACAGAATCTATAATTCAGTTCATATTCCATCACTACGTAGGAATGTCACTGGCTCATGCACATCTGGAAATAAGTATTTATCCTTGCCTAATGATTGGTTGGCTAACTATTCTTTGGCTTTAATTGATGCAAGTGGTAACTATGAATACTTATTAAACAAAGATGTAAACTACATTAGACAAGCGTTTCCTAATCCAGCCTCCACTGGGCAACCTACGCACTATGCTTTATTTGGCTCACAATATTCAAATATTAATGAGATGTCTCTTATTTTAGGCCCTACTCCAGATTCTAACTATGGCGTAGAAATGCATTATTTCTATTACCCACCTACCATTGTTCAAGGTCAAATTGATACATTTGGACTGCTTGTAGGAGGAACAGGATATGTTGCTGGCGTATACTCAGATGTAGCTTTAACTGGCGGTAATGGTTCTGGTGCAATAGCCACAATTACAGTTAATTCATCTGGCGTAGTAAGTAATGTTGCCTTAAAAGATGGTGGACAATTTTATGCCGTTGGAGATGTTTTATCTGCACTTAATACTTCATTAGGAAACAGCGGAACTAATTTTTCAATTCCTGTAAATACAGTAACAAATTCATCTGGCACAAGCTGGCTAGGTGATAACTTTGACCCAGTATTGCTTTATGGCTCATTAAGAGAAGCTATGCTCTTCCAAAAACAAGAGCCAGATATGATTAAAAATGTTGATGATAAATTTATAGAAGCTATGCAACAACTCAAACGTCTTTGTGATGGACTTGAGCGTGGTGATGCATACCGTGATGGTCAAACTAAACTTAAGGTTAGAACATGATCGTTCAAACAGCATGTACAGTATTTAAATTTAACTTAATCAGCGGAGCAGAAGACTTTAATACCCCTTCTCCATATGTATATAAAATAGCTTTATATAATGCTAATGCTGATTTAAACAATACAACCACTGCTTACACTACTACAAATGAAGTAGCTGGTACTGGATACACTGCTGGAGGTATTGCACTTACCCCAGTGGTGGGAAGCGATACTGCAAACAATGTTGCATATGTGACATTTAGCAATGTAACATGGAATCCAGCAGGCTTTACCTCAAGGGGTGCTTTGATTTATAATAGCACTACTGGAGCAGCAGTAGCAGTATTAAACTTTGGATCTGATAAAACAGCCACCACTAGCTTTACAATCCAATTTCCATCAGCAACATCAACCAGCGCAATACTAAGAATTAATTAAGGAGAAATATATGATTAAAGAAACAGGCGGCT
>Ga0315274_10004181_pt1 | contig 21285 bp, 18 predicted proteins | sample YL17G02_20_MG_FD_203700 | JGI IMG/M metagenome (GOLD analysis project Ga0315274, IMG submission 203700) | Sediment microbial communities from Yellowstone Lake, YNP, Wyoming, USA - YL17G02_20 | ecosystem: Environmental > Aquatic > Freshwater > Lake > Sediment | place: USA: Wyoming | collected...
CTTCACGTACCATGCGAACGACGGGAGCCTGAACTCGAACATCGTGACGGTGAGTCTGACGGTGACGCCGGTGAACGATGTCCCCTCGGCCGTGAATGACAACCGGACGACAGCCGAAGACACGGCGGTGCTGATCTCGGTGTTGGCGAACGATATTCTGGGGAACGATCCCGCGCTGGGCGACTATCCCGCAGTGGTGAGTGTGGAGACGAATCCAGCCTATGGGACAGCGGTTGTGGCGGGGACGTCGATTCGGTATACGCCGAATGCCGACTATCGCGGGTCGGATAGCTTCGTCTACCGGGTGACGGAGAGTCCGCAGGCGCCGGAGGTGCAGGAGTCGCGGACGGCAACCGTGTCCATCGCAGTGACGGCGGTGAACGATGTGCCGCTGGCGGTGGATGACAACCGGACGACGGCTGAGGACACGCCGATCACGGTGAATGTCCTGACCAACGATGACCTTGGGAATGCGAATCTGATAGGTGACCAACCGGTCCTGGTAGAGATCGCGACCGGGCCGACGCATGGACTGGCTGTCGTGAACGCGGACAACACGATCACGTACACGCCGGCGCTGAACTACAACGATACGATGGGGTTGGAGACCTTCACCTATACGGTGAAGGACGCCTACGATCTGGCCTTTGTGCCGCCCGAGGTAAGCGACACGTCGAACGTGGCGACGGTGACGATCGACGTGACGCCGGTGAATGATGCTCCGGTGGCGGTGGGTGATGCCTATGCGGTAGCAGAGGACGCATCGCTTAACGTGCCCTCGGCGGCATATCCAAACCCCGCCGGCGTGCTGTGGAACGACACGGATGTAGATCTTCCGCCGCAGGTGTTGAGTGCGGTGCTGAATGTTGGTCCGGCGCATGCAGCCAGCTTCAGCCTGAATGCGGATGGTTCCTTCAGCTACACGCCGGCGGCGGACTACCGGGGGGCGGACAGCTTCACCTATCATGCGAACGACGGCAGCCTGAACTCGAACGTGGTGACGGTGACGCTGGACGTGACGCCGGTGAACGATCTGCCGGTGGCTGCAGATGACAACGCGACGACGGCAGAAGACACGGCTGTGTTGATCCCGGTGGTGACGAACGACAGCGGCCTGGGGGACACGCCGCTGGTGCTGACGGTGGTGAGCGGTCCGACGCACGGGACGGCGGTTGCGGCGGGGACGTCGATTCGGTACACGCCGGACCCGAACTACAACAACACGATGGGCGCGGAGAGCTTCCAGTACACGATCACGGACACGGCATTCGCGCTACCGGAGGCGAGTGACACGTCCGCGCCGGCTACCGTGACGGTGGACGTGACGCCGGACAACGATCCGCCGGTGGCGGTGGCTGATTCGGCGACGACGCTCGAGGACACGTTCGTTGATGTTCCGGTGATTGCCGGCGCCAGTGGGATCGGCGAGGACACCGATGTCGACAACACCAACCTTGAACTGAGTGTGGCGCCTGGTTCGATCGCGAGCCTCCGCGGTGGGATGGCAACGATCCTGCCCGACGGGCGCACGGTGAGGTTCACGCCAACGGCGGATGCGAATGATGGCAACACGCCGGGTGGATTGGGGTTCACCTACCGTGCCAGCGACGGCTCGGCGACCTCGCTGAACCCGGCGGCAGTGACGATCAGCGTGACGGCGGTGAACGATGCGCCTGTCGCCAACCCCGACAGCTACACGACGGGTGAAGACACCCCGCTGGTCGTCCCGGCCCCCGGCGTGCTCGGCAACGACACCGACATCGATTCGCCTGCGTTGACAGCCGATTGGGGAAGCGGGCCCGCAAACGGCGGCCTGACGCTGAACACCGACGGCTCCTTCACATACACGCCGAATCTGGATTTCTACGGGATCGACACCTTCACATACCGAGCCTTCGACGGCAGCCTGTACTCGGCGCCCGCGATGGCAACCATCACCATCAATCCGGTCCCGCCCGTCCTGATCGTCGAGAGCACCGCCTCTCAGGCAACGGTGAACGTGGGAGAGACATTCACCTTCACCATCATCTGGGCGAACCTCGGCCCGGACGATGCCCCTGGCGCCTCACTTGCGAACAGCGTGTCGGGTCCCTGCACGCGGATCTCGCCTGCGTTCCCGATCTCGCTGGGGACGATAGTGGAAGGCGATGGAGGTTTCGTTGATGTCACGGTCCGGGCGGACGGTGTTGGGACCTGCACCAGCACGGCTACTCTGACCTCTACGCGCTCGAATCCGTCCCCCAGCTCGGCTTCGGTTGATATCGTCGAGCCAAGCCCATTCATGGGATTTGTCAGCGGTATGCTCTCGTTCCTTGGGCTCTCGAGTGACGATCCGGGCACGCCGACCGCTATGGTTACGGACCCGGGCCTGCCGGCAAGCGAAAGCCCGTCGCCGACCCTGTCGGATCCCACGGCCAGCCCTGAGCCGGAGAATACACCGGTCCCTGGGGGAACCCCAACGCCGGCGGGATCTGAAGTGTTGCCGCTTGACCCTCCCACGCCTGAGCCGACGGTTGTGCCGACGGAGGTCCCCGTGCCCGAGCCCACGCCCCTGGTGGTCTCCCAGGGCACGCTGCTGGCCGACCCAACGAGCCCGTTGGGTTGGGTGGCGCTGGTCTTGTCTGGGGTCTGGTTGGGACGTTACTTGGTCTTCAAAGTCCGAGTCCCTGCGCAGCGGACCGGCCGAGGAATCCGATACCATGAACCCCCCACGCGTCCTCGTCGCGGATGATGATGCGGCCCTCCTGGGGCTGATGCTCCGGCGGCTGATCCGCATGGGCCTATCGCCGGATTCCGCCGGCGACGGCGCCCAGGCCTCGGCGCTCATCCAGGCGAACGCCTATGACCTGATCATCACGGACATCAACATGCCCGGCAAGACCGGGCTCGAGCTGCTCCAGGAAGCCAAGCAGCGTGATCCGCACACCCAGGTCGTGATCGTCACCGGCGGGGCGACGCTCGATTCGGCTGTCCAGGCACTCAACCACGGCGCCTTCGGCTACCTGACCAAGCCCTTCGACCACTTGAGCGTCCTGGAGAACGCCGCCGCGCGTGCCCTCGAGTTCCGACGCCTGACGCTTGACAACCTGCGCATGGCCGAGGTGCAGAAGAAGCGCGGTGACCTGCTGCAGGACGAGGTCGCCGACCGCCTCAAGCAGGTAAATCGTCAGGACCGCGAGATGCGCCAGATCCTGGCCACGCTGCCGGAGGGTATTTTCATTGTCGGCGGCCGCCGTGCGGTCGTGACGTACAACCCGGCGGCACAGCAATTCCAGGCCCTTGACGCGCAGACTCTCGACCGCCCGCTGGCGTCCTTTCTCGAGGCGGCGCGTGGTTTCGAGCGGCCCGATCCCCGCCTGGTTTCCCTGGGCGGCCGGACGATGCGGCTCACGGCCGTCGACCTGTCGAAGGGTCACGACCGTCCCGGCCGGGTAGTGGTGGTGCGTGATCTGACGGAGGATGGGCGCGACTTCAGTCAGGACTTGGATCGGCCGGTGGTCGGCCTGGCGCAGGGCCTGGCCCAGCTGCTGGGCCGGCGCCCGCCGGAAGAAGAACGCCAGGTCTTGATGGCCATGGCGCGCCAGGTGCAGGCCTTGGAAGGTCTGCGCTCGTCGTATGCGGGTCCGACGGCGGGGGTGGACGACGCCGCCTGATCCAACCGTCTGGCCCCCGAGGAAGCGAACCGGGCGCCCCATGGGGCGCCCGGATTGATTCGCGGTGCGGTATGCCTCAGGCCGGCGACGGCCGGCTGCGGCGGAACCAGGTCCGCCACTCTCGGTTCTCCCACACCACCAGGATCGGCGCCGCGTTGAAGATCGACGAGTAGGTACCGCTGAACACGCCGACCAGCAGGACGGTCACGAAGTGGTGCGTCGTCACGCCTCCGAAAAGCAGCAGCGCCAGCAGCGTGAGCATCACGGTCAGCTGCGTGTTGATCGAGCGGTCGAGCGTCTGGACGATCGAATGGTTGACCAGCGTCTCGTAGTCCAGCCGGCGGAACAGACGACGGTTCTCGCGGATGCGGTCGAAGACGACGATCGTGTCGTGGACCGAGAAGCCGATCACGGTCAGCAGGGCGGTCAGGAAGAGCGAGTCCGCCTCCCAGCCCAGGAAATGGCCCAGGATGGCCTCTACGCCGATCACGACGGCCACGTCGTGGAGCATGGCGATGATGGCTGCCACGCCGTAGCGCACGGCGTGATCGACCTTGCGGAACGCGTACGAGATGTAGATCAGGATGCCAAACGCCGCCAGTCCCACGGCCAGGCCGGCGCGCTGAGCCACCTCGGCTCCGATGGCCGGCCCGACGGACTCGAAGCGGCGGACCTCTGCCTGGACGCCGAAGCGCTCGACCATCGCCGCGACGAGGGCACCCTTGGTGGCATCATCCATCGTCTTGCTGCGGATCAGCAGGCCGTCCGTCCCGACACTCTGCACGATGGGATCGGCCACCCCAAATTGGGCGTAGAGCGAGTCCACGTCCGCGGTCGGCGGGATGGCGCCCCCCGTGAAGCGCAGCTCGAGCAGGCTGCCGCCGCTGAAGTCGATGCCCACCGGCAGACCCCAGAGCAGCAGGGCAATCATCCCGGGCAGGATGACAAGCAGGGAAATGCCAAAGAACCAGTAGCGTTTGTTGACGATGTTGATCATTCGGTGCTCCTAGGCGCCGAACAGGCGTGGGCTTTCGGCAGCCCGGACGCGGTCCAGGACGATGTGCAGGAAGGTGCGGGTGACGGTGATGGCGGTGAACAGGCTGACCATCACGCCCAGCGCCAGCGTCAGGCTGAAGCCCTTGACGATGCTGGCGCCAAACGTGCTCCCGAACCAGAACAGGATGGCGCAGGTGATCAAGGTCGAGAGGTTCGAGTCGCGGATCGACGGCCAGGCCCGCGAGAACCCGGTGTCGATCGCCTGATACACCGTACGGCCGGCACGCAGCTCTTCCTTCATCCGTTCGAAGATCAGGATGTTGGCGTCCACGGCCACGCCGATGGACAGGATGAAGCCGGCCACGCCCGGGAGAGTAAGTGTCACGGGTACCAGCTTGAACAACGCCAGTGTGATCGTGGCGTAGATCAGCAGGGCCACATCGGCCAGCACGCCCGGCAGGCGGTAGTAGATGGCCATGAACAGCATCACCACGGCCAGGCCGATCAAGCCGGCGACGGTGCTCTTGCGCAGCGAGTCCTCGCCCAGCGTCGGCCCGACGGTGCTGCTTTCGACGACCTTCAGCGGGATGGGCAGCGAGCCGTAGCGCAGCTGGACGGCCAGGCGGTTGGCGCTGTCGCGGTCGAAGCTGCCGGTGATCACGCCCTGGCCTTCGGTGATGCCCGTCGAGATGCGCGGGGCGGAGATCAGCACCTTGTCCAGCGCGATGCCGAGGATCTTCCCGACGTGCGTTGAGGTGTAGTCGCCGAAGGTCTGCTTGCCCTCATCCGTCAGGACGAAGCTCACCTCGAACTCGTTCGTGTTGGTACTGACCGTCGCGGCGGCGTTCTTCAGGCCGGTGCCGGTCATCACCGTATGGAACACGAGCGGAGCGGCAGCCGCTGGCGTCGGCGTAGGGCCGCCGGCTTCCGAAGTCGGTGTCGCAGCCAGAGCCGCGGCCTGGCCGAAGTCGGTCTCCAGCGTAGACCCGACCAGGGAATAGGCCTGGGCGGGGTCGACGGTACTCATGTCGATGAACTCAAGCAGGCCGGTTTCCTTGATCGTGGCCACCGCTTCTTCAGGGTCCTTCACGCCCGGCAGCTCGACGACGATACGCCGTGAGCCGGCGACCTGCACCAACGGCTCCACGACGCCCAGCGCGTTCACGCGGTTCTCAATGATGTCGCGCGCTGTCTGCATCTGGTCCGAAGTGATCGCCGTCTCCGCTGGCAGGTCCGCCTCCAGCAAGACCTGCAATCCGCCCTGCAGATCGAGACCGCGTACGATCTCGATGTCCCGGTTGAAGCTGCCCAGCCGGATGCCCGGGTTGTTGGGCCACACCACCCAGCCGGCCAGACCGGCCAGAACGAGGATCGGGATCAGCCAACGCCAGTAGTTCCTTCTCATTCCTTGGGAGCCTCCGTTCAAGCAGAAGACCAGCCGTGACCGGGCGGCGTGCCCCGGAGGGCTGGCCATCAGCCGAGGATTATACCCCCGCCGGGGCAGGGGGCTCAAGGCCGAGCCCGTCGACGACGGCGGCCAGGACCTCATCCGGCGTCAGCCGGTCGGTGTCGACGTGCAGGTCGGCATGCTCGAAGGCATGCGCCAGCCGCCGGAGCTGTTCCGCGTACTCCCAGACGGCCCAATTGAGCTGCCGCCGCTGCGTACACACGTCGTACGAGGCTTGCAGGTAGACCAGCAGGTCGGGACGGGTCAGCCGCTGCCACATGGCGGGCACGAACGAGTGCTCCTGGGCAACGGCGCGAGCCCGGATGCGGCGCCCTGCCAGCCGGGCAGCCAGGGTTGACTTTCCCGAGCCGCACGGGCCGACGATGCCGATCAGGGGGGCTGCAGGGGTGGATTCGGAAGGCATGCGGGTGGCGGCGGGCCCCATCGCCTAGAGGGGCATTCGGACGCTGAGGCGGCGCGCGTCATCGCCTTGACGTTGTAGAATGGCGGTAACCAGGATGCTGATGTCGTCGGCCGGGCGCCCCTGATCGAGCGCTACGGCGTGTGCCAGCAGGCGGTCGGCCCAGGCGTCCGGATCGACCGGGCCTTCGGCGGCCATACGCTGCAGGACGCCCAGCGTATCCATCGGCGTCCCCACGCGGTCGCCGGCATGCGTCAGGCCGTCGGTGAAGACCACGGCGGCCAACCCCGGGGAGAGGGGGACCTCCGTGATCAACGGCCGGATCCCACGCCGCGTGCCCACCGGCTCGGAGGCGTCCGCCAGCAGGCGCACCGTCCCCTCGTGGATCAAGATGACGGGGACCGGATTGTTGCGCGTGATGACCAGCGTTTGCGATTGCAGGTCGATGGACAGAATGTTGAGCGTCGCCAGGACCTTGCCGGACCGATAGGTGTACAAGTAGTCGGAGGCGGCGCGTGCGGCCGCCCCATCGCGAACGCCGTCGGCCAGCAAACTGATCGCCTTGCGGGTGACGGCGTTCGAGATCGCCTTGGCCGACTTGCCCGAGGTCTGGCCGTCGGAGAGCACGAAGGACAACCCGCCGGCCGGTCGTTCGATCATCTCGAGCGAGTCGCCGCTCTCGGATGTGGCGTACTTGCCGACCTTGGCGACTGCGATTTGCGCTTCCATGGGCGCGATTCTACATCGGCGCAGGGCATTCTGTAAGCCAACGGCAAGGCTGCGTAGACGCCGGATGGGCTAGAGTTGGGGTATCGGGGAACGCCTGAAGGACGGGCGCTCCCTTTGGGAGGCCATGTTGCCGCTCCGTCCGAGCCAGGCGCTCGATCTCGCCAGTGCGATGGACGATGCCATCGAGGCGGCCCGCATGCAAGGCGGTGCCAAGCCGATCTCGGTGGTTGCCGAGTACCCGGCGCACCTGCCAGCGGTCCAGGGCGAGCGCGCTGGCGTGGCGGTGGCCATCGGCGCCATGATCCGCACCGTGATGGCCTTCACCGACTCCGGTGAGGTGCGCGTGCGGGCAGAGCTGCTGTCCATGGGCGAGACCCCGGCAACGCTCAGCCAGGTCGCCGGGAACCCCGAAACGCTGGCATCTGGAGGGCCTTGGGCAGTCATCTCCGTTGAAGCTCTCCAAGGGCGCATCCCCGCCGACACGCTCGACGCCCTGCTTACCGGACGCAGCCTGCGGGCCGCGGGGACCGAGCCAGTCTCGCTGGCCCCGGTGCAGGCGGTTGTGGAAGCCTGGGGGGGCCATACATGGCTGGAATCGCAGCCCGGTGCAGGGACGCGCGCCTCGCTGGCCCTTCCGCTGCGCGCCGGAGGGGGACGCGCCGATTGGTCCTCGCTGCGCCAGTCGATGGAGGCTCACCTGCAGGACAGCGGGGCCCCGTTGAAAACGGTTCTGCTGCTGGTCGAGGATCCGGCGCGGCGCGCTCCGCTGGTCGAGGAGCTCAGCGGCGAGGGCTATCGCGTCGTACCTGTTGGTAGCGGCGCCCAGGTGCATCCCCTGTCGCACGAGCAGGTGCCGGATCTGATCCTGCTGGACTTGCAGGCGCGAGACCCCAGCGCCTTCGAAGTCGCCATGGTCCTCAAGCAAGATCCGCGGACGCGGGTGGTCCCGTTGCTGTTCCTCAGCTCGGTCGATGATCCGGAGCGGGGAGTAAGTTGGGGGGCGGTCGACTTTGTCGTGCGGTCGGCTGGAACCGGCGCGCTGTTGTCTACCATCCAGGCCGTGCTGACCGCCGGCCTGCATCCCTCGTCGCGCGTGCTGGTGGCTGAACCCAGCGACACGGCGCGCGAGGCGATGATCGGGATGATCCAGGCCCATGGCTACCGCGTGACCGAAGCGCGCAGCGCCGAGGAGGCCCTGGCGCTGTCCGAGCGCGTCTCACCGGCGCTGATCCTGGTCAACGAACGGCTGGCCGGCGAGCGTGACTACTGGCTCTTGCGCAACCTGCGCCAGCTGTTGGCCCAAACCGAGATCATCGTGCTGGCCGAGGCGCTCACCGATGCCGAGGGCCGCGCCGCGGTCCGCCGCGGGGCCTCAAGCTTCAGCCAGACGGGCAAGCTCTCCGACGTCCTGGCCGAGGTCCGACGGCGCGGCGCATAGCGGCCGATGGACCGCTCGTCTTCTCCTTCTCTTCGCTGAACAAGGCGTGTGGACTAGCGCACGATGACCGTCGTGCCGCTTCCCTTCTGCACGATCCGGTCCGGTCGGATCTCCGGAAGCGTCCAGCGGTAGAGCCAACGCGCTTCCTCGGTCCGCATGTTGATGCAGCCATGGCTCTTCGGCGTCCCGAAATCGTTGTGCCAGTACGTGCCGTGGAACCCAACGCCAGTCTCATGGAAGAAAGACACCCAGGGCACCCCAGGCAGTTCGTAGGCGTCCAGGTCGGATGTGACATGTCCGTCGCCCATATGCCGCAGGGGGGTCTTGATGCTGATGCGGAAGCTGCCGGCGGGTGTGATGGTGGGTATGCCATTGCCACGCGGCTCGGAGTCGGGGATGCCGCTTGAGATCAACGTGCGCAGCACGAGGCGATCGTCTTCGAAGGCGCGCAGTTCCTGAAGGCTCAGGGAAACCTCGACCCGCTTGCGGCCCGGGGGCACATCCGGCGAGAGGGGTGTGAGGTCGGCGTCGGGGATCCGGCGCAGGTGCTCGGCGCGAACATGATACGCAATGCGCAGGACATCATCCCGCAGCCGGTACCACTGCCGGCCGTCGGCGCCGTCGACCGCCGCCTCCACCCAGGCATTGGACTGGTAGTACAACCGGTACAGCGGATCGGAATCCGGATCCGGCTCGCGATAGCTGCGTGTGAACGGCACGGACACTTCGAACAGCTCGCCACTGGCGGGGAAGAACGTCTGGACGGGCTGGGGTTCCCAACGGACGATTTGCAGGTGCCCCGAGTGCGCGTAGCCGTCTGACAGGCGGTACCAGACCGGGTTGTGAGCCGGCCCGTCGTCAGATTTCTCGCGTCCGAGGATTGGCAGGAGCTCATCCCGGGTTAGTTGGGTCAGCCGGCTGGACCGGAAGGAAGGCTCGGCGTACAGGCCGATCCACGAGACCGTCACGCGCCCGAGCCCGTCGGCGCCTCCCGGGACTTCGAGCGGCAACGGGCGCATCGCAAGGCTGGCGACCGCCAGCCCAGCCGTCTTCAAGAAATCCCTTCGTCCAACGGAATGCGACGTGCTCATCGAATCTCAGCCGATGACCTCGAGGACATGATTCTACTGGCTGCACCACGCGATCTCAAGGGTGACCTTACGGCCGGTGCGAGGACCTGTGAGGCGAGGTACAAGCTCCGGCGCCGCGACAGCTGGCTGGGGGAGTGTGCTCTGAGCACCATCCGAGTCATTCAGGGGGGACCGCACGGCGGTAGTAGAATCACGCACTTGGGCCCGACGTAAGGTCAAGGCCATCGGGTTCGGTGGCCCGCCGTTCGCGCTCGGCCGGGAGAGGCGAAGTGAAATCCCCAGGTAGATTGGTTCTCAGTTGGTTGATCACGGCGGTGGCACTCGTGGCGGCCGCCTATCTGGTTCCGGGAATCTCTGTTCGCGGCAACGACGGCCTGGTGGCCGTGCTGATCATGGCCGGGATCCTGGGGCTGGTCAACGTGCTCGTCAAGCCTTTTCTTTCAGTGCTCTCGTGCGGGTTGATCGTCTTGACCCTCGGCCTGTTCTTGATCGTAATCAACGCTCTCTCGTTGTGGCTGGCGTCCTGGATCGCGCAGAACTGGTTCAATGTCGGGTTTGTCGTCGACGGGTTCTGGCCTGCGATCTGGGGCTCGATCATTGTGAGCATCGTTTCCTTCTTCCTGTCGATGGTCCTGATCAAGGGGCCGATGAAAGCCAGGGGAAGCTAGGCGGTCGCAGAGCCTAGTCCGTTTCTGTCATGGAGCCTCCAGCCACCATCCGTATCCGGCCGTGGCCGTGGGAAGCACTGGGAATGACGTGGGGGCGATGCACCGTTCGTGCCGCAAAGCCCGAACGGGGTGCGAGACGGCATGCCTCGCCCCCACGTGAGTCCTCCGGATGATTGCTGAGCAGGATGCCTTTGACGCGCGCGGTCAGCCCTTCAACTCCGAGGTGCAGTGCGGGCAGCGCGTGGCCTTCAGGGGGATGGTCGAGAGACAGTACGGGCAATCCTTGGTCGTCGGCGTGGGGGGAACCTCGACCACTCGCTCCTTCTGGGCGCGACTCACGGTGCGGATCAGCAGGAACATCACCAGCGCCACGATCAGGAAGTCGACCAGCGCCTTGACGAACACGCCGTAGTTGAGCGTCGGCGCGCCGGCTGCCTGCGCCTCCGCCAGGCTGGCAAAGGGCGCCCCCGACAGGCTGACGAACAGGCTGCTGAAATCGACCTTGCCCAGCAGCAGCCCGGGCGGCGGCATGATGATGTCGTTGACCAGCGAGGTCACGATCTTCCCGAAGGATGCGCCCACGATCACAGCGATCGCAAGATCGAGGACATTCCCACGCAACACGAACGCCTTGAACTCCTTGAGCATACTCTCGCCTCCTGGACGCACAGCGGATGGGGCCGCGACGATTGGTTTGCCCCAGCCCAAAGGCCATTCTATCTGAGGAGTGGAGCAGATCTGCCTCAGCCCGGATGCGTGGCCTTGTCGCGGGCGAGGCGGCGGTCGGAGCGGCGATCGAACACCATCGGCCATGCCCCCGCCGCGGCGGACCGCTGCGCGCGCCAGCAGACGCGCGGGACCGACCGGATACCTGGGTCGGCGGGCATGCTATACTCCCGCCGATGTCTGTCTGTTTGATCCTAATCGTCCGGGCGCCGATCCACGCCCGAAGAGCATCGGCGGGAACGCGCTGCGGCCCGACAGCCCTCAGTCTCCATTGCCTGTGAGTCGAAGCGCTTGAGCACGCTGCGCAGCTTCATTGCCATCGACCTCCCGCCTGAGCTGCGGAAGACGATCGAGGCTTTGTCGTTACGCCTGCGTGCCCAGCCGGGCCAGGCATGCATGCGCTGGGTGCAGCCTTCCGGGATCCATCTCACCCTCAAGTTCCTGGGCGACCTTCCGGCAGCGAGCGTGCCAGAGCTCGAATCGGTGCTCGACCAGGCCGCCGCGGCGCATGCGCCGTTCTCACTGACCGTGGGCGGGATTGGCTGTTTTCCGGATGCGCGCCATCCCCGCGTCGTATGGGCAGGTCTGGACGATCCGACGGGCAGGCTGCGTCTCCTGCAGGCCTCGATCGAGAGCGGTTGTGCAGCCATCGGCCTCGCACCGGAAGACCGGCCCTTCAGCCCCCACCTGACCGTCGGCCGGGTGCGGCGAGAGGCGGGGCCCGAGGCGGCCGGAATCGTCCAGGACGTGCTGGATCGCGAACGGGCGTTCAAGGCCGGCGAGATGTTGGCCGATGCCGTGCACCTCTTCCGCAGCGAGCTGCGCCCCACGGGAGCGATCTACACCCGGCTCCATTCGGCGGCCTTCCAAGGCAGCCGATGACCGCGCGTGCACGCCGGCCGGTCATCGGCGCCGGACAGGCCCGGCGGGCGAACGTACAGGCGGCAGTCTACGTGGGCAGGCTGCTGGCCGACCGGGGAGCCGTGATCCTGTGTGGCGGGCGGGGTGGCGCCATGGCCGCGGCCTGTCGGGTGGCGGCGCAGCGCTCTGGGATCAGCCTCGGCCTGCTACCGGGGGATGATGTCCTGGACGCCAATCCGCATCTGGCCGTGGCTATTCCGACCGGCCCGGGCCACGCGCGTAATGCCGTCGTTGTCCTGGCGGGAAGCGCCGCGGGCGGCACTGGCACGCTCTCGGTGATTGCCCCGACGCCTGAATCCGGTAAGCGCGTGATCGGCCTCAGGACGTGGGAAGCCCACGATGCACGCGACGAACCGGCTGCTATCCGCGCGGCTGCTTCACCGCAGGAGGCTGTGGACCTGGCCCTCGGCACAGGGTCGCTGGCCAGGACGGAGGAACATGACGATCGAACCGATTGAATTGGGGCGCGCCCTGGCCGATGCATTGGCCGAGAAGAAGGGCGAGGACATCCTGCTCCTGGACCTGACCGGAGTGTGCACGTTCGCCGATTGCTTTGTGCTCGCCACAGGGCTCTCCGAACGGACTCTCCAGGCCCTGGCGGATGACCTGCAGCGCAAGTTCAAGGGCGCTCTTGCCGGGAGCCGACCTCCCATTGAGGGCAAGGCCGCCAGCGGGTGGATACTTCTAGACTACGGAAGTGTCGTTGTGCACCTGCTCTCGCCGGCACAGCGCAAGTACTACCAGCTGGAGGAGTTGTGGCGCGAAGGCCGCGTCGTCCTTCGCATAGCCTAGCCCTCATTCCTGCCACCGACGGCAGCAGCCTCCACACTCGGCTCATCCGTCCGTTTCGGCCGACAGGCTCCAGCACCATCCATCCATCGTGGCGGGATTGAACGTCAAGGCGCCGGAAGGGCAGCGGCCGCTCACAGGAGCGGCCGCTGTCTCGAAGCAGCGTTGAGGTAAGCCGGTGTGACTAGCTCTCGAAGATCCAGCGATCGACGTCACGGCTCCATGCGACCAGCTCGGCGGGCTTGAACCACAGCTTTACCTCTTCTTCTGCGGTCTCAGGCGAGTCCGAAGCATGCGTCAGGTTCCGGCCGACGGTGAGGCCGAAGTCGTGGCGGATGGACCCCGGCGCCGCCTCCGTCGGGCGGGTCGAGCCCATCGTCTGACGAACGGCGGCAATGGCATTCGGCCCTTCCCAGACCATGGCCATCACCGGTGCGGAGGTGATGTAGGCAATCAGTCCGTCGTAGAAGGGCTTGCCTTTGTGCACGGCGTAATGCCGCTCGGCCAGGCTTCGCTCGACGAGCAGGAAGCGGGCGCCCACAAGCCGCAGGCCGCGCTGTTCCAGCCGGGCGGTGATCTCGCCCATCAGGCCGCGCTGCACAGCATCCGGTTTGATCAGGACCAGCGTGCGTTCCAAGGTCTGCCTCCGAAAAGGGCGAACTCGGGGCTTGTTCCCCGAGTTCGGTCCATGGGGATCCAAACAAGCCCGGCCTACAGAGTGGCCAGGCCGTGCCGATACGCCTCGATGGCTTCCGCGGCCATGTTGGCCTTCATGTACGCGTCGCCTAGCGCCTGCCACAGCTCAGGGCTGTCCGGCAGGCGATCGACGGCGACCTTCAGGTCAACCACCACGTCCTCCAGCAGCGAGCGCCGGCGGATCAGCGCACCATAGAGCTTTCCCGCCTCTTTCAGGTCATTCGAAGCCAGAGCCTGCCGGGCGGCTGCAATCGTCTCGTGAGGTGTGCGGGCCGTCGCGCGGGCCTTCACTGCCTTGGGCGTCGGTCGTTCCTCTTCTTCCGGGGCAGGCGCGGCCAGCGGCGACGCAGCCGTCAGAACGGGTTCTGGAATCGGGAGACGAGGCGTTGGCGCAGCCGGCGCGATGGGAGCGAGGGGTTGCGTCGGCAGGACTGGCCTGGCGACGGGTTCCGACGGGGTCACAATCGGCGCAGGCGCGGCCGTGCGAGCGGGTTCAGGCGGTTCGGGCGTGACCTCCGGAACCTTCGGCGCCTCCACGGGTGCGCGAAGCCATTCAGGGACTGCGATCTCAGCTTCGGCAGGCGCACGCCGAGCCTCGGGCGGCTCGGCGGGCCGGAGCCACGTTGGCTCGGGCGCCGCGGGAGCAGCTGGCGTCTCGGGCTCGGTCGGGGCTGGTGCTGCTGCAGCTGGTCCCGACTCGTCCATCGCCGTCCAAGTGGGTTCAACGGTTGGAGCGGGAGGTTCTGCGTCCGCTGCCAGTCGCAGCCAATCTGGAACCCCGCCGGTCTCCTGCTCGGCATACGCACGCGGAGTTTCGGAGAGCTCGGCCTCGGCGGTCGTAGCTGCAGCCGACCGCAGCCAGTCAGGTGTCTCATCCGCTTCGGCGGGTGGCGCAGGGGCGGGCTCCTCTTCGACGGGAGGCCCGGATGCCGCCGGAATTCGCAGCCAATCGGGCGCTTCTTCGTCCGACGGCTCGATCCTCTGCGGCGCCGCAGAAGGAGCGGCAGGCGGCACTGACGATGGGGCGACCACAGTCGACGATGCCGCCGACAGCAGCCAGTCGGGCCCTTCCAGTTCGGGCGCGGCTTCGGCGGCGGCAGGCTCCACAGGTTCTCCCTCCGCGGCGAGGGACCGCAGCCAGTCGGGGACTTCTTCGTCCTCCGATTCCGCGGCGGCTGATTCGGCAGGCAGCGATTGGATCGGCTCCTGTTCAACGGGCTGCCACCCTGGGGCTGCCGGCGGCCGCTTGGGCTCGGGCGACGACCCAGCCTTGGCCGCCATCTGCTCGAGCCATTCCATCCCCTCTGCGGGTTCCTCCGGCGGCACGTCGCGCCGGGCGGCGGAGGGTGGCGGAAAGACCGGGGCGACGGCGGCAGGTGACGCCTCTTCGATCCCGCCCCCAGCCCCGGCGCCCTGACGCGAGGCGAGCGCTTCAAGCCATTTCTGAACGTCATCCTCGCCCAGTTCACCGGCCGCGCTGGCGTCCATCGAATCGACCGGCGCACCGGCACCTGGAGGCTTACCCGAGGCAGGTCCCCGGCGCGCCGCCACGGTCTGCGCCGTGGCTGAGGGCGGAGCGCCGCCGGCGGCCTCGAACTCCTTGAGCCAATCCGGGGTATCGGCCGATTCGGTCGCATCTGGCGGTGGGCCCTGCTCGGCGGCTTCGCGTAACCAGCCGGTTGCCGTGGCGCGGACGTCCGGTCCGGCGTCAAGCTGCTGCTCCGCAGCCCGCTGGGACGCGAACCACTCCGGCTCGGCGGGTTCCTCCGGTGTGCCGACTTCTTCGGGCAAAGGCATCTCGTCGATCAGGCCTTTCAGCCAATCGTCGGCCACTGGCTCCGGGATCTGCGGACGCCCGGGGTCCGAGACGCCAGGCATGGCGCTCAACCACTCCGGCTCCTCGGCCGCTTCGGCCGGTTGCTCCGAAGCCATGTCTGCCAACCAGGAGGGTTCTGATGCCGTGGGGGGCGGCGGCTCTGATCCAGCCGCAGCCAGTCGGCCGAGCCAATCAGGCGTTTCCGGAGCAATGGGCTCCGGCTCGGCGGGCTCTTCGGCGGCCCATGGAGCAAGCTCCTCGGCCTCGGTCGATCCTTGGCCTCCGGGTGCCGCGCCTGCCGCGATACCGGCGAGGCCGCGCAGCCAATCGTCGTCACCGCCGGCGGGTACAGCCGCGGCGGGCGTGTCGGCGCCGAGCCAATCTGGCGCAGGCGGTGCAGTTGCGGCCGGCTCGGCCTGGGCCTCCGCCTTGTCTCCGATGCCGCTCAGCCAGTCAATTCCCATCGCGCCAGTCCCGAGGCCAGCGGCGGCTCCCGGGGGAGTGGAGGATGCCAGGCTGCCGAGCCAATCCGGTTCGCTGGTTGCCGCCGGCTCCTTCGCCGGGCTGGGGGCCGCGGGCCCGCCCAGACCGCGCAACCAGTCGGGAGCTTCACGCTCGGGGGTCTGCGCTGCAGGCTCCTCTTCAGGCTGTCCGATCCCGCGCAACCACTCCGGCCCAGCCGAGTCAGCCAGCTTGTTGGCCGGCGTCGCCGATGACAGCCCTGCAAGCCAGTCTTGTTCGGCTTCCCCGGACGGCTTCACTGGGGCGCCAGGATCGGCAATAGCACGCAGCCAGTCGGGCGCTTCGGTCGACGCAGGGGGAGGAGGGACGATCTCTTCTTCGATCGCCTCATCAGGGGTTTGTTCGGTGACCCACGCGGGAGCCTCCGCCATGGCAGGCTGCTCCGAAGCAGCCGCTTCGGCAACGCCAGACAACCAGGCCGGCGGCTCGTCCGCAGCAGGTGTCTCGGCGACCGCCTCATCCTCGAGGAACTCAGCCTCCAAGAGCCAGGAGGGTTGGGCTCCTTCCGGCTGCGGCTCGGGCTCTGCTGGCTCAGCGGGCTGCGGCGCCTGGGATAGCGCCGCGGCGCGTGCGCTGCGGTCGCCCAGCCAAGTCACAATCGTCTCCGTAGCCCCAGGCGACGGCTCTTCAAGCCAGGTGGGCACCTCCGACAGCTCTTTGCCTCTCGGCGGGTGAACGGCCGGCGGGGGTGTGGCAGGTTGCTCGGCGTCGGCGGGAGCGGGCTCGGCGGCAACCTCCCCCAACCATTCCGGGGGCGCTCCAGCTACCGGGCCGGGCGATTCCTGGCCGGCCTGCGCGGGGGCGATGTCCCTCAGCCATTCCGGAATGTCTGCCGGCGTCAACTCACCGTCCCCTGCCTCCGGCGGGGCTTCAGCCAGCTCCTCGTCGGAGAACGAGACCGGGCCCTCGACCGCCGGGCCGGTGGAATCGTCCCATCCAGCTTCCCGCATCCAGGGCGGGATGTCGGCCGGTGGGGACTTGGCGCCGGCGAAGGGATGCATGACGGCAGGAGCTTCGACAACCGGCGCAGGAGACGGCGGCGGAGTGGGTGCTGGGGGTGTCTCATCGGCGAGCCAGGTCGGCAGGGGCCCGGCCGGCGCGGCATGCCTTTCTTCTGCCCGCAGGCCGGCGCCCAGCGAATCGGTCCACGTCGGGCGCGAGACCTCGGGGCTGGCGACCGGGTGTCCCGGCCGCCATTCCAGCTTCAGCAAGCGGACCGAGCCGGCGTCGATGGTGACGGGCTCCACCGTGGCGTTCTCGACGAACGCGGCGTACGGGTCAAGCGCCGCCAGACGCCGATGCGAGGGCGCGGCCTCTTCGGTCTTGCCGTTTGCCTGCAGGTATCCGGCGGCAATACGGTTGGCCTCGCGGCAGTAGGGGAGCTTCTCCAAGATCTGCCGGGCGACCTCGACCGCCTGATCTTTCTGGTCAGTTCGCCAGTGCAGATTGGCGAGTAGGACCTGAAGGTCAGGGCGATCCGGGTCCTCTTGCAGCGCCGAGCGCAGCTCGGCTATCGCCTGTGGAATGAGCTCCCCGTGGGCATACATCCTGGCCAGCGCTCCGCGGGTCAGCCGGACTTTGTGCGGCTCTAGCCCATCCCGCTTGCCGATCAGCCGTCGTAGCTCTTGCTGAATGGCCGGATTGGCGGGGTTGGTCTCGAAAGCCCGTTCCATGTGCCATATGCCGGCGTCCAGATTGCCTTCATCTTCACGCACGATCGACATCCCGATGTGCGCCACGAAGTCATCCGGGATGGCCGAAAGCACGCGTTGGAACAGATCGGCCGCATCGCCGTAGCGTTTGGCTTCCAGGTATGCCTTGCCGAGCAGGCGGTACGTGTCCAGATGCTTGGGGTAGGTCTCGAGGATGTGGCGAGCGTGAGCGATGGCCTCGTCGAGCTGTTCACGCTCGACTAGGTCATCGATTTCCTTGACATAGGCGCGCAAAGCTATTTCGGCCATGTCGCTACCTTATGTAACAGTATGCCGCACCTCGAATATTTATGCAAGCGGGACTGCGGTGGCATGCGGAGTGCGCGTGCAAGACCGGTGCCGTGGCGGCCATGCTACAGGCCGTGCACTCGACGGACGCGATCGACGAGGGGGCGCATGTCCGGTTCCAGAAACCCACCGCTTCCCAGCGGGTCGGGAGGGGCCGGGACGCGCGCCAGCGCGCAGGCAACTGCAAGGACGCTCCCCCTAAGGGCCCCTGGATCGTAGCCGCCCTCGAGGAAGGCGACGAGGCGCCCGCCGCAAAGCTCGCCGGCCAATTCGGACAGGTTCTTCGCCAGCGCATGGAAGCCGGTGCACGTGAGTTGGAGCTGACCCAGTGGGTCGCGCCAGTGCGAGTCGAAGCCGGCCGAGACGAGCAGCACGTCGGGACCGAACCGCCGGGCCAGGGGGCCAATGAGCTCGTCCGCAACGAGGCGGAAGGTCTGGTCGCCGCAGTGCGGGTGCAGCGGGACGTTGACGGTTGTCCCGGCGCCCGCGCCGGTGCCGATCTCGTCCAGCGCACCAGACCCCGGGTAGATCCCGTACTCATGCGTGGACAGATACAGGACATCCGGATCGTCTTCGAAGATCGCCTGCGTCCCGTTCCCGTGGTGCACGTCAAAATCGACGATCATCACGCGGCGCAAGCCTGACCGCTGGGCCTGACGCGTGGCAACGGCGATGTTGTTCAGCAGACAGAAACCCATGGCGCGCGTGGCCGAGGCGTGGTGCCCTGGAGGGCGGACGAGAGCCAGGCCGGCTCGCGCGCGGCCCATCGTCACCTGTTCAAGGACGGCCAGCGATCCGCCGACCGCCATCCGCGCGGCGACGAGTGAGCCCTGGGTCACGTAGGTCGGGGCAGGATCGACGTACGCCGGTCCCTGGATGCAGGCTGCCTCCAGCGCGCGCAGGTAGCGATCAGAGTGAACCTGAAGAATTGCGTCGTCAGGCGCGGGCCGTGGGTCGATCGCGCACGCCGCGCCCGTCGGCAATTCCGCCATCGCCTCCCTCAGGTTGGCGAACCGGCCGGGGTTCTCCGGGTGGCCTTCCAGGTCGTGCTCGGGTGAAGGCGTCAGGCAGTACGCGAGTGGGACGGCCGACATGTCATCTGGCACGCGCAGGCCCGCCCCCATCCAGGGCCACAGGTCGACCCCGGCAGGGGAGTCCACGTCGTGGGCGCGGGCTTGGTCCTGCGGCGCTTGTCATCGTCGCTCCATCAGATACAGGACGCGGGACGATTCGTGGACCGGCTGCCGGGAGACGATTCGGAACGAGTCGGCGAAAGCCTTCTCCAGGCCTTCCTCGTTGTAGTCATCGAAGATGTCGGCGCGGAAGGATAGCAGGCGCTGGACCTGGCTGTCCTGCTTGGGCACGAACTCGAGCACCAGCCAACGGGTCATGTGGCTGAACCAGGCGGCGATGTCGGAGAGCGGGGTGTTGTTGGCAATGGCCAGGTGATGAATCAGCGCCAGCGCCAGGATGGCGTCGGCCGGCCCGCGCTCGCGCAGCGACATGCGCTCCTCGTTCTGCCACCCCAGCGCCGGGCTGGGGTTGGTCAGGTCGATGAGCAGAGGGAGGAGATCCGCTGACGTCTCCTTAACGCACGCTCGGTCGTTGAGTTCAACCGCGCCGGGGTCGGAGTCGATCGACAGCGTGAAGATGCCCTGCCGGCTGGCGAGGCGGCTGAACATCCCCGTGTTGGCGCCCAGGTCCCACACGCTGCGAGGCCGGATCTGGGCAAGGATGGACTCGGTCAGGGCGAGCTTATTCCCGATCCCGGCCGCCGAGTAGTTGGTCTCCTCATAGTACGACTGCCAGGCCGTGCCGCGCGGTTCCCAGCGCAAGCCGCGCACGGTCGCCTCCAGGTTCTCGACCATGCCGATGTGGCCGCTGCGCGTCATCCGTCCCCGCGAGGCCGCCGATGTGGCATCCGCGTAGCGGCGTTGAGCGCCGGCGTGGAGATGGATGTGCAAGGCGAGGCCTGGGCGGAAGCGCGAACGGGCGGGGAGCAGCCGTGCCGCCAGGTCCAGGGGGATCCCGTCGATATGGACACGCAGCAGCTGCGAGAGGCGAACATCGACCTGGGCCATCAGGGCAAGGGGCGCCAGGAAGTGCTGACAGAACTGGCGGTATGCGATCCAGGGGCGTTCTTCGACCAGCCGTTCGAACGACAGCGTATCGATCAGCACCGGTCGAGGGCCGCGAAACTGAATGTTGTAGGCGCTGGCATCCTTGAGGGACTGGCCGCGCGCCAGGGCGCGCTTCTGGATCTCGAGCGTAGCTAGGGCCGCCCGCTTAAGCTGGCCGAAGCACCATTCGTAGGGATACGAGATGAACGCGATGCGCTCCGGCTCCAGGACCTTGAAGGCAAGCGCCGAATCGGGCGGCGGCTCGCTGCTCTCACGATGGGCGACCAGCAACCCCTGGTCGACGAGCTCCTGGTACAGGCCTGAACCGAGGAGCAGCTCGTACTCCGCCTGGTAGCTGCGATTCACCTGACGGCACAGGCGCCCGTCCCGCGTGAAGACGAAGCCGGAACGATCGCGGAATGACGCCGGCTGTCGCCGGGCGTCACCCATCTGGCTTTGCCACCGGTGGGGTCGGCGTGTCGTCCGGTTCCGGCGGGCGCCGGGAGAAACGCGCCTTGATCTTTCCCCACGACATTCGGAGTGCGACCAGCCCGCCCAGAATCCCGGCCACCAGGAGTTGCAGGATGAAGCTGCCCGAGCCTGGATCGAGGTAGGCGAGGAGCACCTGCGCCTTGCCCCCGATGTCAGGGACCATGAGCCAGTTGGCTATCACGTTTGACCCTCCATTCACGGAGCAGTTGGAGTGTCGCCTAGCGGACCGTCTTGCCTGACAAGGCAATACAAGCCGGTCCTCGGGCAATGGCGACCGAAGCCATTATGCCACGGGCATGGAAACAGGACAATGGAACACGCTCAAACGTGCGAGCTGAAGAAGGCTCCCTGAACGAGAAGACGAGTTGGGCCCAGTCTGATGAGGTCGAGGCCCGGCTGTTCCGCAGGCGGGAATGGGGGCTCGAGACCATCCGGAGCGAAAGTGGGGAATCCTTGGTCCGGAGAGCCCAACGCGCGGCACTGCGGACTCGTGCCTGGGGTCCCAATGCCGTAGCCGGCGAGCGCCCACTCCCTGAGGGGGCACGGAATGCCTGGACCAAGGCTCAGCCAACCGATTCCAGCGGGGCACGCGGGCCGGCTTTCATTGCGCCTTTCCAGTCAATGGATTGGCGGCCGTGCGGCCCAAGGCGGGCGCAATGGGTCCACAGCCTCCAGGAAAACACGGGAGGGTTAGGGCGCTGGTCCAGGACCGAGTGGCGGAGGCCAGAACGAATGCATGGAGCCAACCCTATGGGTCTGC
>Ga0315274_10004182_pt1 | contig 21285 bp, 28 predicted proteins | sample YL17G02_20_MG_FD_203700 | JGI IMG/M metagenome (GOLD analysis project Ga0315274, IMG submission 203700) | Sediment microbial communities from Yellowstone Lake, YNP, Wyoming, USA - YL17G02_20 | ecosystem: Environmental > Aquatic > Freshwater > Lake > Sediment | place: USA: Wyoming | collected...
GTTGCGCAAACAAAAAATTAAGATTGACGAGTAAAATACAGATAAAAAATAAAATTCCGCAGCGAAGCATAACCAGATTATAAAACTGCTGCGGAAATTGTCAACTAAATTATATTTATTAGTTGACTGTTATCGGCAGTGCACTACATCCCCTGCCATAACCTTCTGAATAAGCCCGTGGTCGTTCCTGATGAGCAGCCCTCCGTCAATGTCAATATCTACCGCTTCTCCTTCTATATGCTTCTGATGAGACAAAATTTTTGTCCTTCTGCCTAAAGTAACATTATAATCCTGCCATTTTTCAATAACAGGTAAACTTCCTTTTTCCTGAAAAAGCAGGTAATTTATCTCCATTTTGCGCAATATCTCCTGGAGCAACTCCACGCGGTTGATATTTTCTTCTCTGTATTCCTTTAAGGAAGTGGCTCCTGTAACTAACGCCTTTTTGTCGTTATTGACATTTAATCCAATGCCAATGGCTATAAAATGCACCTCATCCATTTCGGCGTTTAATTCCGTCAATATTCCCCCTAATTTATGGTTATGTAATAAGAGATCGTTCGGCCATTTTATCTTGATATCTAAGCCCGTCTTCTCCCTGATTGCCTCGCATACACTTACTGCGGAAAACAAGGTAAGAATAGATGCCTGATTAGGCAGAATCTTTGGTCTTAAGATTAAAGATAAATAAATACCTTTATACTTAGGCGAAAACCAATCTCTGCCAAGCCTTCCTCTTCCTTTGGTCTGGGTTTCGGCTAAAACAACTGTTCCTTCGGGTGTGCCTTTCATCCCCAATTCAACGGCAATATCCATGGTGGAAGAGACCGCATCAAAATAGTGGATTTTTCTTCCGATAAACTTGGTGTTCAGCTGCCATTTTATTTCCGACGCAAAAAGCCTATCCGGAGAAGAGGCGAGCCTATAGCCTAAATGCGGCACCGCCAGGATATCATAGCCTAAATCCCTTAATTCCTGGATATGCTTCCATAACGCCTGCCGACTGATGCCTAAATGATGGCTTATCCAATCACCCGAAATATAATCCTGTTTTTTCTTTAAGAAATCGAGGATCTTATCTTGCATGTTGGTTTTTTATGGCTATATTCATACTCCCACAGCGGTAACCTTCTAAGTCAACGGTAACAAAATGATAGCCAAATTTCTTAAATCTGTCTAAGATCAGGCTACTTTTACGAATAACTGCGGGTAGATCATCTTTAAATACTTCTATACGACACAGGTGATTATAGTGTCTTAACCTAACTTGTTTAAAACCCAAATGTTGTAACTGTACTTCTAATATATTTATACCTCTTAATAATCGGGGGGTAATTTTTATTCCGTAGGCGACCCTGGAGGCCAAACAAGAAAGAGCTGGCTTATTCCAAGTAATCAGTCTTAATCTTTTACTTAATTTACGGACATCCTCTTTGCCTATGCCTGCTTCTTGCAGAGGTGACCGTATTCGAAGCTCTCGCTTAGCCTGACTGCCGGGTCGAAAATCTTTTTTATCTGTCGCATTACTTCCATCTAAAACAAATTTTAATTTGAATTTTTTGGCTATTTTTTTAAAATGGCTAAAAAGTTCTTTTTTACAGAAATAACAACGATTAACAGGATTTAAGGTAAATTTTTTATTTTTTAATACTGCGATTTTCATTATCTTGTGTCTGGCACCTAATGTCTTAGCCATTTTTTTCGCAAAGATAAGTTCTTCTTTAGGAAAAAGGGTTGAGGTGGCCGTAACTGCTAGTATTTTCTTGCCTAAAACATCACGCGCAACTTTTAATAAAAAAGTACTGTCAGCGCCACCGGAATAGGCAAGCAATACCGAATCCATTTTTTTTAAGATTGCTTTTAATTTTTTTAATTTATCCATTTAGAAATGTACTTCCATGGCGCGGGTAGGACAGGCCTTGACACACAGCTCGCAGGCGATGCATTTGTTATCGTAAAAATGGACCTTGCGGGAAATGGGATCAACTGCTAAAGCGCCTGTAGGACATATGGGAACACAGACACCGCAGTCTGTGCATTTGACTTCGTTTCTAATGACATCCTGGCTTAAAGGTCGAATTTTTACACCACAGGACTGTAAATATTCAATGCCCTGATTAAAATTCTTATCTTCACCAGTTAACTCCAGCACCATTAAGCCTTCTTCTTGCGGTGTCACATAGGCCTTCAGGATGTTGAATTGCAGGTCATAGTCTTTCACTAATTTGTAGACAATGGGCTGGTCTACCAGACGATGCGGAAAATGTAAAACCATTCTCTTAGAAATCATCTCTGCCTCTTTTGTTTAAGTAAGCGGTCTTTCTTTTAAGGACTTAAAAACGTATCCGGATTCTGCACCGGGTAAAGGCGCTACAAACTCGGTTAAGAGAAAATCGCCTTTCTTAATCCAGGATTTTAATTCCTCGGCAATCTCGCGCGCTTTAGCATAACTGGACAAATTTCCTGTATTCACTTCTTTGCCTTGCACTACAATCTTACCTGATTTTAATTGGGCATAATTTACTTCCCCTAAACTTCCGGGAATCATCTGCGGATAGGCCTGGCTATAATCCACAATCTGGGTATAGATTTCTTCATCCTTAATCGCGGCAAATTTAGCAATCTCTTCATCTAATATTGGTATAGGAACACCGATGCCCACTGTAAGCGTAACTCCGTATCCTAACATACTGGTCCCTACTAACCATTCGGGCTTCATCTGCTTTAAATCGCCGATTACAGCCAATGTTCCAGAGGGCGCCTGAGGAACCCCGCTTTCTTTTCTTTTTACCGTAGGGTTATGCTGCGTACCCTGCCAAGCCACATACCCTGTGCCACCACCTAAGAAAATCTTGGTGCCTATACCAATAGTCTTATAATAAGGGTCTTTTAAAAGGGGTGAAAGCTGGCCCGCAGAGCAATAATTGGCATTACCTAATTTTGGCTTCAATACCCCCATATAGGTATAAATAATTTTATCTGATAAATTCACCGCTGCATTATAATTCTGATAGCAGTTGCGGATATTAAAAAGTACGGCCTCATTTAAATCTTTTATATTTATGTAAGTCTCAAGCTTTTTCCTGGGGTAACAATCTGTGCCATAGGCATGGGCTTCTAATCTGATGTCTTTACCCGCTACCAACTCCTGAATTATATGTCCGCCGCCATATTTAAATTCACCGGGAAAGATTTTATTGTGCGGGTCGTCATCGGGCAAGGCCGCAGCGCCTAGATAAATATCTACCGCAGCAAATCCGCAATAAACACCAACATCATTAAGTTTACAGGTACCTCCGCCTAATTTTATTCTGGGCTTAGAATGACCGATATTAAAATAAGCGCCCGAAGAACACATCGGGCCAAATGTGCCGGTAGTCACTACATCTACATCCTGGGCAGCCTTCTTTAAACCTTTTTTATCCACGAGGTCAATAATTTCTTCAGCGGTAACTACTACTACTTGACCCTTTTTTATCTTTTCATTAATCTCTTTTATAGTTTTCATATATTCTTACCTTCTACGTTTCTAAAAATTATACGGCAATAACTTCCTTCACTTCCGGTACTTCTTCCTTTAATAGCCTTTCTATGCCCATCTTTAAAGTCAACTGGCTCATCGGACAAGAGCCGCATGCGCCTGTAAGTCTTAGTTTCACCACGCCATCTTCGCTGACTTCCACCAAATCTACATTACCGCCATCTGCTATAAGCATGGGTCTGATTTTTTTTAAGGCCTGCTCAATTTTTTCTTTCATGATAAACCCCTTTTTAAGTGAATAACTCTGTACTTAAATAACGCTCACCGGTATCCGGCAAGATTACCACTATAAGCTTACCTTTATTTTCCTTACGGCCGGCGACTTTTAGTGCTGCAAAAGTAGCCGCACCAGAAGAAATTCCGGCTAAAATTCCTTCCTCTTTAGCCAGTCTTTTCGCTGTCTCTACTGCCTCTTCATAAGAAACTTGGATTACCTCATCAATAATTTTTTTATGCAAAACTTCAGGGATAAACCCCGCACCGATACCTTGAATCTTATGCGGGCCGGGCTTTCCTCCTGACAAAACCGGAGAATCATTGGGCTCGACAGCGATAGCCCGGAATGCCGGTTTTTTCTTCTTAATTACCTCAGCGATACCTGTAATTGTACCACCCGTTCCTACGCCTGCAACTAAAATATCGACCCTGCCCTCGGTATCCTCCCAGATTTCTTTGGCCGTAGTTTTACGATGGACCCCGGGGTTAGCCGGATTTTTAAATTGTTGGGGTATAAAATAACGCTTATCTTTCTTGGCTAATTCTTCGGCTTTTTTTACTGCTCCCTGCATACCCTCAGCACCCGCAGTTAAAATAATCTCTGCACCCAAGGCCGATAAAAGTTTGCGCCGTTCCACGCTCATGGTTTCAGGCATGGTCAGAACTAATTTATATCCTTTAACTGCGCAAACAAAAGCTAAGGCAATCCCGGTATTACCCGAGGTCGGTTCTAAAATAATAGTATCTTTTTTGATTTTACCTTGCTTCTGTGCTTGCTCAATCATACTTAAACCGATTCTATCTTTGATGGAAGAACAGGGATTAAAAAACTCTAATTTGGCTGCCACAACAGCCGTGCAACCTTTGGTTATTCTATTTAAACGCACCAAAGGCGTCTTCCCGATAAGTTGAGTAATATCTTTGGCTATCTTCATCATTTAAATCTGATAAATAAAAGTGGAGTTCAAATTCTTCGCTTTTTTGACTAAATCTTCGAAAGTTATATTATCAACGACTTTAGAGGTCATCTTAGCTATCTGATCCCAAATATTTCTTAAAATGCACCTTTTTATGTCATTGCATCCTTTATAGCGAACATCTGCGCAGGCAATGGGTTCGATCGGTCCGTCAATAAATCTAATTACTTGCCCTAATTTTATCTGGGAAGGAGGCTTAGCTAAAAGGTAACCTCCGATTTTACCGCGCCTGCTCTCCAAGAAACCCCCTCTTTTTAAATCCAAGAGTATCTGCTCTAAAAATTTAACCGGTATATCTAAGCGTCCGGCCAAATCATGAATCGTCACCGGAGAACTGCCGTAATGAAGCGATAAATCTAAGATTGTTTTTAAGGCATAATCGCCTTTATAAGTTATTTTCATCTTTTACTCTATAATCTCTATTATAATAGTAGATTATAACCTAAAAAATTAGTTTTGTCAAGGTATCTTTTTTAAATTATTTATGCGATGATTCCGAGGATTTCTTTTACCGGCTGGCCTTTAGATATTCCTAATCTTTTTGCCGAAGAAGTACAGCTTTGGATGCTGACCTTTAAGGCCTCCTCTATCGTGGCTACGCCCACAATCTTTACTGCTACGTCTTTAAATTTCTCGGCTGCCTTTAAGTTCAAATATCCACACATAATATAGCCTTTGCGGCCCTTAAGCAAGATGAGGTTCTTACTTAAAAGTCTAATCGATATTGCCTCAATATATTTCCTGCCTACTTTTATCTTTTTATACCTTAACATTCTGACTATTTCTTTTTACTTTCGCCCCTTGAAGAAATGATTAATAATGCCAAAACCGTAAGATTAACTACTGCCGTCAACCAACAAGTCTTGGCAATGCCTAAAATCGGGATTAAAAAAATCGCCACCAAAATTGCGCCGAGGCAAGAACCCAATAAATCCATGCCGTAGCTTAAGCCAGCTATCCTGCCGATCTCTTCTTTTCCACGGAGGTATATTTTATTTGCCAATGGAAATTGAGCTCCTCCGATAAAACCCGCTATGAGCGGCAAAAATAAAAATACGACGTTTGAGCCTATCCAGGATGTAGCCTCTTTATTGGAATTTAAAAACCAACACAGTATTATAGGCAGCAGGAGAGAATAAAGGCAGATAGCCAACTGCGTCCGGATAAAAAAGTTTAAGTCTTTTTTAAGCCCTGGCATAATACTGATTATCCATAAGCCGCCCAAGGCCAAGCCCGCCATGAAACAGGTAATAATTAAACCTAACTTATAAAATACGTATCCGTAAATAATCTGAAAAGAAAGTAAAGTTATCATCTGAAGCGACATTTGGGTAAAACCTGTACTCATCACTGCGATTATGATAGCTTTTCTCTCTAATTCTTTGTTCTTTCTTATGCTGATTACTCCAAATAAAAAAATAAAACCGCAAATCGCAAATACGGTATTCCATATCTTATTTGCAGTGGTAGCTTCAAGTATCTTTTTGAAATACGAGTCTTTAAAATGCGCTGTCCAGAATATCATATCATAATAGTAGGATATAGGCTTAAAGTCATAGTTTATCTTCGCTGCTTTATCAGGCTTCAAAGAATCTTCAGTAAAACGCACTTTTTCGAGAGACAATTTGGAGAATAAATAATATTCCCGCACGTATTTTATATCTATATTTCTCTCTTTAGTCCTACCTGTTAAGATTTTATAATCGTAAGTAAGAATGCCTTTTTTATCGCAGGCTAAAAAATAGGCAGTATCACCTGGAATAACCAAGACATCTAAAAATATCTCTTTTAGAGTAGCATAAATAGAGCTTAAAAAACTTTTCAGTTCGCGGCTGATATAACTTTCTGAAGAACTAAGCGCAAAAGAAAGAATCCCGCCATCATTCAAAATCTTTTTTACTTCTTGGAAAAATTCAACTGTATAATATCTATTCAGCTGGGCTGTGTAAGGATCCCCCAAATGTAGGATTACACAATCATAAATATTGCCTGCGCCTTTAATAAATAATCTCCCGTCTAGATTTTTAATTGCAACTCTTGGGTCTCTCAAGGTATCATATTCTTTTTTAGGCAAATACTCGCTAGCCAAAGCGATAATCATCGGATCGAGTTCTACGTAATCGACTTTTTTTATGGGGTGTTTAAGTATTTCTTCTATTAAACCGCCAACACCGCCTCCAATTAAAAGCACTCTTTCTGGATTCGGATGCTCTAATAAGGCAAAATGCACGGATTCTTCAGCAGTCAGTTGATCCGGAATAGTATAAAGGTGAAGGCCATTATAAAAAAAGGAACGCTGAGAATCACTTTTTGTGACAACGATATTGCCATAAATAGAATTCCTGGAAGCCAAAAGTTCATATCCTTTCCACTGTATTTTTAATGACAGTTGCTGGAGGCTATTTAAACCATTAAAAATCCATGAAAAAACTAATAATATGAGCAAAGCCGTAAAAATAGCGATAAAAATCGGTTTGGTTTTCCTCTCTTCAGATAATACCTGCAATAATATAGCACCCAAGATGTTTAGTAAACTTAAGATAGACATGATCTGGAAGGAATTTAGTAAACGAACCAGGATAAAACTAACCAAGAGTCCGCCTACCAGAGAACCTATGGCTTCTAAAACATACACCATTCCGACTTTAGTTGCCGCTATGTTAGATTTAATATCATATATTCTTACGCCCAGAGAAAACATAAAACCCAATAATACGCAAATTGGTATCAAGATGATAAAACTAGATAAAAAGATGGGTGAGAGCGGCATAATCTGGCCAGGATCTAAATTAAGAAGGGGTTTTATTGACCTCGTCGCTAAGATACTTAATGGAAGTAGAATGCTTAAGCAAAACTGACAGAGTGAAAAAAGAGTGACTTTAAGTTTAATCTTATCAGTCATCCTTCCTAAGAACCAACTACCGAGTGCTCCGCCAATAAACCAGCTGGTAAAAATAAAACCTATGGAGATCTCGTTACCATAGAAAACAATCAGAAATTCGCGCATAATAATAATCTGCGCAATTACAGCAGTAAAACCCACCAAAATTATGGAGAATAAGATTCCTTTTTTCAATTTAGCATTCCTGTTTTATACGTTCGTGGCTAGGAAACATTACCCTTCAGTGTAAAGATAAATAATCGCCACTTTAGTATCAACCTTAACAAGCCTCGGCCTTAAAGGCCTGAAGTAGCCGTAGGTTGATATACGCTGTAAGGGTAAAACCGAAAAATAAGATCTAATCCTAACCAAATTAGAAGTAGCGCACAAATTATTCTAAAAATCAGATTACTCCTTTTTGATTTTAAAATCTTGGTTGGTAGCCAGGTTAATATTCCGGATAATCCACCAATTACAATAAAACCAGAGATAAAGGTGCCCAAACCAAAAAATAAGGCATAAAACATCCCATCCAAAGCTGTCTTAGAAATTAATGTAATTTCAAGCAGTAATGCCAAAAGCGGCGCACAGGGAAATACCCCAATGATAAAACCTAACATAAAAAGGCTACTGAAACTAAATATTGTATTTGCCTTCCATTTGTGTAGCCGGGGAAAACATTCTCTTCCCCACCAAACAGAAATCCCAAGCAGTATAATGATTACTCCCCCCAGTGCCTTCACAAATGGGATAAGGTCTAAGTTACAGAATCGCCTTAAGATAATCCCCGATAAACCAGCGAGGTATCCTAATACCAGATACGCTAAAAACCGCCCGCTCAAAAAGACAAATATATCCCTTAAGGCCTGCTTCCACCTTGCTTGTCTACCTACAACATAGGTGATTAAGACTGGTGCGCAAACCAAAAGACACGGCCCAGCTAAACCAAAACCAATTCCGATACCAAAAAGCTCTAAATAAGTTAAAGCGGTGTTAGACATTTTTATACATTCGCGGCAAGAAACCAGCGTCCTTTTAGGAAATGGATAGAGTCTGGTCGCTCAGTATAACCCTGAGCGAATAACCCGACTTTCAAGTCGGGGATGAGTCGAAGGGTTTATTTATCATACGTCCATCTTCCGGCAATCTTATATCCACAAAACTTACACTTTCCATCCTGGATATTAAATTCTGAGATCTCATATCCTATTCTTTTAACAATTAACTTTTTGCAATTGGGACAATACGTATTTTCTCCTGCATGGCCTGGTACATTTCCAATATATACATATTTTAATCCGACGTCTTTGGCGATTTGGTAAGCCTCTTGGAGTTTCTCAATCGGAGTGGGCGGAAGATTCTGGAGTTTATAATTTGGCATAAAACGGCTGAAGTGCAGCGGCACCTCGTCTCCTAAATTCTCTTTAATCCATATACACATCTCTTTTATTTTTTTAGGATCATCATTAAAACCGGGAATAACCAGATTGGTTATCTCAAGCCACACTCCCTCTTCTTTAATAATTTTCAGTGTCTCTAAAACCGGTTTCAATTGTGCGAGTAAACCAATCTTGGCATAAAATTCTTCGGTAAATCCTTTTAGATCCACATTGACTGCATCCATATATTTTAATAATTCCCTTAAGGGGCTAGGATTTATGTATCCACAGCTATGCATGGTGTTTTTTATGCCTTTAACTCTAGCCACTTTTGCGATATCCAGCATATACTCATAGAACACCGTTGGCTCAGTATAAGTATAGGCTATAAACTTGCAATTGTTCTCAATGGTTTTTTCCACCACTTCTTCTGGAGACAGATTATAATTTTCCGTCTCATCAGGCCTGGATTGGGATATCTGCCAATTCTGGCAGAAAATGCAGCGCATATTACACCCTGCTACTGCCAATGAAAATATCGGCTCTCCAGGAGCTACGTGAAAGAATGGCTTTTTCTCAATAGGGTCTATATGGACGGCAACAGGATTACCATAACCCAGGGTATAGAGTTTGCCATCCTTATTTATACGCACTGTACAGACGCCTCTTTGACCTACATCTAAGATGCACTTGCGCGGGCACAAAAGGCATTGCACGATATTTTCCTTTACGTTCTGCCAATATTTAGCTATTCTGGGTATAGCCTTAATATTTTGTTCTGTTTGGGCTTCTAAATTTATAAACGAAGTTGCCAAACACATTCCCATAAAAAGGAATGTAATGAAAATAGTTTTTTTCATAATCTCACTCCTTTCCCAAATTATAGCACTTTCATTTTAAAATGGTAAGCAATTTAGGGGCTGAGACTCTTTAGATTTCGGGTTGAAGAAAGACAGAATAATGCAGACAGGTAAATTAAACTATACTTTTCTGCAGAAACTGGCGAAACTCCGCAGGATATTCTATTTTTGCCCTACCGGCACTGCATTTATCGATACTTTCTATAATCTGGGGCATCTTTTTATAAGGGATGCTGATGATTAACTTGTCTTTTTCTACATTGCACATTTTTCTGGCCGTATAATCATAAAAGGATAAGTTTACTTCTTCCTTTAATAAAGGATAAATTATAGACATCCGGCATGTTGGCCCGCCAATCTTGATCTTGGGCATCATACCGTCGATAAAGGTGACCAAGGTAAGTAAGCGGCAGGCAGATTCAGCATTACAGATAAAAATTACCAGTTGCGGTTGAAATTCGCATTTCTCCAAAGGCGCCAACACAAAATACGATTTAGAATTATCCGGGACTTCCTCCATCTGCGCAAGTAAATTATCTAAAGATTCGTAGGAACGAAAAAGTTTCTCTCCTTCGACCACAAATTTCTTGATCATATTGATAATTTTGTGGTCGGTAATTTTATGAAAGCCTAAGTGCCAACTTGCGCCAAAGCAGGCGTTATTAGTTTTAGCGACTTGCAAAATTTCTCCTTTACCAGCGTCCAAGATTGCCCGGCAGATACGCACTTTTCTATCATCGGGCTTTAAGAATTCTTCCTTAAGACAGCTTAGGGCTACCGGACTGAATTCTAAATTTAAAAGTTCTTTTAAAATCAGGGCATATTCCTGCCAAACTTTATTTTCCATTTTATTTTCTTGCCTTAAGACAATACAGATGACATTTCCAGGCTATGAGTTTCTAATAGATTTTTATTCATCAAGATGTCTATAGTGTCTCCCACGGCAACTATTTTACCTTTATCAAGCAATGCCACTCTCAAACAAGTTTCGGCAATCAAGTCCAAATCATGGGTAGCAATTATCTTGGTGATATTTAATTTTTTAAGCAAATTGATAAACTGCCGGCGATGCTTAGGATCAAGGTTGCTTGAGGGTTCATCCAAGACTAAAATTTCCGGATGCATCGATAAAACTGTGGCTAGGGAAATTCTTTTCTTTTCTCCGAAACTTAAGTGATGCGATGTTCTTTTAATGCTCTCCAACATATCCACTTCTTTTAAGGCGCTCTGCACGCAACTGATGACTTCCTGCTTAGCCAAACCCATATTTATCGGACCGAAGCTAACATCATCGAAAACCGTGGGCATAAAGAGTTGATTATCCGGATCCTGAAAGACCAAACCAACCTTGCTTCTAATTAAAGGTAGATTTTGCTCACTTATTTCTAAATCTAAGATTTTTATCTGTCCCTTGTCCTTTAATATTCCGTTTAGGTGTAACAGTAGCGTAGATTTGCCTGCACCATTTGGCCCGATGATGCCTAAAGACTCACCGGCAAAGATATCTAAATTAATACTTTTAAGCGCTTCGGTACCGTCTGGATAAGTATAATTGAGATTTTTAATTTCGATTACTTTTTTCGCCATTTTATCCTCCCGCCCATCTGATACCGAATAATACTGCCAACATTACAAAAAAGAAGGCCCAATCTTTCTTACCTAATTGAAAATCGTTAATGGTCTGGATCTCGCCGTTAAATCCGCGGCAGCACATGGCTAGATACACTGCTTCTGCTCTTTCGTAAGTCCGGATGAATAATACCCCGAGCATATTCGCCAGAGCTTTAGCATGAAACCATCTTGAACCTCCTACAGAACGCGCTTCTTTTGCCTGCTGCATCTTCATCAGTTCATCCTCTACTACAAAGATGTAGCGATACATAAAGGACAAAATCATGGTAATAAGTTGGGGAAACTTTATTTTCTCTAAAGCCTTTAAAAAATCCGTAAAGCCGGTGCTTACCATCACTAAAATCATGCATAAAATAGAAAGATAAGCCTTGATTAAAATATTCCAGAAAATCATCAAGCCATCATAGGTAACAGTTAACTTCAAAGTGCCAAATGAGTATCCTCCGGCAACTTTACCTTCTTTTATAAAAGGGATGAAAAACGAAATTAGCAGAACAAAAGGAATGATGTTTAAAGATCTACGCAGGAAAAATTGAAGAGGGATTTTAGAAAGAAGAACCAAAATAGTAATCAGCAAGCCGTATAAAGCGAAGGCTTTAAAAGAGGTGGGTGAGGTAAAGATAACAAAAAGAATAAAGACAACAAAAATAATTATTTTTATCCTGGGATCAAGATGATGGATAAGGCTATTTATCTGGCTATATTCATCCAGGTATGAATGTCTCATGAAGTTTTATTGTTCTTTTTTAAGTAAAATGGCTACGCTGTATCCTAAGGCAAAAACTAATAAGGTTCCTGCTACTCCTGCAAAAGAAGTAGCCAATTGATCATTTTTTATTCCCGGCCAGATATAATCAGAGATCGGGCAAGTCAATACCGGCTTTGCTTCTGCTTTTTGAATAAACCCTTTATCCTCGGCAACTTTCTCTAAGCCATCAGGCCAAGGCGAAGCAAAAGGCGATAAGATTAAAGCAAGCAATAATGCTATCATTAAACCAAAAAGAATCTCTTTTTTAGGCATGGGCTATGAACTATATATTAAATCCGGTCTGACCTTTAAGACAAAACCTACTATTAAACTTGTAATCAATGCCTCACCAATACCGATTAAAGCGTGGATTCCCGCCATAGCTGGAAAGACTATCTTTAAAGGTGAGGTGCCTGAGATAGCCAGTTCTAAAGCACAAAAACTGGCAGCAATAACTACTGAAAACCAAGAAGCAACAGCGGTAGCGAAAATAATCATCCCTCTTTTGCCCAAAATATTCGTTATAGTTTTATAAACCAGGTAACCTCCAAAAGTTCCCGCAAAAGACATATTGAAGATATTTGCTCCTAAGGCGGTTAATCCTCCGTCTTGGAAGATAAAACACTGCACCATCAAAACACAAGATAAAACAATACTCGCAGCATAAGGCCCCAATAAAACCGCAGCTAAAACTCCGCCTAAAAGATGCCCGGAGGTTCCGCCGATCACGGGGAAATTAAGCATTTGGGCAGCAAAAACAAAAGCTGCTATTACCCCCATTAAAGGAACCATTCTCTCCTTTAAAATTTGAGAAGTCTTTTTTAAACAATAACTTATTCCGCCGATTGAAATCAACCAAGCAGGTATCCAGGTATTGGCAGTTAAAAATCCGTCGGGAATATGCATAAATTCCTATTTTGTTTGGGCTAAATAGCGAAAAGTACCAAGTGCCGCCTTAGCCCCTTCTCCGGCGGCAATAATAATCTGTTTTCCCGGAACATCGGTAACATCACCAGCAGCAAAAACTCCCGGAATATTAGTCTGATTAAAACAATCTACCTTAATTTCACCGAATTGATTTTTCTCTACTTTTTTCGCAAATTCAGAATTGGGAATGAGTCCAATCTCGACAAAAACTCCTTGGACATTTAAAAGTTCAGTTTTTCCGGATTTATCTATTTTAATCCCCGTAACAAATTTATCTCCCATTATATTGGTTACTCGTGCGTTATTGAAGATGGTTACATTTTTGGCGTGCTCAATTTTTTCGCGCATAACCGCATCTCCGCTTAAAGCGGGGGTGAGATTAATTATATAAACTTGTTTAGCAATTTTAATTAGTTGTAGCGTTGCATCTAAAGCCGAATTTCCTCCACCGATTACTGCTACATCTTTTGCGGTAAATAAAGGACCGTCGCAAGTTGCACAATAAGTTAAACCCCGATTTTTAAATTCTTTTTCACCGGGGACGCCCAGCTCCCTTGATTTCTTTCCGGAAGCGATAATTGCGGTTTTTGCCTCATCAGCACCTTCATTGGTCTTAACTGTTATAGAATCATTTATTCTGTCAACCTCAATTACCTCTTCGTCTTCTTTTAAAGCGATACCGTATTTCTTCATGTGCTCTTGGAACTTAGTTGCCAGTTCTGGTCCGGAAATAAACTGGTATCCGGTATAGTTTTCTATATCTGCACTCCTTGCTGCCTGGCCGCCGATGTCTTTGGTAATTACCAAAAGATTCATCTTTTTGCGGGCAGCATAGACGCTGGCGGTTATTCCTGCCGGCCCTGCACCGATAATAATCAAATCATACATTTTATATGCCTAGAGTCTGTTTTATTTTTTCTTTATCAAACCCCACAATAATCTCATCCTCGATTTCCAAGACCGGAACCCCCATCTGCCCGGACTTTCGAATCATCTCTTCGGCGGCAGCTTGGTCAGAAGAAACATCGATATTCTCAAATTCAACATTGTTGTCTTTCAAAAATTGTTTTGCCCGGATACAGTAGGGACAGGTGGGAGTGCTATAAACTTTTACTTTTTTTGTCATTCTATCCTCGAGAATATAAACTTTTTTTTAAATCAAATAGCTTTTTTAAGTGACCCTGTTCCTGAACAATGACTTCATCTACAATTTTACGGCGGCCTCTTCTCCTGTTTTTTCTTTAGTAAATATATCTTCACTAGCCAAAAAATGCAATTATTTCCGGCGTCAATATTGGCATTAGATTTCAACTTCGGCAACCCAGCGCCCGTGAATATTGCAATTCTCCAAGGCCAGCAATTTACCGCTGTTTGCTTTTAAATGTATCCCTAAAACCGGATTGAGCGCTTCCGGCGTAAGGTGATAACGGGCAATAAAAGCGTAATCCAGATAAACATCAATATACATTATGTAGTGCCCGGCCTCCATGACATGAAGAACCTCGCCAATCTTGATGTGGGCATCCGCGCATCCGGGACCGACTAATCCGCATTGACGGCTAACCTTAATTACCGGAATATGTTTCTTCTCCAACTCGGTTAAGTTTTTCGGATCAGCGGGTTTCTTTATCGCGGTATTGTCCTGTTCAAAGGCTTTCTTGGGAGCGCCACAGACCGGACAGGCATCAGGTGCCTGGCCAAAAGCCAGATAACCGCATTTACCACAGATAAAATTATCCATCTCTTATCCCTCCTTTAAATCTTTTCGAACAAATCCTTTCCCACGCCGCATTCCGGACAAACCCAGGTATCCGGCAAATCCTTAAAAGCTGTCCCCGGCTTTATCCCATTTTCCGGATCGCCAATTTGCGGGTCATAGATATAGCCACAAACCGTGCAACGGTATTTCTCCACTGCTCTTCACCACCTGTTAATCAATCCTCTTTTATTTTCTTAGCCAAATCCCTGCCGAATTCATAACAACGATGCATCTCATCCGCACCAGGGACATATTGTATGGATAGACTTTGCTGTGCTAACTCTATCCCCGTTTCCTTAAGGATATTCTCGATTTCCCTTACTGCTCCGCCTGTCCAGCCGTAAGAGCCAAAAGCAACAGCCATTCTATTCCTGGGTTTTAAACCTTTTAAGAACTGTAAAAATCCGGCAATCATAGTAAGCATATCGTTATTATGAGTAGAGGAGCCGATAACATAACCTTTGGCATCCAACATCTCTTTGATCACTTCTGTCCGATCCGATTGCGCGATGTCAAAAAGCTTTACTTCTACTCCTGCATCAATTATCCCTTCAGCTATCCTTCTTGCCATTTTTTCAGTCGCACCCCACATTGTCTCATAAATCACTACCGCTTTCGGTTTGCTAACATTATTTGCCCAAGAAACATAGGCGTTGATAATCTTGGCCGGGTCTTTGCGCCAAATAATGCCGTGACTGGGAGCAATCATATTTATGGAAATATTCATCTTTTGTACTTCTTCAATCTTCTTTAAGACTAATGGGCTTAATGGCCAAAGAATATTTCCGTAATATTTTGCCGCTTCATCCATCAATATGGACTGGCCTACTTCATCATCAAAGCGTTCGGATGTAGCATAATGCTGGCCAAAGGCATCATTGGGTAAAAGTAGCTCTTCCTCTGGGCAATAGGTAAACATGCTATCCGGCCAATGTAACATCGGGGCCTCTAAAAATGTAAGGGTCCTTTTGCCCAATTTTAATTTATCGCCGGTTTTTACAGTTTGAAAATCCCAATTTCCGTAATAATGTTTATATAGGCCTTCTTTGCATTTCTGGGTGCCCAAAACTTTGGCCTGAGGACAAAACTTCATTACCGCCGGCAAGGCGCCCGAATGGTCTATCTCTACATGGTTGGCAATAATATAATCAATTTTTTCTAGAGGGATAATCTCTCTAATCCTTTCGATCAACTCGTCAGCAAAGGGGCCGTAAACCGTATCCACTAAAGCAATCTTTTGATCTTTAATCAAATAGGCATTATAAGTCGTTCCTCTTTTAGTAGTGTAGGTATGCCCATGGAAATTGCGCACATTCCAGTCAACCACTCCTACCCAATAGATATCTTTTTTGATAGTAAGAGGCTGCATTCTAAATTACCTCCTGTAGTTAAACATCAATTCCAAAAATATTTCTAATCACTAACCCGATGATAAAATTAATTACTGCTACCCCCAGGCTTATTCCGGCCATCTCCAAGAACCTCTTCTTAAAGTTTAAATTCTTAGCTACCGAGATATAAAAAGTAAAAACGAATATTACCGAAAGCGCCGCTATAATTACCAGGCTTAAACAAAGAAAGATATTTTTCAAAAGCAGGTAAGGCAGTATTAAAAGGATGACAGTTACCACATAGGCAATTCCCGTATAGATACAGGCTTTTAAGGGATTCTTTTCTGTTTCTTCTTGTTTTGTAGAAAGATACTCCGAGGCAGCCATAGATAAAGAGGCGGCAATCCCTGTAATTAATCCTACAATAGCCACCAATCTTGTATTTTGTAAGGCCAGGCTAAATCCGACCAAAGCGCCGGTCAATTCCACCAATGCGTCGTTTAAACCTAAGACCATTGAGCTTACGTATTTGAGGCGTTCTTCATCAATCAGGTCGATTAACTGCGATTCGTGTGTCTGCTCATCCTGGATTACCTGTTCTATCCTAGGCGATACTGCTTTTATCCGCTCATAGGTATCCTGCGCCAGGCCTTCTCCGTTCTCCATTAATCTTAATCCGAAGTTTAAACCGAGGACAGATGAGATAAACACATAAATGAAAATTTTAAAATTATCCGGGGAGATTTCTTCTTGGGATATGCTTTTAAAAAAATCGTAATGCGATAATTCTTCTTGGGATATCTTTTCTAAAACTTCCCGTTGTGCTTTAATCTTTGAATTTAAGGCGAGCTGCCTATAAATTATATGCTCACTGATTTCATTCCTTTGCGCTTTCAAAATTTTTTCTTTTAACCTTTGGTCTATCATTTTTATCTTTAGTTTCTTAATCTCTTTAATATCCCACAAAACTTTCTGTTCTTACATTCTCGGATTTGGCCCCTATCTCTTTGGATAACTGCGCCATTGCTTCAACCATTTTTGGGGGACCAAAAATAAACAAGATGCGCTCCTCTAAATCCTTCATATATTCTAACAATAACTTTTTATCAATACGCCCGAAGATACACCTTTTATCTTTTGGCTGATAATCTGTAAGAGTATAGACTACCTTTAAATTATTATTACTTCTGGACCAAGCATCTAATTCTTGCCTAAAAGCGATTTCTTCTTCTGTGCGGTTGGAATAAAACAATAAGACATCTATATCCAATCTCTTACCTATAATATATTCTATAATAGAGATTACCGGGGTAATGCCAATCCCGCCGATTAAAAACGCAATCTTTTTATATTCTTCTTTAAAAATACAGTTGCCGAAGGCGCCCTCAATTAAAACCTTGTCTTCTAATTTAAGATTTTTGAGCTTTTCAGAAAAATTGCTCGTGCTTAATCTTTTTGTTACTTCAATATAATTATTTAGGGGGGAACTTGAGAAGGAAAGATACTTGTTTAAATCTTTATTATTAATATCATCTCTATCAAAGATAAGCTTTAAAAATTGCCCGGAGATAAAATCGATTTTTTCTTGGGTAAGAAAACGAAAACTTTCTATGGTAGTAGTCCTGGGGATTCTTTGGATAAGCCTTGCCGTATAGCTCTTAAAAACCATTAAAAGCTTCCTTTAAGCGTTGCTTCTTCTATTTTTTCAATTTCTTTCTTTAATAAACCGGGTAGCCCCATGATACTTATATCCATAAAACCCCGTACAATTATGGATTGGGCCTGGTCTTTAGTAAACCCGCGCGAACATAAATATTCAATTTCATCTTTGCTTATTTTCCCAATTGCAGCTTCATGGGATAAATCTACATCTCTAAATTCCGTCTCCATCTCTGGGATAGCATGAATCTGGCCTTTTTCGGAAAGCACCAAACCCCGGCATTCAAGATGGCCTTTGACATTCTTATTTTCAGCTTTAATATGGCCTCTGGCAATGACTTTACCGCCTAAACTTACGGCTCGGGCAATCATCTCTGTCTGTGTGGAATCTCCTCTTAAAATAGTCCTTGAGCCTACATCATGCAAAGAATTCGGATGAGACAAAATCAAAGAATTAAAGATTGCCCTCGATTTATTGCCAGCCAGGACTGCTGTAGGATACATCGTAATATCTTTTACCGGACGTAGGCATACATAATTAGAAATAAATACGCCTGAGTCTTCTACATGGGCGATACTTATCGGTTTTACCGAAACATCCTCTTTCCAGGAGTGAATCATAGTAAAGTTCAAATAGCCGCCTTTCTGGATGAAAAACTCAGAAATCCCCAAATGAAAACCTTCATCTGCGGTATGAGAAGCAGAGCAACCGGTAATCAAATATGCCTTTGCCCCTTCTTCAATTATAATGAGATTGTGTACCTTTTGTTTAAATCCCTGTGCCTTTAAGAATAAACAGGCCTGGATGGGAAGTTCTACTATTTTCCCTTTTTTTACGCGGATAAAATATCCGCCTTCAGTATCTTGGGGAAAATCTCGGTTCAATAATCGGAAATTTTTACCAAAATATTCCTTTGCCTCAGGATATTTCGCCAACGCCTCATCAGTACTTAAGATATCAATGCCTTCCTGAAAACTCTGAAATAATTTGGTGTGGTTATCTTGTTGATAGAAACTAGCTGAACGAGACTTTTCCGACAAATCTATACCCGAAGAGGACACGGTTTCTTTATCTTTGTCTTCCAATTTTAATGCTGTGGACATATACACTCCTTACATTTATCGTAACCTGATTGCTTTATCGCTTGAAACATCTCTTTCGGGTCTCCGACGCACCAAAATTTTCCGTCCAGTAATACACAACCCCGCGTTGCTTGCACATAATCGAGGATATAGCCGGTATGCGTAATAATTAGCGCGGATTTGCCTTCTTTTTTTAAGTGCTCATTTAAAATATTGCCCATCACCGCAATGTTTTCAATATCTACACCGGACTCCGGTTCATCTAAAAGCAGTAAATCCGGATTTTGTAGAAGTACCTGAAATAACTCCGAGCGCTTCATTTCTCCACCAGAAAAATCCACATTCACATCCCGCATTAAATGCTCTTCCAAGGAAAGCTTTACCGCTAAGGTTCGATTCTTTTCTTTGTCTTTAGAAAGATGTTGGGCGAGCTGCTGCAATTTCACTCCTCTAATCTTGGGCGGAAGCTGGTACATCAGACCCATTCCTAATTTCACTCTTTCTTCAGTGGGAAAACCGTTTAAGACTTGATCCTTAAAAATTATCCGACCGCTTTTGGCTGTGTAGCCGGAGAAACCCATAATGGTCTTCAAAAGTGTGGATTTTCCGCTTCCATTAGGACCAAAAAGAATGACTACCTCACCACGTTTAATCTCTAAATTTATATCTTTAAGAATCTCTTTACCTGCGACAGTTACTGTAAGATTTTCTACTTTTAGCATCTATATAACTCCTCTTGCTTTCATTTTACCTCATTATACAACCCCGGTCAAACTAACTATTTCTTACTCGTATTTTTGCCTTTTAGCTGGTTATATCTTTCTTCTCCGATACATTCTCTTGCCGCCTTGCACCAGTCAATACAGCTGGGAAGCCTTTCTTTGTACACGCAGGATTTACAATTAGGGCAGATTATTTTGGTCTCATCAGAGAAGATTTCTACTTTATAACCGCAGCAAGAACAGGTTATTACTTCAGCCTTTAAGTTCCTTTTATCTTGTCCAGGGCATTTAGAAATCATTTTAGGCGCTCTCCCTTTATACTAATGACTACCTCTGTAAATGGTATGTCTTTTTGCGATTCTTCAATAGCGGATTTAATAATCTTTATCAAACCAAAACAACAAGGGACTTCCATATGCGCATAGGTTACGGATTTTATTTTATTGTTTTTCAAAATCTGGCTTATTTTGTCCTGATAAATTATAGCGTCATCTAATTTAGGGCAACCAACAAGTAAAATTTTCCCCCTCAATAACTCCCGATGAAAATCAGCATAAGCAAAAGGAACGCAATCCGCGGCAATGAGTAAGCTCGCGTCTTTTAGATAAGGTGCTGAGGGCGGAACAAGCATAATCTGCACTGGCCAATTTTTTAGCGTAGATATTTTTGCACCAGAATCCTGCAAATCAATCGCCTTTAAGCCGGGGCAGGCGGCATGAGCTTCGTGTGATCTGGCTTCTTCTAAGGGAATTTCTAAGCCTTTTTCTTTTAAGTAATCTATTGCCTGTTGAAAATATTCCTCTGCCTTATGTTCCTTAAGGTGGTTTAAGTGCGCCTTTATGGTATTTTTGCCTTGTTTAATAATATGTTCCATAACCTTTCTCTCATCATAATCTTGTGCTTCTCTTTCTTCTATAGCAATAGCGCCTTGGGGGCATTGGCCAATGCAAGCGCCCAGGCCATCGCAGAATAAATCACTAATCAGGCGGGCCTTTCCGTCTATAATCTGGATCGCTCCCTCTGGGCAGTTTGGCAGGCAGAGGCCACAGCCATTGCATTGATCGGCATCAATCTTGATTATTTTTCTCTTTGCCATAATAAATACTTACCTCAATAAAGACGCTATACTTATAGACCCTAATTCTGAAACCACATGCTTTTCAATCTCAGCTAACTTCCCTCCCAGTGAACAGGTCTTTATATTGGGGCAAATCTTTCTCCTGAAGAGGCACTCGCTTAGTTTTAGGCGGCCTTGAAAAATCCGCATTAAATCTATAAGGAATATCCTTTCAGGCGAATCGTTTAATATAAAACCGCCGTTTTTACCCTTATAAGATTTCAATATTCTTTTTTTATTTAACTTCTGGAGTATCTTTCTTAAAAAAGGCCGCGGTATTTTTAGCCCTTGGACTAAATCTGTAACAGAAGTTTTATTTTTATTGTTTTCAACCATAAAACAAATCGCTCTTATCGCATAATCAGTATTACGATTAATTAAACTCATATATTTACTCCTAATTTATAGTTCTAAAGATAAGGTAAAAGAGTTTGAGGGCAGTTTAACGTCATG
>Ga0315274_10004183_pt1 | contig 21284 bp, 17 predicted proteins | sample YL17G02_20_MG_FD_203700 | JGI IMG/M metagenome (GOLD analysis project Ga0315274, IMG submission 203700) | Sediment microbial communities from Yellowstone Lake, YNP, Wyoming, USA - YL17G02_20 | ecosystem: Environmental > Aquatic > Freshwater > Lake > Sediment | place: USA: Wyoming | collected...
AGCCCCTTCAACTCAAGGCGATCGAGGTTGACCAGAAGCGTAACCGGCTGATTCTCTCCGAGCGCGCCGCCTTACGCGACTGGCGCAAGAACCAGCGCGAGCGGCTGTTGAACGAATTGACCGAAGGGGACGTATGCCAGGGCCGGGTCATCAGCCTGGCCGACTTTGGTGCTTTTGTTGACCTGGGCGGGATAGATGGATTGGTGCACCTGTCCGAACTTTCCTGGAAGCGAGTGGCACATCCACGCGAAATGGTCGAGGTGGGACAGGAGGTCGAAGTCTACGTACTGGGAGTGGACCGGGAACGCCAGCGAGTGGCCCTCAGCCTCAAGCGGTTGCAGCCCGACCCCTGGGCCTCCATCGAAGAGCGCTACCAGGAAGGGCAGTTGGTCGAAGGGGCCATCACGCGCCTCACCAAGTGGGGAGCCTTTGCCAGCATCGTGGGCGATGAGGCAATTGAGGGACTGATCCACGTATCGGAACTGGACGAGGGTCCCGTCGTCCATCCGCGAGACGTCATCCAGCCTGGTCAGGTTGTCACATTGCGCGTCATAGGCGTAGATCGAAAGCGCCACCGGTTAGCGCTAAGCCTCAAGCAAGCCGATCGAGGAGAGTATCTGGATCGGGATTGGAAGGCCATCCTCGCGGCTGAACAGCCTGAACCTGAAAGCCCGCTCTCAGCCGCATTGTCTGAGACCTTGGATCCTGCGGAGGGCGAAGGGTTCCCGCATGCAGGAAAATAAAACGCAGTAAGATTCGTTCGCCCCTGCAAACGACGTAGATAGAACGAGTGGTAAGGCTATGGACAAGCTAATGAGATTCTTTACTGACACAGCTCGGCGAGCGCTGAAGGCGGCCCAGGAAGAGGCCGAGCGGATGCATCAGACACAGATCGGCACAGAGCATCTCCTGCTGGGACTGATGAACGAAAGGGAGGGGGTTGCCAGCCGCGTGCTGCATGAGCTGGGAGTGCAATCTGGCGACGTGCAACACTGGATCGAGCGACTCGGCACTGCGCGGCGGCGCCCGTCTTTGTTTAGCATTGAACTCGATCTCTCACCGCGTACCAAGCGAGTGCTTGAACTGGCAGGGGATGAAGCCAAGCGTCGGGGTGACGCTCGAATAGACACACATCACATCTTATTGGGGCTGGCGCGCCAGGGTGACGGTACTGCGTTGGAGGTGCTCAATCGACTGGGTGTCACCAGCGAGCAAATCCGCCGTACCACCGACCGGGTGCTGCAACAACAACCGGTCTTCGCCGGCAAGGAACGGCCAAAGTCTGCCAAAACTCCGTTGGTAGATCAACTGGCAATTGACCTGACTGCCCTGGCCGAACAGTACAAACTGGATCCGGTCATCGGGCGGGAGCCAGAGATCGAGCGTGTGATCCAAATTCTGGCACGGCGGACGAAGAACAACCCAGCGCTCATCGGTGAACCCGGTGTAGGTAAAACAGCCATCGTCGAAGGACTGGCACAGCGCATCGTCGCCGGCGAAGTACCCGGACCGTTGATGGACAAGCGTGTGCTTCAACTGGACGTCGGCTCGTTGGTCGCCGGGACCATATACCGGGGGCAGTTCGAGGAACGCCTCAAGAGGGTGATTGCCGAACTCAAGAACAGCCACAGCATCCTGTTCATAGACGAGGTCCACATGCTCGTCGGGGCTGGCTCGGCCGGCTCTTCGGTGGATGCGGCCAACATCCTCAAGCCCGCGCTTGCCCGCGGCGAACTCCAGTGCATTGGCGCGACCACGCTAGAGGAATACCGCAAGTACATCAAGTCGGACGCTGCGCTGGAACGGCGCTTCCAGCCCATCACGGTTGACGAGCCATCGCTCGAGGAGACGGTCCAGATCCTGCACGGCATCCGGTCAGCCTACGAGCAGCACCATCAGGTGCGCATCAGCGATGAAGCATTGGAAGCCGCGGCCCGGCTTTCGGCCCGTTACATCTCCGACCGTTACCTCCCCGATAAGGCGATTGACGTGATAGACGAGAGCGCCTCCCGTGTCCGGATGTATAAGGCCCCTCAAGCCCGCAATCTCCGGGAGTTGTTCGCCAGATTAAGAGACGTTCAGCGGGCCAAGGAGAAGGCCATTGAGGAGCGCCGTTACGGGGATGCCGCAGCATTGCGGGACGAAGAGATCGAACTGAAAGAGCAACTAGAAATCCTGCGCACCGACTGGAATATGGGAAGCCAGGTCGTCGTCGGCCCTGAGGACATCGCAGAAGTGGTCTCTATGTGGACTGGCATCCCGTTGACCCAGTTGCACGGCGATGAGACGGAGCGCCTGCTGCACATGGAGCAAGAACTGCATCGGCGCATTGTGGGCCAGGATGAGGCCGTCTCGGCTATCGCCAAGGCGGTACGCCGGGCACGGGCCGGGCTTAAAGACCCCTGTCGGCCCATTGGCTCCTTCATTTTCCTGGGCCCCACTGGGGTAGGCAAGACAGAACTGGCCAAGGCGCTGGCTGAGTTTATGTTCGGCAGCGAAGATGCGCTACTGCAACTGGACATGTCCGAGTTCATGGAACGCCACTCAGTAGCCCGACTGGTTGGAGCGCCCCCTGGCTACGTGGGTTACGAGGACGCAGGGCAACTCACCGAAACCATACGCCGTCGCCCATTCTCGATCGTCGTCTTCGATGAGGTAGAAAAGGCCCACCCTGAGACTTTCAACATGTTGCTGCAGATCATGGAAGAGGGCAAACTCTCCGATGCCCGAGGGCACGCGGTAGATTTCCGCAACACGATCATCATCATGACCTCAAACATCGGAGCGGAGATGATCAAGCGAGAGACGAGCCTGGGCTTTGCCGTACCCCGCGACGAAAAAGCAGATGCCCAACGCAGTTATGAAGAGATGCGCAAAAAGTTGCTGGAGGAACTGAAGCGCATCTTCCGCCCTGAATTCCTCAACCGGGTAGATAGCGTCATCGTATTCCATACCCTCAGCCACGAGGATATCGCCCGTATCGTGCACCTGGAGTTGATCAAGGTGCGCGCGCGGCTAACGGAATACGGCCTGGGACTGGAAGCGACAGAAACGGCCAAGGAACTGCTGGCCCGGGAGGGTTATAGCGAGGAATACGGCGCGCGGCCGTTGCGACGGGTCATCCAGAACCGCATCGAGGATGCTCTCTCTGACGCAGTCCTGACCAAGAAATTCACAGCCGGGGATACGGTGCTGATCGACGCCGAGGAAGGCGAGATCGTGTTTCGTCAGGCAGAACGAGTGAAGGAAGAGCCCCCGGTGGAACTGGTGCCTGCCTGATGCAGGCCTGAACGATAGGCGGCCTCCACGCGTGGTACGATTGCTCGCCAGTCGTACTGCTGCTCGACGAAACCCCGTGCGGCCTGCCCCAACTCGGCCCTTCGCTCGGGCGTACGCAGAAGCGCTACCACCGCAGCCGCAAAATCAACCGGCGTGTCGGCCAGCAGCAACTCGCGGCCATCCGTCAGCGGGTATCCTTCTGCCCCCAGGCGCGTGGCGACGACCGGCTTGCCCATCGCCATTGCTTCCAGCAGTTTCAGCCGCGTTCCCCCCCCGATCCGCAACGGCGCAACGTATACCGCCGCATGGGCGATATACGGGCGCGTGTCTTCCACCCAGCCGGTCAACACGATGGCGGGATCACCGCGCAGCCCATCCAACCGCCGATGGGGTCGTTGCCCAACGACAAAAAAACGTACCCCCGGCACCTCTGCCCGTATCCGAGGCAGCACCTGCCGTGCAAACCACAGTACCGCGTCCACGTTAGGACGAAAGTCCATCGTCCCTGTAAAGACCAGTGCGTTTTCAGGAACCTGGGGCCCGCTGCCTGGGAACGTGGGATAGTAGGCCCGCGTGTCAACCCCGTTGGGGATGACGGCCACCTCAAGCCCTGGTACCAACTTTTCCAGCGCTGCCGCATCCGCCTCGGAGACTGCCAGCACACGATCAGCGCGGCGGCAGACCTGCGCTTCGTAGCGACGCAGCCGTCGCCACTGCACGAACGAATAGGCCGCACCAGGCCAGCGCGCAGGAACTCGCAGCTCGGTGAGGAACGTCCGCTGCTGAAGCAGATATTCGCAGTTGAGGTCATCGAACACGACGAGCGGGCGCGGCTGGGCCGCCGCAACGACGTCGAGGTAGGGCGCCATCTCGATGCCCCCCACGTGCACGACGCCGAAGGGCTCCCGCGCCAGCCAATCGGCCAGTTGGCGGGCGTACAGTTCAGAGGCCAACCGCAGCGCCATGTCGGGTTGGGGTGTGGTGAACATGCCGCGCAACCGGTCACGGGGTGTACGCACCGGGAGCGGCACAGTTTCGATACGACAGACCGCCCTCAACAGATCGGTCGGTTCCGTCGCCTGCCCAGGAGCCAGAAACGAGCATACCGCCACCTCGTGCTGTACCGCCAGGCCAGAAATGAGCCCCCAGTTGCGCAGGGCCGCTCCTTGCTGAGGCGGATAGGGCACCTGTGGTGTCAGAAACAGCACCTTCATATACCCACCACCTGCCGATATACCGCCAACGTCTCGCGGGCAGCGCGCTCCCAGGTAAAGCGCGCCGCCTGCGCCAGCCCCAGTTCCCGCATCCGGGAGCGCAGGGATTCATCCGTTAACACGCGGGCCAAGGCCTGGGCAATGTCCCCCGCATCGTCCGGATTCACCAGGATGCCCGCCTCGCCCACTACCTCCGGCAGCGAGGCCCGTTCAGCGGCTACGACCGGCGTGCCACACGCCAGCGCCTCCAACACCGGCAGCCCAAACCCCTCGTAGAACGACGGTATGGTTAACACACCGGCAGCATTGCAAAATCCCGGCAGGTCGGCATCTGGCACATTGTGTAAGAAACGTACATGTTCATTCAGACGTAATGCCTCGACACGCTCAAAGATCTCATCGTATAGCCAGCCCTTGCCCCCGATCACTACCAGCGGCGGCACCGTCCTCTGTGCATTGAGCAACAGGCGATAGGCCTGCAACAGGCCCGGCAGGTTCTTGCGCGGTTCCAGCGTCCCTACAAAAAGCAGATACCCCGGTTCCAGGCCATACTGCGCGACGACCCGCCGGGCTTCCACTTCTGGGAGCAAACGGAAAGTCGGGTCGGCGGCCAGATGCACGACCGTCACCTTCTCCGATGGTACGCCCAAGAGCGAAACCAGGTCGGATTTGGTCGCGTGAGAATCGGCCAGGATGTGATCGGCACGTCGTACTGCCCATTCGATCTGCTGATTGTAGTAACGGCGGCTTTGGGCGGTGAGGAACTGGGGATAATAGAGATAGTTCAGATCGTGGACGGTGATCACCGACCGGCGGAAACCGAAGGTGGAAGGTATGGAATCGGTCGCGTGAAGCAGATCGAGCCCCAGGTGCGTTACCTCTACCCCCAATGCCCAACGCTCCAGCCGGTGGTGCGCAGGGGTCCAACAGGCCACAGGATGGAAGTTTGGCCCCGACAGCGGAGGATTGCGGTCCTTGCGGCTGTGCAGGACGTAGTAGTCCGTGTCCGCATCGAGCGGGGCCAGCGCTTCGAGCAGACGCAGCACGTAGTTGCGGATTCCGCCCCGGGCGTAGTAGACAATCCGGGCGTCAACACCGATGCGCATCATCTGTCTCCACAGCCATTATAGCGGCCCGTTGCACTCTGTCAACCGTTGCCTGTGGGGTAGAATGATGCTATAATCAGCACCAACAAACTCACCCAGGGGGTGTAAACGATGGCGACGGATATGACCCAGACAGCAGAACTGACCCAGGCACTGCAGACACTCAGGTGGCTGGACGAAGAGCGCCGCAAGGACAAGGCTACCATTGCTACGCTACAGGAGCGGGCACAGAGCCAGGAACAGCAACTGGCCCAACAGGCGGCCCAGATCCAGGGATTGCAGACCACTTTAGCAGGTGTCCAGGGTGTAATGTCTAAAGCGGTTGACTTTGAGCAAACCGTCTCAAATTACAAGAGCGAACTGCTCTTGCAGATGGATCAGCGTGACGAGACCCGGCGCAAGGAACAGGTCGAGTCCGAGCGACTGCGCCGGATCGAATACGAGACACTGACTGCCAACCTGAACCGGCTGGAGAGAGCGATGCGTGTCCTGCCTCACTACGACGAGGAACTGAACACCCGCCGGGCCGAGGATCAGCGGTTGCACGAGGCTCTCCAGCGCCTGGAAGTCACTGCCACCGACCTGAGCAAGCGTTCCGACGACCGCGTACAGGCCGTCACCTACCTGGAGGAGCAGCGCCGTGCCGACAACCGTCGCATCACCGATCTGGAACGCGACACAACCGAACTGTACAAGAGGATTGAGACACTGGTCACGAAATTCCCCCTGCTTGAGGAAGCGCTCCAGAAGCAGAAATCCCGCATCGAGGAAGCGATCCAAGAGACCAAAAAGTACGGGAAACTGATCGAAGAACTGCGTGTCTCCGACTTCCAGCGCGAACAGAAAATGAAACAGTATCTGGATCAGGGGGAGCGGGTGACTCAGGAGATGGAGCGGATACGAACGCAGACGCAGGGTTTCCTCGAGCACCAGCAACTGGTCAAGCGGGCACTGGAAAAGATGGAACGCTTCCAGGCACGGCTGGAAAAGCGACAAAACGAAGTGGCCGAAATGCAGCGGCTGGCTGAGGATAGAGTCAAACGACAGTGGGAGGAATGGCAGGAGGAACAAGACAAACAGCAAAAGAAGCGAGACGTGCTCGTGGAAGAGCGCTGGCGACAACAAGGGCAGACCAACACCGACCATCTGCAACGCCTGGATGCGCTGCAATCTGCAGCCGAGATGTACCGTACTCAACTCGACACTCTGTGGGAGGCCCGCCGCACCGATGCCATCCGTACACTTCAGTCCGTCAAGGACGAATACGAAGCAATTGTCTCGCAGATCAACGCACAACTGGGCATCCTGCGCGGTGAGGAATGATTGAGGAGGAGCATCCAGATGCACGTCGTCGGTACCGCTGGCCACGTAGATCACGGTAAATCTACGCTCGTTCACGCCCTCACCGGGATCGACCCAGACCGGCTCCGCGAGGAGAAGGAACGGGAGATGACGATAGACCTGGGGTTCGCCTGGCTCACGCTCCCCAACGGCGAACCGGTTGGTATCGTGGACGTGCCCGGGCATCGAGACTTTATCGAGAATATGCTGGCGGGCGTGGGCGGCATTGACGCCGCCATTTTCGTCGTCGCTGCGGATGAGGGCATCATGCCGCAGACGCGGGAACACCTGGCCATCCTTGACTTGCTGGGGATCAGCACGGGAGTCGTTGCCCTGACCAAGATGGACCTGGCCGAAAGCGGAGAATGGGTCGAGTTGGTCGCCGCCGACGTATCCGAAACGTTGGAAGGAACAGCATTGAAAGGCGCGCCCATCATCCCCGTCTCTGCCCGCACCGGCCAGGGCCTCGATCAACTGATCGCCGCGTTGCAGGAGACGCTTGCGCGGGTCGAGCCCCGTCGTGACCGGGGACGGCCCCGGCTGCCGATAGACCGTGTCTTCACTATCAGTGGCTTCGGCACCGTCGTCACCGGCACGCTCGCCGATGGCTGTTTCGAAGTGGGACAAGAAGTCGAGATACTGCCCCGTGGGTTAAAGGCCCGCGTGCGTGGCTTGCAGGCCCACAAGCAGAAAGTCGGACGGGCCATGCCAGGCGGCCGCGTGGCAATGAACCTCACAGGCCTCAGCAAGTCGGACCTCAAGCGTGGCGACGTCGTCACTATCCCTGGCTGGCTGCACCCCACCGTGTTGGTAGACGTGCAATTACGCTACCTGCCTGACACCCTTCGGCCAGGCTCAGGGCAGGCGCCCCACCCCTTGCGCCACAACACCCCACTCAAGTTCTTCTCCGGCGCAGCCGAGACACTGGCCCGTGTACGGCTCCTGGGCCAGGAGCAACTGCCGCCGGGGCAATCCGGTTGGGTGCAATTACAACTCCAGGAGCCATTGCCGCTGGTCAAAGGGGACCGCTTTATCGTCCGCACCCCCTCGCCCCCCACGACCGTAGGTGGGGGCGTCGTCGTAGATCCCCATCCGGGTCGCAAGCATCGCCGCTTTCGCCCTGAGATACTGGCCCGCCTGGAGACATTGGGCCAGGGCAGCCCGGCCGAGATCCTGCTGCAAGCCCTTGAACGGCGCGGTCCGACCGTGGCCCACGACCTGCTTGCCGCCAGCGGTGTGGGCGAGGCGGCACCTGAGGCACTGGCCCAACTGTTGGATGAAGGCCAGGCGATCTTGCTCGGCCCGCAGACCGACGTCCAGCCATCGGCGACCAGCGCCCACTTGCTCGTAACTCGTACCTGGTGGTCTACCTTGATTGACCGTCTCTCTCAAGAACTCTCCACCTACCATCAGAAGTTCCCCTTGCGGACAGGGATGTCCCGTGAGGCACTGCGCAGCGGGTTAAAGTTGGACGCCAAGACCTTCAATGCGGTGATGGCTCGCGCTGTGGCCGAAGGGCTGGCCGTGGACGAAGGGGCCGCCGTCCGGCTGCCTTCCCATGCCGTGCGTTTCACCGCCGAGCAGCAACAGCAGGTAGATACGTTGCTGGCCAGTTTTCGCCGCCAACCCTATGCCACGCCTTCCGTGAAAGAAAGCGCGGCCGCAGTGAGCGAAGAGGTAGTGGGCGTGTTGGTCAGCCGGGGGGATTTGATCCAACTCTCGCCGGAGGTTCTGCTACTGCCCGAAACCTACGCGGAGATGGCGGCCCGCGTGCGCCAGCACATCGAGCGGGAAGGAAGTATTACCCTGGCCCAGGTACGTGATATGTTCGGGACCAGTCGCAAGTATGCGCAGGCACTTCTGGAGCACCTGGACGAGGCGGGGGTAACCAAGCGCGTTGGGGACGAGCGAGTGCTGCGGTAAGAAACTGTTCACGTGTTACGTGTTACGTGTTACGTGTTACGTGTTGCGTGTCACGTTTCACGCTTGCGCCAGCGCTCCAGCCGTTCGATGATCTTCTGCTCATAGCCGTACCCCTGGGGCCGAAACCATCCGCCCTCGACTCTCTCCGGCAAATAGCGCTGCTCCACCCACCCATCAGGATACGTGTGGGGATACTTGTACCCCTCGTGTTCGCCCAGCGTGTGCTTGTAGTGTTCACGCAGCGTGCCGTGGAAGACGTCGCTCTTGTCGCGCAGGTAGAGCGGTACCGGCCCGGCTCCGTGCTCCTCGATCTCTGCCAGCGCCCCCCAGTAAGCCCCTGCTGAGTTGGACTTGGGAGCAGTGGCCAGGTAGAGCGTTGCCAACGCCAGGTGATATTGTCCTTCCGGCAGCCCCACCCATTCGAAGGCCCGGGCACAGGCATTGACGACCACGATCCCGTCAGGGTCGGCCAACCCGATGTCTTCTGCTGCCAGGATGTAGAGCCGGCGCAGGATAAAGCGCGGGTCTTCACCGGCAGCGACCATCTTGGCAAGCCAATACAGCGCCGCGTCCGGATCGCTCCCACGCACCGACTTGATAAAAGCAGAAATCGTGTCATAGTGCTCGTCACCCGTCTTGTCGTAGCGCAGCGCGCGCTGCTGGATCGAATCCTCGGCCACTGCCAGCGTGATGTGGATGACACCATTCTCACCGGGTAACGTACTTTCCACCGCCAACTCCAGCGCGTTGAGCGCGGCCCGGGCATCGCCGCCAGCGACGTTCACCAGGTGAGCCATTGCATCGTCGTCAATAAGGACAGCACGAGCGCCGTACCCTCGTTCTGGGTCAGACAAGGCATGGCGCAGAACCGTCCTCACCTCGTCGTCGTTGAGCGGCTTGAACTGGAAGATGCGGGAACGGGAGACCAGGGGGGCAATGACCTCGAAGTAGGGGTTCTCAGTCGTCGCGCCAATGAGCACGATCGTGCCATCCTCGACGTGAGGCAACAAGGCGTCCTGCTGGGCGCGATTCCAACGGTGGATTTCGTCCACGAGCAGGATGGTACGCCGGCCGTACATGCCCCGTCGCTCTTTGGCCTCCTGGATGATGCGCCGCAGGTCGGCCACGCCGGCCAGGACGGCGCTGATCGTCTCGAAATGGCTGGCCGTCGTATTGGCAATGATCATCGCCAACGTCGTCTTGCCAATGCCTGGCGGTCCCCAGAAGATCAGTGAGGAGAACAACCGGTCGGCCTCGACAGCGCGACGCAGCAGCCGTCCCTGGCCAACGATGTGTTCCTGGCCAGCAAATTCGTCCAGCGTACGGGGGCGCATACGCGCCGCCAGAGGCGCCTCGCGGCGGAGTTGTTCCTTCCGGCTGTGTTCAAACAGATCCATTGCCGAGACCACTCAAGGAGACAAGAACGTGTAGGCTTCGGCCAGGCGCACGGCCAGCGGAGTCAGAACCTGTGGGAAAAGTCCCACCCCCACGCAAGCCAGGATTGCCATAGCCACGACCACCGCCACCAGCCTGCCCTCCGGGCGGCCCAAGGGCACCACGCTGCGATTCTCTAACGAGCGTGGGCGCACCAGCAGCGCGGACAACCCCCGCCACACGCCAATCATGACGCCCACTCCCGCCAGGAGGAGGAGCAAAGCATAACCCGGCCTCGATGGTGCCAGCGCACGACAGAGCGCCCAGCGCCAGGCGAAGCCAGCACTGACCGGCAACCCCGCCACTGAAAGCCCACCAAAGATCAGCGCGGCCGTACTCCACGGTGCTTGCCAGCCCAATCCGCGGAGCGCGTCGAAATCGTCGTTGCCACCACTGCACGCCCGCAAGCCGCTCAACCCGGCCGACATCAGGAGCAGGCCAAAAGGGCGCACCAGCAGTGACAGGACGGCCAGTGTCAATCCCAGTCTACTGTTCATCCCCAGGGCAACGAGCGCAGCACCGCTATCCACCAACGCCGCGTACCCCACCAACGGTCCCAGGCGGCGCTGGGATGGAGCGAGCAATCCCCCGGCGAGGACCATCGCAAGACCCGCCGTGAGGATGAGCGGACCAAAGCGAGGATGGTTGCGGATCCAGGGATAGGTCTCCAGAAAATCAAGTAGCAAGAACCAGACTGCCCCGTTGCCGATCGTGAGGACAAAAGTACCCGCCAGCGGCACACTGTCGCTGACCACGGCCGGCACCCAGGTGTGGAAAGGGACAACGCCCAACAACAGCGCAAACGAGAGAGCCAGTAAAGTGGCGGATGTACTGAGCAGCCGGGTGTCGTTTGGCGTCAACACGTACCGTTCCAACAGCCAGTGGGTAACCAACAAGCCGGGTAAGGCCAGTGTAGTGAATGACAGGTAACGCAATCCCCCCCGGCTGGCTCCCCCCCCTTCGGCCTGCAGTGCAAAGACGGACAGCGCAGCCGCAATCTCAATGAGCAAAGCAGCATAGATCAGGGGACGGATCAGCAACGCTCCACTCAGCAGGCTGAGCAGGCCCAACCCCATAGGGGGGAGCAGAGAGTGTGGCTCGACGCGCCACGCCAGGAAAAAAATGCCAGCAGACGTCAGGAATAGAAACGCCATTGCGATCCGATCGGCCTGTTCCAGCACCAACTCACGCCCAAAGAAGGTCACCATCTCACCCATTGCGATCTGGCGGCCTCCCCATACATGCACCGGCTGGTCCAGTGGCAGTGTGATGACCGCGATACCCAACGCTAACGCCGTACCCACGGCGAGCAAAGCCGACACGGACGTCCACCGCAACAGGACGTACACAACACCCGCCATCACCAGCGGGAGAATCAGCAACAAAAGTGGGCCTGCGATCATAATTTCCTCACCTCGCCACCGGTGGCAATCTGGGCTGCCCTTGAATAAGCCGTCGCCAGCGCAATGAGAAAACTGACGGCCCCCAGCAACCCGGCCACAGCCAGGCTTGGCTCCAGTGCAACGTAGAACAGGTCAAAACCCGACAGAAAAGTCAACAGCCCCAGGCCCACCTGCACCGGCGCTTCACTCAACCCGATCAGCAACAGCCCCAGCCCAGCCAGCAGGTAACAGGCCAACGTGATATCGGTTGGTACTTCGGGCAAGGGGATGCGCAGCGCAGCCGTGTACGCCGCTACCGAAACCAACAATCCGGCCAGCAGGCAAAACGAGGCTCGGGCAGATATGATCCAGCGACGCCACCGTGACGGCCTCGCATTTTCATTAGCAGCCTCTAGCCGCTCAAACAGACTGGCTCGCCGTTCGGTCAAGTAGAACACCATGCAGATCATCCATCCGGTCAACCCCTTGACCGCAGCCACTTCCAGCCGGATCAGCCGTGTCAGCAACAGCACGACGAAAAAGTACTGCAAGATGAGGGCTGTCACATTCAGCCGCCAATCCCGGCTGACTACCAGGAGTCCGGCAGTGACAAATATACCGACCGTAGCCGGCATAGCGGCCAGGAACGAAACGCGCGCCAAAAGATCTACCAGTGTCGGCATTACTTGCTACCCCATACCAGAAGGATAAGGAGGAGGAACAGCAACCATGACCACAACAACGCCCCTCTACCTCCCACCACTTCGTCGGCGGCCCGGAGTACACTTAACCCTCGACTCAATGCCCCTACCACTGCGTCATAGAGCCATTCCAGGCACAACAAATCGTGGATCACGCTGAGCCACAGTTCTATCTTAGGGCGTATAGTCCCCCCCTGCCAGGCCAGGACTCCTCCCCCAGCAAGCGAGACTACCCACAACAACCAACCGGTCAACCCCGGCATCACAAATAACGAGCCTAGCGCGGGAATCCGCACACCGCCGACGAGGAGGGGCGGGTACAGGCCCGCGACGACCAACGGCAGCATCGGCAGGCCCATCCCGATTCCACGTGCTACAACTGGCCAGCGATGCTGGGGCGGAGCGGAAGAAGGCACGCTTAGCAGCCGCCGTACCAGCGACGGGATCAGGAACAGATTCCCAAAGAAAAATGCGCTCCCCCAGCCCAGGGGGCTTCCCCTCGTGAGCCCTCCGAGCAAGGTCGCTCCCGTCACAAACCCCAACGTGAGAGGCAGCCCCAGCAGCACCAATGTCCCGGCCAGTGCGGGAATGCTCCACCATGGAGCCTCTCGCCGGAAACCATCGCTCAAGAATATCACTCCTACTGCCAGCACCCAGGCCACACCACCGGTGGCAACAACGGCGACCGCGCGTGCCCCTGCGAGTCCAGCGGCCAACAGCACTGCCCCAATTGCTCCTACTCCAATCCAGGACAACGAGCGACGTACAGATGCGCAGGTCCAGGCCAGAAAACCGCCGATGACCAGGTTGCCCGCCGCTATGATTGGTATCCACGTGCCGCCAGGCATCGAGCCATTATTTACCAGGACAAGTCGGAACCACAGCCCCCAGCCCACGACAGGCCCCAGCACGAGCGGAGCAACGCGAAATGGAACCGTGTCAAGGTCGTCTGGAACGACGAGGTGAAACGGATATGCCCACAAGCGCAAGATACCAGCCACTGCCCACAATGCCAACTGCGCATCACTGACAGCCATCAACGACCATAGTTCGCTGCTGGCTCCACCACCGGCCAACAGCGCTCCCCCCCAGAGGAATAACGTCGCCAGGCCGCCGAAGATCAGGCTACGCACGGCCATGCGCGCCGGGTTTCCGGCTACGAGGTGCCCCGCGGCCTGCAACAGGTCATAGATGGTCCAACTGATGAGCATCGTGAGCAGGTTGGCCGACCACAAGGCCACAAGGCCAGCCGCGAGCAGGGCCTGCGACGCAGCCGTAAGCCGGGGATGGGGCTCATCTGTGCAGCTCAGGTCTACGAGGATCGCGCAGCAGGTCACCAGTGCCAGCGCAAAAGCCAGAGGCTGCATGACGGCATCACTCTGGAGTACCAGCGTAGCACCGAACAGCAGGGAAGGTTGCCACAAAGAGGGAACCACCGTCACCGGTTCCATCCATCTGAGTGCTAAGATCAGGATGGTAGTAATGCCCACTGCCGTCAAGGCAACATAGCGGGCATAGGAGCGGGCACGAGGCAGGAGAGATAACCCCAGTGTCCCGCCTGCACCCAGCAGTGGCAGCATGATTGTCAGGAGAGGGAGTAATGGCATTCCGCTACTTTTTCAGAAAATCACGCAACCTGCGGGCATGCGTGGGATGCCGGAGTCGGCTGAGTGCCTGGGCTTCTATCTGCCGGACTCGCTCACGGGTCACCCCCAGCTTCTTACCCACCTCCTCCAGTGTATACGTCTCACCATCTACCAACCCATAACGCAGTTGCAAGATGCGCACTTCACGAGGCGGGAGATCCTGCAGAATGTACCGGAGCAATTCCCGCAACATCGAGGAACTCACCTCTTCATCTGGAGCCAGACCATCTTCGTCCTCGATGAAATCGCCCAACTCGCTTTCCCCTTCGTCGTCGGTGGGCATCTCCAACGAGAGCGGGCGACGCGCCACTCTCAACATCTCCTCCGCCTTGCGCGTAGGAATCTCCAGCGCGCCGGCCAACTCATCGGAAGTAGGCTCACGCCCCAGTTCCTGCGTCAAGCGATGGGAGGTCCGCAGCAGTTTGTTGATCTGGTCACCCATGTGAACCGGCACACGGATTGTGCGGCTCTGATCGGCGATGGCCCGCGTGACCGCCTGTCGAATCCACCAGGTCGCGTAGGTCGAGAACTTGTTCCCCAACTGATAGTTAAACTTGTTGGCAGCACGAATGAGCCCAATGTTGCCCTCTTGAATCAGGTCCAGGAAAGGCACGCCACGGCCGATGTACTTCTTGGCTACGCTGATCACCAGGCGAGAATTGGCACGGATGAGGTGCTCACGCGCAGCCAGGCCATCTAACACCACCTTCATCAATTTGGCCCGTTCTTCAAGATTCAGTCCATCCTCGTCCAGCGTCTGCTGAGCAATCTGACCAGCCTCCATCCGCTTGGCGAGCATGACTTCCTCTTCAGCCGTGAGCAGCGGTACCCGTCCAATCTCCTTCAAATAGAGACCAATCGTGTCATCTATCGCGACTGTGTCAAAGTACGCCTCCTGATCCGCTACCACATCGGCATGTTCAGGTTCCTCAGACGCTCCACCTTCTTGCTTCTCCCGTTCTTCCGGTGTACCAACCTCAATGCCTGCTTCCATCAATGTGGCCAGAATATCCTCCAGTTCCTCCAGGTTCTCTTCGGCCTGGGGAAAAGCGGCCAGAATATCCTCGTACGTGACAAAACCATGCTCAGACGCCTTGGCCAGCAGGTATTCCTCACCGCTCACTTCCTCTTCACTTTCTACCAGTCCGCTTTCCTGATACGACTTCATCTTCCGCCCAGTACACTGACGAACTTGACATCTACAGATCAGACAGTATACTTTTATATCCAATCGGAGAACAGCCCGAACGTTGTTATCAGGTGTTACTATACCACAATTCCATGCCTCTTGTCAACCCCCCAAATTACCTGTCTGGAACATGATTAACGTCACATTGCCCCAGTGCCAGGTGCACATTGACATATCTCTGCCTGCGGGCTATACTTGAAAAGCCAGCATAGCCGCCATTGAAACGAAAGGAGGCAACTGATGAAACGGCTGCAATGGCATGACTATATCACAATCAACATATACTGGCTGGGACTGACGACGATCTCGCAGAGCAACGGGCTCATCATTCCCCTGCTGGTGCAGAAGTTTGTCGGTCCCGAACAGCAAGGCGCTGCCTTTGGTCGCCTGCGTCTCTATACGCTGATGGTCGCGCTCCTGGTCCAGGCCCTGATGGGCATGCTCTCGGACCGCAGCACCCTGCGCTGGGGACGGCGGCGTCCGTTCATCCTGGTTGGTACGTTGCTCAACATGGCGTGTATGATCGCCATCGGGGCGTCACCCAGCTATTGGCTCCTGTTTGGGGCCGTAGTGCTTTCGCAGATTGCCTCTAACATTGCGCATGGCGCAGAACAGGGGCTGATTCCTGACCTGGTACCGGAAGACCGCCGTGGCCGTTTCTCCGGCGTGAAATCCATCATGGAACTCCTGCCAGTCATCGTCGTCGCCCTCACCGTTGGCCCGCTGATCAAGGCAGGACAAATGTGGGCCGCGATCCTGGTGGCCATCAGCATCTTGTTCCTGAGCATGGCCATCACCATGTTTGTGCACGAAGAGCCATTGCGCGAATCCCCTGGACGACTGGATTGGGAGCCATTCGGCCGACTGGTGGCAATGACGGTCGTCTTTACGATCGTCATCCTGGGCCTGGGAGAACTCGTCAAGGGCATAAGTAAACTCCTGCACAACATAGATTCGGTGCCTACACTCTTGATCATAATGGGGAGTCTGGGGGCACTGGCCATGGCCGCCGCCGTCGTCATCGGTGTATGGGCCAGTGTACGCATCAGCATCGGCGCCCAAAACGTCCGCCAGTACCCCTCCTTTCCCTGGTGGGTGATCAACCGGCTGGCCTTCTTCGTTGGCACCACCAATCTATCTGGGTTCGCGGTTTACTTCCTGCAGGCCCGGCTAGGCCTGAAAGGTGAGGCCGCCGCGGGGCCAGCCTCCCAGATGATGATGGTAGTCGGCATTCTGATCCTACTGTTTGCACTGCCAAGCGGATGGCTGGCCGACCGGATCGGGCGCAAGCGAATGGTGGCACTCAGCGGTCTCGCCGCAACACTGGGTACACTGGTGCTTGTCCTGGCACCTAACATGACGATGATATACGTAGGTGGGTGCATCATCGGCGCTGCCACGGGGGCGTTTTTCACGACCAATTGGGCACTGGGAACAGACGTGGTGCCCAAGGAGGAAGCCGGGCGTTATCTGGGAATCTCCAACCTGGCCGGCGCGGGGGCAGGAGCAGTAGGTTCCTACATTGGAGGCCCGATAGCGGATTATTTCACGGTCCGTGTACCTCAAACCCCAGGATTGGGTTACTTGCTTATATTTGCCATCTACGCTGCGCTTTTCCTGCTCTCTACTATCGTCCTGTTGTGGGTGCGGGAAACGTGGACGGCTCATTCTATCAATAAGGAACCATGATCAGGTATTGTTCTTATGGTAGTCGTAGTAGTAGAGCGGTGGAAAACGGGGAAAGAATAGCCTTTGGGGTTGGGCTGCACCAGATGTGGGGGTTGGGTAACCGGGAGGCTGTAGCTACAGGGGACCAGACAAGGAGTACTATCCACATGGACTGTGGATAGGGGTGGGAAGAAATAAAGTCTGTTCAGGAGGCGAGTGGTCGTTGGGCTGCTCGCCTCTTGCATTTCGGATCCAGGCGTTCTTTGTGGCAGGAGTTATCCCCCAATCCCCCTCGTTATCCACAGAAAACAGGGGGTTATCCACAGGCATACGACGTTGGAGTGGAAACCGGAGGCTATTGCGCCCCAAGGGCTGGGGGAGGCCAGAACGCAAGAGCCAGGGGTGGGAGGTGTGGATATTGGCTGGTGGGCTGTGGAAGTTGCAAGGACAAGGTTACTTACCGTTGTTGTAGAGTCGCTGGCGCAGCGCAATGATCTCGCGCCGGAGGTTCGTGTCCTCCTCGATCAGATCGGCGATGCGTGTGCATCCATGGAGGATAGTGGTATGGTCACGCCCTCCCAACAAGGCTCCAATCTGGGGTAACGATGCCCCGGTCTCCTCGCGGATGAGATACATGGCGACCTGGCGCGGGCGCGCGATGACCTGGCTGCGGCTGTGTCCCTGGAGCGCAGCGACCTCGACGCCGAAGTGATGCCCCACAGCCTCTATGATCTGGTCTGGGGTCAGTTTGCCGCGTTGGGGAAGCAGATTGTCCAGTGCTGTATCGGCAACTTCTGGCGTAAGTGGTTGGTGAGTGAGCGTGGACAGGGCCGCCACCCGGTTGAGCGCCCCCTCGAGTTCGCGGATATTGCTCTGGATCCGGCCGGCGATCAGTACCAGGATCTCATCCGGGACCGATACGCCGCAGGCGATGGATTTGGAGCGCAGGATGGCGATGCGCGTCTCCAGGTCGGGTGGCTGAATGTCGGCGATCAGCCCCCACGCGAAGCGGGAACGTAGCCGTTCTTCCAGCGTGCTCATGGCCTTCGGTGCCCGGTCCGATGAGACAATGATCTGCTTGCCTGTACCGTGGAGGGTATTGAAGGTGTGGAAGAACTCCTCCTGAGTGCTTTCTTTGCCGGCGATGAACTGAATATCGTCCACGAGTAGAACGTCGGCCGTGCGGTACTTGTCGCGGAAGGCATCCGTCGTGTGGGAACGGATGGCTTCGATGAGGTCATTGGTGAACTTTTCGGACGAGACGTAGAGTACGTGCAACCCCTGCGCCTGGCAGTCGTGTCCAATGGCATGCAGGAGGTGTGTCTTGCCCAGGCCTACCCCGCCGTAGATAAACAGCGGGTTGTAAGCGTTGGCGGGGCTTTCGGCTACGGCCATCGAGGCTGCGTGGGCCAGCCGGTTGCCTGGTCCCACCACGAAATTGTCGAAGGTATAGCGCGGGTTCAGGTTCGCGGAAGAGAGAACTTGGGTTGGCACTGAGGCCGATGGAGATGGGTTCAGCAAGGGCAGAACGTCGTCCGTTTGTGGTTGGGTCTCCTCGCTCCACACGACGAACTGGACGGCGACGGTCTTGCCAGTCTGCCGGGCGAGCGTGCGCTTGATGATAGCAAGTAGCCGATGCTCCAGCCAGTCCTTGGCGTATCCATTCTTGACACCAATGACAAAAGTGCCATCTTCGTACTTCAGCAACCTGGAGTCACGCAACCAGGTATCGAAGGTGGCCTGGGTCACTTGCAGTTGAAGTTCGCCGAGTGCGGCAGACCAGACGTGATCGAGTTTCATTGTACAGACGTGGGCAAACGGATTAGCGGCGAGAAGCGGCGCGGGGGCAGACAACAGAACAGCGCTCCGTGGAGTTAGTGGCCCTTTCGCGTCGCCAGCCGTAGCGGCTGATTATGGCGAACCCTCCCGGTAGTCAAGTGCTTCCCGCCCATCGAAGCGGCCTCATTTTACCAGGAGAGTGCGCCTCTGGCAACCGTTTTTCGCCATAGCGAACTTAAAAGAGGGGATGTTTTAAGGTAGATTATGGAGAGTGCCCGATCAGTTGGCCAGGCACTGTGTTTCCCCCTACCCCTTCGGTTTGTGGGTGTGGCAGACCCAAGATGTAGGGCAGATCAATGGTGGGAAACCCTTGTGCGGTTGGATATCACTGCCAGGGGCCACGTTGCACACGTGTCGGAATTGGCTGACAATGCCAAATCTGTTCCCGGCGATCAGAATGCAATCTGTAATGCCAGGCCGACGAGCCCGCCCACTGCCCATCCGCCGAAGATGTCTGAGGCAAAGTGGACCTGAAGCGCGACGCGGGCCAGCCCAACCAGGCCGGCCCAGAGTGCCATGAGCACAGCCCCCCAGGGAGGAAGGAGGGGAGCCAGCAACACGACCAGGCAGGCAGAACGGCCCGCATGGCCAGAGGGGAAGGCGTGGCGATCGAACCAGGAGTAGAAACCCCATCCTTTTCCCGGCGGGCGCTGGCGGTGGAAAAGCCACTTGAGGGCGGTAATCATCGCACCGGTGGCCAGTGTTCCGACCAGAACGCGCCAGCCAAAGTCGCGCCAGGTCGTAGCGCCCCAGATGAGCGCTGCGGTTGCGCCAAGCAGCCAGAGTGGGCTATCGCCGCTGTGTGCGACGACGAATGCCAGCACACGCAGGCAGCGCGCCTCTGGCGGGATGGCGAGGCGCGCTGACAAGTCCCGATCGAGCGCGATGAGTCGCTGTAGAGAGGTCATCCCTACATGATATTGGCCGTGCGCGCTTCCAGGTCGGCGCGGACGATGTCCAACTGAAATGGTTTGTCTACGTCCATGCCTACCTCGGCGTAGGAGAAGGGAACGGCCCGCCCGCGCATTTTGAGCGCTTTGCAGACGCGCCGTTCAGCATCGGCCAGGGACAGGCGATGGGCGATGAGTTTGACGAAGGTCCCCAGGCCGACCAGGCGGGCCTGCTGTAGCGCATTCTTGCGTGCGTTCGCTAGATTTTGCCACAGTTCCTGATGGCTGAACGCCATGCTGGGGCGGACGAGCACCATGTCGCCACCGGCAAAATCCCCCTCGCACAGGTGGACGTAACTGCGGCGCGAGCCGGGGAAGCGCGTCTCCATCACCGAGCGCTCGACGACGCTATAGTACAGGTCGTGGTCGGTGCGGAAGCATTCTTCGATGAAAGCGTCCACGATGGCAGGCGTGATCGTGGGTATGTCTGAACTGCTGAGGAGTACCGCGTCCAGATTGGGATAATGGGTCTGGACATAATGGGCGCCGGCCTCGCTGTTGGCAAGCACTCCTCCCGCGTCGGGCACGTATTCGACGGGCACTGAGAACTTCACCCCGGCAGCAGGGTCGAGCGCGACGACGATGACGTGTTGGACGTAACGGGAGCCTGCCAGCGCATCCACCACGTGGGCGACCATCGGTTTGCCGGCGATAGGAATGAGCGCCTTGGGTTTGTCCTGAGTATATGCGGCCAGTGGATCGTCTCCGCCGGGACTCCAACCGGCAGTGACGACGGCCGCGGCCGACAGTTGTGCGTTCATGGGGTCCTCCTATGCATTCAGGCGTTGTAGTGTGGGCTTTAGATCGAGCCGCTCGATCATCTCCTGGAGTTCAGCGGTGGTGAGCGGTCGTCCCTTGCCCGCGATGGCGACCAGTGCAGCCTCCATCACGTTGGTACCGAAGGAGCGGCCCTCCAGCCGTGGGGTGGACGTGACCAAATAGCGCACCCCGTGCTGGCGGAAGGCCTCCACATCGGCAGGGGTAGTGGTGTTGGTGACGACGACCTTGCCGTCAAGTCGTTCAGGCATGTGGTGCTTGATGTAGAGACAATCGCCGCTGAGGACGGTGGCCCAGGTGTACCACTTGCCGAACTTGGGCACGGTCTCTTCCTGCTTCTCGCCGGTGGGGTAGAGGAATTCCAGCGGCAGCCGGCCGACGATGGGCAGGAGAATGCGGGCCAGGATGCGTAGTCCGCGCAACGAACGGGGATAGGAAGCCCCAGCGCAAACCCAAAATCGCCGAAGATCATCTCGTAGCCCGCTTCGTCGAAGGAGAGGGCGGTGCCATAGCGATCCACGCCGGCAGTGATGAGCACCCGTTTGGGCTGGACTTCGCTTCCAATCTCCCGCTCAATGAACTGAGCGACTCCGCGCTCGAGCGTGGCCTTGAGGCCACCACCATCTACGACCGGCGTATGGCGGACGCCAGCCACCAGTTGCAGTGCGTCGTAGAGGGGATAATAGCGCTCGGCGACGTGCAGGCCGAGGTTGATGCCGCCTACGCCAAAGGCATCTACCTTGCCATCCAGTTCGTTGTACAATTGGATGGCTTTTTTCTTGTCGCCGTCGGTGCCGATGCGCTCGAGGGTGATCTCTTCGCCAAGTAACGTGAG
>Ga0315274_10004185_pt1 | contig 21283 bp, 28 predicted proteins | sample YL17G02_20_MG_FD_203700 | JGI IMG/M metagenome (GOLD analysis project Ga0315274, IMG submission 203700) | Sediment microbial communities from Yellowstone Lake, YNP, Wyoming, USA - YL17G02_20 | ecosystem: Environmental > Aquatic > Freshwater > Lake > Sediment | place: USA: Wyoming | collected...
TCTCTCTCTTTCATGGCCTGAAATCATTCTTATCGCTGATGCGGTTTTAACCGAATCTATAAATGACCCTCAGCTTAAACCCATTATCCAGGATTCACTCAATACATTTCTCTTTCGGGAAGCAAAGGGACAACTGAAAATCACCATGAAAAAAATTCACGAGGACTACATAAAAAAGGGAGGAATTTTGGACTATAGAAATTTCATCCTTTCTTTAGTTAACAGGTATCCACCAGAAGAACAGGGTCGGATTCTTGAGGTAATTAATGTTTGATAAGTTATTGATTCATGCTGAATGGTTAGATATGGACTCTATCGAAAAGTCTTGTTTAGTCGCATCCTGTTTAACCTAAAATAGGCAAGTATTAATGGAAAAGGAACTTAACGGACAATACCTCACCATTGATAATTTATCTTCCTATATCCACAGAAGTAAGGGGGCGATCCGCAACCTTGTACTGCGAAGAGCGATTCCTTACCGGAAACCGGCAGGGAGGTTAATTTTTATAAAAGACGAAATTGACCGATGGGTGCAGGAGGCACCAGGGGAGAAGTTAGATGAAATGCGAGATCCTTATACCGATAAATAGATTTCTGATCCGAAAAATATATGACAAAAAGGTGAAGGCATTATCAAAAGCTACCTTGAACGCAACAAAAAGTCCCCAAAAATAACTGTCCAATAGAGTCCAAAGAAAAAGCTTGACAAATACACATTTAGGTGTATAACGGTATACATCAACAAAAAGGAGGTGAAGCCATGTTAACCAAGATAAGAACAAATATCTTTCTAACCAAGACTGAACTGAAGAAACTTAGGGCATTATCAGGGAAAACTGGGGCTCCGGTCGCCGTGCTTGTAAGAAGGGCTATTGATGAGTATTTGGAAAAATACGAAGGGAAAAAGAAGCAGTAAGAAATCAATCTCCTTGCGAGCCCCTTGGGCGAAACGGTTGTTAGTTTCTGGAGAAAGAGGGTGAACTCAAAACATGAATTTCCTATCTTACAGAATTACCTTGTTTAAACTGAATCGTAAGAGGAGTAAGCAAGCATCCGTTATATCGAAGTTGATTGAGGAGGCCCGGAAAACAGGTGGAGAGATAAAAGCTCAAGAGGTCCGGGAATCTGAAAGCTTCGATCTTGAGATGATTGATGATGAGATTCTTGGTTTACATTCACGGTATCTTGTCAGTAAAGCAGTCAAGAGAATTTTGCCTATCCCTCCCTTTTCAGAAGAAGATGATATTTGGGAGCGTAGCAATTTTACCGGAAAACACCATCTAACGGAAAAGGGAATTAGGGAGGTGCGCGGAATAATAAGAAATGAAAAAAAAGAAAGAATGGAGCTTCTTTCATACTGGTATCCCTGGATAGGCGTATTGTTTGGCCTAATCGGAGCAATAACGGGTTTGATCGCAGTAATTAAGCGATGAAAGGAGGTGAGTTGATGGGTGTTTATCTTAGAGGAGAAAGCTGGTATATCGATTTCTATGAAGAAGGAAAACGTTACACGGAGAGAGTGGGGCAGGTTAGCAAGAGCGTTGCAGAAGAGAAATTAGCCATCAGAAGATCGGAGGTTATTCGAGGAGAATGGAAGCCCAAGAAGGTGCGGTCTCCGTTTGACAAATTCAAAGAGCAATATCTTGAATGGTCAAAGGGGAACAAGAACCCCAAATCCTCTTTGAGGGATGAATGCTCTTTGAAACATCTTTCCCGATTCTTTGGAGGTAAGGCGTTATCGGAGATAAGCCCTTTCATGGTTGAAAAATACAAGCTCACCCGGAAGGAAGAGGGAGCGAAGCCAGCCACTATCAACCGGGAACTCGGTTGCCTTCGCCATATATTTAACATGGCAATGAAATGGAAGAAGGCTCAAAGCAATCCTGTGAGAGAGGTTAAATTTTTTAAAGAACCAAAGGAGAAAGATCGGATTCTCACAGAAGGGGAAGAAGTAAGATTATTGGAAGCGGTAAGGACCGGTCACAAATCAAAGCACCTGGAGGCAATCATAGTGACGGCCCTCCATACGGGAATGCGAAAGGGAGAGATCCTCAATCTGAAATGGTCGAACGTGGATTTTAAGAACGGAGTGATCACGGTTGAAAAAACAAAGAACGATGAGATAAGAAAAATTCCCATGAATCAGAGATTGACAGAGACCCTTGAAGGTGCTAAAAAAGTCTCTAAAGGCGATTATGTCTTTTCGGAAAACGGAAAGCCTTATCTTGACGTGAAAACCGGATGGTGGACGGCCCTTGAAAGAGCAGGGATTGAGAATTTCACGTTTCACGGATTGCGCCATACTTTCGGGTCACGTTTAGGAATGGCGGGGGTTGACATTAAAACGATAGCTGAATTGATGGGACACAAAGATATCAAAATGACGATGCGGTATTCACATCCGACGCCGGAACACAAGAGAAAAGCGGTGGAAATTCTGGATAGAGTCACATCAATTTTCACAACGCAAGCAAATCCGGATGAAAATAGAAAAGTTGTAAGTATTCGATAATATTGAATTGGGCGATTAGCTCAGTTGGATAGAGCGTTGGTCTCCGGAACCAAAGGCCGTGGGTTCAACTCCCGCATCGCCCACCAATTATTTTTACTCTTGCTTTCTATGGGTAAAAGTTTATGAGAAAATGGATCGGCATTCTTTTATCTATGTTTATCATTGCTATATTGCTTTTGATCCCCACTGCTTCTGACATTTTCAGACCTCCCACAGATGAAAGGGCAGGTATAGAGAAACCCCGGATTGTCCTCACCCAGGATACGGAGAAAGAGGGGAAAGGAGATACCTATTCCATTGCGCTTCTGAAACAAATGAGAGAAAAAGTGGATGAATGGCTAAAATCACTTAATGAGAAGATTGAGAGAGAAGATATCACTCGTTTTGAGGTTCGTTTTTATGAGTTCTTGAGAAATATCTTGGAATGGGTGAAAGAGAAGATTGATGCGAAGATTGGGTCTTCGGAAGAACAGAGACCAGAAAAGAGAGAGAAAGGGGGATTATTTCGAGAGACTCGTCAGAGAGTTTTTCTACTTTTCGAGACAGGATGAGAGAAGAAAAGGTATTTATTCCAAATGGTGCAATTCAATTGGAGGGCCTCATCAGTATCACTGAGGCCCTCTCTTTTAAAGGCGGGGTGATTTTTTGCCATCCTCATCCACAATATGGCGGGGATATGGATAATCTTGTCATCACCACGGCTGTTGGGGCGGCATCCAAAGAAGGGTTCTCCACCCTTCGCTTCAATTTTAGAGGGGTAGGTGAGAGTGGAGGATCCTATGGAGAAGGGATAGGAGAGAAGGAAGATGTTGAGGCTGTGGTCGAATACTTCAGTACGAAACTTAAAATGAATCATCCTTCGCTTATTCTTTTAGGATACTCTTTCGGAGCATGGGCAGGTCTTCCTGTTGCCATTCGGGATGAGAGAATCGATGGGGTGGTGGCCATTGCTCCACCTCTTGATCTCTACGATTTTGAATTTTTGAAAGGATGTAAAAAGAGAAAACTCATCATCGCAGGAGATCGAGACCTTTTCTGTCCCACCTCCCTATTGGAAGAGTGGTATCAATATCTCGAAGAACCGAAATCCTTGACTATTATTCCGGGTGCAGATCATTTCTTCTCTTTTCATACCCACCTGCTAACCCCACCCCTAAGGGAATTCTTTAAAACTATTTAGGGTTCAAGGATTCATGGATTTGAGTGCTAAAAATATTTCACTTGAATCCTCGAACCATAGTGTAGTGAATCTAAGGCTTCTTTACATTAGTTCCGAGCTTGTCATTCCCGCGAAGGCAGGAATCCAGCCGAGAAACACTGGATTCCGGGTCAAGCCCGGAATGACAAATATAAGGAAAGAGATTTCTGAATCACTCCACTAGGCCCCTAGAATCCTTTGAAAGGCCCAGCCACATCGATAAAAAAGGTGCCGAATCGAATAAGTCCGAGTTGCCCTTTCCATCGCCTTCCGAATCATTACATCTTCTTCTGCATAGGCCAAAAAGAAACGCCAACGATCCGTTCGGTTGATCGGTAGTCCAAACCGCTTCCATTTCTCTACAGAACGGTTGAGACGAAGGAGGTTTTTCATCCTTTCCCTAATAGAGAGGGTCCTTTTCCTGAAGGAACGATCAAAATCGATAAGGAAAAGTTGATCCCCTGCCACAAGAATATTTTTGAGCTGGAGGTCGCCGTGGAAGAACCCCAATTGATGGAATTTTCGAAGGAGAAGACCAGCAGATCGAATCAATTTTCTTTTAAGAGCTATGTCTTCTCGAGATGGACGAGTCCCGATTTCCCAAAAATATTGAATCAGGTCCTTGGAAGAGGGGATTTCTAAAGAGAGAAAGTAAGCCTGATAGAGAGGCCAGAGAATAAATCGATGGATGGCAGCAATGGGTTGAACTGTTGGAATTCCGGAGGATCGAATCTCCTCTGTTATGGCCAGTTCCCGAGATGATCTCGAACCGAAGAGATAGAGGCTCCGATTAAAATTTCGGAATAGGCCCCCATGAAGATATTGGCGGAGGACCACTCGTTCGCCATCTCGAATAGGGATAGAGGGGTGGAGCATCCTTCCTTTTAAATAATTTAAGGATTGGCGGCTTCTCTTGAGGAAGGGTTCGAAATCTTCGATCCCCTGTTGAAGAAGTAGATTTTTATATTCTTCTTTGATAAGGAAAGAGATATTGCCTTTTTTAATGAAAGAGAATGAGGGAGGGATAGGGATATGTTTAAACATTTTGAAATTTACCCTGTTGTTGACAAATATTCTATAGTCGAATACCTAAATACTTTGTCATCCTTATCAGCGCTGAGAACACCGATACAGGTGTGTTTTGCAACAACAGGGTTAAAGTTAAAGAAATCCATTGGGTTTGTCAACTTAATGTGATTCAGACAGTAAGACTATAGACCTCAGACATTAGACTGAACGAGGGAAATTGCCAGAGATTACACAAAGATAAAGGCTTCGGCGTGAAATCCGCCGAACGCCTTGTCAGTTAGCAGATGAAAAGGGTTAATTTCCTATATTGAAAAGTCTGGTGTCTAAAGTCTGAAGTCCAGTGTCTGAATTGCAGATATTTGACAAGGGTTGAGCTTTATTATAATTTTATTAAAACATATCTCATCAAGATAGGAGAATTTCGTGGAATATGAACCGGTCATTGGGCTGGAAGTACATGCTCAGCTCCTTACCCGATCAAAAATGTTTTGCGGGTGTTCCACTACTTTTGGGGAAGAACCGAATACCTTAACCTGTCCTGTCTGCACTGGACAACCTGGTTCCCTACCCGTGGTGAACCGGAAGGCGGTCGAATTTGCAATCAAACTGGGACTGGCCACCAACTGTCGAATTAAACCCCATAGCCTCTTCGCCCGTAAGAACTATTTTTATCCTGATCTCCCCAAGGGATATCAAATCTCAATGTTCGAATATCCTTTGGCTGTGGATGGTTTTATCGAAATCATCAACCAAGGTCAGAAGAAGCGAATTAACATCATCCGAATTCATATGGAGGAAGATGCGGGGAAGTTAAAACACGGTGAGACACCTGAGACGGCTTCATTCAGTTATGTCGATTTCAATCGTACCGGCGTTCCTTTGGTTGAGATTGTGAGCGGACCTGATATCCGATTACCACAGGAGGCGGGTGATTACTTACGAGAACTTCGAGCTATTCTGCAATATATTGAAATATGCACCGGAAACATGGAGGAGGGGAATTTTAGATGTGACGCCAATATTTCTGTCAGGCCAAAAGGCCAAAAGGAGTTCGGGACAAGAACAGAATTGAAGAATATGAATTCCTTCCGGCATGTGGAGAAAGCATTGGAATATGAGATCAAACGTCAGATCGCAGTGTTGGAAGATGGTGGAGAGGTCATCCAGGAGACAAGGTTATGGGATGTGGACCAGGGCATCACGGCTTCAATGAGGGGAAAAGAGGAAGCCCATGACTATCGCTATTTCCCAGATCCAGATCTTGTTCCTTTACGGATCGATGAGAAATGGATTGAAGAGATTCGGAAAACTCTTCCTGAACTTCCTGCCGAAAAGAGGGAACGATTTATTAGACAGTATGGAATACCCGAATATGATGCTGAGATACTCACCTTAACTAAACCGTTGTCAGCCTATTATGAGGAAGCTATCAGTCTCTTTCCGGAACCCAAGACGGTGAGCAACTGGATGATGGGAGAACTCCTTAGAGAGCTGAAAAGGGATGAAAGGGAGATCGATCAATGTCCAGTAACGCCCCAACATCTGGCAGAGATGCTTCAAATGGTTAAGAAAGGGACGATCAGTGGAAAGATCGCCAAGGATGTCTTTGAGGAGATGTATCGAACAGGTGAGCGTCCAGCCAAGATTGTGAAGGAGAAAGGGTGGACCCAAATTCTTGATGAGGCTGAGATCGAACGGGCCATCCAGAGGGTGATGGAGACCAATCCAAAACTGGTGGAGGATTATCAAAAGGGGAAGGAGAAACTCTTTGGCTTCTTCGTGGGGGAGGTAATGAAGGAGACCCAAGGGAAGGCTAATCCGAAACTGTTGAATGAGTTGTTGAAGAAGAAGTTAAAAGGTTAACTTTAACAGGCAAGGAGCAGAGGGCATGGCGTAACTCAGGGCTTCAGCCCTGATTCAGTCCTAAAGGGCTGAGTTACAGGCGTTGCGCTATGTGGTCTAAAGTATGATGAAATTTAAAACCATTGAGTGGAAGGGAGACCGAGTGAGACTCCTCGATCAGAGGAGGCTTCCCAATGAGGTCCGTTATATCGATTGCAAAGATGCTCCCGCTGTAGCGCAGGCCATTCGGAATATGGCGATCCGCGGAGCGCCAGCGATCGGTGTGGCTGCGGGAATGGGAATTGCCCTCGCCGCAAAAAAGATTCGATCCCATCAGCCCAATATCTTTCGTAAATACATAGAGAAGGTTTGCAATCAGATGAGGCAGACCAGACCCACAGCAGTCAATCTCTTTTGGGCTGTGGATCGAATGAAAAAGGTGTTAGATCAGGACGATTCTTTTAATGTCGAAGAGATAAAGGTGAGACTGGAAGGGGAGGCACTCAAAATATTTGAAGAGGATATAGAAGTCAATCGGAGAATCGGCGAAAATGGGAAAATCCTCATCCATGATAGGGATGGTGTGCTTACCCATTGCAATGCAGGTGCTTTGGCTACGGCTGGCTACGGGACTGCTTTGGGTGTGATCTATGCGGCTTGGGCCGAAGGGAAACGGTTTCGAGTATTTGTGGATGAGACAAGGCCTCTGCTTCAAGGGTCGAGGTTAACCGCCTGGGAGTTGACTCGTGAAAAGATTCCTGCCACGGTTTTGACTGATAATATGGCAGGGTGGTTGATGAAGAAAAAAGAGATCTCCCTTGTTCTGGTGGGTGCAGACCGGATTGCTCGCAATGGAGATACCGCTAATAAGATTGGAACTTATGGTCTTGCTGTTCTATCCAAGTGGCACAATATCCCTTTTTATGTGGCGGCTCCGACTTCCACATTCGATATCTCATTACCCACTGGAAAGGATATCCCTGTTGAAGAAAGAGCCCCTGAGGAAGTGACCCATTTTAGAGGAATGCGAATCGCTCCAAAAGAGATCAAGGTTTTCAATCCCGCCTTCGATATCACTCCCTATTATTTGATTCATGGTATCATCACGGAAAAGGGGATTGCTCGGAAACCCTTCGGGAAAAAATTGAGAAGGATGAAAACCGAATGAGGAATTCCGTCATCACCCTCCTCACCGATTTTGGGACAAAGGATCATTATGTTACTTCGATGAAGGGGGCGATATTGAATATTAATCCCCGCTGCACTCTCATTGATATCACCCATCACATAACCCCCCACGACATAAAAGAAGGAGCCTTTATCTTGGGGAATGCTTATTCTTCTTTTCCGAAGGGAACGATCCATCTTTCTGTGGTCGATCCAGGAGTTGGAGGTTTACGGAAACCGATTCTTCTTGTAACGACAAACTATTTTTTTGTGGGCCCGGACAACGGCCTCTTCACCTTCGCTCTAAAGAGAGAGAAGGTGAAAAAAGCGGTTGCTTTAACCAATCCGAAATATTTTCTTTCTCCCGTGAGTAACACTTTTCACGGGAGGGATCTCTTTGCTCCCGTTGCTGCTTACCTCTCTTTGGGTGTCAAGCCTGAAGCCTTTGGTCCTGAACTTAGTTCCTGGGGAGAGTTCGATTTTAAAAAACCCAGGATAAGGGAAGGGAGATTGATAGGAGAGATTCTCCACATCGATGCCTTTGGGAATCTCATCAGCAATATTGATAAAGAACAACTTTTTCATTTTGTCAAAGATCATTCCTTTGTGATTAGGGTAGGAAAGAGGACCATCCGGGGTTTGAAAAAAGGATACTGGGAAGGAAAGAGAAATGAGGCCATGGCACTCATTGGAAGTGGAGGTTTTCTTGAAATATCGGTGAGAGAAGGAAATGCCCAAAAGGTGCTAAGGGTTAAAAAAGGAGATCAGGTTACAATTGTAATAGATAGATAGTCTCTAACCAATCGCCTATTCCCCATTGCCTATAACCTTTGGTTGAGGAGTGTGACATGATTTCAAAGAAAGCACAGGAGATTCCTCCCTTCATTGTCATGGATGTTCTGGAGAAAGCTCAAGAGTTTGAGAGGATGGGAGAAAAGGTCATCCATATGGAAGTGGGGGAACCCGATTTTGATACCCCTAAGTGTATCAATGAGGCATGTTATCGATCGATCTGTGAGGGAAAAACTCATTATACACACAGCCTCGGTTTGATCGAGCTAAGGGAAGCAATCGCAGAGGATTACTTAAAAAAATACCAGGTGAAGGTTTCTCCAGAGCAAATTCTTGTAACCTCAGGAACCTCTCCAGCCTTGCTCCTTCTCTTCGCTGCCTTGTTAGAGCCCAATGATGAAGTGATTCTCTCCAATCCTTATTATCCCTGTTATCCCAATATCATTCGGTTTGTGGAAGGATCTCCGATCTTTGTCGAAGTTTTTGAAGAAGAGGGTTTCCAGTATCTTTCTGAGATGATCGAAGAAAAACTCAGCCCACGGGTCAAGGGGATCATGATCAATTCACCTTCCAATCCGACCGGAAATATAATGAGCCCGGAGAGAATGGCGAAGATTGCTCAATTTTCTCCCTTTATCATTTCTGATGAGATCTACCATGGGTTGGTCTACGAGGGGAAGGCTCATTCAATTCTTGAGTTTACAGACCGTGCCTTTGTCATCAATGGTTTCTCAAAACTCTATGCGATGACCGGGTGGAGGCTTGGATATGTGATTGCACCCAAAGAGTTCATCAGACCCATGCAGAAAATCCAACAGAACCTCTTCATCTCTGCGAGTTCTTTTGCACAATGGGGAGCCCTGGTAGGTCTGAAAGAGGCTGGAAAAGATATTCAGAGAATGAAGGAGACCTATGACCGGCGACGACGTTTTCTGATTCCAAGGCTGAGAGAATTAGGATTTGGTATCACTGTAGAGCCCACTGGCGCATTCTATGTCTTGGCCAATGCAAAGCGATTTTCAAAAGATTCCTATCGATTCGCCTTCGATATATTGAAAGAGGCGAAGGTTGGAGTAGCACCTGGCATTGATTTTGGAACAAATGCAGAGGGATACCTCCGTTTTTCATACGCCAACTCTATGGAGAACATCGAAGAAGGAATGAACCGTTTGGAAAGGTATCTGGAGCGATATAAGTTAAACAAAGCAAAAAGCGCTTAGCACATAGCGGATAGCATAAAAAGTCCAGAATTAAAGGTCACAATTTCCAATCCTACCTGATCAGATAACTTTTGATTAGCTGATGTCCTCAGAATATTATCGTCAGCAATATAATCCGCAACTTCTTCGAGGTCTCTCCAAGCTGATTCGGTCCACATTACCTTCCGAGCCATTTAGACATCCTTTCTTCAATGTCTTCCTGGCTTAGCACACGGCCCTCCTGGATGTCCTTCAGTCCGCGTTCGATCTTCTCTCGGACATAGATATGGTATTGGATGTCCTCGAATGACGCGTCATCCGGAATCTGGTCAAGCATTCTCCTAACTTCTTCTTTTGCTGTGCTCATCTTCTCCTCCTTTGAAAGGATGTCGGCTAACGGTTCCGTTGCAAAAGAAGCCTGAAAAGGTTTGGACGTTAGTCTTTTGCAACGTGTTATCTGCCGTTGCGGGAATATTCTTTTAAAATGAATTCTGAAGGTTTGACCCTCACGTCCCCCCCTAACTCCTAATTAAATCCGTTTTCCTATTTTCTCATAAACCTTTTTCCTGTGAATAATACCGAGTATATAAATCTCATGACCCGATATTCTGAAGACGACTCTGTAATCTCCAACTCTCAATTTCCAATATCCTTTAAGTGTTTTTCTTAAGGGCTCTCCATATTGGTGTGGAGCTGTTATAAGGCGTGTTTCTATAGCCATTTTGATACGCTTTTGTATTTTTGCGTCAATGAGTGGCAGGTCAACATTCTTTACATCTGGATGGTATCTAAATTCAAATGTCAAAATTACCAGACCTCGTCATGTTTCAATGCAGTTGCTTTTCTAAAAGTTTTATCCCTTTCTTCCGCAAATGCAGATAAGGCCATGTCTTCCTCTACCTCCAATGCCTCTTTTACAAGATCGCGTACTTTTAGTGACAACGACACCTTATCCCTTTTTGCAAGCCGCTCAATTGTCGCATATAAGGGTTCTTCTAACACGACATTTATTCTCGGATTTTTTGCGGGCATGTGTTCAAACCTCCCTTTTTAAGATCAGAAAACAGTGTAACACTTTTAACGCACTTTATCAAGAGAATTTTAAGAAGGGAGAAACCTTTAGGTATTAACTTAAAGCACTCTGTTAGCTGTCGTTACGAGCAAAATAATCATTTTTTCGCAATCGATTTGTCAAATGTCAATGGCAAACCCTGACGATAGACCCCGACCATATGGCACCGATGAGTCATGTGCCAGATATAACCAGGAAGGTAGTGTCGGTTAGCCCTCTGCAGCTTCAAACTCTTAGAAAGATATTTTGGGATTTAAAAATGCGGTTTTAAGACCAAAAACCGCTCCATTTATAGGCGGTTCGCTCAAAATTATTAAATAGTGTCTGTCCATAAATTGCGTAATCATCTTTCTTTGTCATTCCCATGAAAACGGGAATCCAGTGTTTTCAATACGTTCTGGATACCCGCCTTCGCGGGTATGACGAACAAGCCGAATTTATAAACAGACTCTAAATAGTTACCTCGGTCCGACCCAGCACCCCCCCCTGAGAGAATTAGGATTTGGAATCACTGTGGAGCCCACTGGCGCATTCTATGTCTTGGCCAATGCAAAACGATTTTCAAAAGATTCCTATAGATTCGCCTTCGATATACTGAAAGAGGCGAAGGTTGGAGTAGCACCTGGCATTGATTTTGGGTCGAATGCAGAAGGGTACCTACGTTTTTCATACGCTAACTCGATGGAGAATATCGAAGAAGGAATGAATCGATTGGAAAGGTACTTGAAAAAATATCATTAACTGAAGAAATTCTTTAAGGTTACTGGGATCATATCCCTCCTTTACAAAAATTCCCCGTTATCTCAAATCTAAAAGCTCCTTTAGTGCTTTTTCTAAAGTAGAGAGATCTTTCGAAGAGAGTCTTCCTAAAATTTTCATAACAAGCCTTTGTTCAATCGTTGAGATAACAGATTTAACAGCAGATGGTTTTAATAAGCCAGCACCTCGCCAATCTTCTATCAAAAATTCACCTATTCCGATATGGCTTCTTGTCTTCCCAGTGAGAGCCATGATTACAATGTCTTGTGAAATATTGTTATAAGTATCAGAGCTTACAATGACTGCAGGACGCTTTTTTGCGGTGGTTTGATCGCTAAAAGGGAAAGGAACAAGGATAACATCTCCTTTATTATACCGTGTCATAAACGGAATCCTCGTCATTATCCCAGATTCTCTGGAAGGAAGCGGCAGACAACTCCTGAGAAGATCTTACGAGAAGGTCCCTTTCTCTTTTAATTTCTAAAAATTGAATAAAGTCAAAAACCTCTGCGAGGATATCTTCAGGCAATTTATCAATTTCTTTTTTGATCGATTCTTTATCTAACATTCCAATTCCCTCCTTTTAAATTCAATTATATTACCTGCTCTTTCCTTTCTCAAGTCTCTTTTCTAAAAATTCTAAAAAAGTCGAAAATAATGGGGTCTCAACTTTTGACAAAGCTTAATTGATTGTTGAGATCTGACCCTCAGTTTTACTCTGTTGTCTGCCGCTTCGAACATAATAATCATTTTTTTGAGATGGATTTGTCAAATGTCAATGGCAAACCCCAATTCTGGGTAGTGGGTCAGTTTGGAAAGTGTTTTTTTATGGAGTGAAGTCATGCCAAACCTAATTTGGAAACAAGGGCGTCTATAGCATCCGACATTCCACGACTGATTATATCTTTGGTTTCATTTTAAAGTTAGAACAAAAAAGCCACCTGAGGGGTTTGTTGCTCTTGATGGGAACTGTTTAGTAAAAGGATTAATGTCTTTGAAATGCTGATTTCACCTATCTGCACTCTACGTTAGCTCTGAGAGTTAACGTTTACTGGTTGAAATGTGCATAATTAAAAGAAGCAGGACGGAGTGGGCTGCAATCAACCTACTCCGCCTACTGTTGAATGAGGGCTGGAGAGTACAAAGCCTTTTTAAGTTTATGTCATTGTTGGATAATGCAACTAAGCAAGTTTTTAGAGGCAAAAATAGATGACATATATGCAATTCTCCGCAGATATAATAAGGGCTATCCATTCCCCTATTAAGTAATCGAAATAACCCTCTCTGCTTAGCCCCGTGGATTAGTATAACGGTCTATTCAACCTTTTCAGACAAAGTCAAAGTCTCTCGTTTAAGAGGAGAGGCGACGTAAACCAGGTTGAATGCTATCTTTTTAAGGGGTTTTTCCTTGATGGCATTCATTGGGATCGTTACACTCAAAGACCCTTGTGTAATACCTTCAGGCTGAAGACCCTTCCCCTCCCAAAACGGACGAACATTCTCAATTTTCTCTTCAGATTTATAAGGGATTGGCTTCCCAGCTTCATCCAAGTATTCGAGAGTGACTGCCTGGATATTCAGGAGATCGTTTGATTTATTAGTGATCTTGATGTTACCCCTTAGGCTTGGCGTCTCGACAATCTCTTTAGAAGCTATATTTACGGTCATGTCAACCTTTAGGTCGCTAAGCTCCACAAGAAATGCCGGCCCCTTAACCTCAGCCTTCGGTGGAACTAAATTCTTCGTGATTGCCTCTTGTGTGGGAGCCTCCACCTTTCGCTCCGCACAACCCAAGAACCCAATGGCCAGACTTAACGCTAAGACTATAAAGATCTTTGTGAAATGCATAATACTGTCCCCCTTTCTTATTTGGTGGTTAGCAGAAATATATAAGGCCTTTAGCGACAATGTCAGGTGTCTCCTCCGAATACTGATGAAATTTTCACGAATCTTGTTTACCTTTTCTGTTCTTTTTTTTTGATAGTACTCCCGTTGCGTACAGAATCCACACGATGAGACCCAACGTCATAACTATCATAATTGTTGCCCCTAACCACATGTTATTTTACCTCCCTTCTTACTTAGGAATCTGGCAAAGAAAGATTTTAAGCCTCATCTCGGTGTTCACGCTCCCATTGGGGATTTGCCAAAGAAGGTATCTCCCTCCCTTGGTTTTTCTCTACGATGAGACTTTTTTGCAGCTTTACGCAAACTGAGGTAACTTTGACGAGGATGTTCTTAACAACGAAGAACGAGGGTTTTTACTTGAGGGAACGTGACTTGGTAATAGAAGCAGGAAAAATGTTCGACCAGATTGCTTGCAACCCAGAATGCGCAAGAAAAACCACTGGGTGTTGTAAATTTTTGTTTCTTGGAGAACAAGAGACAGTCTAAATCGGTATTCTCAAACTTTGGATAGGCAGAAAGAAAGTCAGCTTCCATTAAAACATAATAATCCATGTAAGTTGAAAGCAGTGGAAGAAGGAGAGAAATCGCTATAACCAGAAGAATTTGGATTTTGTGTTTTCTCTTCACGTTCAATAACCCAAGTTGTTAGTTACATTGCGCTGATCATGTTTGATCAAAAAATCGTTCTCCATTTATTCATGATTCAAAGTTCCTTGTACTCTTTTTAACTTTGGTTGTCAATAGATTTTTCCAGGATACCTTTTCCCAGGAAATTTTCCCAGGATTATCCCAAATTTGTTGTTAATTTTATACGCAAGGTTAGGAATGATTCTGCCTTTTTTATTTCAGGGAAACTGCAGATTGCCAGTCGTAATCTTCATACTGGTATTGAAATCTATTCTTGAGGAGTTCAGGAAGAAATGGGGGGTGAGAATATGAGAAAGAAGATGGGATGGAAAAGACAAAAGCGCTGCACAATTCGATTTCGCTAATGCTTCCATATTCACAGCAATTTCCATGCCGCCTTAAAATTCAAACTGACCCACTACCTGTTTTTTGGATATGAATTCCTCCTGGCTTTACTTTGTCCCTGGCGGCAGGCAGATGTTAAATTCCATGAAGGAGATATAAGTCCAAAAGCAACTTGGCTGTTGAAACAGGAAATACCCTATGTGCGTGCAACTCCGATAAATGCAGGTTCTGAAACAACTTGACGGTTGAAGTTTGACGATCTGATATTTTCTTGTAAGAATCTCGTTTAGGATTTAACGTCTGCGGGCAAACGTGTGAGAATGGCATCACAGAAATCTTTTGCAATTTGGAGGGCATCTTTGGCTTCTTGGATAGTAGGTTCTTCAACCTCTCCAGGGTAACGAAATTTCCAAGCATATTCAGTGAGAGGTACCACTCGATCCAATAATTCTCCTATTGTAGGATCTATGGTGACACACTGCTGCCCAATTTCCTCCAGGCTGTGTGTCTTTCGGAAGGGAATGTCATGCCATGTTAGAAAGCCTTTGAGTGCCTTTTCGGCTGCTTGTTGACAGTGGAAAACTACATCTTCAAGCAAGGGAGGTGATGCAGTAAGCCCGTGCTCAGCGCTTCTCATATCCTCTCTCGACTTAATCAACCAGGCTTGGGTGTCCGCCAATCGGACAGGGTCATGCTGCATAAAGTAACTTTCCTTCTGAGATGATGGTATATGGGAGTGACGCCCGTAGGTGAAGTCGGCAATTAAAAGCTTTGTTTGTCCACACAAGAACGTCCGCCGCTATCCCAGTCCCGCGAAGTACTTCATAGGCAAGCCGGCTACGTTTACGTTCAGGAGGCACAGAATCCGGCACCACAACAATCAGATCATAGTCACTGTGCACTCCGGAATCGCTTCTTGATCGAGAGCCAAAGAGGTAAATTCGTTCAGGACAATAAGCCTTAACTAAACGCTGAACAATTTCAGCAAGGGACTTATCTTCAATTAAGTTTTTAGCCTCTGTACCGTCCATACCTCTACCTTCCATTAGATGAGTTTCTTTATAAATATTCCGTGCATCGCCAATACCTCATTCGAGCCTTCTTTTTTATAATATATACCAAATTAATGGAAAATTAAACAATATTTTATGGCCTAAACCTATTATCAACTTCTAAGATTACTGAGAGCACAAAATAGTTTACACTATTGTTGTGTCTTGAAAATACATTGAATTAGTCGGAGCTATGGGCTAGAAGCTCTGACAGGCTACCGACAAAGGATGTCACTTCCACGAAAGAGGGAGTCCAGAACCTGCTGAAAAGACTGGATTCCTGCTTCCGTAGGAATGACGCTATAAAGGTTCAACATAAGGTTCTTTCAAAGAGCTAAGGTGTCACAAAAATTCTAATTTTGAACTTTGGCATTCATTTGACATTTGGTCCCGCCTTGGCGGGGTTGAAATTTGAAATTAGAATTTCTCCCGCAGGATGCGGGAGATGTGATGAGCTCTGCGCAGGGGCTCCGGTATCCGGAATCCCTGACAGGTTTCAAGGATGAGTTGAATGCTTGTCTGAAGATCGATCCTATGACCTGGGGAGATGAAAAGAGGCTTCACGTTCTGCTTTGTCCTGAGAACAGCACCTACTTCTTTCCCTTCCTTTCGAATCAATTCAAAACTTCCTTTTGAAGGTCCTGGATATATGAAATCACTTAATAAGGGGGTCTTGGTACAACCAATCGAGGGGAGGTCCAACCATAAACCCATGTGTGATGCAAGACCAATCCCTCTTGGATGGGCAATGCCCTGACCATCGTAGATCATCACATCGGGTTTCATCTTTAATGTTTGAAACGCCTTGATCAAAATAGGGCCTTCTCGAAAACTTAAGAGGCCGGGGATATACGGGAAAGAAATTTCTCCGTGGGCTGTTGCGATATCGAGTGTTTCCATCTTTTGGAATGAGAGGACGGCTATTGCAGCGAATAGAATATTTTTATCTTTTGAGTAGGCAACATCTCCTCCTCCGATCGTTTTTACCCCGTTAGAAATAATGCCCCGCTGCTCTGCAGCGGGGTTAGATTTTAGAATAATTCCGGCGGGGTTTAATGCCCCGCTGGAATTTCTAACGGGGTTTACTTCTGTAAATGTATTTTTTAGGATGATGTGATCCCTCAGATTCTCTTGAATCTGAATCGCTTCTTCTACATTGACATTCCAAGGATGGAGAGGGTTCATAAGGAATCCTTAAAAAAGATCATTGCAAAATAGTCAATTAACAATGATCAATTAGCAATCAAACATATTGCTAATTTTGCATTGTTAACTTTGCAATTTGCATTGATATTTTATGGCGGGTAAACCTGTTCGATCTGACCCTTTTTTACCTTCAGGATGGAAAGAGTTCGAATCGTTTTCCCGTCTTCCCCAAAACCCTTCAGGCCAGAAACTCCTTGGAAATTTTGAATCTTCCTAGTTCGTCTTTCATCTGGATAGGAGAAGAAATTCCTTTAGATCGGATGATTTCCAACAAAAGTTTTGCTCCATCGTAACTGAGGGCTTCAAGAGTTTCTGGCTCTCGCTGGTAGGCCTTTTGAAATTCTTCCACGAAGCGAGCAACTAAAGGAGAGGAGGCTTTTTTAAAAAATGCGTCAACAAAGATCGCCCCTTCTGCTGATTTCCCTGCAATCGAAATAAGGTCCGGGCCATTCCATGCATTGGTTCCCAAGAAGGTCAATCCACTTACATCAAATTCCCGAAAGAGCAGGGTATCTTCGGGTTGCTGTGAGGGCTGGACGACAATAGGCTTTTGTACGAAGAGCAAAAGGAAGAGACAGAGGATGAATTTCCATCCTCTACCTCTTTTGCTAATCGACAGGGGTGAGGTAATAAATTTCAGGAAGGTGACGGTAGGTTTCGTTGAAGTCAATACCATACCCAACGACAAAGACATTATCGATCTCTTTCCCGAGGTAGTCAGCCTCGATCTCCACTTCTCTCCGTGCCTTCTTGTCCAGAAGAGCGCATATCTTTACGGAGTGGGGGTTCGATAGGGAAAGCCGATCCCTCAAAAATTGGAGCGTTCGGCCACTATCGATAATATCCTCAATGATAAGGACATCTTTTCCTTCGATGGAGAGCTCAATATCCTTCGTGATCTCAATCCGCCCGGAGGTCTTCGTTTCTGCTCCGTAACTAGCCAGCCGGACAAAATCGATTTGGACTGGGAGTTGAAGGAGGCGGATGAGGTCAGAGAGAAACATGAAGGCCCCTTTAAGGATACATACCAACACCAGGTCCTTCTCCCTGTAGTCCTTAGAAATTTGATCGGCCAAATCTTTGACAATGGAAGCAATCTGTTCACGAGAGAGCAATGGGTTAAGAAGATATTCTTCCATATGCTTCACCCCGTTAGAAAACCACACCCTTTAGGGTAGGCTGAATATAAATCTCTATCCTTATCTCAAGAAAGGGTAGGGTTTTAAACCCCACTCTTCCTAACGGGGTTCACAGGGCATGTTCCAAAACCAAAATCTCCATCTGCTGGGGAAGGGTCTTTTTTTCGAAAGCCACCTCGCTCGCCTTAGGCCTCTTCGGATTTGGCTTTCCCTTCAAAAAGTCTTCTACAGGTGTAATGGGAAATCCGCATTTTTCTGTCTTGAAGTGCATGGGAATGAGAACCTTTGGCTTGATCTGTTCGGCTGCGCGAGTTGCCTCTTTCGCATCGATGGTAAAGTAACCTCCTACGGGGATGAAGAGAATGTCAACAGAACCGATCTCAGCCAATTCCTTTTCGCTCAGAATATGGCCCAGGTCTCCTAAATGGCAGATCTTGATTCCATCGACGGTGAAGGTAAAGATCGTATTGGCTCCTCGTTCGCTTCCCTTGGAGGGATCGTGATAAGTCGAGATCCCTTTGATCGAGATCCCTTTCACCGTTTTGGAGCCACTGCCTTTCACAATTTCAGGAGATCCGGGGAGGCTTTTTGTATCATTATGGTCCGCATGATCATGGCTGGTTAAAACGATATCCGCTTGATCTTTAATCTTACCATAAGAAAGTTGACCACCATAAGCCCCAGATTCGTATGGATCGGTGATAATCTTCACCCCTTGATCAGAGGTGACCATAAATGCTGAATGACCATACCATTTGATCTTCATCGGAACCTCCTTCCGAAAGTAAGAATATTTTCAGTATAACGAGTCAGGCATAAAAATCAACCCAATTTTGATTTAAACGCCGTAGGGGCGATTCATGAATCGCCCCTACTCCGAAATCTTAACTTACTTTCGACAGATTTCTTTTTTCCGGAAAGGGTGCCCTTCTTATCTCTCCGGTCATCAATCTTTAGAGTCGTCAGCACACGGAGCGCTCCTTTTTTAAAGGGTGTCTGGTGCATTTTGAGGGCTATTATCATGAGGCTTCTTAGATCGCCCTCGATGTTTGTTCCCATCGCAGTCAGTTCATAACGGACCTTTTCCTTTTTTAAAATTTGGAGACATTCTGCTACATAAGAGCTCAAGCTCGTCTCTTTTGTCCCGATCGGAACGACACTGATTTCTAAAATGGCCATAAAACCTCCTTGAATTCAAAATAACCATTGACTGCGGATAGTGGTGAAATTTATTTTTGATCCTCCATCTTTACCACCAGATCTTTAATGTGTCCCTCTGGGTAAGAAGCCGGCTCAATCGCCACCCTTTCACCCGGCCGAACTAAAGTGATACAGGCAAATCGCTTCTTCTGATTGATTTTCATCAGACACGAACCACACATCTGTAACCCGCAGCAATAACTTCTGAAGCTCAGCGTATGATCGATCTCCTGCTGAATGCGGTTCAATAGAACCAACACTGAGACTTCCTCTTCCGCCCTCAGGCGATATTCGTCGAAGCGAGGTTCTTTGTCCTGATCAGGGTCAAACCGAAAAACAAGAGCTGTAATCTCCTGGTTCATGGAACTCCTGCAGGGTTCAGTCGTTCAAGCACAACGGGAGCTAAGTCAATTTTTAAACAATCCTTCTCCAATTTCGCCACCGTATGCCTTAACCATTTCTGGTTATCTTCGTTTGGAAAGTCCCTCCGATAGTGGAACCCACGGCTCTCTTTTCGAGCCAGGGCACTGGTAGTGATGATTTCGGCAGCCTCTACCATCAAGGAAAATTCGATGGCCCGGATCCATTCGAGATTAAATCTTTTGGAGGTTGGGACACCAATGTTTGAAACTTGGCTTTTGATCGCTCCGATTTCTTTGAGTGCATTTGTTAGTCCCTTCTCATCTCGGAGGACAAAAACCAAATCTCCCATAACTTTTTGCAGGCGGCTCTTAAGCTCAATGACCGAAACCGGCCTACTTTTCGCTTTAAGGAAGCGAAAGACGCTTTCTCTTTCTTCTTCAATTGACTCATGGGGTAATCCATCGAATTTTCGTTGCCGGAGCGCATAATGTGCCGATTGCTTCCCTGCTTCAAACCCGAACACAATCATCTGGGTCAGGCTGTAACCCGAAAGTCTCATGCCTCCATGAACGCCTCCCATGACCTCTCCAGCCGCATAAAGGCCTGGAAGGGTCGTCTCAGTGTTTGGGTTCACCTTGATCCCACCCATCCCAAAGTGAGAACCGAGAAGGAGCTCGATTCTGTTCTCTCGGGGATCGATACCCAGAGATTTGATCAACTTTATTCTCTGCTCCCAGCTTTGGATCACGGGGGCCTGCTCGGGCTGTCCGAGATTTCGCTGATCAATGTAAATGGGCCCATTCCCTTTTTCCAATTCTCGATAAAACTTCTGCACAAACAGATAAGAGTAAGATTCCCCTGGATAGGAAGAAACATTCGATTCGATGGTTTCTCCGATTCGGTTTTGATAAGGACCCGCCCAGAAATCTGGGAAGTATCTGAGATGCAGGCACCGAGGGTTGGCAGGTAGAGGAACGAACTGGATCATCTCCATATCGATCAGTTCCGCACCAGCAAGATAGGCCATCACGTGCCCGGTTCCGGATGCGTCTGTCGTCACCCCAAAGGGATTATTGCTAGAGTGAGAATAAAGTTCACCCGTAAGCCCCCCTGTCGCAATGACTACAGCCGTAGGCTTGATGATAAAAAACTCTCCCGTAGCAAGATCGAGAGCTGTGGCGGTCCATTCATTCCCACTGGATCTGAAGATCCGAGTGATCAAAACATCTTCTAAGAGTTCGATGTTGGGCCTTTGCAGAATATGGGCCCTAAGTCTCTTCAAAGCTTCTGTGCTTGGTACGCAGACTGATTTTCCCCTGAGAGGGGCTACAGGAATTCCAAACCGCTTCAATTTCTCGAGGGCATTTTGAATCTCGTTCACCATGAACCAGACGATATCCTGATCATTGAGGAAACTCCCCCCTGTAATCATATCTTTGAATAGCTCGTCGGGTGCACCGATTGCCTTCGTGCCCCCATTGGCTGTGGGCGTTAGGCCACTCTGGCCAATTGGAGCTTTGCTTGCCACGATAATCCTGAGCTCCCGATGCTCGGAGGCCTCAAGACTTGCGAGAGCGCCACTTCCACCTCCTCCAATTACCAAGACATCGCATTCTTTTATCGTGAGATTCATCTTCTCTTAATCCATCTCAAAAAAGGCCATTATTTGTTTCCCCCTCCCAAACGTAGGTTGGGAAGGATGCACAGGGATTCATTTGAGCAGTTTGTATTCGCTTTTTCTACTGAGGATATACTGGGTGATCCCACCACTCTCCAGGATTGCCATGATAAAATCGGGTAACCCCTTCGCCTTTATCTCCGCTCCAGTCGTCAGGTTCTTGATCTCACCCGATCTCACATTGATCCGCACTCG
>Ga0315274_10004186_pt1 | contig 21281 bp, 21 predicted proteins | sample YL17G02_20_MG_FD_203700 | JGI IMG/M metagenome (GOLD analysis project Ga0315274, IMG submission 203700) | Sediment microbial communities from Yellowstone Lake, YNP, Wyoming, USA - YL17G02_20 | ecosystem: Environmental > Aquatic > Freshwater > Lake > Sediment | place: USA: Wyoming | collected...
TTTAAATCAATGCAATCAGATTTAGTTGTTAGAAACTCAAATAAATTAATTGGTGCATCATGGCCAATAATGCACGCAGTTTCCATTTCGCCACATCTTTGCCCACCTTTATTTTTTCTACCACCAAGTGGTTGTAACGTCCTTTTAGTGTAAGATCCAATCCCTCTTGCTGCTAATTTTTCTTCGGCAATATGAACCATTCTAAAGAAATATAAGAAACCAACTGCAATTTTATTTCTAATAATTTCTTTTGATAATGGATCATATATTGATTGTTTAAATTGGCTTCCAGTATATTTAAGAGCCTTTTCAACATCTTCCAGCTTACAGGATTCAAATGGAGGCTGTATGATTGTAAAGTCATCTATAAATTGTTGTGTTATTGTTTCTGGTAATTGCTCAACAACTTGATTTAGATACCAACCATTTTCAGTTTTATCAATAATCTTGATATATTCAAAAATGTAGTTCTTAATTGTATCTTGATCAGTATTATCTTTTAACATATTAGTTAAGTTATTTTTAAAATCTTTTGTGCTCATTCCCAAATGTAACTCAAACAATTGGCCAATATTCATTCGAGAAATGATACCTAGCGGGTTAATACAAATATCAAGGTGGCGGCCATCTTCAATCTGAGGCATTTTATCATGCGGAACTATCCTTGAAATAACACCTTTGTTTCCATGACGGTTTGCTAATTTATCCCCAACTCTTACAGGTCTAAAATATATACCATACATTTCAACAAAAATTCCAGGGATTCTTTCTTTTTTAATTTTATACTTTCCTGTATAAGTTGATAGATCTAATGAATGCTCTTTGATAAATTTATTTGCATCTTCTTTTGAAACTTTTTCCTTAATAATTTCTCTTAATGATGCTTCTTTTTCTTGCTGAGCTAATATCTTTTCATTAACCCATTCATTATATTGTGGAATATCTGTATTCCAATCATTTGCATAAATTGTAACTTCCGGAATAATTAAATATCTATCAGCCTCATATTTTATATCTTCTGTAAAAACAGAATAAGAATCATCAATTGATAATGTTTTCAAAATTGCATAGTTTTGCCCAGGATTAATTTCATCTAATTCATTTGGTAATGGTTTATATATATTTTCTTCTAATGAAAGCAATACCTTATTTGGGGGAATTACAAATGATAGATCCTTAAACTGCACAGATGTTAGTGAGTGATCATTAACTAATCTATCAGATATTACAATTCCATCCTCATAATTATTTCCATAATAAACCATAACTCCAGTCAATAGATTTTTCCCAAATTGAATTATTTTATCTTGCGAGAAATTGCTTTCAGCTAATATATCACCTTTTTTGAACTTATCCCCTTGCTTAACATATGAAGTTAAAAGATCCATATGCTCAACATAAATTCTTCTATAACCAATATCAAATACATCCATAGTTGCATCATCATATACTACAATCATCCATTTGTTATCTGTATAGATAACCTCGCCATCTTTTTTAGCAATTTTTATAAATTGAGTTTTATCTGTATATAGACTTTCACATCCAGACATAACTAATGGCCGATCAAATTTCTTTAATAGTATTGCTTGTCTCATTTGTGAAGACGCCATTTGTAATCTAGTTTGGTCGTCATGCTCACATAAAGGAACTAATGATACTGGAATTGATATTGGTTCTTTTTCAACTATTTCATCAGTAAATTTAAGATTTTCATCAAGAATAACATTTGGAATTAAATTTTGTAAAACTCCACAGTTATCACGGTCAGGCGTATCAACTGGGCATACTCTTCCAAACATTGTTGGGCATATATCTCTTAAATGACGAGGGATATTTTCTCTTTTAAAACCACCAGGCCCAAGCAAACTGATTCTTGATAGCTTAGTTAATTCCTCAATAGGGTTGATTGAAAAGTCAAATTGCACAATTTCTGATACATTACAATCTGATAATATTTGGGTTGAGTTAATATTGAATTTTGGTTGGCGGGAAGTTCTATTTGATAAGCAAAAATCAAAAACAATTTTTGAAAGTTTTGCTCCAATAATATATTCAAAGCATCTTACTCTCTTATTTGTGAATAATGTATCATCAAGATTTCCAATTTGTAAAGCAACTAAAATTTCTTCAATAACAGAAGGAGTTGTTAAAAACTTTGCTGTCATTGGATCAACTTTAGTTATTAAATCAAGGGCATAAAGAATATCTTGTCCTTTGGATTTTGCATTGAATTTTGAATAATATCTTCCTAATTCAAGAATAAAATCATCTTGATTTTGCCCTGGCGATTCAACAAAATATAGAGCTAGATCTGATAACAATAGTTCCATTAAATTAGTATTATCTATAACTTTAAAATTTTTAAATGAAAATCTTCTTTCTAATTCATCAAACCCAAAATATGCAACCAATAACAATGCCAAAGAAATCTTTTTACTTAAAAAACTTACACTTATATATGGGGCTGCTTTTTCTTTAGAAATCATTAAAGTTGCAACATTAGTTCTGAGTTTAATATTTTCTCCTCTAGTAACTAATGGAATATCAAATAATTGAAATAGAGGAATCTTTTTTCTTCCGTTTATAACTATATAATTATTATCAATTAATTTAGGAAGAATTATACTTAAATCAATTGCGCTTGGACCTTTTTGAAGTTTTATAACGAGGGTTTGTCTTAGAGTTTTTGAAATTTCTCCGCTTGATATTCTACTATCCCTCATATCTATTTCGGTTATGCTAAAACCAATCTCTTTTACTGGTTCTACTATTTGCCTAGCTAAATCTAAAACTTTAGAATAATCAGTTTGTCTTATCGTAAAAATATTATTATCCTGATTTTGTAGTTTAAATATTGGGTTGATGATATTCAATCTTACCACCTCCTAAATACTTAGCTTTTAGTCTTTTTACTAGTACTTCATCTTCTAAATAAAATATATCTTCAAATGAACTAATGGTATCTAGGTTTGATGGCCCCGAATTAATAATAAGTTGCCCCAACCGAAGATCAGGATATGACTCCCAAACATTCCGGATTAGGCTTAATATTTCAGAAATTCTTTTTGGATCTCTCATCCAATTCTTTCTCCTTTGAGAATTTTATCCATTATACCAGAATATTTACCTTCATATAAAATACCCTGTAAAATGGAGCGCTTTGGATTTGAAAATGCCATTGCTAAAATCCAACTTTCTTGATTTGGAACTGCTTGGATTGAATAATAATCTGGAGTTATTTTATCTCTATTATCTAGAAGTCTCCACTTTCTATAATTTTTCCACATCAATTGTGCAACCACACATTCAAAATGAACATGATAAATATCTTTATCATAAACAGCGAATAATTCACTTACTATTCCAGTATATGTTTTTCCTTTAAATTTATGAAGTAATTGAGCTGCAGATGCAAGATCACCAATAATATCTTTTTGTTTCATTCCAGTATCCTCTTTTGAAACAGCAGACCCAGAGGTATGGAATGTTCTAAGAACTAATTGAGTTCCTCTTTCACCTAAAGTTTGTGCTGCAATAATACCAACAAATCTACTATTTAAGCTTCTATATAAATTTCCATAACAGGTTTTACAAATTTTAGAACTTCTACATAGAATAGGACTTCTTATCTCAACATCTTTATGAAGAAAATCTTTGCAATTTTCTTTTGTAATTAGACCTAATCCATTACTTGTTTTATAATATCTATTCACTAACATTTTTGCTTTTCTTGGGCTATCAACAGAAACTGTTAGAAAATCTGTTGTCCCGCAATCATCTAGATCTAAATTGATTTGCAGATTTGCACAAGTGAAAATAAGTTTTCTTGAAAGATATCCACTAACTCCAGTGTTCATAGCAACATCAAGTAATCCTTTACGACAACCATATGTTGAATAGAAAAACTCTTCTTGTGTTAGTCCTTCAATTAAGTTATGTTTGATAGGGATTGGTAAAATTTCTCCTTCAAAGTTAGAGATAAAACCACGGGTCAAGACTATTTGTTTTGCTTGATCCCAACTACCTCTAGCTCCTGATTCAATCATATATGAGTATTTAAAATTTCTTTTTAATACTTCCAGTACTCCTTTATCTGAAACGGCTGCTAATTGTTGTTCAATATCTTTTGATTTATATAAGGAATCTCTTAATTTACTCGCCCCTTCAATATGGCAATCATCTAAAGACATTGTGCAACCAATAATTGTCGCATATTTAAATCCCAATCTTTTAATATTATCAAGAACTTTAGCTGTAACTTCATTTGAATATTTATTCTTAATATCATTCAATATTACCATTAATTTCTTTTTATTTATTACATCATCAATTTGTGGGTAATCATCTGGTAGGCATGCATTAAACAATCTTTTACCTTCTGCTTGATTTTCAAAATCTTTATTTGTAAGAAAATAAATACCTAAAATAACATCCTGGCTTGGTGTTGTAGTTAAACTTTCATTTGCTGGGCTACTTAAATTTTTTGTAACAAACATCTTTTCTCTAATTTCTTTTTTAGCTTCATCTGATATTGGTAAATAAACTGCCATCTGGTCTCCATCAAAATCTGCATTAAATGGAGGGCATACCAATGGATGAATCTTAATAACATTATCGACTGTAATTTTAATATTGAAAGCTAACATTCCCAATTTATGCAGAGAAGGTTGGCGATTTAATATGCAGACTTCACCTTTTACTATTTCTTCGCATACTGAAAACAATACTTGTGATTTAAGATCTATACATCTATCAACAAAATCTAAAGCTTTATTTAATAATTTGAATTTCCCCATTTGCATTATTTTCTTTGCAATGGGGAGTTTAAAAATTTCTAAAACCATTATATATGGAAGAACACATTCATCTAAATTTAATGTTGGATCTGGGGTAATAACAGCTCGCCCAGAGAAATCAATTCTTTTACCAAGAATATTTCCGCGAATCAATCCTTCTTTCTTAGCCATCTTTTCTAATATTCGTTGATATAATTCATTAACATCTTTTTGTAATTGTCTAAAATAAGTATAATATAATGCTTTATCTTTAGAAATATCTAAGACTGTTTCTCTCATTATTTCTTTTTTAGTTAATATTTGAACATAGTATCTATTAATTTTATCCATTAATTGTTTACCTTCTGAACCTTTAGATGTTGGTCTAAGTTCAGGCGGTAAAACAATTACACTATAAATTAAAAGACTTTCAATATTATCCAGAATAAGTTTCCATTCTGTTAAACCTTCTCCTGTTAGATATGTTGCTAAATCTAAAATCATTTTATAAATGGCATCTGTTTTTTCCCATATTTTTGTATTGGGAGGTAGTTTTGTTGTGTCATTACCAATTACATGCTCATCGCCATCCAGATATAAAAAACTTTTTTCATCTCTCATTAATTCATCAACTGCATCTTTAACGCTCTTGCCCCCAAGCTCAACTAATAGATCATAAAAAATAGGATTAACAACAGGCATTGGCAATATAATTTTTGCAAATCTTTTTCTTCTGCTACTGCTATTTATAAGATCTACTCCGCACTCTTTACATTTGCCGCCTGACTTTGAAATACCATAATATATTCCGCATTGGCATGTATAATTTTTAATAGGCCCAAAAATTTGCTCTGAAAACAACCCCTTTGGGTGGAACTTCTTTTTCGCCATTACCTTTAAAGACGTTATTTCAGGTAAGTTTTCGCAGAAGTTCTCATAGTTTAGAATTTTTGGCATTCGTGAATTTACTCCTTATCCAATTTGAATTGATTACTAATGTAAGCTAAAATTTCTTTAAGATGGGTTTTGATCCTCCTTGCTATAAGTTGATCAATTTCTGGCATAATAGAAGTAACAATAATTGTTGCATCCTGATGTTTTAATGTACTATCGACTGGATAATTTTTTAATGTGTCTATAACAATTTTTCTTATATATTCTTCTAACGGATTTTTTTCTTCATCAATTGCCATATTATTCTCCTTTATTAAACTGCATATAGATTGAGTCTATTTTTCTAAATTCAATAAACTTTTTTCCTATTTGGGAGTAACAATTATCATAATAATAAGTTTTAATATTTGTTATTAATCTTTGAAGAATATCAGGGGTATAATCAGAATTTTTTATGCTGCCCGACATACAATAATTACAAGTTTTTGGATCTCGATTTGGATGAAACCCACTTAGGATAACATTCTTTATTTTATTTTGAAATGTAATAATCATGATACAGTTAATGTGAAACCAAGGGTGGATATATGTTATTTCGTAAGCCTGTTTTTTCCAAATAATTCTGTCCGGTATAATTAATTCATTAAAAATAAATGGTTGCTCTGTATGAATTATTTCTTGAACAGAGCAACCATTTATAACTTTATTCATGCAGCTCCGGTTTCTTCCAAAAGTTCGATAAACGAATTTCCTTTTTCAGACCGGACAGAAACAATAAAATTTTTATATCCTTCTTTTTTAATAATGTTGGCTAAAGAAGAAATAACATCACACCCGCCCTTTAAACTGTTTTTTGGAATAACCGCATATTTTGTTCTAGATTCTTCTGGCATCGTTTTAAAAATCCTTTCTATGGCGGGATTTTTCTGTCCAATATACACTGGAATATCACGGAGTTTATTTAATGCTAAAATTGGTTTAATATTTTCTGCAAGAGAATGAAGACGATTGGTTGAATCGGTTAGATCATAAATTAGATCTACTTTATTGTCAAGAGTTTTTTGCATTTCTTTATCCACAATATTGGCTAGAATATCTAGGTTTATTTTGTGGATAAGTTCATTCTGTTTCATGGATAATAATTGATCACTATTTATTATCTGTGTTGCAAAAAATGCAGCTTTACTTATTTCACTTTTAGATAAATTCATTGAATAATGCCCATTATACTCGCATATATTTCTAACTACTCTGCGGCAATCTAAAATCAAAATTCTTTGAGAAAGATACATTCTAAAATCTATAGAACCTAATCTTTCACAAACTATATCGCGGCAATCAATTATTAAATCGCTCTTTGGTAAGATTGTTTGCCCTTCAATAAACTTTTTATTGATTTTAGTGACAGAAACATTATCTCCAATTAAATCGGCCAAGGCATTAGTTTTAAATTCACCTATATCCTTATATCTGTAAACTGAATTTGTAACATTATGCCGCTCGACAATATCATGATCCACTAGAATAATTTCGCGCATATTCTCTAGTTCTGAAATGTGCTTACAAAGGAAACCCCCTAAGGTTCCTAGGCCAATTACTGTCACTTTTCTAATCACATTACTCCGAAGCTCCTTTACATAGAAGCTTTGTTTCCATCTTGTTAGAAGGTTGTGGACGGTAATGTGATTTATATTTAAATAATTTATTTGCTAGTTTAATTGGATAATTTGATGGAATTTCAACAATAAATTTCTTTTTCTTACCAGAAGGGATGCTTACAATTTTAGAATTAGGATTTATATTATATAGTTCTTTTAAAGTTACATTTACAAATGCTTTTTCTTGATCAGGTTTAATCCCAAATATTTTTCTAGTAACCCCTCCATTTCTGCCTTCTGGGTTAATACGTCCGGTACTCTTTTTTCTTCTTAGAGCTTCAACGGCTCGATAAAAAGATTTATCTTTTCCTTCTACTTTAGAAAAAGTATCACCAACTGAACAAATTGCAACTCCTCTTGCTTCTATCTGAGGAGTTTCTGTATTCAATAAAACACAAACAGTGAATACATTTTGCAATAAACTTGTTTTATAGTCATAAAACATAATTTTATTAATGTTTTCTCTTTTTAGTAGTTCTTTAATTTCCATTGCTAATCACCTCGTAGGACTGGATGAGGAAATATATTTCTATATTCCTCATCCATTTATTCCTACTCTGCTATGATATTAGCAGCCTTTCTTGCCAGCAGGCTTTAGAAACTCAAGCATATCACCGGCTTTCAAAACATAATCCGCACCTACTTCCTTGCTGTTGACGAGACCAGTGGACAGGTGATCCACATTCAAAATCTCGCGCAGGAAGTCCCCGACCTCACGAACAGTGCGGCCTACAACCGGAAAAGCACCAGAAGAAGCACCACATGAAACCTGAATTGTGGTGGTGGCTTTTTGGCCGGCAGGAGCAGAAGGCTTGGTCAGAACTGAGTGACCCACGAAGTCCAACCCGGTAACTGGCCCGCTGGCCTTAACCGCAGAAGCGGGAGTAACAGCTTTGGTCGCCGCACCATGCTTCTCAAGAATTGCCGCAATAACGACATCCTTGGTCTTCTTGGTCATCCCCGGAATTTCAAGATCGTAAACGCAAAGCTCACGAAGTTCCGGAACTGTCATTGACTCCAACTGCTCACGAGTGAAAGATCTTTTAGCCATTTTTGTTAATTTCCTTTCGAGTTTTTTTAGTTTTTATTTTCTTACTTCTCTTACTTTTGAATCTGCAGCCATTCTTATTATATCAAAATAGACTTCTGATTTTTCAATTTGATTTTTCACAACCACATTGTAGAAGGCCCAACACATAATGGTTGCAACCCCTAAGTTTGTAAAATATAATTGTGGTTGTGATTGAGATAGTTCCTCACAAGACATTTCGTCAGGTAATTTATCATCCGGGTTTGCAATTTCAGGATGGTATGAGCATAAATCCGGGGTTAAATCATTCCCCCCTCTCCGAACGTAAATTTGCACATTACCATCTACCAATTCATTCCCGCCAGAAAAAACAGTAACATCCGGTAGTGTTTTACAGTAATTAGAAATAATCATTCTGGTTTTATGATTATCGACGCATACAAATACAACATCATTTGGTTTAATAATTGTTGAAATATTTACTTCATTTATAAAAATAGGCTTATAATCAAAAAGTGTATTGGTAAATTTTAATTCTAGATCATTTACCTTAGTTTCGGCTTTATTGCCAAATCCAACAAATTCTTGTCTTTCATAATTTTTTATTTCATAAGAATCTCCATCAACTAAAAGTAGATGGCTCCCTTTAAAATCATTTGAATAATTTAAAAAGCGAGCCATTCTTTCTACTAAGATAGAACCAATCCCACCTAAACCAATAATAATAATATCCATTGTTATGGCCCTTTCTTAGCAAATACTTTTCTCATCATTTCTTTAATAGACATTCTTGATGTTGCTTGAATTCTTGAAGATAGAGGCATTGAATCCAGGTCAGGATCTGGAATTTTTTCAGACGTATGACCTTTTAATTCAATATCATCTACAATTACTACATCATCTCCATTCAAGAGATTTAATTGAGCACCGGCATCAGTTTCAAGCTGTGCTTGAAATAAATCTTCTTGATTATAAATAGATTCATAGCAAAAAGGGCATGATACGTCTTTCTTTACCTTATTAAAGGTATTTCCACAGGATGCACACTTATGGAATTCTCCTTCGGCTTCTGTAGGAGTTATGGTTGTAGGCGTATCACTTTTGACATATTTGTCTTTTAATGAATTTTCATCGACCTCAAATAAATACTCATCTGTCTTACAAACTGGGCAAACAGTATCAACTCCAACTGTAATTGATTCTTGAACAATTGTTCTGCACTTAAAACATTCAAAAAAGTCTGGAGCCATATCCTCTTCTTCAATTAAAATTTTAATATCCCTATGCTTACAAGTAAAACATGGGGCTTCACTATCAAATAGAGGTTGCGATAATCCTGGTACTCCAGAAGGCCCACTTGGAGTATGATCTCCTCTTACAATGATACTTCTTGAAACGCCGGGAGATGCTGGTGCTCCACCTGGTGTATAACCATATGTAGCTCCATAATAATCATCCCACCATCCAGCTGAATAATTTGGGCCCCAATTATTAGCGCCTCTTCCATTTTTCCAATGTTTTCCACCTTGCCATTGGTATGTATTTTTCTCAACCATTTTTATCCAGTTAGGATTATGTTTAATCTGCTCAGGCGGAAGATCAATAATATATCGTTTATCCATTCTATTAAATGTAACTGCATGCTTTTTACTTGCTTCCTCATCAAGCTCTAGTTTCCCAGCAATATACTTATAAATTTTTGTGTGATATTCAGTTTTAGATTCATTTATATCACTCACTAATTTTAATCCTTCAACATATTCCAAAGGATCAACTATAAACCGATGCCCATTGGAAACTATTGATGCTGTTATACTTTGAGTTGGGCTTCCATTATGACCGATTGTGATATGAAGACCATCAAATGCTTTTTCATCATCAGAATCAGTACCAGAATGGAATGCACTAAAATCAGAATGACTGTGAATAGTTCCAATCATATGCATTCCTTCCATGGTCATACCTCTTGCATAATCGGCGCCCGACCCACTAACTTTTTGCTGAGGAGCAATAATTTTATATTTCTTTGATGACTGCTTATAGAATAAAAGAACAACTGCTTCAGAATGATGAAGACTATAAACTTCTTTAAAAAAACTCATAACACTTGCAAAAGCTTTGGCCGGAATTTGTGCAATATGCATTTTGGCCATTGTTTGAACTGTATTTAAAATAGAAATATTTTTAACTGGGGCAATACTTTCCATAACTCCCAATTTTTTCTTTAAGAAAACTCCTTCTTTTGCAACTATATAATAAATATCATCATCGGGTAATGCACTACCATCATTGATGTGTACTTTAAACACTAGTACTCCTTATCGCCACTTGCCCGGCCGTTATATCCTGACCAGGATGCTGTTTAATAAATTGAAATTTAGACCTGATACTGGGTCTAACTGTTCCAGTGTAGAGATCAATAAACCCTGTGAATAAATCATTTGGGTCATCTTGAGAAACTCTTGGCATTGGAATACAATCTAAATACGCTTCTTTCGCCATTCTTGCAAATGTATATGTTTCTGGGTATCCAGTATAATATTCAATTGGTTGCGCCAAATGAGTAGCATACTTTTCTTTATCATAATATATATAATACCCAAGATTATTGTAATATCTTCCTACACAATTAATAATATCTCCGCACTGAAATTTAATTTTACTTGGATCAAGAGAAACATGGGGGAATTTTTCCCATTTTTTACTAGTCATTTTAATAATTTGAAATTTAGACATTACCTCGCTATACCACAATGTCATACCATTTGAACATAAAACTAATGGTTCTGGTATAGAATCAATAACAAAAGCAACAATAATATTTACATCCTTTTTTGGAAACATCGGAATACTAGTTTCGTTTGCTATAATTTTCATTCCGGTGGTTAATTCATTGTGTTTATTTGTAACTTTTCTTATCTTGCTAGAATGCACAATTTTTGACGCTCCAGAAATATATTCTTCTTTTGCTAAATTGCCATTTTTATCTTGCAAGATAAAATATATTTTATTATCTTTTTCTTCAAGTAAAAATCCTGTTAATGTCTTAACTGTCAAAACACTAATAGGACTCTTCCAATCTACTGCAATAACCTTATCCCCAATATTAAAATTAATTGGGATTTGACATGAATCAAGAGCAAATTGATTGTTAGTAATCATAGATTTAAAGTGCTCGTGTTTTAAAGGAATATGGGTAGAATATTTACTTTGGATAACTCCATTCGGAGTTGTCCAAGAATTTTCATCCCCTTGACTAGTATATGCATTTTTTGTATGTACTAACCTTTTTCCAGATACATATGGAGATGTTAATTCTCTACTCTCTTCTAATGGAATAACACAACTACATTTATGAAGTTTTTCATCTAATGGAATTTTTATTGTGTCTTTTGCATCTTTGAAATTTTTAAAATTTTCATTAAAGATTAGAGTCATTTTTCCTTGTTGAGTGGAATGTAATTCTCTATATTTTCCAACAGTTCCGTTAATCAGATATGCGTCATTACTATGAAAATCTGGAACTACTAAATATCTTTGTTCTTTCTTTATTGTATATCCATAAAAATTAATATTATCTTCATCAAAAAATTCTATAAAATCTTGTTTAAAATTACTTACTAATACATAATCTGCCCCAATTCTGGCTTCAACTTGCCCATCAGCACATTTTCTTAGATACATGAGTTTCTTATAAACTTTGTCACCGAATACATTCTTATTAACAATAATTCTATTTGGGAGTAATTCAAACCCATTTTCTAGTTTATAAGAAGGTAAATATCTTTGTGTTTTAACTTGTTTACATATAAAATTCATAACTGTTTTATTTATTTTTATTGTTGATCGTTTGCCATCTATTGAAACAATCATTTGTGAAATATCAGATCCATCAGCAACTCCGCCAAATGACATAATGTAAATTTCTCTTCCATTTCTACTTAAAAAATAATCCCCAACATAAAGCATATCAGTATCATTTACGGCAATAGAATTAGATATATCATAATATATTTTTTGTTTAATTACTTTTCTTGTAGTTTTCTTAATTTTCTCAATACCACTATCAGTTGGTTTGGTTGCAATATTAAAGATATCACCAAATGTCATGTCTCTAAAATCTTTTGCAGAGGTATAAGATTTTCTATACCACTCTAAATGTTTTTCAATATTAACATTAAATGGTAACCATTCAGCGGAATATATAAACATTGGATTCTTTTGTGAATGATATTGCCATTCCAGATATGTTGAAACTAATGGCACTTGATTATATTCTCTATAGTTATATGAGTAATCTGTATTAAATGCAGTTGTCCAATATACTTTTAAGGCATCCTGAATTGCAGCAGTTAAAGATAAAGGTCTATTTTTATTAAGATTTCCTCCAAAACAAATAGCCTGTCCACTTCCTATATTAAATAGATTAGCTTTAAATAAAGGATCTGATAAACCAGTTGCTTGTTTTGTTCGGAAAAATAAGCTTCCGCATTTTACCATATAATTATTATCAATAAAGTAGAAATACATTATATAAGGGAAAGCAAGGTTTATAGCATGAGGTCTTACCAGACCATCAAAATCTTTATACCCATATTCTTCAACCTTCCCTTTTTCTCTAAGAAGATCTTTCTCCCAAGTTAAATCTAAATCTAAAAATACAGTTCTGAATGCCGGAGGTTCTTCAATAATAACAATATAACCATCTTTAAATTTTTCAAGATATCTGCAATTAGGAGGAAGCATTTGATTTTGAACATCAAATTCTTTCTTTTTAAAAATAATTTTATTTAAATAATCTTCTGTAAATAAAAGTTTTTTTCTAATTTCAGGAACTGATTCCTCTTTTAAAAACTCTAAATCAGAACTTCCAGCTGGTAATTTTTGACCAAAATCAGATGTAAGTAATTGTGTAAATTCTGGATTAATACGAATTTCACTCCATTGCATTATTCGCTCCTTAGCATTTTGTAAAAAGAGGCAAACTTTGTTAAAATTTTAATAGGTACAAATTCATTAATTGGCCATACGCTTCTTCTTCTTGGAGGCGGCGTTTCATCTGCATTTTCAAGCAAGCGAAACTTTTCCAAAGTTGAATAAACCGCAACATATACATCTGGGGATTCACGCTCTAAATGAAGAAATCCAATTTCTTTAGTATTTCTTCCTGTTACTTCAAGAGTAATAAGAATATTAGACCCTGCTGGGGCATATTTAGTATATTTAAAATTTACTTTTTCTTCATACACAATTTGATCACAAATCTTTCTTATTGCTTGAAAAACTTCATATGAATCTTTATCGTCAACTTTTTCTAACAATTCATTTAATAGTGGCATTATTCAAGTATTCCTTTCTTATTAAAAGGTTCCGCCTGTTCCTGTGTTTGAGAACCAGAGAAAGGTCTAACCTTATAAATTTTATTTTTTGTTTTTATCCAATCTATTCTGTTAAAAGGAACTGATCTCCATAATTGTTTATCTAAATCAAAAACATGGATGATACCACTTTTTTGCATTAGCTTAACAATTTTAGCCATATCAACTGTCTTTGGATGATGAACTCGAGGAATCTTTTTAAAATCTAAAGTGCACTTCATAATACGAATTGTTTTCTTATCATTCTTAGTGAACTTTACTGTAGCCTCACCAGAATCATAAAGAGTTCTCCAAAAATCAATTGCACTACTGATAATATCTTTGTCAGCTTCTTGGGCCATAATTATTTATCCTCCTGAATAATACGTTTATTTGTATGAATTAAATCTTCAGAACCTGCATCATTTTCATCAATATATTTACTCATTAAATGACAGGTATGATTACAAAGTTTACAATACTCTTTTTTATCTGCCTTAATAAGCTCATGGGCAGTTTGGGAAATGAGATGCGGGTTTCCAGGAGTTAAAACTTCATGGGCATATATTTTTGGTGTGTTGACTCCTCTGATTCTTAAACATAGTCTTAATGTTCCATCCGCATCAATTGTTATATTATGAAGATTTTTATCAATTTCGCAATCCATATTTGATGGCAAAATTTTCAAAATCCCAGGAATTAAAATATCTTTCATATGGATATCAAGGCTACTCTTTAGAAGAAGATCCATTTGTTCTTTTGCTTCTTCTTGGCTTACTAATAAATTTTCATCATATATATTTGAAAAATCATAAAATGGTGATTTAGCTATATCAATAAATGTTACATCACTATTAATACCTTCTTCACTTAAAATCTTAACAAGAATATATAAATATGAAATGTTATGCTTCATTACTGTAATTTCGGCAACAACATCTTTAACTTTACCTTGCGATTGAATTTCTTTTAATCTGCGTAGCCCCTCAATACTTTTGGCAATACGATCCGTTTTTACACTATCAATCTCACTACTATTAAATATCGGATCTACAGAACTTGTAAATCCTTGAATGTAATCGGTTTTATTAAATAGATCGGTTATTAAATGCTGAATTTCTGGAGTATTGTTACTAATAATTGTATATTGAATATTTTCTTTATTACAGTAATTAATTATGTTAGAAAGCCCAAAAGATAAAAGCGGCTCCCCACCATAGAATATATGAAACATATCTGGATTATGAATTTTAAGAATGCTCAATACTCTCATTACATACTGACTATCCATTTGACTATGTGCATAATGACTCATATCAGGATATTGTTCTGGTTTACCTTTATAGTTTCTTACTATAGCGCAGTAATCACATTTTAGATTACACTTTCTAGTAAGAAGCCAATTTACAATTCTTATTTTACTATTTCTAGTTTGATTCAACATGAAATACCTCGTATCCTAAATCTAGCATTATTTCTATTACATGACTTTTGGAATGTCTATCCCTATCTAAATTCATATATACAACATAAGGAGATTGAGTTAATGCATCTTTTATTCTTTCAAACTTATATCGCCCAAGCCTCTTAAATTCTGTAGGCTCTCCTCTTATTACTTCAATCCAATCACAGGAACCACCTTTGCAATAATTCATTAATTGTTTTTTACTGGATATACATTTAAAATAATCAAATGATCTGTATCTAAGTTTAATATCTTTTTTTCTTATTTTATTGATCCCTGTAAATATAAATGAAGTAGATGAACTATTTGTTACAAAATCAAATTTAATTTTCATTGCACTACTCCATTAACTCCAATTATATATTCACTGTATTTTCCAGTAAATTCTTTAAAGATATTTTCATCCGCCCATACATATAAAATTATTTGATCGTTTTCTATTGATTCTTTACATACTGAGTATAAATGCTCAGAAAAATTTTCATACCTTGGGCCAATAGCTTTTTCAACCCAATCTAATTCATTATCATTAGTATAATTATCTAGTTCGTCTTTATTTCTGAACTCATCAATTATTTGTGCACCAAGAGATTCACTTGCTCCATCTGATTCTTTATATTTGTTAGAAAATTTTTTTATAGAATTTCTTATACTTTTGACTTTATTTTTATGGACCGCAAGAATAAATGATGTTGATGAACTATTTGTTATAAAATCAAATTTAAGTTTCATTTAAACTAACAGTTGTAATTAACCCAAACCCGTACTTTGATAAATCTTCAAAAGTTATAGTTTTAATTTTATCTTCAGGAATCTTTAAAATATTCTGTACGCCTTGAGTTAAGGCATCTCTTGTAGTTATTGTTTCATTACAAAGAAGGACATTCTGGGCAACTATTTTGTGATATTCAGTTGGCCATTCCTGTCCTTCTTGTAACCCCATATCAATCATCTCCGGGAATATATACACTTCTTTTCTCCTATCTAAATGCCAACACCTCATCTGCTTCAACTTGTTCTTGATGAGTGTGAGAAATTATGTAAATTGCACGTCCAATTTTTAATTTTGATAATACCTTTGAAACATAACCAATATTCTCGTCATCTAAACTATCAAAAATTTCATCAAATAATAAGATATTAAACTTAACATCTTGAATACTTGCTTGTAAATCCCCAAGTGTTAAGATTGTTGCTATATCAATTATCCGTGTCTGCCCTCCAGATAATTGAACTCTTGAATTAGCTCTGGTATATGTATCAACAACTCTTACTGCAATTTTATCTCTAAATTCGCCAGCCTTTGTTTCAGCCATCGTATCAAATGATACAATATATCTACCATTTGTAATTAAATCAAGATAATATGCAACCTTCTGATTCATGAAAGGAACAGCTTCATCAATTAACATAGATGGAATTCCAGTTGATGAAAAACCAGACTTCCAAAATTCTACAACATCCTGCATTTTATTTAATTCTGTAAGAGCCTTTGCCCCTTGCTCTAGTTGATGTTCCATTTCAAAAATCTTACCTTTATTTGCACTCATTTGACGCATATCAAACTCTTGTTTTTCTATTGTTTGAATTTCAGCTTCATAAACTTTATTCTGATTTTTAATATTGGTTATAGTTCTTTCAATTTCATTATGTTTAGTTTTAAGATCATTTTGTTCATTATGTTGAAGTTTTAAAGCAGATAATTCTTGAACAATGGTTCCTAAATCTTCTTTACATTTAGAAACTAATGTTTCTTCTTCTTTTTTTGCATATTCATCAATTAATTTTAACATCGCTGTTAACTTAGCTTTAACTCCGTCTTCTTCATTTTTTGAATCATCTTGCTCTTTTTTAATTATAACATTAATATTACTAACATCCAATGCACAGTTTTTACTATTTTCTTTAGATATTGAATCTAATATGTCATCCACTTTTTTAAGTTCTATTTCTTCTACTGAAACAATATGATTAAACCTAGCAGATAAATCATTTACTTTTTTAGAAAGATCTGCTTTAACTTCATCTGTAACATCTTGTTTACATATTGGACAAGATGCAATATCTTTATCCAAAACATTTTCTTTTATTTCCTGAATTTGATTCTTAATATTAATTTTTTCGCTTCTAAATTCAGCATATTTTATTCTAATTTCATTCTTTTGATTTTCTATTTTTTTATCTTCTATTACTAATAAATCTTTAATCGCCTGAATTTGATCTCTTAACTTTGTTAATTTACCTTGTAATATATCTTTTATATTCTGTACAGAATCATTCGCTTTTTCTTTTATTTCTGAAATCTTTTTATTCTTTTTCTGATTTAATTCATTCTGACAAGATAATTCAAACTGTTTTACTTCCCCTAGTTTTATTTGAGCTTCATTCAATTTCTTTTCAACTTCAGAAATATCAATGATCTTCTCTTTTATATCTTCAAATGCACTCTGCCATTTTTCTAAAAGCCTAATATTATCATCAATTGATTTTCGAACTGTTTTAATACGTTCATTTTTATTTGTTTCAAACTCTTCTTTTTGTTTAAGTAAAATACTAATTTGCATCTTTGTTTCACTTAATATTCCATTGGTAACTGCAAGTTTCTTATCAATTTCTTGTCGTCCGGTTTCTAACTTGTCAATCATTTTTTTTGCTTCATCATAATATGAAGTATAAGCATCTAAATCTAAAATTCTTCTAAAAATTTCTTTCTTATCTGCATCCCCAAGATCTGTAAAGAAATCTTTAACCTTCTGCCCAAACATTAAAGTGTTCATAAATGTTTTTCTAGGACAAAGAATTCTTTCAATTTCGATTGAAACTTCTCGTTGACCTTTTTTAATATCGACCCCATTCTTATTTAGAATTACTGTGCTGCCGCCTTTTGAATGCTTGTGGAAACGAGTTACTAAAAACTGATCAGTATTAACTTGAAATTTAACCCAGGTTTTACAGTTTTTACCAACAGTATTATTAACAACATCATCTCCCTTTGCACCTTTACTTGTAATACCATAAAGACTAAAAGGAATAGAATCTAGAGCCATCGTTTTGCCAATTCCGTTCGGGCCAGTTATTAATGTTAAATTATTATTCTTAAATGTCAAAATCATTGGTGAAATATAGGGACCATAATTTTCCATTCCAACTTCTTGAAAATTAATTTGCCTCATTATTTATCCTTTTTAGCAAATCTTTTTTGAAATATTATTAGTGCCACATTCTGTTCCCATTTTATGACCTTTTTCATAATGACATTTTTCACAGCAACTCCAGGCATAATCTGGATCTAAAGCAAAAAATGGTTCTAATTTTTGTGGTTTCTCATGATGAACGTCTGTTGCTTTTTCACCACAAAATTGACAAATATAATTATCACGATCTAAGACAAAAGATCTGAAAGTTTGATAATCTTTTTCTAAATAAATTTTTTTGCTATTTTTTGGGTGATCATCTTGATAGGAATGTTTATGAAAAATTGAACAAGAATTCTTACACTCTTCTGAACAATATAATCTTTGTTCCCCATAATTTTTTCCACATAAAGCCCTAATTCTTTCTTGAACATCACATAATTTAGGAATAAATCTTTTTTTACAATTAGAATATGCACAAATTACAGTTAAAATATTTTTATCAGCTTCATGTCTTTGAGGATCTTCGTCAATTGTTAATTTATTACTATATTCATTATATGTTGCTATTCCTTTTAATGAGTATCCACCTTTCCATGATGGATTTCTTTCTGCTTTCATTCTTTTACTGTGTTCAGATTTAATCTTTCCATACATTGGGTGTTTTTTTCCAGTATTTAATTCTTGTAGTATTTTTTTAGTTTTTTCTGTATGATGTTTTCCATAAAATGGATTTTTTTCTCCGGTCATAGAATTACTTATTTTTTTATTATGTTCTTCAGTATGTTTTCTTCCTTTCATAATCTCACTTTGGTTCTTTTTATACTCTTCGGATTTAGGGTTTCCTTTATTTTTTTCACTTATTTGTTTTCTTTTTGCTGGGCATGAATTTTTATTTCTTGAACAGATCCATTTACCATTTTTACATTGATGGGTTGCCTCTTGCCCGCATCCATAATCACAAAGTTGCATTATTCGCCTCACATTTGTTAATGATTTGCATTGCTGCATCCATATAATATACCTTCATTTCTTCTGGAATTTGTTTAATTTCTAAGAATCTGGCTAACTTATCAACTGTTGACATTGAGCTTGAAATTCCTCTATCCGTTATATCTTTTTGAGTTTTGTCAACAATATTAAAGTCATTCTCAACATCTTTTAGATCAACCATTTCATCCATAATAATTTTAACATGGTCGCCGGCATCTTTAGATATTTTAGCTAACTTTAAAGCTTCAGTTTTATTTTCTTTATTAATTTTAATTTCAATATGTTTTCTATAACTATTTATAGGAATTGAGTCAACTACCATTGTATCTGTATCAACAACTAGAAATCTTTTTTGCTCATTCTTTTCGCCCCAATCAAGCTCAACAAGACTTCCAGTATAAAAAAGACGGAATCCTGCTTTTTGAATTTCTTGAGGTTTATGATAATGCCCGAGAATAACTAATTCATAATTTTTGTCTAAATCTTTTATTGCTAAATCAGAAACAATACTCATTCCTGAATTTAATTGCCCTTCACTTAATCCAAAATGTGAAATTAATATTTTTGCCTTGGTATTTTTTATTTTTTCGACCATATTATATGAGTACGGAATAAAAGCAATCTTATCTCCTTTAAGTGTTGTAAGAGTATATTGACTATTAAAATTGATCCAATTTACACCAGGGACATGCTCTAAAGAACGTAAACCTGAAACAACATCCTCGCCCTTCCCTGATAAATCATGGTTTCCATCAATTACATAAAATTGAATATCCTTGCCGAAATCCTTAAAGAAATCTAACATAATATTTTCAGCTATTGCATATATGACTGATTTTCCATGAAGAACATCCCCAGCCATAACTAAGGTTTTTATTTCATTTTGTTTACAAAATTCCGCAACTTCATATAAGCAAGTTTTAATACTATGTAAGCGCTCTGGTAAGTTGGATTCATCTTCAATTTTATCCTGACCATATTTAGATAAATGTATATCGGCTATTACAGCAAATTTCATTTATTTCTCCTTCTTTTTAATATCTTTAATAACTATTTTTAACTTTCGTTTTAACTTATCACAATTCATCATTTGTTTTTGATCACACATAGCCACAACCAAACATTTTTTACAGGGAACATCCAGCTTCTTTAAAGAGTATTTATTTTCTTTATTTGTAATAAAGTTCTCTTTTCTATTAACATCTGCTTTATAATCGTCTGATTTTTTATATTCTTCATGAGATTTATCTAATTTCTTAATAAAATCTTCCCATTCTTTTTCTGCCCACTCTTTATTAGTCTCGTTCATATTCAATTACCTCTTCTGGAATCCCTATTTCTTGCAGAAACCAATACATATCAAAATTATCCATGCTGGTTGCCCCATTTAACTTACCGTCATCTTCCCAAATAAGCCATTCGTCATGATCACTTAATCCATATGACATTATTTGTTTTCTCTTTATTAATTTTCCTACTGAAAAATGATTGTATATTAAGATTAACTGTTCTTGACTTAACTTATCTAATGCAATTATAAATGAAGCACTAGAACTGTTAGTAACAAAATCAAGTTTAAATTTCATCTTTTCCCCTCAATGATTCCCAGAGCAATTTCTTTATCAATTTGTCTAATTTTTCCATTTAATGCTAATAAAAATTGTACCGGCCATTTCTTTTCATCATAGAATTTTAATCTACTTGTAAATGTTTGAGCTATATCTCTACACCCATAATCAACCATATCAACAATAATGGGTTGCTTTTTTCCTTCTTTTGTTCTAACAACTCTTCCTGTTAACTGTTTAATGTTTGAAATTGGTGAAGTCATTATAACACAATCTTTCCAAGGGGCATCAATTCCATCCCTACATTTGCCTGGCGTGGTAAAAGTTACCTTAGAAGATAAAGTATTCATTTTAGCTGATCCACAAAATTTAGATTTATTAGTAGAAGGAAGCCACTCATATAA
>Ga0315274_10004187_pt1 | contig 21278 bp, 16 predicted proteins | sample YL17G02_20_MG_FD_203700 | JGI IMG/M metagenome (GOLD analysis project Ga0315274, IMG submission 203700) | Sediment microbial communities from Yellowstone Lake, YNP, Wyoming, USA - YL17G02_20 | ecosystem: Environmental > Aquatic > Freshwater > Lake > Sediment | place: USA: Wyoming | collected...
GGGCTTGAGCGAGGTGAGCACCATCCAGTAGAAGATGAAGAATACCGGGATGCTGACCAGGACGAGCGTCACGTAGAACGCGGCCCGCTTGACGCGCCGCCGTGTCCGGCCGGTCATCCGCGCGCCCCCTCAGCCTGGCGCCGTCCTTTGATTATCAGAAGGCAGACGCCTAGGATCAAGGCGAAGAACAGCATGAGCAGGGAGGAGGAGTAGCCGAACCGGAAGTATTGGAATGCCGCGAGGTAGATGTAGATGTTCAGGGTCTCGGTCGCTTCTCCCGGCCCACCTTGCGTCATCGCGAAGATCACATCGAACGCCTTCAGCGCGTCGATCGCCCGGAACAGAGCGGCCACCGCGATAGTCGGCCTGAGCAGCGGGAGCGTGATGTGCCAGAAACTTTGCCACGGGCTTGCCCCATCGATCTGGGCGGATTCGTAGGGGTCCGGCGAGAGGGCTGCCAGGCCGGCCAGCGAAATCAGCATGACGAGGGGCGTGTGCTGCCAGGTGTCCACGATGACAAGCGCCCAGAGGGCCGAGTCCGCGCCGTAGGTCCACTGGCCCTTGGGCAGATGGACCAGCCCCAGCAAGTAGTTCAGGACGCCGGTGGCCGGGTTGTAGATCAGGACCCAGACGAGGGCAATGGCGGCCGGCGTCGCCACGAAGGGCAGGAGGTACAGCGTGCGGACCAACCCCTTACCGGAAAACTCCCGGTTGAAGAATACGGCCAGGGCCACGCCCAAGGGCACCTGAAGGGCCAGCGACCCCGCCGTGTAGAGGACGGTCCGCCAGATGGCCATCTGGAAGCGCTCGTCGTCCCGGAACGCCTCGAGGTAGTTCAGGAGACCGACGAACTCGGGCGGACGGGTCTGCGATCCCGTCCACGTCTGGAAGCTCATGTAGAGGGTGTAGACGGCAGGAAAGGCACAAAGGAGGGCGATCGTGATCACGGCCGGGGCAGGCAGGACGTACGGTGCGGCCCGATGAAGGCGTCCGCTGAGATCCCTGCCTGTCCCGCGCGTAACCCCGTCCATCTCCGGGCGGAGGTGCACTGGTCGCGTATCCTCTGCGGTCATGCCCCGCGCCCGGGGAGACCGATCAGGCGTTGGACTGGTTTGCGAGCGACGACGGATTCGGGCCGACGATCTGGCCCGCCCCGGTTCAGCGCAGGACGCCGTCGCGTCGGGCCACGGCCTCGAGGTTCCGGTTGGCCCGGTCGCAGGCCGCCTTCAGGTCACCACCCTCCACGGCCACGGTGATGGGCAGGCCGACGATGTCGCGCGCCTCGGGGACGCTGATCACGGGCGGCGCCCACTCGTCGTTTCCCTTCTGGAGAGTGATCTGGGCCGCCTCGACCCAGTCCTTCTTGGCGGTCTTCAAGAACTCCGGGCTCTTCCAGGCCGACGCGCGGACCCCGGCAACCCCCTTCAGCATGCCGCGCATCTGGACGGCCGCGCTGCTCACCCACTGGATCCAGTACCAGGTCGCGTCCTTGCGCTTGGACTGGCTCGACATGGCCATGCCGTACACGTAGATGGTCGGCGTGTCGCGCTTGGGCCCAGCCGGCAGCTTGGCGTACCCCACCTTCCCCGCGACCTTGGACCTCTTGTCGTCCTCGTAGATGCTGGCCAGGCTAAGGTCGTCGGCGAACAGGGCGAGCTTGCCCTCGCCGAACATGGGACCCAACTCGACGTGACTCATGTTGACGACGCCCGGAGGACCGTACTGCCGCAGCATCCGCCCGTAATAGGTGTAGGCCGCGACCGCCTCCGGCGTGTTGAGCGAGGGTTTGCCTCCCGCCATCCAGTCCGCCCCGAAGTTGTGCAGGAAGGTCGCGAACATGGACACGGCCGCGGACTTTTGACCCCGGCTCCCGAAGCCGTAGACGTTGGGGGGACTGTGCAGGGCCTTGGCCGCGGCCTCCATCTCCTCCATCGTCGTCGGAACCTTCAGCCCCTTCGCCTCAAAGAGGTCCTTCCGGTAGAACAGGATCTGGGCGCCGCTGGTGACCGGCAGGGCAACGAGCTTCCCCTCGATCTTGCAGGATTCCATGGCCCCGGAGAAGAAGTCCGGAAGGTTCAGCTCCGGATCGGTCTTGCTGGCGTCCGCGATGTATGGATCGAGCACCTCGAACCAGCCATTCTGCCAGTACTGCTGGAAGTCCTGCATCTTGGTCGTCCGGAAGGTATCGATCGTGCCCGTTCGGGCCACCATCTCAGTGGCCAGCTTCTGACGGGACTGCGCCTGCTCGTAGTCCTCGAAGATGACCTTGATGCCCGTGTCCCTCTCGAAGTCCGGGAGCGACTCCCGCCAGAAGGTCTCCAGGATGGCCTTCAAGCCGATGAAGCGGATCTGCTCGCCGGCGTGCTGCTTCCAGCTGAACGCCGCCGCGGCCGCGCCTCTCCATCCGCCCGCGACGAGACCCGCAGCCGCCGCCCCCAGCGCGCCCCCGATGATTTGTCGGCGAGAGAGCCCCCGACTGTTCCCCGGCCGTGCCTGCCTTCGCATCGCTCGCCCTCCTCTCTGCCTCGGCCGCCCGCCACGTCCCCACCGCGGCATGTGGCACGAGGCGCCGCTTGTCCCCTTCTTAGCCGATCAGCGTGGTGATTGTAAGCGCCCGGTGATTCCCACCGGACGCGCTCGTGAGGCTGGTCAGGAAGGCCCATGCTCACCTGACCTGCGTAAAGCGCGGCGTTGCCAATTTCGTCAACTTCCCTACCCTGGGACGTAGGACACCTGCCAAGCCCTTCCCCAGGGGGCGTCCGCCCCAGAAACACAACAGCATTGTAGGGCCATTGGTCCCCAAGGGGCCGTCGGGCGCGCACGCCAGGATTCTTTCGGCCGGCATCGTTGCCCCCTGCGGGTCACTTGTCGGAGAACGCCGCTCAAGCGGGCAAGACGCTACCTCTCATTGGAGGACAAAGTCAAGGTGGAAAGATAGCAGTCAGCCCTCAGCGGGATTGGGGAGAAAAGGTGCCAGACACTATTTCCATGCCAGCGTTCACCGTCAAATGGGGGACGTTCCAGTCTTTGTCGCCTTGACAGGGGACCCGGCCGTTTCTTTTGTGGCAAGGCGATTCCCTCCTTTCCATGGCACGACGGCCAGTGGGCGCGGGGTCCCAGCCGAGGCAATCGCCAGCCTCGCGCAGTAGCCATCATCACGCAGGATACTCCCTCAAAGCCTGCTGGCCTTACGCCGGCAGGCTCTGGCGAAAAAGGTACCGGACACCAATTGGGGGCGAAGTGCGTGATTTGTCGGGGTGGGTCGATCAGTTCTTCGCGTGCAGTGCGCCGCGTGGGTGCGTCGTGAAGCCGTTTCCGTCAGCGGGGGAGCCCCTCCGGCCTGTCCTTCGGATGGCCATGCTCTGCAATAGGGACGTCACGCCGTCACTTCCGCTGAGGGAACGCCGAAAGCTGATACGCTGAAAAGCCTCGGAGGACTAGGCGGGCAAGCTTCAGGGCTCGCCGATGGTGTGGATGGCGATCCGGCGGCCGGAGCCGTTCAGCGCCTTCGTGAGCCGCTGCCTGGGGGATTGCTCGATGGGACCGTGGGCGCTGATGACCGGTGCGAAGATTGCAGCCAGGATGGTGATGGAACTGCCCCGCCCCACGAACCACGGGGCGGGGCAATTCGCCGCGATCCAAGTGAGTACCGAGCCTATGCCCGGATGAACTTCACGTTGAAGCGCCGGATCTCTAGCGCCTGACTCGAAGACGGCTTCCAGACCACGAGAGGCCTACGTCCGCTTGAACTTGAAATTGAACGGACGCACATCCACCTGCTGGTTAGAATTGGGCTTCCACTCGACGTACTTCTGGAGCCCGTACAACTCCATCGGCTGGATGACCTCGATCCAGGGCAGGTGCTCGAGGAAGATCTGTGTCATCTCTTTGTATGCCTGCCCCCGGAACTTTTCGTCGACACTGAAGCGCGCGGCGTCGCCCAGCTCATCAAAGCGCGGATGGCGCCAGAACTCATAGAGCCCGCCCGGTGCAAGGAGGCGCCACATCATGCCGTCGGGATCACGCGTGGTCGAGGCTGGATCCGCCCAGAAGAGGCCCTTAAACGTCTTTTCCCGGAGCTTCTGAGCGCGGACGGTGGTCTCGAGGATCTCGAGCTTCCCGTTGATCCCGACGTCCCGCCACATGGCGACGACGGCCTCGCCCATCTCCTTGTCATTCACCATGAGGCCCTTGCCGCTCTCGATGACGATCTCCTCCCTTTTGTAGCCCGCTTCCCTGAGCCGTTGCTTGGCCAGGGTCGGGTCGTACTTCAGCGGCGGCAGGCTCTCGTCGAAGTGGTTATCCCCCTTGGCGATGGGTTGACTCGGCATGATCCCCTGGCCGTGAAACAGTTCCTTGACGATCGCCTCGCGGTCAATGGCGAGCGAAAGCGCCTGCTTCACCTTCGGGTTGTCCAGGGGAGGGCGCCTGGAGTTCACCATCAGGACGTAGAGTCCCCCGTACAGGACTCCCTCGACCTTGGTGGTTGAATGCTTCGCAACCCGGTCCGCGTGGTCGGGTGGAAGCGGTCTCATAATATCCACCTCAGCCGCGAGGAGCGCAGCGATGCGCGGGGCTGTCTCAGGGATTGGGCGGAAGATCACCCGGTCCGCGTCGATCTTCCCCTGCCAGTAATCCCTGTTGGCATCCAGCACTATCCGATCGTCCTTGATCCATTCGGCGAGCTTGACCGGACCGGTCCCGATCGCCTTGAGGTTGAAGGTATCGGCGCCGACAGCCTCGAAGTACTTCTTGGGCATGATCTGCCCTCCAGTGAAACCGAGGCGGGCCGGGAGCACAGGGTCCGGTTTCTTGGTGTAGAAATTCACCGTGAGCGAATCGGGGGCCTCAATCCGGTCGATAGTCTGGAAATTGGTCCGGACCGCTGATATTCTCACATTAGGGTCGTAGGTCCGCTCGATGCTGAACTTGACGTCGGCCGAGGTGAATGGATCCCCGTTGTGAAACTTGACGCCCGGGCGAAGCTTGAACTGCCACGTGGTGGGGTTCACGAGCTTCCACTCGGTGGCGAGGCCCGGGTACAGCTTGCCGTCCGGATGCCGGCTGGTGAGGTTGTCGTACAGGTTGAGGTTGATGGCGATGTCCCAGCCGCTCGTGGTCAGGTGCGGATCGAGTTTCGAGAGGTCGCCGCCCTGGGCTATGACCAGCTCGGTCTTCCTGGTCGTCTGGCCGCCCACCACCCGGGCAAGAAGCCCCTCGGCGGCGGCCAGGCTGCCAACAAGCCCGGCCGCCCGGGCGAGGAATCCGCGCCGGGTGATCTTCCCGTCCCGGAGCATCCGGGCCAGGCCGTCCACCGTGATGCCATCATGTTTAGCCCCTACGTGTTCCATAAGCGCCTCTCCTCTCTCAGGTGACGAGTAGGAACTGCGACACACTGGAGTGATGCCCGGGCAGCAAGATCAGGAAGAGCCTCGCTGCCCTTCCCTAGTACACCGGTGTCAGCCAATACTTGTCCTTCCGAACGGGACCACGAACCACGTCGTGATATAGTTACCGGATCTGTTGCGTCGCGGGCCGATCTCCTCGTCTTCAGTACCAATATATTACTTATACTTCTGTCCCATCGGACTGTCAAGGGAAGATGTGGTGGCAGACGAAGTTTGTACTCAGATCATGCAGGTGCGCTGCGCAACTTCGCGGGTGGAGTGTGCCATCTTGGAGATACGGATCCGCAGAAAAAGCCGGACCACAACCTCTAAATCGTGCCGCTACCAAATCATAACAAGGAGGCCGGGGAGCGGGGCCCGATCCCGGTCGTGCCCTCTAATGCATGTCCCAAACCCAAGCAACCGCATCAGACAGGGCGGCCATGGATACCACTGCTGGGGCTAGTTGGAAGCAGTCCTTCGGACACAGGCTCGAGCCCCGACCGGGAGAGCTCGCTGTTGTCCTGGCAACACCTGGCATCATGGGTAATTGGGCGGGATTCTATCACGCGATCGTACCCCACGGCTGCACCTAGGGCCCTGAGCGATTGGCTCCTGCCATTAGAGGGGCATAAACGGGGGCTGGCGGCACGTCCGCGGATGAAACAATACGCGTGAGCCTATGGGATACGGCCGAGGAATCAGCTTGCTGTTACAACAGGAACGCATTCGCGAACGGTCAGCGGGGCCGTTACCGGTGGAGATGTGGGTATCGGTGGAATTCGAGCGGCCGGTCTGGAAAATCGCCGATTCGGCGCTTGTGGGTACCTCCTCCCGGGGCGGCTACTGCTTTGTGCTCCGGCGCGTCACGTCCGACCTCTCCAGCACCTCCGGGCGCAACGCCGTGCCGAGGCCGGGTCCCTCCGGCGGGTAGATGTAACCCGCTTCGATTCGCGGCAAGGCGGTCACCAGTTCCCGATACCAGCCAGCGTAGAATGCTCGCACTGTCTCCTGGATGAGCGCATTCGGGAGGTTAATGCACAGATGGACCGAGGCCACAAGCGTGACCGGTCCGGTGCAATCGTGCGGTGTCACCGGGAGGTGGCTAATTTCGGCGAGGGTCGCGATCCGCTTCGCTTCTGAGAGGCCTCCGGCCCAGCTAACATCGAACATGACGATCGCGACGGCCCCCGCCTCGATCAATTCTTGGAAGGCCCACCGAGTGGCCAAGGTCTCGCTACCGCAGGTCGGAACGCGGGTGGAGCGAGAGAACTGGGCCAGCGCCGAGACACTGTCAATCCGAATCGGATCCTCATACCAGGTCGGGTCGAACTCCTCGACCGCCCGGGCGATCTGGATCGCCGCCGGCAGGCTCCAGCGATTATGCAGCTCGACCATGATCTCCATGCGGTCGCCCACAGCGCGGCGAATCCTCCGAAACGGCTCCAGCCCACGCTTGAGATCCTCACGGGTGATTGATTGCCCCCCGGTCGCGGCTACCCCGTGGTCGAAGGGCCAGATCTTCATGGCCGTAATGCCCTCAGCTAGCAAGCTCTCGGCCAGCTCGTCGGCGCGGTGCAGAAAGGCGTCGTAATCCTCATATCGTCCAGAGGATGGCTCACCCGGCTCGGTGAACGGCATCCCCGTAACGTTCCGGCCGGAACGGGGGCTGGCGCATGTATTGTAGATGCGAATCCGATCTCGGCTAGCCCCGCCGAGCAGTTGGTATATTGGCAGCCCGGTTATCTGACCGAAGATGTCCCAGAGCGCCATGTCAATCGCCGATAGGCCGCGGATCTCGGCGCTGCGCGCCTTATAGGTCAGGCTTGCCCCGTACAGGGTCCGCCATAACCGGTCTATCTCGAGAGGGTTCTGCCCGAGCAGATGCGGAGCCGCCGTGCCATGGACGAAGCCAGCGACAGCCTCCGCGCCGCGGTAGGTTTCGCCCAACCCCACGAGCCCGCTGTCCGTATGCACCCGAACGAACAGGACGTTGGGGAACTCCCCCGCATGGATCGTCTCCAAGGCTGTAATCTTCACTGTTCTGTCCTCGCGCGTCGTACTTGTGAGGCAGGCTGACATCCGCCGGGGGCGTTGCGCTCCACCAGGCGTCGAAGAGGACCGTCAGTCTCGGAGTGGATTATATGTTCGCCTGATTGGAGAGTCAAGTCCCCCTCTAGCAACCCAGATATGTCGTAAGCAGATATGCGTGACACTTTCGGAGTCCCGAGGTAAATATGACTTGCCCACCCAGAGAGGAGGTCACCCATGTCTACGGTGGTTCCTGCTCCCGAGCAGCGGACCCGTCAACGGTATGCCTAAGCCGAAGAAAGTTAGTATGGAATGGGAGGGGACGTAGCTCACTTGCCTCACTTGTTTCTGTGTCTGATGCCGCGGGGCGGGTGACTACCTAGACGCACGCCGATGGGCGCACGACCCAGTTAAGCCACAGCATCATTGCCGGGACCCTCGCGAGCACTACCGCTCAGAAGGCAACGGGGGACGGTCATGAATTTATGCGATTCTCTGAGCTGGGAGGTGGACCTCCACTCATCGACGGCCACGCGTGACGGACGAGGCGCGCCCCGCTCCGCATGATCCGGAAAAGGCGTTGCACCGCTGTACCCGACTTTGACAGATCCTCGTACATTTCGAGGGGTCGTTTTCAGTAAATCCAATGGGTTACTGGGCGTTTTCTGGCAAAAGTCCTCGTACATGGATTGCGAGATACATCTTGACAGCGTGGTAGGACGGTGCTACTGCTACGCACATGTTCCTCCGCGAGAGCACGCAGAAGCGGGCGGGCGGCGAGAAGGTCACCCACCTCCAGTTCGCCGAGAGCGTCTGGAACAAGGCGACGCAACGGGCCGATACCCGCATCGTCTACAACTTCGGCCGGGCCGACGACCCCGCGGTCCGCGAGCGGCTGCGGGCCTTGGCCCGGAACATCCTGCGCCGGGTCGCCCCGGAGGAGATCGTCGCCGCGCGCCCCGACTGGACGCTCCGCGATGCGTGGCCCTACGGCGACCTCTACGTGCTCGAGCAGCTGTGGGCGCAGATCGGGATGCCGGAGCGGTTGCCGGCCCTGGCGCGAGACGACACGCGGCGCACCCTGCCGGTGGAGCGGGCCTGCTTCGCCATGGTGGCCAACCGGTGCCTGGCCCCGGCCTCGAAGCTCTACTGCTACGAGCAGTGGCTGCGGGAGGACGTGCGGGTCGCGGGGGCCGAGGGGCTGGAGCTGCACCACCTGTACCGGGCCATGGACTTCTTCGAGAAGCACAAGGAGACGGTGGAGAAGGAACTCTTCTTCCGGATTGCCGACCTGTTCTCCTGCGACGTCGAGCTGGTCTTCTACGACACGACCACGCTCCACTGCGAGATCGACCTGGAGGACGCCGGCGGGGGTGAGGACGCGACCCTGCGCGGCAGCGCGCTGGCGGGGGCGAAGACCTACCCGGCCCTCCGGCAGCGCGGGAAGGCCAAGAACAAGCGGAGCGACGTCCCGCAGGTGATCGTGGGGCTCGCCATGACGCGGGACGGCCTCCCGGTCCGCTCCTGGGTCTTCCGCGGCGACACCGTGGACGTGGAGACGGTGGCCCAGGTGAAGGCCGATCTCCGGGGCTGGAAGCTGACACGGAGCGTGTTCGTGGGCGACGCCGGGATGGTGTCCGACGCGAACCTCCGGGCCCTGGCCCAAGGCGGGGGCAAGTACATTCTCTGCATGCCGGTCAAGCCCGGCAACGAAGTGTCGGAGCACGTCCTCTCCCGGCCCGGCCGCTACCACGCCGTGGCCCCCAACCTCCAGGTGAAGGAGGTGGTCGTCGGGGACGGGGAGCGGCGCCGGCGCTACGTGGTCTGCTTCAACGGCGAGGAGGCGAAGCGGCAGCGCGCCCACCGCGAGCAGATCCTGGCCGAGCTCGAGGCCGTCCTGCCCGACCTGCAGGCGGCCGGCGGGGGCGCCCACAGCAAGCGGGCCTGCGCCCTCCGCGCCAGCGAGCGGTACGGCCAGTACCTGACCCAGGATGGCCACAGCCGGCTCGTGATCGACCCGGCCAAGGTCCGGCAGGCCGAGCGGCGGGATGGGAAGTTCGTGGTCCACTCCAACGACGACACCCTGACCTCGGAGGACCTCGCCCTGGGCTACAAGCAGCTCGCGCAGGTGGAGCGGGCCTGGCGCCTCCTCAAGAGCGGCCTCCGGCTCCGGCCGCTCTTCCACTGGGCCCCGCATCGTATCTGCGCTCACGTGTCCCTGACTATGGTGGCCTTGCTCTTGGAGCGGCTCGCCGAGACCGCCTGTGGCGATACCTGGCGGAACATCCGGGACGATCTCCGGCAGATCAAGCTCGCGCAATTCTTGACCCCTCAGGGGGAGCTCTGGCAGGTGACAGAGCCCCTCCCGGCGGCGGCTAACCGCTTGAAACAATTGAAGATTCCGCCGCTGCCCCCGGTCCTGAAGGTCGCGGCACCACCTACGCACACGGCTCCTTTGGCGTGATCACGTAACCTCGCGTCGTTCCTGGCGTTCTCGCCATCGTGTCAGTAGGATCTGTCAAACTCGGGCTGTAAGGGAAGGGCAGATGATCGTGGTGCAGTATCCCGAGAGTTTCGAGGCGGGCAGCACCCCGCCTGGCAGCTTCTGAACACCCCGGTGAAGGGGGAGAAGAATTTCATATTTTCATGACCGTCCCCCATTACGTCGGTGATCAGAAACCAAGAAGGACGCTGGCACTTCCCTTCGATAATCACGGCATCGAATCCGGCGTACTTAAGTTCCGGGGCGATGTAGCCTCCGACGTTGGACGAGCAGACTCCTCCCGCCTGAACGTTCTTCGTCTCCACACTTAGCCGGCACGACATGGGTGCCATCGTCCCGACCAGCGGCCCCGCAGAGAGAACCAGCTTATTTTCGGCGTCAAGCGGACCGATGGATGGGTCAAGTTCTTTAAAGAGAATCCATCGGCCCATCCCCCTTCCACCGAGAAACTGTCGGAGATAAGGGCCGGAAGGCTCGACAAACGTCTTCCTGCTCGAAAGATTAACCCTCAGCAGATTGCCCGTCCGGCCGAAGACGTTCTTCATGCGTGATATTGCCTTCCACCTCAAAGGGACGACCAAAGTCGTTCACGCGTGTGTACCCTTGATGCGCAGTAACGAACGCATTCCGGCGTGGGAAGATCATGGCAGAGGTCGAAGGTCGAGCCGAAGTCCAAGGTGGCACTCTCACCGTCTCGTTTCATGGCTACATGAACGCTCGACCGGTCAGGCGTAAAGCCTCCGGTTCTCAGGAAAGCGCATACTAATTCGCACGCTCTGCTTCCGGTGCAGCCCTCTCGTATTAGCTCCATGTCCTTGGCGTGTTCTCCCGGATGAAGTCCCAGGCAACCAATTCCCTTGGCTGGCTCGACCACTCCAAGTCTCTTGCCCGTTTAGGCGGGAGCACCCATGATTGTTCTTGACACTAGCGAAATAAATGGCATCTTACAAAATGATTCGTCTCGACTTCAAGAAGATCTGGCTCCTCCTCCGCGCAGATTATTCCCAGTTTCTTAGGGCATCTATCATGAAACCTGCAACCAGATAGTTTATGCGCCGAATCCGAGATCTCACTGGTCAACAATACTCTCTTCGGGACAAGCCTGCGTTCCTCTTCGAATACGACGGGTGTTGCGGACAACAGGGCTATCGAATACGGATGTAACGGGTTGCGAATTACGGTATCCGTTGGAGCCCTTTCAACAATTCTCCCGAGATACAACACGGCAACCTTGTCCGAAAACGTCCTCATCAGCCCAAGATCATGAGTGATCAGAAGGTAGCTCAGAGCAAGCTCCTCGCGTAGCTTCTTCAGAATCCCCAGAATCTTTGCCTGAATAGACACATCGAGTGCTGACGTCGGTTCGTCCAAGACCAGGAATTCCGGTCCGAGAGCGAGCGCTCGCGCAATCACTACCCTCTGCTTCTCTCCGCCACTCAACCCCGACGGATATCTATACAGGTAATCCGAGGATAACCTCACAAGATCCAGCAATTCCCTCACTCTGCTACCCTGCCCCTCAGCTTTTCCCACGTTGAAGTTCCGAAGCGGGGCGGCGATCAAGTCTTTCACCCGTTTCTTCGGATTCAACGACCCCACCGTATCCTGAAAAATCATCTGAAATCGCCGACGCAGCTGGCGCAGCGACTCGCCTGTCTCCTTCGAAATATCGTGCCCATCGAACAGGATCGTTCCGTCCGTGGGATCGATAATCCGCAGAATAAGCTTTCCGAAGGTCGTCTTTCCGCAGCCAGATTCGCCGACCAAGGCATAAATCTCATTCTTGCGGATCGGTATGTCGACGCCATCGACTGCCCTTACGTAACCGAGGGTCTTGTTACCAAGTATGCCGCCTTTGATCGGGTAGTACTTTTTCAGATTGTGGGTTTCCACAATATACTCATTCATGTCGTCAGCATCACCCATACAAATGACAACTGACATCGTGTCCGTCAACATGCCGCGGCGAAGGCTTTTCCTCTTTGCACTTATCCATGACGTTTTGGCACCTTGGCCAGAAACGACATCCCGGAGGCGGAGTATAATAATTCGAGACACTACCCTCTATCCCTACCGGTTCCCCCCCGGTAAGTCGCGGGAGGGATCGAATCAAGCCTGCGGTATAGGGATGCTTTGGATGCGCGAAGATGGTCTCTGAGGGCCCCGTCTCCGCAATCTGGCCGGCGTACATCACATATATCCTTTGCGTATTCTCCCGTGCCACGGCCAGATTGTGCGTGACATATATGATACTTATACCCCGCTCTTCCACCTTCTTTCTCATCAAGTCCAAAATGACTCCATTCGTCGTCACGTCCAACGCGGTTCCAGGTTCATCCGCCAAGACGAGCGAGGGGTTGTCGGCTAGTGCCATGCCTATCAACACTCTCTGTTTCATACCGCCGCTCAACTCAAAGGGATAGGAATTCATGACCCTGTCGATCGACGGAAGAGCGACATCATTAAGAGCTGCCTCGACCTTTGGTGTCAATTCCTTGACCCTCTGCCTCCTGGTCAGGTAGTAGCTGACAAGGCTCATATCTGAATAGCGGTGCGATATCAATAAGTCTGCGAACTGGTCTTTGATTTTCAGCGTCGGATTCAGGGACGTCATGGCATTCTGGGGAATCATCGCGATTTCTTTCCCCATCAGCTCTCTTCGCGCCCTGCGTGACAGTTGCGTCAACTCTCGCCCCTGGAACACTATCTTTCCAGACGGAGGCAATGCGGGCGGAGCTGAAAGTATCCCAAGCACCGCCTTCAACGTGACGGACTTGCCGCACCCGGTTTCTCCCACCAAGCCGACGGACTCGCCCTGTTGGACGTGCAGAGAAATGTCGTCGACCACGGCGGCGATGCCGTCATAGGTATGGAAGCGAATCGACAGGTTTGTGATCGACAAGCATAAACTGTTCATCTACGAAATCCTTGCCGGATTATACTTCCACTTCAAGCGCATCTCTCAAGCCATCCCCGAAAAAGTTCGACGCCAAGACCACCATGAAGATGGCTATTCCAGGGAATGCCGACAGCCACCAATACATCGGCAAATGCGCCCTGCCAAAGCCGGCCATTGTGCCCCATTCCGGGATCGGAGGTCTGGCTCCCAGGCCCAGGAATCCCAACGCGGCAAGCGTGAGAATACTAAAGCCCATATCCAAACTCATCTTTACGATGATCGGCGACAGGATATTCGGCAGGATTTCTTTGAATACAATTGCGCCAGTTCTTGCCCCGAGGGAACGTGCAGCCTCGACGTAGACGTCCTCCTTGGCACTCAACACCTCCCCACGAACCAGGCGTGCGTACCAGGGCCACCAGGTTATCGCAATGGCGATCATGGTATTTTGCAGAGAGGGCGTCAGCACAATGGTCACGCACAATGCGAGAACCAGGGGAGGAATAGCGAAAATCGTGTCTGCGATCCGCATGATGATCGCGTCCAATATTCCTCCCCGGTATCCGGCGATCAGCCCAAGCGGCACCCCGATCATTGCGGAAATCACGACCGTGAGGGACCCTATCCCAAGGGAAATTCTCGCACCGATGATGATCCGGCTCAAGATATCGCGACCCGCTTCATCTGTTCCGAAGGGATGCTGACTGCTGAGCGGCTTCAAGGCTTCATAAAAATGCGGCGTCGCCTCGTCTTCTGGATATGGAGCTATTTGATAGCAAAACACTGCGACCACAGCTGTGAAGAGTAGCCAAGCGAGCCCCAAGACGGCTAACTTGTTCTTTCTAAATCTGTAGATATTTCGGCCGAGCTCTTCAGCTCGATAATTCCGCTTTGTCGCCACTTCCATCGCCTTTTCGGGCATGTCACAACCTTACTCTCGGATCCAAATAGACGTACGCCAAGTCAACCAGGAAGTTGATCAGCAAGTAGAATACGGCCACCACAAGTGTGACCGCGACGATCCCATTGACATCCTTGTAAATTGCGGCCTTCTGCATATAGGAAGCCATGCCGGGCCATGCAAAGATCGTTTCAATGATAAACGCGTTGCCGAGGAGGAAGGCAAACGCGAGAGAGGCCTGCGTAAGCACAGGGGAAATCGCATTGCGTAACATATGCCTGTACGTGAGCAGATTCTTGAGTAATCCGTTGGCTTCTGAAACAGTGACATACTCCCTTGTGTGTTCGTCTGCCATGCTTGCTCTCGTGTATCGAGTGATCCAGGCAGTGGGCGACAGGGCCAGTGACAGTGAGGGCAGGATAAGGCACTTGAGAGCGCTGCGGAATGCGGCCAGATTTCCCGCCAGAAGACTATCGACCACATAGAGTCCGGTTACATGCGCCGGCGGATCGACCAAGGCTTCAACCCGCCCGGTTGTCGGGAGTATGCCCAAGCCATAGGAAATCAACAGTTGACATGCAATGGCAACCAGGAACTGGGGGATCGATACGCCGCCGATTGTGAACAGCCGAATGAAATGATCCACCCAGGTGTTTCTCCTTCCTGAGGATATTACTCCCAGCACAATTCCTAGACAGAGTGCGATGCCCATGGATGTCGCTACCAACTCGAGCGTTGCAGGAAAATAGAACAGGGCATCCCGCATCGCATCGCGAGATGTTTGGGAGGACATGCCAATCTCACCCTTGCGTATGAGGCTGGATAGAAAGATGAAGTACTGAACAAAAAAGGGCTTGTCGAGGTGCATCTCCGAGCGCAGCTTTTCAATCTGTTCCGGTCGTGCCTCTTCCCCTAGAATCGCGGCGGCCGGATCGCCTGGTATGACGCGAGCCAGGAAAAAGATCAACACGGATATGCCAAGAAACGTGACAAAGGACTGCAGCAGGCGATACGTAACGACTTTCTTGACATTCATCTATCGTTTCCTGTCAAACGCAAAGCACCATCCCTCGGTTTTCATTAGGCGCTCGGCTTGGGCAACTCCGATACGGCGCGGCGGTGGCTGCACATGGTGAGGAGGCCAAGTCCTCCACGGGGATCGGGCCGTTTCGCGTGCCGCAGGTCCCCGATCCGTCGGGGGAGCGTCTGCCGAGCCTTGTCACGATTCGTGTCAATCAGGCGCACTGCGCACAGTCGCGGTAACCGCCTGTACCCGCTTGTCGAGCACGCCGTTCTCTTCGATCCCGTGCCTGGGATGGGCGTCACGCCTGCGAGGTCTACGGCGGCGGCTCTCGATGACTGCGACCATCTGAAGTCCGAGAACCGCCGCCGCGTTTAGGAGGCGCTTGAGTTAACCGTCCGGCGCCGGAAGGTCTTGCTGGAGGCTCACCGACAGAATCACTTCTCTACCGAAATAGGATAAACCTCGAGACAGTAGTTTACGCTGTTGACGTATGTCCATCCTTTCACCCACTCCCTCCTAGCCAGACTAAAGCTGGGATTGGTGAGCAGTACGGCAGGGGCATCTTCGATGACGAGCTGTTGTATTTCGTCGATGAGGGCCTTGCGCTTTGCCAGATCCGTTTCCGCCAAGCTACTTGCGATCAACTTCGTCACCTTCGGATTGTCATAGTAACACATCCCCTGGAATCCTCCCCAGCTCGCCGGCGTGAGCCAACCAGACAGGTAGCTATCAGGATCGGGGACTTTCAGGGTGTTCCACCAACCGGTATGATGCGGCGCCGTCTCCGGCTTTGCCATTCGACTCACGATGTTGACCCATTCTGTGGGCACGATCTCCACAGTGAGGCCGATCTTCGCAAGGTTGTCTTTCAGCAGGAGCCCCGGTTCAAGGTATTTCTGGGCATTCATGCCTACATACTCGATCTTCATCTTGCCGAGTTGCTCCATCGAGTACTTCGACTTCGCCAGCTCCTCCTTGGCCTTCCCGAGATCCTGCGTATATTGGAACAAGGTCTCATTATAACCAAAGACGCCCTTGGGGATTACTCCCCTTGCCTGGATGGATCCAGGGTTTTGCACCTTGACGGGGATCTGGTAATCAAATGCCCAGGAGACGGCTCGTCTGACGTGCACATCATCGTAAGGAGGTTTCTTCGTATTGAAGGAGATGATCTGCAACTGCGCCCATGATCGCTTCTCAACAACCACGCCTGGAACGCCCTTGAGTTGCTCATAGAACGATGGGCTGTTCCACCCATCGTCCATATCGATTTCGCCTTTCATCAGCATTGTTTTGGCGGTAGCCTCTTCAAGAATCACCACGACATTCAAGTCGTCAACATGCCTTGTGCCCTTCCAGCCTCTCCAGTAATCCATGTTCCTTGTCAAGACCGTTTTTCCTCTCGGCTCCCAGCTCGTCAACTTGTACGCTCCCGAACCTGCATCGTTTCCCTGATTCAACCAGTTCACTCCGAAGTCTCCGAACTCTCCATACGACCCATCGGCTTTCTTCGATAGGATTAGCTTTTTGTTGACAATATAGAGTCGAGTAAGAGACGGGATGAACGAGGCGGATGGCGCCTTCAACCGGAACTCTACCGTGTATTTGTCTATCGCTCGGGTAAATCCCGGCTCGATAGTACCCAGCCACAACCAGACAACCCCCTTCTTGATCATCAGGGTCCGATCCATTGAAAAGGCTACATCCTCTGCGGTGAGGTCGGTTCCATCGTGGAACTTCACGCCCTCCCGGATCTTCACGGTATAGACTAAACCGTCCTTACTCACCTTCGCATCCGTCGCCAATCGCAGCTTGGGAACCTCGGCGCCTGTGGCGTCGATTTCAGGGTAATACAGAACGTCATAAGCATTCACCGCCACGACGGCTTCGACACCGCCATAGAGAGACGCCGGATCCATGCTCTTGGCGGCTTCACGAACAGAAATGGTTAGTCGGGTCCTCTCCCCGGCCTGAGCCGTTTCAACTTGAGCACTCGCCAGGGTCATGATCGTGATGCCAAGGAGAAGTACCAGGACCTGACGACAGAACTGCCTTTGCGAGTTCATGCTGCCCTCCTTCGGCCTGAGTTCTCTCCGAATGTGACTCCCCTGCTGAGCACGTCCGCACACCGAAGATGACCACCTCCTTCCGTCCGACTTCACCTGGCGTTCTTCCTCCTTAGACGATTCCGTCAACGATAGATTTGAACTCCTCGTCCCGAAGTGCCCGGCCCTTCTTGCCCCATTCTTCCGCAATCTTGGTGCTGATCCGCTTGACTTGCTCTTCTGACGCCTCCTTGCCAAGCTGCTTCAGATTCCACCGGATGCCTTCCGGGCCCGTTCTGCCGCTCACGATGAGGTGATACTGGCTTCCGATGAACTCGGGGAGGAAGGGCGCCTTCTGGCTGCGGTTTTCATTCAATCGTTCATCCGAATCGTACCCAAACGCATACTTGCCGCTGATCGGCCGGTACGGGTCCTGTTCCCACCTGCCAATCTCGCGTATCCGGTTGCAGCAGTTGGAGAGATCCCCGTAGTTGATGCACAACTCCACGCCATACAGGATTCGAAGGCAGGTGATGATGTCCTCGGTGGCAGGCATCTTCCCGATTCCATTGATTGTGGTGTGGACCGCCGACGCGCCGTTCTCGATTCCTGCCAGCGTGTTCGCAATAGCCAGGTTGAAGTCGTTATGCATGTGAAGCTCGATGGGGATATCCGCCACCCATTGCCTCATCATCCTCACCATCGATGCGATACCATGAGGGGAACCGACTCCGAGGGTGTCGATGATGCTCACAGTGTCGATATGCGCCTCTCCGACCGCACTCTTCAGCAGCCGCTCGATGAAATCGGGCTCCGCCCTCGTGGTATCGTAGGGGAAGAAATTGACGAACAATCCCTTCTCCTTCGCATAGCGGGCCATGCCCACCGACTTTGCCAGGATCTGCTCCATGTTCCATCCAGGCAAAAAGTGGTTCACCAGTTGCTTGGATATCGGGAAGTTGAGGACAACTCCGGACAGGCCGGCCTTGAGGGCAATATCGATCGCCTCCCAGTCCTTCCATTTGAAAGAGCTGGTGGGGGTCATGGCGAAGGTCTTCGCTTTCAAGCCGGCTTGGCCAAACGTCTTTAGCTCTTCTAGGGATTCCGGAGTGGTCAAGCCGATCTCAATGCGACGGATCCCGAGATCATCGAGCATCCTGGCCATCTCGACCTTCTGCTGAGTGCTGGTAAAGATCCCTCGTGACGGGTCGCTTAGACCGTCGCGCAAGGTCGTGTCGTGGATTTCGATCTGCTTCTTTAGGTGGTTCTGCAAACCGGCTGAGAAATTGTACGGACTGACGTCCCACATTGCATGGACCCAGGGCTTATTCGCTTCATTGCTCATTTGTTTTTCCTTTCCGGATATCCCTCTCGGCAGTCCTGCAACGGCGTCAGATCACCCACAAGTCCCGCTGCGTCGTGGTCAGCAGCTCGCAGCCGGTCTTTGTGACCAACACCGTATCTTCGAGTTGCAGTCCGCCGAGACCAAACTCAAAGTAATTCGGCTCCAGGTTGAAAATCATGCCCTCTTCGAGAACCGTATCGTCGTTGAAGGCAAAAATCGGCTTGTCGTAAGCAGAGCCTATCCCCAGGCCATGTCCTACCATGTGCCTCCGGTAGTGTGGGATGCCCGATTTCTTCACCACCTGATCGCAGATATGGTAGATCTCCGATGCCTTCGCGCCCGGTCTGATGGCCTCGATCTGGGCAGTCTCTCCAGCCAGCATTGCGTTGTAGTACGGCCTCAGCTTGGCATCCCTCGGCTCTCCCAGCACTGCAGTCCTTCCCATGTGGAAAGGATGGTACTTATACTCGATGATGGGGTTGAACCGTATCATGTCCCCCCGCTGGAGTTTTACCGACCGATCCAGGCCGACTCCCGAGGTCGGCATGACGCTCCTGTGCCCGAAGGCGAAGATGGTGTTTGAAGCGACCCCGCCACCGAGCGACACGACCGCACGTTTGTACTCGTTGAACATTTCCTGTTCGCTTACACCCTCACGGGCGGCTGCGCATACGGCCTTGATGCCGGCTTCGACGATCGGCGTGCCCTCCCTGAACAGAGCGATCTCGAACGGCGTCTTCACCATCCGCGTATAATTGAAGACATCATCCGCGATTTTCAAGGTCGCCTTGTCCAGCTTGCTCTTGATCGTCTCATACATACGCGGGGTGATGCCCTTCTCCTCTATCCCAAGCGTCGCGCTGTCCAACCCCCGTTCCTTGAGCCCGAGAACAAGCTTTTCCACGAGGCCGGGAACTCCTTCGACGCCGCCCCGTTGAAGTTTCCACCACTCCTCGACCTCTGCTCGTACAGGCCCAACGAGCTTATGCATATTCTTTTCGAGCTCGATCAAATTCGAGTCGCCGAAATATTCAAAGAAAAACGTACCGCAGTACTTCACATCCTTGATCCAGGTATTCGAATCGACCACTTTATCGACGTACGCTACCCACGTCACGGTAAAGGGCGCGATCTTCTGGTCGCGCGGAAACACCACGAACCCAGGCAAGGGGGCATCAGAGAGATAGAATGTGTTCTCCAGGCTGGATGCAATCACCGCATCGATCTTCTGCCGGTCCATCTCACGGATCATGCGCTCCTTGTTCAAGAACTGACTCATTCCGCCACCTCCTCCTTCGGATGTGCGTTCATGTTGAGACTAACAATCCAGGGCCGCGCGGTGAGGCGGGCTTCGGGCGTCGGGGTTGTGGGCCAGGCTCGGCAGGCCGGCTGCCAATTGGCGGACCGCGCCGTCCATCGCCATCGACTCGAACGCACGGGTGGAGAATTCCTTCTCCCGCAGCTCATCCCAGACATGTTCCAGAGGATTGAGTTCCGGAGCGCAGCCGGGCCACCGGGGCAAGCGGACGTTCTCCGGGAGGTACAGGTCGAACTTGAGGATGTTCTCAATCCATCGTTGGATATCCCTTCTTGTGGATCTCTTCTTGCCGTACCTTTCCCAGCGGAGATCTTCGATCGGTATTGCTGAATCTGAGGAACCCTGCAGGTGCCTTCCTTCACGTTCCGCGGTTCCAAGATCTTCCGGAGGCTGGATCCCATCGACGGAGCTCCAATTCGCTTCATGCTTTCGTCAGCGGATGGAGTGCTGGCAGGCCTTGTAGGGCTCTGACCACTTCTTCCGCGGTCCGTTTCCTTTGCTCGATCAGGGATTCTTGCGAATAGAAAGCCACATGCGGCGTAATGATCACGCGGTCCGACTTGAGCAAGGGGTTATCCTTGGACGGGGGTTCCGGCTCCATCACATCCAATGCAGCGCCGGCTATCCATCCCTGGCAAAGAGCCGTGTAGAGGGATTTCTCGTTGATCAGAGCGCCCCTCGAGACATTGACTAGAATAGCCGTCCTTTTCATGGATTGTAGCTGCGCCTCCCCGATCATATTATAGGTCTCATTGGAAAGGAATGCGTGCAGGCAGAGAATGTCCACTTGTGGAAGTAGCTCCTTCAGGCTACTAAACCGCGTGACATCCGGGTCATCGACCTGCTTCAGATAGGGATCGAAGGCCATGATTCTCGTGCCGAACGCCTTCAATCTTTTTGCCACCGCCTGACCGGTCCGCCCGAACCCAATGATACCTGCTGTCAGGGAGCTCAACTTTGAAACGTTGGGTGCCCATTTCCACATTCTGCTTTCCCAAACGCCACGCGTAGTCTGATCAAATCCCTGTGGGATTTTACGAATGAGAGCAAGGATCAAACCCAGGGTGTGGTCTGCGACCGGATCCGTGATGAGGTCTGGTACGTTGGTGACGCGAATGCCATGATCCTCCGCCGCCTTCAACTCGACTGTATCGTGACCGACACCGATCAGTGCAATGATTTTCAAGAGTTTCAACTCTTCAAACACTCTCCGCGTATACGGCTGATGTGAGCCGATCAGTGCATGGGCCATCCGGGCGTTTTGTATGACCTCTTCGACCGAATTGCCCGAGCCCTGCTCAACTCTGTATCCGTGCTTTTCAAGTATAGATCGCTCGATGACCATATCCTCCCGCGGAATCATGTTGATTACCAGGTATTCAGTCTGCATACGGTTGTCACCTCCAATAAAGTCAGCAGTGGCCCCAAGGAGTTGGACAGAAGCAGTGGCTTTTAAGTGAAACTCTGCCGGGTTCACGTTACGCTGTCTCGAGCTGGGGCAGCGGGGCAAAGTAGACCATATCCGGAGTCTGGCCGTCAAGAGCCGAATGCGGCCGGCCCTGGATGTAAAAGGTGAAGTGGCGTGTCAGCCCGTGCCCAGCCTCGGTCACAGAGTCATAGGCATGCAAATACACTTCTTCATACTTGACGCTCTTCCACAGGCGCTCGATGAAGAGATTGTCGCGCCAGGACCCCTTGCCGTGCATGCTGAGCTGGATGCCGTGCTGCTGCACCACACTGACAAAGGCGGTGCCGGTGAACTGGCTGCCCTGGTCGGTGTTCAGGATCGTCGGGAGGCCGCAGTCTCGGATCGCAGCCTCGAGGG
>Ga0315274_10004188_pt1 | contig 21274 bp, 16 predicted proteins | sample YL17G02_20_MG_FD_203700 | JGI IMG/M metagenome (GOLD analysis project Ga0315274, IMG submission 203700) | Sediment microbial communities from Yellowstone Lake, YNP, Wyoming, USA - YL17G02_20 | ecosystem: Environmental > Aquatic > Freshwater > Lake > Sediment | place: USA: Wyoming | collected...
GGCCCTCCGGTGAGGTGGGAGAGCTGGCGGACGCCTTCAACCAGATGGCCGAGAGCCTGGAGGATCTGCTCGCCGCCGCCTCGCGAGAGCGGCACCGCCTCATGGCCGCCCTCAATAGCAGCATCGATGCAGTGCTGGCCGTGGACGCCGAAGGACAGATCGCTTTCGCCAATGTTGCTGCCGAGCGCCTGTTCATGCGCTCTCAGGATGAGTTGGTCGGCAATCCGTTCGTCTGGGTCATGCCTAACGAGCAAGTGTTAGAGGCGTTGCGCTCCAGCCGCGAGGAGGGTCGTCGAGAAACGTGCTTCATTGAGCAGCCGAACCGCCAGTATCTTCGAGTCATCAGTACTCCCATCGTTGGCGGTGGGGATTGGGCAGCCCTGGCAGTGTTCCACGACCTGAGCGACGTCAGACGAGTGGAGCAAGTGCGACGGGACTTCATAGCCAACGTTTCCCACGAGCTCAGGACGCCGCTCGCCTCCATCAAGTCGGTCATCGAGACGCTGGAATCGGGGGCGCTGGACGATCACGGGGTGGCTAGAGATTTCCTAACGCGGGCAGATGAAGAGGTGGACCGCCTGGTGCAGATGGTAGAGGAGCTGCTGGAGCTATCCCGTTTGGAATCTGGTCAAGCGCCGCTGGCCCGAAAGCCGGTTGACATGGGTCAAGTCCTGGCCCAGGCGGTTGAGCGACTCAGGCCCCAGGCGGAGAAGCGGGGACTGCACCTGACGCTGGAGGTGAGCTCGGATCTGCCCCCCGTCGTCGGGGACGCCGAGCGGCTGGAGCGGGCGGCCGTCAACCTCATCCACAATGCTCTCAAGTTCACGCCTGCTGGCGGCTCCATCCGCGTCTCGGCAAGCCTCACGGGTAGCGCCGTTACAGTGAAGGTTAGCGACACCGGCGTCGGCATAGACCCCGAAGAGCTGCCGCGCGTCTTCGAGCGCTTCTATAAGGGCGACCGCGCCCGTGCTCAGGCAGCAGCCGGCCCGAGCGGGAGCGGCGGCACGGGCCTGGGCCTGGCCGTGGTGAAACACACGGTGGAGGCTCACGGCGGCACCGTGAGCGTGGAGAGCGAATTGGGCCGAGGCTCCACCTTCTTGTTCTCGATCCCCGCTGCGCCGCTGATCCCAGAGCACTAACTCCGGCAGTCACCAAACAGGCGCCCCAACTTTTACCCCCCGTTCATCGCCGTTAACAGCCCGTTAACCAGCAGTCGCTAATGTGACAGCCGGACGAGCTGTGAGAAGCTACCACACCCAAGGAGGTCAACATTGAGTTACGGTGCTCGTGGGGGGCGTCTCCGCAGGCGTCCCATGCCTATTGCCGGTGTTCTGGCCGCGATACTCGCGGCCTTTTTGCTGGCTGCCTGCGGCGGGGGTGAGAGCAAGGGCGCCGAAAGTACCACAGCCACGCCGCCCCCGGGTGGCCAGCCGTCGCCGACCGTCCAGGGGACCACACTCTGCCCGCCTTCAGGCTCGGCAACCAGCCTCACCGGCGCCGGCGCTACCTTCCCCTTCCCTCTCTACTCCAAGTGGATCGACGAGTTCGGCAAGCTGTGCGATGTCCAGATCAACTACCAGTCCATCGGCTCGGGGGGCGGCATCAAGCAGATTACCGCCAAGACTGTGGACTTCGGCGCCAGCGACGGCATCATGTACGACGAGCAGACGGCCGCTGCTGAGGCTGCCGGCGGACCCATTCTCCATATCCCCATGACCAGCGGCGCTGTGGCCGTGGTGTTCAACCTGCCCGGTGTCCAGCAGGGGCAGCTCAAGCTCACCCCCGATGTCCTGGCAGACATCTACCTCAAGAAGATCACCAAGTGGAACGATCCCCTGATAGTGGCCGACAACACGGGTGTCAGTCTGCCGAGTACGGACATCGCCGTCGTTCACCGCTCCGACGGCTCCGGCACCACCTTCATCTTCACCAACTATCTGTCCAGGGTGAGCCAAGAGTGGAGTGACACTGTGGGCTTCGCCACGTCCGTGGAGTGGCCGGGGGACATCGGCGGCGAAGGAAACGAGGGCGTGGCCAATCAGGTCCGCCAGATACCCGGCGCCATCGGCTACGTGGAGCTGGCCTACACCGTCCAGAACAACCTGCCCTGGGCGGCGGTTCGCAACAAGAGCGGCAAGTTCATGGAGCCCAGCCTGGACAGCGCGACTGCCGCAGCCACGGGCGTACCTCTGCCCGACGACATGAAGGTGCTCCTGACCGACTCCTCCAACCCTGATGCCTACCCCATTGTGGGGTTCACATGGGTTCTTGCCTACGTCAACCAGAGCGATAAGGCGAAGGGCCAAGCGCTGGTCTACTACCTGTGGTGGGCCATCCATGACGGCCAGCAGTTCACCACGGACTTGCTATACGCGCCCCTGTCGCCGGAAGCGGTCGCGAAGGCGGAGGCGGAGATCAAGTCGATCAGCTACCAGGGGCAGCCTCTGCTGCAGACCCCGTAGGGCGGCGGCGGCCGGTTCGCAAGGGCAGCCCGCCGGACGGGGAGCTAAGGACGCAGGAAATGCAGGTGGGCCGAGGCAAATCAGCGGCGGGGTTGGCCGGGCGGCGGCCGTGGGGTACCGGTAACCTGGGCGACGCCCTGGCCCGAGCCGTCTTTGCTGGGCTGGGGCTATCGCTGCTGGCGGTCGCCTTGCTCATTCTGTACGAGTTGGTGCTCGAGTCCCGCCGCTCCATCAGCGCCTTCGGCTGGGCTTTCCTGACGGGGACACGTTGGGACCCGGTGGATCAGGTCTTCGGCGCGGCGCCAGCCATCTATGGAACTCTTGTCAGCTCCGTCATCGCCCTCATTCTGGCGGTGCCCATCAGTCTGGGGGCGGCCATTTTCCTGTCAGAGATGGCGCCGTCCTGGCTGCGGAGCCCGCTCTCCTTCCTCGTGGAGATGTTGGCCGCACTCCCGAGCGTGGTGCTGGGGCTGTGGGGCATCTATGTGCTGATTCCCTGGGTGCGGGACCCGGTGGAGACGTGGCTGGGGGGCCATCTAGGCTTTATTCCCTTATTCGATGGTCCGCCCTTTGGTGTCGGCATGCTGGCAGCGGGTTTAGTCCTGGCCATCATGGTCCTACCCATCATCACCGCTATCGCCCGGGACGTGATGCAGGCGGTGCCGAGCAGCCAGCGAGAGGCGATGGTGGCCCTGGGTGCCACCAGGTGGGAGGTTATCCTCGGGGCCGTGCTTCCGTATTGCCGGTCAGGCTTGGTGGGTGCAGTCATCCTGGGTCTGGGGCGGGCCCTTGGGGAGACGATGGCGGTCACGATGGTGATCGGCAAGGGCTATAACATCACCGCCTCCCTGTTCCAGCCCGCCAGCACGGCCGCCAGCACCCTGGCGAGCGAGTTCAACGAGGCCGCCTACAACCTTTATGTCTCTGCGCTGGTGGAACTGGCGCTGATCCTCATGGGCATAACCCTCCTGGTGAACATACTGGCCAGGCTACTGGTGTGGCGGGTGGCCCGCTCCCCGGAGGTGATCGCGGAATGAGCGGCTTCGCCTACCGTCGCCGGAAGACTGTCAGCACCGTGGTACTTGGCCTTTGTGCATCCTCCGCCTTCGTGGCTGTCGGGGTGCTGGCCCTGATTCTGGGCTTTGTGCTGGTCAACGGCATCAACTCTCTGAACCTGGACTTCTTCACCCACATGCCGACGCCCCTGGGCGAGCCGGGCGGCGGCGTCGCCAACTCCATCGTCGGCTCTCTGCTGATCGTGGGCCTCGCGGCCCTCGTGGGCATCCCGGCGGGCGTGGGAGCGGGCGTCTTCCTCTCAGAGTACGCTGGCCCCCGCCTGGGGAACGTCATCCGTTTCACCGCCGATGTCCTGACCGGCGTCCCCTCCATCGTGGTGGGAGTCTTCGTCTACAGCATGGTAGTGCTCAAGATGGGACACTTCTCGGCCCTGGCGGCGGGGATTGCCCTGGCCATCATCATGCTGCCCATCATGGCCCGCTCCAGCGAGGAGATGTTGAAGTTGGTCCCCCGCTCGCAGCGGGAGGCGGCCCTCGCCCTGGGCATCACCCGCTGGCGGACCATCCTCAGCGTTATCATCCCTGCGGCGCGTCGAGGGCTGGTCACCGGCGGTCTCCTGGCTGTGGCTAGAGCGGGGGGCGAAACGGCGCCCCTCATGTTCACCGCCTTGGGCAACCGTTTCTTCAGCCTGAGCATCACCGGCGGCCCCATGGATGCCTTGCCCCTACGCATCTGGCGTTACGGCATCGGCCCTTACAGTGAATGGCACCAGCAGGCCTGGGCGGCGTCCTTCGTTCTGGTCATGATGGTGTTCGCCATCAGCCTGACAGCCCGACTCGTTTTAACCAGGAGATGACAAAAGGCGCAAGATGAAGACCGATTCCCAGATCAGACCCGGGGCCCCTACAATGTCCTACGAGATGCGCGTGGAAAGCGAACCGCAAGCTACGGTCTCTGAGGCGGAGGCTCTGTCGGAGGGGGTGGTCGTCCGCGACCTGAACGCCTGGTACGGCTCGTTCCAGGCGCTGCGTGAGGTCAGCCTGCTGGTGGCGCCCAGACGCATCACGGCCATCATTGGACCTTCCGGCTGCGGCAAGTCCACTCTGATACGCTGCTTCAACAGGATGCACGAGGTGACGCCCAGAGCCCGGGTCAGCGGCCAGGTTCTCTTGCGGGGAGAGGATGTCTATGCCCCCGGGACCGACTCGGTGCTGGTCCGCCAGCGAGTGGGGATGGTCTTCCAGAAGCCCAACCCCTTCCCGACGATGTCCATCTTCGACAACGTGGCGGCAGGGCTGCGCCTCAACGGCTTCCTTGTGCGGCGGAGCCAGGTAGCGGAGGCCGTAGAGCGCAGCCTGCGCCAGGCGGCGCTGTGGGAAGAGGTGAAGGACAAGCCTAACCGGCCGGCCACGGAGCTGTCCGGCGGCCAGCAGCAGCGGCTCTGCATCGCTCGGGCCCTGGCCGTGGAGCCGGAGGTTATTCTCATGGACGAGCCCTGTAGCGCTCTGGACCCCGTCGCGACTCTCAAGATCGAGGACCTCATGCGGGAGCTGGCCCGCGAATACACCATCGTTATCGTCACCCATAACATGCAGCAAGCCGCCCGCGTCTCAGACCACACAGCGGTGATGATGATGGCCGAGGACCGGGCAGGCGAGATGATAGAGTTCGGTCCGACGCGGGAGGTCTTCACCTACCCCAAGGACAAGCGGACCGAGGACTACATCACGGGCCGCTTCGGCTAGAGGGAACGCAAGCCGTGCCACGCACCGCCTTAGAACGCCAGCTCGCCGAGATCCAGGAGGACATGCTGGTTCTGGCCAGCATGGTGGAGAGCGCCATCGAACGGGGCATCCAGGCCCTCCGGAATCGTGATAGGGAGCTGGCCCACCAGATCATCGCCGACGACCTCAAGATCAACCGCAAGCGGTACGAGACTGAGGAGAAGTGCCTGGAGCTCATGGCCACCCAGCAACCCCTGGCCAGCGACCTCCGCACCATCGTCGCCGTGCTCTACATCATCGTTGACCTGGAGCGCATGGGTGACCACGCGGAAGGGATCGCCAAGATCGCCCTCATGCTGGCCGATGAGCCACCCCTCAAGCCCTACATCGATATCCCCCGGATGGCCCAGGTCGCCATCGGCATGCTGATGGGTAGTCTGGAGGCCTTCAAAGCCCGCGACGCAGACCGGGCTCGGTCCATTTGCGACGCAGACGACGAGGTCGATGCCCTCTATGACCAGGTCGATAGGGAACTTCTAACGTTCATGCTCCAGGACCCGCGCACCATCCAGCGCGCCACCTACCTCATCTGGGTAGCGCACAACCTGGAGCGAATCGCCGACCGGGCGACCAACATCTGCGAGCGGGTGGTGTACTTAGTGGAAGGCAAGACCGAAGAACTGAACGTCTCGAAGTATTGAGGCCGGCCAAAGGCCGCGGATTGTCGAAGCGCGCTTGTGCTGAATCCTCCTAGCCCCTCACGCGCTCTCCAAGAAAGCCGGCCGCGGCGCTGCAGACGATCGCGAGGACAGGGCCCAGGAATACTACCCCGAACCCAAACGCGGTGAACTCGCCCGTTGCCGGTCGCTCAACAATGAGCCGGGTGATGCCGTAGGCCCACGCTCCGCCGGCGACGCACAGACCTGCAAGCGCGCCGTGAGTCGTTCCCCTCCAATTGGTCCAAACGCCGGCAATGAATCCCGCAGCCAGGGGAAGGAGGACGAAACCGAGCAACAACGCTTCCTCCCCAACTCCGTAGCCGCCGTGGGTGCGCTGGTATAGGTCGCCACCGGATTGGGTGCCCAGGAGCCACATTAGCCCGATGACAGGGGCACTTGCCCCCAGTGCCCGCGACCACTTGAGCCCCGGCTGATCCGCCCACAGCCTCGGCCGCGGTCTGGGCCGCTTCTCCGCTTCCGGGCTTCCAGATGCGCGCGATCCCTTTTCCAGGACGGCTGCGAATCGATCCAGAGCCGCATTCCCTATCGCGACGCGCGGCCGCTCGATACACCGTCTCTCGGAACTGCCTCTGTCTGCCCTCCAGACGCTGATCTGATAGTAGCGATAGCGGTAGACGAGCACTGCCAAGAGAGTCAATCCGCCTGCCACAAAGAAGAAGATGGCTATGGGTGTTGGTCCCCCGTAGTCGGTATCGTCTACCGTCGGCCCCCAGAGGACCAAGACGCCAAGCGCAACTACGGCGAACGAGAACACAACCGTGAAGAGCCTGAAGATCTGCCAGCCCCACCCATACTTCTGGAGGGAAACGGAGAGGTGGCTGTACGGCACCGCCTCGCAATTCGACTTGCGCCTGAATCTCAGCAGGCGTCTGTCGGTCGCAAAGTAGTCCGCGTGGCCTCCGGAGGTCCTGGCGAGAACCGCCTCTCCCGGTAGCAGTTGCGCGCAGACCCAGCCCGGAAGAGCCGCCGCGCTTGTTCGAAGACCGACAGGTGGGGGCAACCGGTCCGCGTGTTCACCGGCGCTTGGCTCATCACCTCGACTCTGCTCAACCGCGATCCGGGCGCCGCACCTGTGGCAGAAGGCGCTGTCGTCCGGCATCTGCGTTCCACAGTGTGAGCAGTACATCACTCGTCTCTTTCCTAGAGTCCAAGACCTACCGCCGCGGCGACCAGGCCAGTTCGGTGCCTGCGATCGGCAACTCGCGTTGGCTGCGCCATCAGCCATTACGAGCGCGGGAACCGAGCCGCGTGCCTGCTACCTCAGCGACGACCACACCGCGTAGCTGAGTGTCATCCCAACCATAGCCGCTGCAATGCCAGCGACGATGAGCATGGTCCCGACTGTCTTCTCGCCCTTGAGGAGGACGTACACGCCTATGATGGCGCCAATCGCCCCAAAAAGCGGAGGGAGCAGCGCCAGGGCGATCACCGAACAGATGATTGAGACTGCGATCTGCCAGCCCAGTTGCGGCCGCGCTGGGCCTACTCCCGCCCCACACCCGGGGCAGAAGCCGCCGTGCTGAGCAAGCTCCGAGCCGCAGTTCTGGCAGAACATGGCTCGACGTCCTCCCGTCACCTGCGGTGCGACGATGGGCGTCGCTGGCGGTGCCGCTCCCATCTGGACAGCGGCCACTTCGCGCGCCGCCGTGGTCGCTACGGTCGGGCACTGCTCGTGGACCGTCAGCCCCCGCATCTTCTCGTTCACGCCAAGCTCCTGGCCACAGCGCTGGCAGTAGCCGCGTGTGGTGGGTGCGGTCGCTGCCTGCGGTGGCGGGGGACTGACCTGCATGCTTGGCTGTGCTTGCCCTGTCTCTCCCCTGTTCACCCTTGCGCCGCATTGGCGGCAGAAGGCGCTGTCATCCGAAACCTGGGTCCCGCATTGTGCGCAAAACACCTTGGGGCCTCCTTTTGCTGGCATTCCATTTGCCCGACCATGGTCGCGGAGCAAGCCGGGAGCCGTGTCCCATTTGGATCGCCACATGCATAGGCACTAGTCCGGAGCTGCGTCGACTGTGACCCGTCCATCGGGGTCCTGGTAGTAGGCCTCTGCGCACCAGCGGGTGCTCGGGCCAAGTCCCGGAATCGTGCCTTGGATCGTCAGGATATTGCCCAGATTATCGACCGCTGCCGTTGCCGTCGACGAGGCGGTGTCGGTTGTCCAATCCGTGGTCCAGCCCTCTCCGGACCCCTCGCATTTCCATACGTCCGACTGAACATTGTCCAGCAAGGCGCCGGTCTGTGCCGGCTGGGTATCGCGCTCAGCAAAGTGAAGGATAGAGAGCGCATACTCGGCGCCTGTCATCCGCGGCCGATATGCATTGCCAGTGCCGGCATCGCCATCGACATCAAAGAATATCTGCCACGCGTACTCCAAGGTAGGCTCCCTTGCCTGGTCGAAGGTCAACTGCTCCGGGATGTCTCTCAGCTCGATCTCGGCTGTCACTTCTTCTCCCATCGCCTCGACTCGCGCGCCGACGATGTCGACGAAAGCGAAGGGGACGTCGCCTTCGGGATCATCAATCGACGCGCCCAGACGCATCCGGCCCCCACATGCGCCGCCGGTGGCACCCTCCTCGGCTTGGTCCGGCTCCAGCGGCTCCGCCTCGCCGGAACACGGCTCGCCCGTCGGCGTGATCCAGGGCCTTGCCGGGTCCTGCGGGTCAAATTCCGCCACCCAGCCCTCGGTGCCGTCAGTGGTGCTGATCGGCCACCACTTGTAGCCGCTGCCAAGATATGGCGCGCCGACAATGCACACGGTGTCCCCCTCGGACAGCTTGCCGGTGGCCGCGGGGTCGCTCCACTGGTCCTTCGGTTGTTCGCGGACATTGAGGTACTCCGGCTGCACGTTGGTTACCTTCGCCTCGCAGCCAGCGGTGGGCACACGACAGTCCACCCATCCGGGATCATAGTCATCGGAAGGGCTGTTCGTGACATTGGTTAGGCCAGAGCCGTCGGCGCCTAAGACGAAGATATCGCGCTGCCGCCGTGATTCCGGTTGTAGGGGGTCCGGTTCCTCCAGGCTGGTTGAAAAGGCCAGCATCGAGCCGTCCGGCGACCATTGCAGCCTTGGACCCTCAAGAACGTAGTCGCCCTCACAGGGCACGCTGGCCAGTTGACGCTTGTTCGCACCGTCAGGGTCAATTGAGTAGATATCGCATAGCTGTTCGGGGCCGGGGTGGTCAGTGAAGGTTATCGAATGACCCAGCGGCGACCACTGCGGAAAGATGCCGTCTGTTAGATACTTCAGGTTGCCGCCATCGGCGTCCACGACGTATAGCCCGGAGGGCTCGCCTCCCCGGTAGAAGGCGACGCGGCCGCCATCCGGCGACCAGCTCACGCCGCCGCCTGTCCCCTCTGTGAAGCAGCGGACCGTGTTGGTGGCCACCGTAGTAAGGCCGCTGCCGTCGGCGTTCATGACATAGAACGCTCCCCAAGGGCCCTCCGAGGCGCTGTCGGGGCACTTCTGGAAGGCTACCTTCGAACCGTCCGGCGACCACTGGTACGACAGTTCGGCGTGCGCGGTGGAGTACCTCAGCGTGCTTATGCCACCCAGACGCGCGACGTTGCCGCCGTCGGCCTCCATGACATAGATGTCCGCGTGGGCCTCCATGGGAGCTAGGACCGAATAGACGATTCTCGCCGCCATGGGAGCGACCGCTGGCACCCCAGTCGCGGCTGGAATCTGGGTCGCTGTGGGGCCGGGCGTCACCACCGCCGCCGGAACAACGACGGGCGACTCGCCGCCCCCCGGGCCGGGCAGGCTGCCCGTCACGGCCACCCATGTGCTCAGCCCTCCACCGGTCGCCACGACAACGGCGCCGCTGATGATCGCGGCTTTCCAGGCAGTGGACAGGGACGACAGCTTGGCGGCTGGCTGGGATAGGAGGCCCTTGAGGCCTGTGGCGGCGGCCTGAGTGCCGGCCTGAGCCCAAGAGGCAACCAGCGCCTCCGCCACCCGCTGCTTGAGCAGCAGCGGCAGCGGCACCGCCGCAAAGGAGCCCAGAATGTTGGCGGGCGAGACCAGCTTCCGCCTCCGCTCCTGACAGGCCTCGCACTCAGCCACGTGGCCCTCTATGAGCCGTCTGACAGCAGGGGAGAGCGCCGTGACGGACTGCTCCTGCAACAGGCGGTTCAACTCGGGGCAGTCGCGCCGTCCCACGCGGAGCATGAAGAGGCTGGCCACCGCACTCTCGAAGGTATCCCTAAGACGGCTGACCATTGTGTAGGCGTTCCCTTTGCTCACTCCCAGGACCTCCGCGATCTCCGCACTCTCCAGCCCCTGACGGACGTGCAGATCCAGCAGGGAGTACTGCTTGGCATCCAGGCCGCTGGCCGCCTCCCACACCAGCCCCGCCAGCTCCTGGGCTTCGGCGGCGGCCTGGGGGTCCGCCAGGCGGTCCGGGTCCACCTGGTCGAAGACCGGCGCTTCCTCATCGCCTTCGCGTGGGGCTAAGGTCACGGTCCGTCTGCGTCGCTCCAGGCGCTTGAGGGCGAGATTGCGGGCGATGGTGAGGACCCAGGTCGAGAAGGCGGCACCCTTCTCCTCCGCAGAGAGGGCGCGCATAGCCCGCAGGAACGTCTCTTGCATGAGGTCAGACGCCTCATCGGGGTCGCCGACCATTCGGAGGAGGAAGTCATAGACGCGGCCGGAGTGACGGCTGTACAGCTCGGCGAAGGCCTCCCTGTCGCCCTGGGCCGCCAGGCGCTCGAGCTCAGCGTCAGTTCCGGCAGCCTCAGGCTTGGCGACCGCTGCCCCGCACCCGCCACAAAAGCGGGCTTCTTCGAGAAGCCCAGCGCCGCACTTCGTGCAGAACATCTCTCGACTCCCTAGACAATCCTGACCGGTCCCTGGTCCAGTTCGCAGCGGTGCTTGGTAGCTCCCACCACTTACACCCTTGAAGGCGTCACTTCTTACACCATCGTCAACTGGTGACTGCGGCCGGGAGCTACCGGCGAGGACGAATGTGCAAGCCAACCCCCGCGCGGGGACTTGGCGCGAACATCCGATGCCCCGGCCGCTGGATTCTCCCGGAGGCGACTGCAGCGAACACAGGAAGCCAACCCTGGCCACCTCAGAGCTTGGTGCGGTGGGCTCTCGTGCCGGCGGGGATATTCTTATCTCTTGACTCGGTGGCAAAAGTAGCTAGGAGAGACGGTTCTGTCAACATGCAATACGCACTTGGCCGACTACTTCCTTCACCCAGCATCCTGGAGGCTGAACCCAGCAGAGCAGCGCCTCAGCCTTGCGGTGAGCCGGCCATAGTTCTAGACGAGGGTACGATGTTTGTCGACTGGGTGGAGGGCAGGGACACCTGAACCAAAGCCTGTGGGAGGCTAGTTGACCTCTTCGAGCAGGACTAAGGCATCTGTCGTCTCACCGAGGGCAGTCTCACTCGTTTCTGCCACTCACACGGGCGCGGGGTGCCAGACCTCTTGTTTTGTGACTTCTGCTACGGCTCTTTGGTGCCGACGCTCGGCAGCACGGGCCATTCTCAATCAGTCTCCTGACTTGCTTAGGTCCCGCCACCCTGCCATCCTTTCGATCCCCACCTAGCTTCTGCCTTGCACAAGGTGATCCTGCTGGAGAGCACCTTGAGCTCATGGGGCGCGCTACCAGCGTGAGTCTTGATCGAAAGGCACTGCGTCGCCGGTACGCAGAAACCAGTCGAGGAGACGATGGCGCAGGTCGCGCACGACATCACCCAGGCCGTCGTCATCGATGCGATTGGCCAGCTCCCCGGGGTCGGCCTCGAGGTCGTACAGCTCCTCCTTGCCCGCGAGGCGCGCCACGTACTTCCACTTCTCGGTGCGGACCATCACTGCCTTGGCTATGGTGGTGTGGTCTTCGTTCTGGATGCGTGTTTTCTCATGATAGATCGTATCATTAGGGAACAGGGGTTCCGGCGTGTGCGGCTCCCAGGGCAGGTGGCCTCCCTCGGCGAAGGCGGGGGTTGGGCCGATACAGGACAGCGGTACCCCCTTAGAGACCCCCACCAGGTTAGTTACGTTCTGGGGCTAGTCTTCCGTGGGCGCGCAGTCAGAGACGAGGCGGAGGTGGGGCGTGGCGCACTACAGGCCGTCAAGCAGGCAGCACGCTGGGGCGGGGAGATCCAACGACGCCAGGTCTTCCCGGAGTGATTTGTAGTCGGTTCGCGCTGGGCGGGGGCAGTTGTGGCGGATGTCTCTCAGCACCGCCAACTCTTGCGGAACCAGGTCGGCCCAGCGGCCTGCAGAGATTGCATCCCCCAAACGCAGCGTGTGCAAGACGATGTCCGCATGATATGGCCCGCCAAAGACCTTCACCACGCTCTTGACCGGGTGCCATTCGCCCTTTCGAAACGCCTCTTCAACTTGCTGCAGGGTGAGGCCAGTCAGGTCTTCGAACGGTCGCTTGATGCGAGCAGGCTCTCTCTCCGATGCTGTCTCCTGCCATAGGCGAGCAAACGACTCACGGGTTAGTTCTTGGAGCTGGCGGTACCGATGGGAGAACTTGTCATACACTCCTATCCGTGGGTTGCCGAGGAATCTCATCTCACGGTACTCACGGTAGACGAAGAAGCGGAAGTAACAGAGCGCCTGCGTCTCAATCTTGGCAGCGTTTGGCTCTTGGCACATCTCAGTCGTCCAGATACGTTTCAACGGCCTATTCTAGACCGTCTGGCGCTTGCCTCGACTTCACCCCCTGCCTGGTGACGCCTGGCCTCCGGCATCTGCTCGCGCAGGACTTGCCTTCCGGAGTGACGGCGACCCTGCAGGCTGCGCCATTATAGACCAAGCGCCGTCTCTCTCCCTAGCGGGGCGGATGGTCGTGGCAGAGACCGGACAGCCCCGGCTGGCACGAGATGTGGGCCCCACGCATCAGCTAGTGGGCCGTTTGCCCCCCACCACGCCGGGGCGAGACCTACCCTGTGGGCACGGCCTCAGTACCCAACGGGCCTCAGAAAGGGGCCAAACGGCCCCCAGAAGAGGGGAAACTTGCATCGTGCCAGCCCACAGGGTACGGGATACTTTTACCCCATTGGATGACGAACTCGAATCACCTTTCCGCATCGTCTGGAAGCGAAGACCAAGTTGTAGACCAAGCGCCGTCAGAAATTGAGGCGCGTCAAGGATCCGAGAAGGCCGTCCAGCCGTTCACCACAGGGGGTACAAGATGGGGGCGCAGCCGAACACACTCGAGAGGGCATGGACGCCGCGCACGCTTGAACACACTCCTTCCTCGACCGACTTGGTGGGAAACGATTTCTCCCTCTGTTACCAGTGTGGCCTCTGCACCGGTAGCTGTCGCACCGCCTATGCCATGAAGTACACGCCCCGGCAGGTCATGAACCTGCTCCAACTAGGGCGCACGGACGAAGCGGTGGCGAGCGGTAGCGGCTTGCTGTGCACGGCTTGCTACTCTTGCACGTTTCGCTGCCCGAGGGGCGTGGCCGTGACCGACTTGATGGCCGCTATCCAGCGGCTTAGTCTGGCCCAAAGACACGCTGACCCCCACATTAGACGCTTCTACCAAGCCTTCATGCGCACGGTTGAGCGTCACGGCCGCTTCCACGAAGTCGAATTCCTGGTCCGCTACTATGCCCCTAACCCGCTGCGTTTGCGCGAACAGGTGAGCGTGGGCCTCACGCTCTTACGCAAGGGCAAGATCACGCTGAAGCCACCGAAAATGCAAAGTCAGAAGGCCATAGCGGCCATGTTCCGCAAAGCTGCACAGATCGAGGGCAGGCCATGAAGTACGCTTACTATCCCGGCTGTTCCGCAAGCGGCACCTCAAAGGAAGCCGAGGAGTCCCTTCAGGCTACGATGCGGTACCTGGGCGTGGAACTGACGGAGCTGGAGGACTGGAACTGCTGCGGGGCGGCCATGGCCACGGGTGTCAGCTATCTGCTCTCCGTCGCTCTCCCCGCTCGTAACCTGGCCCTCGCTGAGCGGGCGGAGAGCGACCTGGTTACAGGCTGTAGTCGGTGCTATCTCAACCTGATTCGGGCGGTTCACTACACCCAGCACAACGCCAGTGTACGCGAGAAAGTGAACACCTTGCTGGCCGAGACTGGCGTGCAGTACTCAGGGAAGGCTCGACTGCGCCACCTCCTGGATGTCATCGTCAATGATGTCGGCCTGGACGTGGTCGCGGAGCGGGTTACGCGACCTCTGGATGGGCTGCGGATCGTCCCCTACTACGGCTGCTGCCAGGGCATGTGGACCTATGCCCAGTTTGATTCGGTTGAGGACCCGCACTGCTTCGACCAACTGCTGGCGACCCTTGGTGCCCAGGTTGTTGACTACCCGCTCAAGACGGCGTGCTGCGGCGGCACCCTCTCCATGTCCAAGCGCAGCGTGGGCGCCAAGCTTATAGGTGACCTGCTGGCCGCCGCCGGCGACGCCGACTGCATCGTCACTGCCTGCCCTCTCTGCATGTTCAACCTCAATAGCTTCCAGAAAGAGGCGGGAGGTACCAGGGGCACCCACTTCAACATCCCGGTCCTATTCCTCACCCAGATAATGGGTTTGGCCTTTGGCCTTCCGGAGAAGGCACTCGGGCTTCAGCGAAACGCCGTGCCCGTTGACAGCCTGTACAGAAAGATCGCGGTTGGCGCCGCCGTCTCGAGCGGCGAGGCCAGTGCCTCGGGACCCAGGTAGGAGGGCAGCCGATGGCAGAAGGCAAGAACGACGTCAAGATAGGTGTTTATGTTTGCCACTGCGGCAGCAACATCGCCGGCACCGTCGATGTGGAGGAACTGACAGCGTTCGCTCAGGAGCTAGGCTCGGTGGCGGTGGCCCGCAACTACAAGTTCATGTGCTCGGAGCCGGGCCAGGCCCTTATCAAGCAAGACATCGAGGAGCTCGGCCTGAACCGCGTCGTGGTGGCAGCCTGCTCGCCACGCATGCACGAGCCCACCTTCCGCCGCGTCTGTGAGCAAGGGGGCCTGAACCCCTATCAGCTTCACATCTGCAACATCCGCGAGCAGTGCTCTTGGGTGCACAAGGACGGCGCCACCGAAAAGGCCAAGGCGCTGGTCAGCGCCGCCGTCTCGCGAGCCTACTATCTGGAACCCCTGGAGAGTCGGGAGGTACCCGTGGCGCCGGCTGTCCTCGTGGTGGGCGGTGGTATCGCCGGGATTCAGGCGGCCCTGAAGGTGGCCGATGCTGGCCGCAAGGTGTACCTGGTCGAGCGAGAACCGTCGATCGGCGGGCACATGACCCAGATAGACAAGACTTTCCCTACCCTGGACTGCTCAGCCTGCATCCTGACGCCCAGGATGGCGGCGGTGAAGGCCCACCCCAACATCGAGCTCATGACCTACAGCGAGGTGGTAGGTGTCCAGGGGTATGTGGGCAACTTCAGGGCCACCATCCGCAGAAAGCCACGCTACGTCGACGAGAGCCTGTGCACGGGCTGCGGCATCTGCCAGGAGAAGTGCCCCTGGAAGGCGGAGAGCGAGTTCGATTGCGGCCTGGGCCAGCGAAAGGCCATCTACACGCCGTTCCCCCAGGCGGTCCCCAACGTCCCGGTGATCGACCCGGAGCACTGCGTCTACTTCCTTAGGGATGGCAAGTGTGGGGCCTGTCTGAAGTTCTGCGAACGGGGGGCCATCGACTTCAACCAGACGGAGAAGATGGTGGACGTGGAAGTAGGCGCCATCATCGTGGCCACGGGCTACGACCTGATGGACCCCTCGGAGATCGGCCGGCTCGGATACAGCCGGTTCCCCAACGTGATCACCAGCCTGGAGTTCGAGCGTCTCTGCAACGCCACCGGCCCCACCGGCGGCCACATCGTCGTCAACGGCCAGGAGCCGAAGAGCGTGGCCATCATCCACTGCGTGGGTAGCCGCGACCGGAAATACCACGAGTACTGCTCCCGCGTCTGTTGCATGTATGCTCTCAAGTTCGCACACCTGATAAAGGAAAAGATCGAGGGCGCCAGCGTCTACCAGTTCTACATAGACATGCGCTGCTACGGCAAAGGCTTCGAGGAGTTCTACCAGCGAGAGGCCGGCGAAGGCGTGACTTTCATCCGGGGTAAGCCGTCCCAGGTCACGGATTTCGCCATGAGCGAGGAGGAACAGGGGAAGCTGGTGGTGGTGTGCGAGAACACGCTGGTGGGCCGCACGCTGCGAGTCCCCGTAGACATGGTGATTCTCTGCCCGGCCATGGAGGCGCGGGCGGACGCCCGAGATGTGGCGCGGCTCTTCAACCTCACCCAGAGCGCCGACGGGTTCCTGCAGGAGAGACACGCCAAGCTGGAGCCTGTAGCCACCGCCAACGACGGCATGTTCGTCGTCGGATGCGCCCAAGGCCCCAAGGACATTCCGGACACTGTTGCGCAGGCCTTAGCGGGGGCGGCGGAGACCCTGGCCCTCATCGATAGAGGGAGCGTGGAGCTGCAGGCGGCCACGGCCACCGTAGATGAGACGTTATGTCAGGGGTGTGGGCGGTGCGAAGAGATATGCGTGTTTCATGCCCCCACGCTGAGCAGCGACGGGAGGCTGATACCGGTATCTTCAATAAATGAGGCCCTGTGCAAAGGCTGTGGGGTCTGTGCCGTGGCCTGTCCAACGGGAGCCATCTCCATCAGGCACTTCACTCGTCAACAAATACTCGCCGAGCTTGAGGCGTTGTCGGGAGTACCAGTGTGAACGGATTCGAACCCAAGATCGTTGCCTTTACCTGCAACTGGTGTTCGTACGCAGCGGCTGATCTAGCCGGGACAAGTCGCATCCACTATCCGTCAAACGTGCGGATCATAAGGGTGATGTGTAGCGGGATGATAGACCCCATCTACGTCCTTAGGGCCTTTGAGGCGGGATTCGATGGGGTCCTGCTTGCCGGCTGCCATATTGGAGATTGCCACTACATCTCAGGGAACATGAGGGCGGAAGAGAGGACAGCGAAACTGAGGAGGTTGCTGCACACCCTGGGCTTGGAGGATGAGCGCCTAAAGCTGGAGTGGATCTCCGCGGCTGAGGGAGGCGGGTTTGCCGAGACGATCAAGGAGTATGTTGGTCAGTTGAAGCAACTCGGCCCCTCGCCTTTGAGAAAGGAGGCCACGGCTTGACCCTCGAGCAAGTTGTCAACGAGACCAAGGCATTCTACTGCCTGGAGTGTGGCAAGTGCTCGGGCTCATGCCCAGTTTCGAGGCACAACCCAGCCTACTCTCCCCGGATGTTGGTCGAGAATGCCTTGATGGGCCTCGAGAACGACTTGGTTCATGCTCGGGAGCTTTTCTCCTGCCTGACTTGCTACGCTTGTAGTCTCAAATGCCCCTCAGACGTCGACTATCCCCTCTTCATTCAGAAAACGAGAGCCTTAGCGTCAACTCGGGGTGAACACGGGGCCTGTGCCCACTCTGGCACGCTGCAAGCCTTGAGCCGCCTTATGGCAAGTCCGGCTATCAAGCAGCGGAGGCTGGAGTGGCTGTCCAATGGGTATCGAATCGCTGCTCAAAGCGATGCCCTGTTCTTCGTCGGTTGTGCCCCCTATTTTGAGCCCTTCTTTGAAGATATTGGAGTCGAGTCTCTGCAACCGGCAAAAGGCAGCCTGAGAATTCTCAATTCCCTCGGGATAGAGCCCGTCATACTTGAGGATGAGAAGTGCTGTGGCCACGACTTGCTCTGGACCGGAGACGTAGCAGGGTTCAAAGCACTGGCTGAGCACAATGCCGACATTATCAAGAAGGCTGGCGTGAAGAAGATAGTCTTCTCCTGTGCCGAGTGCTACCGGACGTTCAAAGAAGACTATCCGAAGTATGTGAGCATAGACTGCGAACTGCAGCACATTAGCGAGCTCCTGTCCGCAAGGATAGACAAGGACGGCCTCGATCTCAAAGAGGTCAAGAAGAAGGTAACGTACCACGACCCCTGTAGGCTGGGTAGGCATCTGGGAATCTATGAGCCGCCAAGGGACGTGCTGAAGGCTATCCCCGGTATGGAACTGGTCGAGATGAGCCGGAACAGGGAGGACTCCCTCTGCTGCGGCACCAGTGCCTTCACCAACTGCGACTTGTACTCCAAACAGATAAGGGTTGAGCGATTGCTAGAGGCGAAATCCACCGGCGCAGAAGTCCTCATAACCTCTTGCCCGAAATGCCAGATCCACTTCAAGTGTGCGATGGTAAGCAAGGGGAAAGAAAAGGGTCCCGATGTTGAGATCGCGGTGATGGACTGGGCAGAATTCGTTGCTAGCGCCTTAGGGGTAGAAGATGAGCAGCAACAATGATTCAGTGCTGGTAGTCGGCGGGGGTATAGCCGGCATCCAAGCTTCCATCGACCTGGCCAACATGGGCTTTCAGGTCTACCTGGTGGAGCAGTCTCCCTCTATTGGGGGGAGAATGGCTCAGCTAGACAAGACCTTTCCCACCAACGACTGCGCCATGTGCATCCTCGCCCCAAAGATGATCGAGTGCTACCGCCACAAGAACGTCAAGGTGCTGAGCTACTCCGAGGTCGTGGGGGTGGAGGGAGAGCTCGGTCGATTCCAGGCCAGGATACTGATGAAGCCCCGGTACGTCGATGAGGCCAGATGTACGGGCTGTGGGGAGTGCGCAGAGCAGTGCCCGGTCGAGGTCCTCAGCGAGTTCAACCAGGGGATGGGTACGAGAAAGGCTATCTACAAGCCTTTCGCCCAAGCGATCCCTAATTTCTACGTCATCGACAAGAAGGGCATCTCACCCTGCAGGAACGGTTGCCCCGCGGGCATAAGAGTCCAGGGCTACGTTGCCCTGATCTCCCAGGGGAAGTTCAAAGAGGCCCTGGACGTCGTGCGCGACACCCTTCCCTTCCCTGCGATATGCGGCAGGGCATGCCACCACCCCTGCGAGGAGCAATGCAACCGCAAGGAGGTGGATGAGCCTCTTTCGATTCGAGCTTTGAAGAGATTCATCGCGGATTGGGCGAGGGAGAACGGCGAAGAGCCTCCGCCGGCTCTGCAGCCCACCAGGGAAGAGAAGGTATCAGTTATTGGAGCGGGACCTTCGGGCCTCACCTGCGCCCTGAGGCTCCTGGAGACAGGTTATCCGGTCACCGTCTTTGAGGCGTCCGATAAACCGGGTGGAATGGTTACAAGCTGCATCCCCGATTATCGGATCCCCGAAGAAATCGCCAATTACGACATAGGCCGTATAGTAGCCCGTGGCGTGGAACTAAGGACCAATACGAGGGTTGGCAGGGACATCACCCTTGAGGAACTCAGGAGAGAGTACAAGGCAGTCTACGTAGCTGTAGGCTGTCAAGACCCGGCGAAGCTTCCGGTGGAGGGGGCGGAGGCCAAGGGCGTGCTCTATGGCTTGCCCTTCTTGATGGAAGCGAAGTCAAAGGGGACAGTGGAAGGCTTTGGGCAGAAGGCGATAGTCATCGGCGGCGGGAACGTTGGCATGGACTGTGCCAGGGCCGCTCTGAGGCTGGGGGCGAAGGAGGTCCACCTTGTCTGTCTTGAGACAAGGGATCTCACCTCCATGGATAGGATGCCTGCCCATAGCTGGGAGATAGCGGAGGCCGAGGAAGAGGGCGTCATCATCCACGGTTCATTGGGCCCCAAGAGGGTCCTGAGTGAGAACGGAAGGGTCACAGCGCTGGAGACCGTCGTCTGCACCTCTGTCTACGACGAGGACGGCAGGTTCGCTCCGAAGTTCTCCGAGAGCGCAGGGCCATCCATAGCCGGGGACACGCTGATCATCGCCATCGGCCAGAGGGCAGACCTGACGGGTTTCGAAGACCTAGAGAAAACCCCGCGAGGGATCATAGGGGCGGATGAGGTCACGCTCGAGACGAACCTTCCCGGAGTTTTCGCTGGGGGTGATATCGTCAAAGGCCCGGCATCGATTATCGACGCCGTCGCTCAAGGCAACGAGGCCGCCATATCCATAGACAGGTTCATAAACGGCCTCGACCTGAGGGAAGGGAGAGAGAGACAGGCTGAGGCTGCTGTACCTCTGCCTGAGAGGGAAATCGAGCGGAAGGCGAGAATCGAGATAGCAGCCAGAGCCCCTCAAGAGAGAGTGAAAGACTTCAGCGAAATAGAGCTCGTCCTTAGTGAAGAGGCCGCCATTGAGGAGGCGAGCAGGTGTCTGAACTGCGCTGTCTGTTCAGACTGCAGACAGTGCGAGAAGACCTGCCAGGCCAAGGCCATACGCTACGACATGCAAGAAAGATACGTGGACGTCGCTGTTGGGGCCATTGTCGTGGCCACCGGCCTGGACCTCTACGATGTCTCAAAGCTTGGCGAATACGGCTACGGAAGGATAAAGAACGTAATCACCGCCATGGAATATGAGAGGCTGACGTCGGCCTCTGGTCCTACGAGCGGGGAGCTCATGCGCCCCTCTGATGGCAAAGTGGCCACCAACATAGCATTCATCCAGTGCGTTGGCTCGCGCGACTTCAAGCACAAGCGCTACTGTTCAAGCGTGTGCTGCATGCATGCCACCAAGGAGGCGATACTCGCATACGAACACCACCCTGGGACGAAGTCCACCATCTTCTACATGGACCTCAGGGCAGTGGGCAAGCGATTCCAGGAGTACATCGCCCGGGCCGGAGAAGAATACGACGTAACGTATGTCCGAGGCCGGCCCGCAAGTATCGACGTCGCCGAGAATGGCAACCCGATCATCTGGTACGAGGACACCACCACGCGTGAAACGAAGACTTTCGAAACCGAGCTGGTCATCCTGAGCCAAGCTTTGGTGCCATCCCACGGCGTCAAGGAGTTGGCGAACACCCTGGGCATAACCTTGGATGAACATGGCTTCGTCGAGATCCCGGACCGGCTATCCCGCCCGCTGGACACCACCAAAGCCGGGATCTTCGCCTGCGGCTATGCTCACAGTCCTCGGGATATCCCGGACTCGGTGGTTCAAGCATCCGGGTCAGCGGCTCGAGCGGCTGAAGTTCTAGCAGGGGGTACTGAGCATGCCTGATACCCGGATCGGCGTCTTTGTCTGTCACTGCGGAAGGAATATCGGCGGCTATGTAAACGTGCCGGAAGTGGTGGAGTACGCCAAAGGTCTGCCCGACGTAGCGCATGCTGAGCACAACCTGTACACCTGTTCAGAAGAAGGCATCTCGTCCATAAAGAAGAAGATTCAAGACAACGACCTGAACCGCGTCATAGTAGCGTCTTGTACCCCCAGAACCCACGAGGCGTTATTCAGGTCTGCCTGTGAGGAAGCAGGCCTGAACAAGTATCTCTTCGAGTTCGTCAACATAAGAGACCAATGCTCGTGGGTACACATGACCCTTCCCAAAGAAGCTACCGAAAAGGCCAAGGACTTGATCAGGATGGGGGTGGCGAAGGCCAGGCTACTGAAGCCATTGGAGGAAATCGAGATCGA
>Ga0315274_10004191_pt1 | contig 21269 bp, 18 predicted proteins | sample YL17G02_20_MG_FD_203700 | JGI IMG/M metagenome (GOLD analysis project Ga0315274, IMG submission 203700) | Sediment microbial communities from Yellowstone Lake, YNP, Wyoming, USA - YL17G02_20 | ecosystem: Environmental > Aquatic > Freshwater > Lake > Sediment | place: USA: Wyoming | collected...
TTATTGTCCCGATAAAAGTCCCTAAGAAAGCAGCTAAATCATATTTACCTTTTACAAAGGCAACAACTAAAAGACAAATAAAACCTACCAGAGCCACTCCAGCCGCTAAACCATCGAGACCATCAGTCTCATTCATAGAAAAAATTGTTGCCACTAAGATAAAAATAAAATAGAGAATATACCAAGATCCTAAAGTAAGAGGACCAAAGAAAGGAATAGTAATACTGTTATATCCTAATTTTGTCCAGAACCACCACGCACCAAGAGCGGCGATAAGAGTATAAATCAAAACCTTATCTCTCATCCGTAAACCACCGCCTTTTGGTCCAATACGGAAGATACCTAAGAGGTCATCTGATAATCCTACTAAAGCGGCACCAGTCATAGCTGCTAAAACCAGCCAAGTCTGAGATCGCGAAAGAAAACTAATCTGAGACCAAAAGCCATTAACAGTTTTGCTCAAAATGAAAAAAACGAAGGTTACAATTAAAGTTGTCCCCCATATTAAAACACCTCCCATAGTTGGTGTACCTGTTTTCTTTTTATGAAGGCTAATAAATACTGGCGCATTAGCATCATCTCTTATCTGTTTTCCTAAACGATATTTATATAAAACTTTTGTCCATATTGGAGTAAAAATTGTTGCTAAAGCTGAAGCAAAAATTGCTAAAAGAAGAATTCTGATTAATTGAAATGAGGGGGAAAAATCAGTAAAATAATTCATTAGTAAGAAATTAAATTTGATTGCATTAAATTTCTAAAATCTCTCGCAACCAATCATACAGTTGAATTGTATCTTCAAACCTGTCAGTCGAATTAAGAACTATAATAGCTATGCTTATTTTATCATCTTTTAAAGGAATTTCAAAGATAGTCAAGAGACAATCTTTGGCATCAGGCGTGGAACCAGTTTTTCCTAACCATAAATATGGCAATTGACCAATTAAAATATTGGTATTTTTAAAATAGTGCGTAATTTGTCCATCGCTAGAAAAAACAGTATCTTCTGGTTTTCTAGTAATTTCCCCCAAAAGAGAATAATTTTTATAAATATCCTGGCTAAGCTTAAATAAATCTTCAATAGTAGTAAAATTACCTTTTCTATCTAAACCTGTAGCATCGAAAAAGGCTGTATTATACAAACCTAATTTTTGAGCCTTTTCATTCATTAAATCAACAAAGGCTTGATTCCCTTTTTCAAAAGACTCAGCCAAAGCTATAGCTGCATCATTAGAAGAAGAAATCAAGAGAATTTTTAATAAGTCCTCAACCTTTAGAATTTCTCCTATTTTTAGACCACCTTCTTCTCCCTCAGCACTCATCATATAAGGAGTAATGTAGATTTGTTTATTAAGGGGAAATTTATCAAGCGCTATCTCCCCTGTCATTAATTTTGAAAGAGAAGCTGGAAAAAGATGAAGATCTTTATTTCTTGATATTAAAATGTGCCCTGATGTCAAATCACCAACTAAATAAGCAGTGGCTTTTATTGATTCTGGAGCTGGAGTAAGAGTAACAAAAGCCTTGTGATTATTTGAAAGATAGTTTTTTAAATAACCTCCATAAGAGATTAGAATTAAGCTGAAAATAAAGATAAACCAGAAAAAAAAAGTTTTATTTGAAAGTTTTTTGATGAAGTTCTTCATAATTTGGTAAATCTTTGACACTGCTAATACCCAGATGATTCATAAATTTAAAAGAAATGCTATAAAGAAAAGTATTTATTCTTTTGGGATTAGGAAAGCGTTCAATCAATTCGCGCAATAAAAGCTGGTGAAGAATATAGCTTGAATCTACTCCTCGGATTTCATTGATTTCCGCTCGAGAAATTGGACCACGATAGCTAACAATAGCCAAAGTTTCAGCAGCAGCAGAACTTAAATCGCCTTCAAAAACTTCTTTTTTAAGCTTGTTCAAAAATGGCAAGACAGCCGAATTAGTAGTTAATAACCATTTATTATCATTATTAATCAACCTTAATCCCCTTTTTTCATTTTCATAAGAATTTTTTAATTTAAGAAGCGCTTCTTGGATTATTTCCTCTTTTTCATTTAATAAAGAGCCCAACTCTTTAACGCTTTGAGGTTCACCAGAAGCAAATAATAAACTTTCTAAGATTGGTTCGAGATCCATATTTCTCCAAAATTATTTTTTTGTTCAATTTTAATGATTTTTTGTTTGGCTAAGTGCAAAGTAGCTAAAAAAGTCAGAATTAAATCAATTCTTCGACTTTTCTCAGAATCGATGGTGAGCGTAGTCGAACCATCAATTTTATCCTGTTTTTCTTCGGCCAAATCTTGAAGTCGAAATATTTTACCTTGAGTAATCTTTTGGATTAATTCTTTAATCCTTTCTTCTAAACTAATAATCCTTTGAATTTTCTTCTCGGTTAAAGGTTTTGTCTCTTCTATTTGAATCTCCTTGAGAATTTTTAAGAAAGCAGTGTTTAAACTTTCTAAAGAGCAATGAGGAGGAGGTGAAAATTTTGCTTCTATATTTTTCCAATAAGGACGATCAAAAACATAAATCTCTTTTTTAAATATCTCTTTTAGCTTTCCTCCGGCTTCTTTATATAGTTTATAGATTTTTAAACGAGTTTCCAAGTCCATAATTTCTGCTTCTTCTTCTGGAGCTAAAACCAAAGATGGCAAAAGCGAACGGGATTTTATTAAAAGCAAAGTAGAAGCAATCACTAAAAAATCAGCTAAGTCCTCTGAATTAATTTTTTCTTGCTCGTTTAAAAATACCACGTACTCCTGAGTAACTTGAGCTAAGGACAATTCAGTGATGGTTAAATTTTGTTTCTCCACTAATTGAAGCAATAGATCCAAAGGACCAGAAAACTGTTGAATGTTAACTTGATACATGATAATAAAAATTCAAAAGTCAAAAGTCAAAATTATGTTTCCAAAATATTTTTGATATTTTGAACTAAAAGAGTTTTAAAGTTTTCACCTAATTCTTTATAAAAATAATAACTCTCTTTTTTATATTCAATTAATGGATCTTTGCCGCCATAAGCTCTCAAAGAAGTAGAATTTCTTAGAGATTCCATTTTTTCTATTTGCTCTATCCATAGGCTATCAAAGATTCTCAAAGCAAAGATTTTAAAAGTTGCTTTTAATTTTTCCTCATCGAAAGTTTGAATTTTTTGCTGAAGTTTCTCTTCGGGAAAAGCTATTCCCTTTTCGTTAAAAATATTTTTTACATAATCGATTAATTGTTTTTTCTTTTCTTTCATCAAAATATCATCTCTCATTTTATAGAAAGCCGTTCTTTGTTTGTTAATGATGTCATCATATTCCAAAATATGCTTTCTCATATCAAAATAATAACCTTCGATTTTTGATTGAGCCATTTCAATGGCTTTAGAAACCATCGAATGTTCTATAGGTTGATCTTCTGGCCAACCTAATTTTTCCATTAAATTAGGCAGAGATTTAGGCGCAAAAATTCTTATTAAATCATCTCCCAAAGAAAGAAAAAATTGCGAAGAGCCAGGGTCGCCTTGACGACCGGATCGACCGCGCAATTGATTATCAATTCTTCTTGCTTCGTGTCTTTCTGTACCAATAATATGAAGACCACCTAAAGCAAGAATTTTTTCTCGTTCTTCTCTATTCAACGGATTACCACCTAAAATAATATCTACTCCTCGGCCAGCCATATTAGTAGCAACAGTAACTTTATGTAATTTGCCAGCTTGGGCAATAATTTCTCCTTCTTTTTCATGTTTCTTAGCATTTAAAACATTATGGGGAATATTGGCTTTTTTCAGATATAAACTTAAAAGTTCATTTTTTTCTACCGAAGGCGTGCCAATTAAAATTGGCTGACCTTGATCATATTTTTCTTTCACGGCTTTAACAACGGCTTTTAATTTTACTTCTTGGTTTTTGTATATTCTATCTGGCAAATTTTTTCTTACCATCGGTTTATTAGTCGGAATAACTACCACATCAAGGTTATATACTTTTTTAAATTCTTCGGCTGAAGTTGAAGCAGTACCAGTCATCCCAGCAAGCTTTTGATACATTCTAAAATAATTTTGTAAGGTGATTGTAGCTACTGTGCGACTTTCTTGCTGAACAGGTACTCTTTCCTTAGCTTCAATCGCTTGATGCAAACCGCCAGAATACCTTCTTTGAAATAATAGTCTACCGGTAAATTCATCAACAATAATCACTTTACCATCCTTCACTATATAATCTTTATCTTTTAAATAAAGATGATGGGCTTGGAGGGCTGTTTCTAAATAATGAGTAAAAACTATGCCTTTTTGATCAAAAATATTAAAACCAAAAATTTTTTCTGCTTTATCTAAACCTGTTTCGGTTAAACTAATAGCTTTTTGTTTTTCGTCAATAATAAAATCAACATCTTTTTTAAATTGAGGCGCTAAAGCAGCAAATTGCTGATAGAGTTTTGGCGCTTCTTCATCGGGAACAGAAATAATTAAGGGAGTTCTGGCTTCATCAATTAAAACACTGTCCACCTCGTCAACTATGGCATAATGATGTGGTCTTTGAATCTTATCTTTTAAATCATAAACTAAATTATCTCTTAGATAATCAAAACCAAATTCTGTATTAGTACCATAAGTAATATCTGCTAGATAAGCTTCCTTCCTTGGGACTGGCCTTAAAAATTCTTTAAAAACTTTAAAACCTCCGAATTCATCCCTTTGTTTATCTAAAGTTTCTTTTTCTTCTGTTCCTTTCAATTTGTATTCAGAATCATAGAGATATGCCCCTTCTTGAGTAATACAACCAATTGATAATCCTAAATAATCATAAATTTGTCCCATCCAAACTGTATCTCTTTGGGCTAAATAATCGTTAACAGTAATAATGTGAACTCCCTTTCCTTCAAGAGTATTTAAACTTGCTGGTAAAGTAGCTACTAAAGTTTTTCCCTCACCGGTTTTCATTTCTATCACTTTATTTTCATGAAGAGCTATACCAGCTGCGAGCTGCACATCAAAATGACGCTGACCTAGAGTTCTTTGAGCCGCTATTCTTGTTAAAGCAAACATCTCCGGAAGAATATCCCCTAAAGTTAGATTATTGGATATTTGTTCTTTAAAAGATTGAATCTTTTTTTGAATTTCTTCCTTGGAAAGAGTTCCCCAATCTTTTTCTCGCTGGTTTATTTTTTCTAAGATGTTCTTCTTTCTATCTAAATAAGCTTCGTTGGGATTGAAAAATGAAAACATAATCAATACGAAATTCGTAGTTATTCCCTTTTTCGAAAAATTTTAGTGAATCTTCTCCAGTTAGTTTGTTTAATTTCTTTATTCTCGATAATTAATCTTTTAAGGCTATCTTTTAATTTATCGACAGCTTCATCTAAACTAGAACCCTTTTCTTCACAAAACAAATCTTTCCCAGGAATTTGAAATTTTGCTTTGGCAAAAAAAATATCTCCAGTTTCATGACGATTAGTATCTTTAACAATAGTAACATCCAGATCGACTTTGGTTCCAAATTTCTTGGTAAATTTTTCTAGATTATTGAATTTAACTTCAATATTATTTTTATAAGCTTCTAATAATTCAAAGTTTTTGGAAGTAATAGTAATATTCATAATAGAACTATTTCTATTTTAGCTGAAAATCTCCCATAAAGCAAACCCCCTTCTTTCGATCGAAAGGAGGGGGTTAAAGCCAAGTCATTTTCTTAAGACTTATCTGCGATGTTTTTTACCGCCTTTTTTTGCCTTTTTTGCTTTTTTTGCTTTTCTGACTGGCTTCTTGGCTTTCTTTACTCTTTTTTTTGCCATGTTTTTTTATTGAGCTATATAAATTTTTGAAAATTTAAATAGCAGAGTTAATTCTAAGCAGTCGACCTTTAATAAAATCCTGCTTGGTTTATCATTAATAAAATTTTAATTTAAAATTTTATTAATCTTCATTTCCATATCTTAATTTTACCGCTTCTATTTTTCGTGTCAAGCCCCGTTAGAGGTTTGCCATTATTATTTTGGGCAAAAAAGTGTTTTAATACTTTTTTGCGAGAGTAAAATAGATTCAATAAAAAATATAATGAATTATTTCTTAAAACTATCGCAAACCTCTAACGGGGCAAGTGTTTTTCACTTTACAATTACAATTTCTTCTTCTAAAGTAATTTGAAATTTTTTCCAAACACTTTCTTTTATTAAATTAATCAAAAATAAAACGTCTTTTGCTTTTGCTTGTTTAAAATTAATGATAACATTGGCATGAAAGTCAGAAATTTTTGCTCCGCCACGAATTTTACCTTTCAAACCACATTTTTCTATAAACCAACCAGCAGAAATTTTCCCTCCTTTCACTTGAATTTCTTCGTCTTGGATTTTGACAAGTTGCTTTTTCGCATTATACGCTTTTTGATAAGGCGTTTCTTTAAGAATTATATTTTTAAAGATACTGCCAGCTGAAGGATATCTAAACATTTGATGTTGAAGTTTATACTGCCAGTTTTCTTGAATAATTTTTTGAATTTCAGCTTGATTTCCTTTCTTTACTTTAAGTTCTACCGCTAAAATGATTTCTTTGTTTTTTTTAAAAATACTCTCCCGATAGCCAAATTTACATTGAGATAATAAATAATGCTTAATTTTGAAATTTTGAGAATCAAGAGTGATGACTTTTTTAACAAAATTTTTCATTTCATTTCCAAAAGCACCAGCATTACCATAAATTGCTCCGCCAATCGTGCCAGGAATACCTGCCATCCATTCAAATCCTCGCCATTGATTTTGAACACATTTGTTTAAAAATTCTCCTAGAGACAAACCAGCATCAACAAGGATGACAGTTTGATTAATTTTTTTAAGAGTAGAATTTTTAATTTTTATTATTATTCCTTGATATCCCTCGTCAGAAAACAAAACATTGGAACCATTACCCAAAATAAAAAAAGACAAATGATTGTCTTTTGCCCATTGAATAATTTTTTTTAATTCTTGTAAATTTTTAACTTCAGCGAAGTATTTTACCTTACCACCAATCTTAAAAGTCGTGTAATTCTTTAAAGAAATATTTTGTTTAATTCCTTTTATTACCTTCATTCTTTTTTATATTTTCTAAAGCAGTGGGTCCGAAGGGGTGTACTCCAATGCTATTTGTTTTAAGCGAGTGCTCAGCCTCCGGACCCATCTTCATTTTAAAACAAGAAAAATTAATAATCAAGAGTAAATATAATTAATGATAATAAAAACCGAGCACCCAGGATAAATCCTGGGTGCTCGGCAACAAATAGCTGGATCACGTTATAGGAGATAAATCTCCGCTAGCGTAACGAACACTCACTCTATGCGGTATTATACGCCTATATTTTTAAAAAGTCAACAATCGCTCGCCTTTAATAAGGTGAGGATATGTTGTTAACAAAAACCGTAGCGCAGGCCGAGCGAGCATGGTCCGAGCACTCAAAGTATTGAGTGCTCGGGAGCGAGGCCGAGCTCAAGCGCAAATTCCTCGCAGGGGAATTTGATAGCGTGTTTTTGTGACAACATATCCGAGCCTCAGTGCGTTGGTATTTCAAAAGGAATTCTCCAAGCCTTTAAGGCAATAATAAAATCAAAGAAAAGATTCCTATTTTTAAAATAATAGAAATCATATTCTAATTTATGACGAGCATCTTCAATTGAAGAGCCATGAGGATAATTAATTTGCGCCCAACCAATTGCTCCTGGTTTCATTAAAAAACGGTATTCATAAAAATGAATTTTCTTCTCAAAAAGTTCAATTAATTTTTTTTCCTCTGGTCTCGGTCCTACAAAAGAAATATCACCTCTGATAATATTTAAAACTTGCGGGATTTCATCTAAATGAGAAAAACGCAAAATTTTTCCGATTTTGGTAATCCTGGAATCATCTTCCAAAGTCCAAAAAGGTCCAATTTTATCAGCATTATTAACCATTGTTCTAAACTTGTAAATGATAAACTCTTTTCTATTTTTACCTATTCTAATAGAACGATGTAAAATCGAACCTTGAGAATCAATTTTAATCAGCAAAGTGATTATCGGCCAAAGAGGCAAAGAAATAATGAAAAGCATAATACCGCCAACAAAATCAAAAAATCTTTTAATGGCTTCGTAAAAATCAAGATTTGATCGCGACAAAACAAAATCGAACCATTCTTTCGATAATAATTCTAAAGGCACGCGACTCATTACTTTCTCATAAAAATCAAGGAGATTTTTGGAATCATGAATAATTAAAACTGGTGCTTCTTTTGGCTGCTCCTCCTTAACAATTTCGTAACCTAATTGAGGATTTTTTGAAAGAAAAACCTTAAGCTCTTCGGCCAGAGGATTTTGACTCAAAAACACAACTTTTAATCTTTTAAATTGAAGAATTTTATTAGCCAAAGTTCGCCAGAAAATAAAAATAATAAAAGAAAAGGAAACCGTCATCACTAAAACTAAGGAAGGTCTGTAATAAGTTGGAGTAAAAAGATAAAAATATAAAGCGGCGATAAGAATATTAGCGAGAAAAATCTTTATTATTCTCTCAAAGAATTCCCTGCGGTTGGCAGTATAAGGCAATTCGTAAAGCCGGCCAATAAGAAAAATAATAAGCCAAATAAAAAACACAGGTAAGAAATAATTACCAGCAGAAACAAAAATTTCTTCTCTAAAAACAAAGTGATACCTTAAAAAAATTGCTAAAAACAGAGAAAAATAAAAAATCAATAAGTCTCCTAAGGCTAAAAAGATAACTTTCAAAGAGTTTAATGTCTTCATGTTAATTAATGAAAAAGAGCATTTAAAATTCTTTCTAATCTTTGGCTAATTTCTTCCTTATCAAAATTATTAGCAGCATAAGTTTTAGCCAAAGTTCCCATTTTTTCCCTTAAAAATTTATCGGCATAAAGTTTTAAAATGCCATCAGCCAAAAACTGAGGATTTTCTGGCTTTACTAAAATTCCAGTTTGAGATTTTAAAAGAATGCTGCTTGCTTCGCCTTCTAAATTAATAATCATTGGTTTTCCGGCTGCCATATAATCAAACATTTTAGAAGGAATATTATCTTTAAAAGTCTTTTTATTTTTATAAGGGATAAGGCAGATATCAGCTAAAGTAACAAATTGAGGCATTTCTTCGTGAGGCCGTAAACCAGTAAAAATGACATTCGTTAATTTTAATTTTCTGACTTCAATTTTTAATTCTTCCTCAAGAGGTCCAGTACCAACAATTAGAAACACAATATCTTTTTTATTTCTTAAGACATCGGCAGCCTCAATCATTATTTCTGGTGCCTGAGCATAACCTAAAAGTCCAGTGTAAAGAACAACGAACCTTTTTTGAATATTGTATTTTTTATCAATTACCGAAGTATCAACATCTGTTTGAAAAAACTTTAAATCAGCGCCATTAGGAAGATATTCTATTTTTGCCTTAGGAACGCCGTAAGAACAGACTAATTCTTCTAAAATAGCCAGTGAGTTAACTAAGATAGTATTTGTTTGATGATATAATTTTGCGGCTTTTTTAAGAAAATAAAAATAAAGCCAACCCTTTTTTAAATAACCAGTTTCTTCAGCAGCTTCTGGCCACAAATCTCTTACGTCTAAAACTAAAGGTTTTTTTTGTTTTTTCGCTATTTTCTGACCCATAAAACCGACTGACAACGGTGGCAAAGAAGCAATTATCAAATCATATTTTTTTAAAAAAAGACTATTAATAAAACTCGAAAAAGCAAAAGAACTATAATTTAAAAAGCGAGGAATAAATTTTCTCGAAGAAGAAATATAAGTCCAGTTGCGAATAATTTCTAAATCATCTTGATTTTCTTTTGAGCACCAACGATTCTTATAGTCGTCAAATATCTTGCCTAAAGGATGATTAGGATAAGAAGTCAAAACTGTTATTTCGTGTCCTTTTTCTTTTAGATATTTAGCAAAATAACCCCAACGATTGGCTGGCGCATTAGTTTCTGGAGGAAAATATTGAGTGTATAAAAGAATTCTCATCAGATTAATGTATTGGTTCAATTTTAAACTGAAATTCTTTTTGGCTGTCTTTTTTAGTTGAAAAATTTAGGAAACCGCTAAAACGAAGGGTTTTAGAAGGTATTTTTATTCCGTACGACGGTGAAACTTCATCTTCTATAATAGCACAATTTAACTTTTTTGGGGCTTGAAAAAGAAAAGAGTTGTCTTTACTAATCAAAATCATTTCTCTGCTGTTATTTTGATTATTTTTCATCCAGATTTTAATATCGGCTGCTAAATGAAAATTCCATTCTAGTCCATGATGTCCCTCCCCTATAAATTTATCAGCGATTGATAGTGATTTGTTATGTTTATGCCAAAGTAAACTCCGTTGATAAATAACTGGTTGTTTTAAATATTTATAACCATCGTGTTCAGCTTCAAAAAGAATAAAATCCTTTTGTTCCTCGTATTTTTTAACAGCCATCTGTGCTCTTTGCTCAAAGTAAAAAGGATCATTATTTAAAGGATTTTGTTCTTGATTATCTAATAAAGCTACGTTATGAGTTCGAGTGCTTCTAAATTTATTTCTTTCTTTATAATCTGATGTATAAGCATAAGTACCAGGATCAATAATCAAATCCTCGCCAAGCATTGAAAGTTCGAAACTTAAGATATCATTATGAGTATGACTTCCACCTTTGCCATAACAAGCCTTATGCCGGCCAGTAATTAAATAAAAATTATTGTCTTTTAAAATATAAATACCTCCTTTGGGGAAAAAAGCGGAATTTAAAGGATAATTTTCTATTTGTTTACCACTTGTTAAACTAAAAAGCTTGATTAAAGAATCATATTTTCTTTTTTCCCAAGAAAAATAATTTTCCCAGACAATATAAAGTCGCGAATCGTCACTATCTCCTATTTGAGGCGCTAAACCATTGGGTTTTATAATCGCTAACACAAAATTCATCATCTTGCCCAATTTTAACCAAAATTCATTAGAAAGATTAATTTTATTTCGAGCGAAGCTCTGTCTGTGGCGGAGCAAGCGAGAAAAAAGGTTCTGCCGACTAATAGGAGGCAGGCTCTTATTAATTTTTAACACATACGTAGCCCAAAGAAAAAGTTCTGTTTTATAACGATGATAAGAAACTGATAATTCATAATCAACGCCATCATTCAAAACTTGAAAGTCCATTTCTTTTTCTAAAGCCTGAACAGTAAATTTCTGCCATTTTTTAATTTTCGGATTTCCTTCTAAAAAGAAACTAATATGAATTAAACCAACAATATCAGACAAATAATGATTAGAACGAGTTGGCGCATATTCTAAATTATTAAAGATAAAGCGGCCATGCTCATAAAGAGAAGAAAGAAATCTTTCTACAAAATCCTTTGAGATTACTTCGTTGCTCACTTCGTTCGCTCCTCGCAATGACTCTTGGTTGTCATTGCGAGCGAAGCGAAGCAATCTCTTTTGAATAATTTCAAAAGACAAAATCCAATTTGAAGCTCTAATTGCCACTTCCATAGCATTTATCCAGTTTGGCCCATAATAAACAGGATTGTTTTTTATCCAATCTATAATTAATTCTTGCCATTTATCAAAATATTTTTCTTCGCCTGTCTTATAAAATGCTAAAGCCAAAGGAATTAAATAATGAAATCGTGATAATTCCCAAACATATTTTATATCCCACCCTTTATTATAATCTTTTGTTAATTTTTCTCTTAAATCTAAATAAAAATCACTGAGCCAAAGATGACCCGATTTTAAATCTTGATGCCAATTTATTTCCTTCAATGGCTTTGTTGTTATTCCTAAAAAAGAAAATTCATTATTGAGAATTCTCTTGGCGCTTTCAATGATGAAAGACTCCTCTATTGCGTTTTTAATTAAATCCTCTATTTCCCATTCGCGATATTTCAGACTTTTAACAATTTTTGATGATAATTCTTTTTTCGAATTGATTCTAATAATTTCTCCTTTCAAATAATTTTTAAAATAATTCAACGCTGCTCCTGGATGGAGCAAAGCTTTTTTAATACGAGTAGAAGTGATAGTTAGCATAACATTAAATGAGAGCAGTAACAGCGCCTAAAATCTTTAAAACTGAAAGAAAATTTGTGAGTAAAAATATTAATAAATTTATTTTATTTTTTTACAGTTATATTCGAAAAATTTTATTTTTGGTGTATGAATATATGGTTATAATAGCAACGGCGCTAAAAATTAGTAAAGAAAATTCTCCAGGAATAAGATAACGAGCTTCCCAGTGAATAGGTAAAATGCCTAAATAAAAATATAATAAAGGGGAAATCAATAATATATTGTATCGCCATTGTTTTCGAGTAATCCAAATACCAAATAAAGCTGAAAGAATCAATAAACACCGTAACGAAACAGATAAAAGTATTGCCCTTAGAAATCCTTTTGGATTATTTTTAAATAACCATTTAGCATACTCAATATTACCTGTACCGGAATAAGTATCAAAAAACATTTGACGACTCCATTGTTTAGCTAAAATATTGGAAGTAATACCAATATCTCTAGGACCAAAAATCATAAAAAGTAATCTTTTAGGCAACATTGCAAAATACCAAGCTGGATTAGTTTTTAAAGCTTCAATTACTTTTTGTTTTAAAATTTCTTGATACTCTAAAGAGATAGATTTAATATTGGGATATTCTTTAGATACTTGTTCGTAAGTTACTGTATCGCTTAATACTGCCCCAAAAGGATTACTGAATTCGCCAAACCCCTCCCATACACCTTGCCAGACTACATTTTTTGTAAAAATAAATCTATTAAATATTAAATGATTTCTTGTCCCCCAAGGAACAAGTATTATAAATACAATGCCAAGCATTAAAATTGTTCTCTTAAAAGCTATTTTCCAATTTCTCTTATAAATCCAAAGCACTAACCCAAAAAAGATTGGCAACAAAATTGGCTGGGAGCAAATATAAGAAGAGAAACCAATAGCTATCGCGGATAAGATAAAAAACCTGATTCTATTTTCCAATACTCCTTTAATAAATAAATAAAATGCTAGAAGAACAGCAAAAACAATAATCGTGTCATAAAGAATTCCTATACTAATTCTTGCTTCCGGCAGCCAAATTGACCATAAAAATGAGGATAAAAAGGCTGTTTTTTTATCAAAAAATCTTTTTGCAATCCCAAATATTAAAAAAACACCCAAACTGCTAAGAATAATCTGAATTATCTGGATAAAAATCTCTTTTTCCTGGCCGAAAATTTTAAAAGTAAGAGCTATAAGAAAAGGGTAGCCCGGCAATTGCTGGTTAACGGGTTTTAAACCCTCTTCGGTTTCAAGGACAAAACCCTTGCTTTTTTCCAAATTGCGGGCAATATCAATAAGGCCGCTTTTTATTCCGGAGTAATACTCAGCATTTTTTAAATAAGAAAAAAGGGTAATTCTTACAAAAAAAGCAATTAAGAAAATTGATAGCAAAATAATAATGTCTTTTTTTGACATTTTTAATAATTAGATTGTTTTACTTAATAAAAAAATTCCCAAACAAATTATTGCTAAAGCAATTATTTTCAAAATCGAAATATTTTCTCTGAAAATCAACCAAGAAAAAAAGAACACAATTACATAACTTAAACTCATCAAGGGATAGGCCTTGGATAAGTTAGTTTTGCTCAATCCGACTAACCACAAAAAAGCACTGATTCCATAAAATAATAAACCTATTAAAACCACGGGGTTAGAAAATAATTTTAAAAATAGCATTATTAAATTATTCTTAACTAAAGTTAGTTCTCCAATTCTGTTTAAACCTGCTTTTATAATTACTTGACCAATAGAAGCTATGATAACTGCTATATATAAAACCAAGATAGAATTCATATTTTTTGAATAATGGCAATTATAGAAACTCCAAAAGGAAAATTTAAATATTTGAGAAAAAATTTCTCCGAACTAAAAACACATTTTAAAAACCAATTAATGGGTTTGATAGGAATAGCGAAATCATTGTCCTTAGATCCTATAAAATTTTTAAATTTTCTTAACAATACGATAGCAGGAAACAAAAAAGTATTAAAATAAGACATTTTAATAAGTTTAAAGTTTTTTAGCTGAAGAATGGACTTTAATTTTTTTATATTATAACGTTTAAAATGACCCGAGACCTTGTCATGTTCACTCCATAACCAACTAAATGCTGGAACTGCAAGAACAACAAAACCTTCTTTTTTCAAAACCCTACTTATTTCTGCAATAGCAAATTCCGGATATTGAATATGCTCTAAAACATCAAGACATAAAATTAAATCAAAGATTTCGTCAGGAAAGGATAGTTTTTCAGCGTTAGCTTCAATTACTTTCTTCTCCAACCCCCTCTTTAAACATAAATTTATAGCTTCTTTCGAAGAATCGATTCCTGTTACTTCACCGAGTTCAGTAAAGAATTCTATTTCTGAACCAGTTCCGCATCCTATATCTAGAATTTTCAACTTCCTCTGTGGTTTAATAATGTTTCTTATTAAATACATAATAATGCTCCTACGGGACTCAAACCACCAAAGATGAGTTTCTAAATGATATAGTTTTTCGTAAATATTTTTCTCTATTTTCATTTAACTATTATAAAATCTAGACCTTTCTGCATTTAAAAATCCACATGGTTTTGTATAGACATGTTTTTTGCTCTATTTTAAATCCTGTTTCATTTATTAATGATTCTGCATCTCTTAAAGCAAGGGTGGTTATAATAGGTGGAATTTTAAGTATCTTTTTTCTTAAAAACGTTCCTAAGAATTGAGTCCTTAAAACAAACAATGGACTCCATTTTTCTGGAATGGTAACTATAAGTTCACCGTTAGCTTTTAAAAAATCAAAAAATTTTTCTAAGATACTCTTAGGGTCTTTTATATAATCTAATAAACCTATGGCTAAAATAGTATCAAAATTATTTTTCGGGGCATTTAATGAAAAAACATTTTCGCAAAACAACTGAATTTTTGTATTATTGTAACTTTTCAATTGTTCTTTTGCAATGTCTATCATTTTTTGGGAATAATCTATGCCTATCACCTCGGAAGCGCCTTTATTTAAACAAGCCTCCATAAATACACCATCTCCACAACCAGCATCTAAGACTTTTTTTTGATGAACATCTAAAAGTTTAAATATAACATCGTATCGTTCCTTTAAAAATCTATGGGTGAAATAACTGCTTTCCTGGGCATTTCCTTCATATTGAGTATGAAAACTTTCTGCTTCTTTTTGCCAGTATTCTTGAATATAATTTTGATTTTTTAAACGTTTTTTAAAAGAAATTAATTTTTTTAAATACTCTATACTATCTTTAAATAACTTTACGCTAGATTTCTTATTAAATCGGCGGATAAATAAGACAGGGATTTCTTTTATTTTAAGAGCATTGTAAAAAGCTAGAGCCATTATTTCAGTATCCCAAAACCATCTTTTATCTTCTATAAAATCAAGGATGGGTAATATTTTTTCTTTATTAAAAAATTTAAACCCAGCTTCTGTGTCTTTTATGGGCAATCTTAAAAATGCTTGGACCAACCATCTATACCCCTGACTCACAATTCCTCTAATAATGCTGTCCGGCTTTAAGCTAATATTATAATGTCTAAAAGCAATTGCCACATCGAAATTTTCTTGAATAGCGCCTATAAAAGAAGGGATATAACGAGCGTGAACCTCAAGGTCTATATCTAAAAAACCGACAATTTTCCCTTTGGATATTTTTATACCTTCGCTAACCGTTCCTCCTCTACCAATGTTTTCTTTATGAAATATATATCGCCTGTTAGGTGCTTCTTTTATTATTTTTATAATTAAATCTCTGGTTTTGTCCTTGCTACAATCATCAATGAAAATAAACTCATAAGAATAAATCGTTTGGCTCATTACTTTTTCTATTTCTTTGACGCTTTCTTCTATTATCTTTTCTTCATTATAACAGGGAATAATTATAGAAACATCGTATTCATTCATAAATTCTATGCTATCTGTTTAATTTATTTAATCTGTTTTATAATCTATTAAAAGGTCTTCTTGTTTGCTTTATTTCGCAAAAATTCTGTACATCTATAAATAGAATCAAAAGTACCAGCATCGTCCCAGAATCCTGGTAAAATTTCATAACTAGCTAATCCCTGCGTAATAAAAACGTTATTTACATCCGTTATTTCTAGTTCTCCTCTAGTAGAAGGTTTTAATTTTCTAATAATATCAAAAACCTTAGTGTCGTACATATAGAGACCAGTTACTGCAAACTGCGATTGCGGCCTCTTTGGTTTTTCTTCTATGGTTATTATTTGTTTATTCTTAAATACTGGAACTCCAAATCTTTTTGGCTCCGGAACTTTGCTTAAAAAAAGCTTGACGCCATCTTTTTGTTTTTCAAATAATTTAACGTATTCCCTTATATTATCTTCAAAAATATTATCGCCTAATATCACTACTATCTTCTCTCCATTAGCAAAATCTTCTACTAAGCTTAGGGCATCCGCTATTCCTCCTGCCTGTCCTTGAATACTATAAGATAACTGTGCCTCGAAATTGCGTCCATCTCCTAAAAAATCTAAAAAAGGCCCACTAAAATTTTTAGCTAGCACAATTCTAATATTTTTAATTCCTGCTTTTACTAGAGTATCTAGTGGATAACAAATCATTGGCTTATCATAGATTGGAAATACATGCTTATTAAAAATTTTTGTACATGGGTACAATCTAGTACCCATGCCGCCAGCTAAAATTATTCCTTTCATAACATTTTATATCTTTTTATTTTTTAATTTACCCCACCAATCTTGATTGTCAATATACCAATTTATTGTTTTTTTAATACCTTCCTCAAAATTAATTTTTGGGTACCAATTCAATTCTTTTTCTATTTTTGTATTATCCAAAGAGTATCTCATATCATGACCAGGTCTATCAGGAACATATTCTATCATTTCTTCACTTTTTTTGAACAAAACTAAGATTTTCTTAATAAGTTCTAAATTAGTTTCTTCGTTATTGTCACCAACATTATAACGTTCTCCAATTTGACCTTTATGAATTATTAAATCAATAGCCTCACAATGATCCTCAACATAAATCCAGTTACGAATCGCTAACCCTTTACCATATAAAGGGGCTTTTTTGTTTTCCAGTAAATTGGTAATGCAAAGCGGAATAAGCTTCTCAGGATATTGATAAGGCCCGTAATTATTAGAACTATATGAAATTGTTACTGGCAATGAATAAGTATTGTAATATGCCATAACTAAATGATCAGCTGCTGCCTTTGAAGCAGAATAAGGATTCCTAGGTTTATAAGGAGATTCTTCCGATGAAGAAAGGTCATTGATACCAAGAGCACCAAAAACCTCATCAGTAGATATTTGATGGAATCTTTTCCCTCCCTTTAGCCTAACAGCTTCTAATAAAACCTGAACCCCTTCAATATTAGTTTTGACAAATGCACTACTGTCTTGGATTGAACGATCAACATGACTTTCCGCAGCAAAATTCACAACCATATCACAATCTTTTACTAATTCAAAGACTAAATTTCTATCGCAGATATCGCCTTGAACAAATTTATACCTTGAATCATTCTCTATAGTTTTCAAATTATCCAAGTTTCCTGCATAGGTAAGCTTATCCAAATTTACAACTTGATAATTTGGATATTTTTTCAAAATATAATGAATGAAATTAGAACCTATAAATCCTGCTCCACCAGTAACTAATATCTTCATAATTTTAGACATATCTAATTCTAACAAAAAAAATAATTAAATCAACTGAACCGAGAGCTATAAATGTTCATAAAGGTATCTATTGCCAGATTCTCCATAATATAAATTCAAATCTACATCATTAATATTAGATAATCGCTAAAGCAACGGCACAATTTCTTCAACCTAAGAAGATTTAAATTTTTCATCATAAAATTCATAGACTCTCTTTAGAATGTACTTTTGCTCTAAATCTGTTAAACCGTAAAACAAAGGTAATCTTATTAATCTCTCGCTCTCCTTCGTTGTCCATACATTGTCACCTGAAAATCTACTTACTCTCCTACCAAAAGGAGAACTGTGCAAAGGAATGTAATGGAATACAGCTGAAATACCATTTCGTTTTAAGAAATGAATTAAATCACTTCTCACTTGTAAATTTTTTACCTTAACATAGAACATATGAGCATTATGATAACAATTTTGGGGAATATGAGGTAATGAGATATAACCAAGTTTTTCAAGTGGTTCTAATCCCCTATAATATATCCGCCAACACTTTAAACGAGTCTTAAAAACCTTATTAACTTCTTTAAGCTGTCCCCAAAGATATGCAGCTTGTAATTCAGAAGTAAGATAATTCCCGCCTATATCTACCCATGCATACTCATCGACAATATTATCAAGAAATCGCTTTCTATCCGTTCCGTTTTCTCTTATAATTTCTGCTCTCTCTACCAACTTTTTATCATTTACAATAAGTAATCCGCCCTCACCACCACTAGTATAATTTTTAGTATCATGAAAGCTATAACAACCAAAATGTCCAATTGTACCCAAAAATTTGTCTTTATATTTTGACATCATGCCCTGAGCTGCATCTTCTATCACATAAAGATTATATTTTTTAGCAATTTTCATTATTTTATCCATCTCACATCCTACCCCGGCGTAGTGAACAACTACGATTGCTTTCGTCTTTGAAGTTATGGCATTTTCAATTTTATTTTCATCAATATTCATCGTATCAGACCTTATATCTACAAACACTATTTTTGCTCCTCTTAAAACAAAGGAATTTGCAGTAGAAACAAAAGTATAACTTGGCATTATGACTTCATCACCCGGTAAGATATTAATAAGCATGGCGGTCATTTCTAAAGCATTAGTACATGAGGGTGTTAAAATAGCTTTTTGACACCCTATTTTTTTTTCGAACCAACCTTCACACTTTTTACTAAAATATCCAACTCCAGAAAGTTTTTTACTCTTTATGGCTTGTTTCATATATTTTTCTTCATGTCCTACATAACAAGCTTTATTAAATGGTATGTTCAACTTATTCATATTAATTTTTAATTATTATCTTTATATCTATATTTTAATAAATTTCCTCATATTTATCCATCATTCTTTCAACGTTGCTCTCCCAGGTATAATTTTTTATTACTTCTTCTCTGGCGTTTTTTCCTAAATTATCCCTGAGATTTTTATTATTAATTAATTGAATAATCCCATTTGATAAATCATTTACATCTCCCGGCTTTACTAATAAAGCGGTTTTTTTATCTTTTAAGACTTCACCGATTTGATCTAAATCAGAAGCCACAATACCTTTACCCATTGCCATATATTCAAAGAGCTTGGTTGGAGAACCAAAAAATGACGTGCCATCAGTATTAGGAATATGGGAAGACACTAAAATATCACAAGCGGCTAAATATTTAGGAATTTCTTTATAAGAAACTATACCAATAAAAGTAACGTAATCTTCCATGCCGCTCTCTTTAATAATTAGTTCACATTCAGACCGCTGAACTCCATCACCGATAAACAGAAAATGTATTTTGCCTGCCCGCGCAGGCGGGTATTTTGCCTGCCCGCGCAGGCGGGTATTTTGTATTCTGTTTATTATTAAATGAATTGCTTGAGCTAAAATAGGCATTCCGTGCCAAGCACCAAAAGTAGAAACTGCGCCAATGATTATTTTATTTTCTAAATTCAATTTCTTTCTAATTTCTAAACCATCAATGTTAGAATTAAATTCCTCCGTATCAACACCATTATAATTAACTAGAATTTTGCTTTTAGGAATATTGCGTTTGATTAGTTCCTCCTTTATTGGTTTAGAAACAACAATAATAATTTTTGTTTTTTTAAGAGAAAAATTCTCCATAAAATAGCAAAGTCGTTTAAAAATTAATAATCCTCCCCATTTTTGACGAACCCAGGGTTCTGAACCATTATATTCCAAAATGAGAGGTATATTTGTTAATAAACTCAAAATAGCACCACAGGCATTAAAAATACTATGCCGTTGATAAATGAATAATGGTTTTTCTTTTTGAATAATCTTTAAGGCCTTAGGAATAAATCGCCAATTATAATAAATTTCAGGAACCTCTAACAGATTAAATTTTAAGCAATAAGGAATAATGGAGTGGGGAAAATTTAAATTAGGCACTTCTATTAATCCAGACCCTATATAATGGATTTGAAAACCTAATTTATAAAAACCTTTTATTACCCCCCGAAAATGTGTAAAAGAACCACCTTGTTGTAATCCTCGAAAATTATCGGTGCGTAAATAAATAATCTTCTGATCATTGTAAGCAATAGTGTCGTCGTCATTGCGAGGAACGGAGTGACGAAGCAATCTTCTTTCGGGAAACAAATGAAAAATGAATAATGTCAACCAAGAAAAAATAATCAACAATAAATCAAAAGTTATTTCTAAAATAAATAAAGGCGTATCCAAAAAAATAAATTTAAAAAATGAGAATCGTTCTTGTCTTCCTTGATTATCTATAAAATATTTATTTTTTGCCCTTGAAAAACAAAAGACTATTTCCAAAAAAAATTTAAATTGCTTATCATCTAGATTCCAAGTTCCGGCAATTAATTTCTCCGTCTTTTTAAAAAAAACTGATTTAATATCTCTTAATCCTAAAATCAATAATGAACCCTTGTCTTTTAAGGTTTTTATTTTATCAATATTAAAACCGGGATAGCTTATAAGAATGTTTTTTTCTGAATAATGTTTCATTAAATCAATTTTTTATTAATTATTGCTTGATTTTTTTAAAACAAAGTACCAGTCTATAACCAAAGACAAGGGGGCCTTATCGCCTAGCCAATTATTCAATTTTAATAATGGTTTGCACCATCCAAATAGAGCTTCAGAAATTTGTCCCCCGAATACACCAGCTCTTGATTCCCTAATTATATTAAGATCCGCCTTCTTAAATAATGATTTTAATCTTTTATAGGTAAATCTTTGCAAGTGTTTATCTTTTTTATTCAAAGTAACCATTGGCAAAGGTTTTTTTGAATTGATTAGTTTGCTGACGCGAATAATTCCTTTCAAAAATTTAAATAAAAATTTCAATCCGAGTTTTTCGTACACAAATTTTTCAAATTCAAACCAGCCATAACCATTAGGAGTGGTCAAAATAATTATCCCTTCTTTTTTTAAGCAACGTTTTAAAGAAAGTAAAAACTTAAACGGATTTGGAACGTGTTCCAAAACTTCTGAACAAATAATGATATCTGTATTTTTCAGATCTGCTTTTTCTTCAATAAATCCATTGAAAAAAGAA
>Ga0315274_10004193_pt1 | contig 21268 bp, 19 predicted proteins | sample YL17G02_20_MG_FD_203700 | JGI IMG/M metagenome (GOLD analysis project Ga0315274, IMG submission 203700) | Sediment microbial communities from Yellowstone Lake, YNP, Wyoming, USA - YL17G02_20 | ecosystem: Environmental > Aquatic > Freshwater > Lake > Sediment | place: USA: Wyoming | collected...
ATACTTTTTTCACCTGTCCGCCCCTGAACCCCCTTTAGCTAAAGGGGGAATTAGCCTAAACTCCCCTCTTGAGAGGGGTTAGGGGGTGTGTTTCCTATTAGGTAAATTATTTAGTTACAAATCCTAAATGTCGCCATGTGAAGTATCTTCTTACCGTCGAACAATAATCCTCATATTCCTGCCCGTACGTTTCCATCAGGAACCTTTCTTCACAAAATATATGATAATGCAAATTCAGAACGACAAACACATTCAGGATCAGGAATATTACCGTTCCGTTTATGAAGAGTGTTCCCGTAAAATAAAGATCGAAAGCAAAAAATATCGGATTTCTGGAGAAGGCAAAGATGCCCTTCGTTATGAGTTTATCTGGCTTCTCTCTGTCAATCCCAATTCGCCACGAGTCTCCAAAAGAGATTTGTGCCAATACAATCATTAAGGCTCCAAGCCCCAGCAACACAGACCCGATGATTTTTGCAGGCAACAAGTTGAATAACTCAGTATGAAAAAATGAAGGCAGTAAATGAGATTCGACGCGAAGTGAATATCTGACGACTTCTATAATCCAAAATGCAACTACTGCAAAGAAAACGGATAATCCCATGATTTTATACAATCCGTCCCCGCCTTTTCCTATGGAAAGAGGATTAATCTTTTTCAGACGAAAGTGAATTGTTTTTGCCAAAATCACACACACTAATATGAGGAGGCACGTAATCTGAAAATAATCAAAGAATTTGCTCATGATAATACACCATAAATAGTAATCTAAATCTAATTCAAGACCCTTCATTCTATCATAAGTGTTTTTAATCGTCAATTGAGTAATCGGTTTAACCCATCTACCCCTCCTAAGAGATTGACAGGAGTTGGTTTTAACGGTAAAATAACTGAGAATCAATTCTTTGCAAATAGTTGTATCAATAGGAGCCGTACATTTTGGAATCAGGACAGAAACTCATAACTCTTAGATCGCTACTAATTGCACTTGTATTCATACCGCTAAACTGCTACTGGATCATTCAGGTTGAAATTGTCTGGTATACCGGGCATCCTACTTGTATATCGCTTTTTCAAAATCCTCTGTTTACCCTTCTGCTTGTTGCAGTCATAAGCCTTTTGTTTAGGAGATTCAAGGTTTTTCATCTCTCTGAGAGTGAGTTACTTTTTATTTACGTTGCAGTTGTCATGTCATCATCAGTCGCATCGCACGACCTTATGCAGATACTCGTCCCGACGATCTCACACATATTCTGGTATGCAACTCCTGAAAACGAGTGGAAGGATTTATTCGCTGAACATATCCCCAAATGGCTGACTATAAACGACAAAAAGCCATTGGTGGACTTCTACGAAGGCGGGTCAAGCTTTTACACTGCCGAACACTTTAAGGCATGGCTTTCACCGATAGCATGGTGGGGGTTATTTATCCTTGCGCTTTACTGGATCATGCTCTGCTTAAATGCCATATTCCGAAAGCAGTGGACTGAGAACGAAAAGCTGGCGTATCCGATAATTCAGGTTCCTCTTGCAGTTATTCAATCTGAAAAATCAAGTCTTTTCAAAGACAGGATGCTGTGGATTGGATTCTCTATCGCCGCATTTATAAACGTACTCAACGGCATATCCTTCCTCGTGCCTGCCGTGCCGAACATACCTGTCAAGCTTCACGATATAGGCAAATATTTTACCGAAAGGCCCTGGAACTCAATCGGATGGACACCAGTTTCTTTTTATCCCTTCTCAATTGCATTATCGTTCTTCATGCCGCTTGATCTGGCGTTTTCAACGTGGTTCTTCTACCTATTCAGGAAAATGCAGTTGATACTCTCAAGCGCAGTCGGATCATCATTGGGAGGCTTCTTGGGTATGACTTCCATCGCCAGATTCCCGTATCTATCAGAGCAATCCGCAGGTGCATTTATGGTGCTGTTTGGTCTTGCAATATATCTTGCAAGGAGGCATCTCTGGCAGGTTATCAAGATGAAGCCGGATGATAAAGATGAGCCTTTTTCATACAAATTCGCTGTCTTTGGCATAATAGGTGGTGCAATCTTCCTGACCATCTTCTGCTTCAGAATGGGTATGAATATATGGGCGATAGGTATATTCTTCTTCCTTTACTACGCTATCTCTATCGCTATAACCAGAATGCGCGCTGAGCTTGGACCGCCAACACACGAGCTTACAGGCATGAATGCCAGCCAAATAATGGTCAGTTCCCTTGGCTCAAGAAGAATGGGTATCAACAACCTGCTTCCTATGACACACTATTTCTGGTTCTTCAACAGAACGTACCGTAACCATGCCATGCCGCAACAGTTAGAGGGCTTTAAAATTTCCCAGAGAATAGGCGTCCATCCGAGAATAGTTGTTTACGCCACGCTTTTTGGGGCAATCTTCGGCATACTCTCATCTTTCTGGGCTGAACTTCACATGCTTTACAGGGCTCCAGATGCGCCGGGGTCAGGTTTCTCGTGGGAGAGTATGAACATCCTGACGTCACGCATCAACTTCATGAAAGATATAGACATTGGCGCAATCAACTTTATGTTCGCTGGAGCCGCATTCACTACGTTCCTGTCAGTCATGCGAATGAAGTTCCTCTGGTGGCCATTCCATCCAGTTGGTTACGCAATATCCATGAATTTTGGCGTAGATTACATCTGGTTTACGATCTTCTTAGGCTCAATAATAAAGTGGTCTATACTGAAGTTTGGCGGGTTAAAGGCACTCAGGCGCGCATCGCCTTTCTTTATTGGTGTGATAATAGGCGAATACGCAATTGGAAGTTTCTGGAGCGCATTGAGCGTCATTCTCCAGAGAAGGATGTATGCCTTCTGGATATTCTGATCATTGCATAATAACTCAATAACTGCTTACGAACTTGCGGGTATGAATAACTCAAACCTGTCCTTCTTCGCCTTACATACAGGACAGACTTCGGGCGGATTGTTCCTTGCGCATAGATAACCACATACCTTACACCTCCATACAGGGTACGGAAGAACGAAAGTTCCTGTCGCCTTTGTTTGTTGAGGTTTCGCTCTTTCTGATCTTGGTGGTCTTCGTTCGGGTATTGATTCTGCCTGTTTGAGTCCTTTTACTATGTCTGTAGATACATAAAGACAGCAGAAACAAACACCGTAATCGTCTAGATCCGGGTCTCTGTAATCGCATGGACATATTACGTCTATATCTTCTTCTTTTACCCCTGAAGCGAGCCTGCATGGGCAAGCCCAATAACCATATCTTTTTTCGTTGATCAAAAGGCTTCGGATAAGCTGTTTTGTGAAGTCCACGTCTGGATTCAGGTGGTAGCCTGCTTCTGTTGCTTCTTTATTAAGTTTTTTATACAGAGCGTCAATTTCTGCATCACTAATATCAATATTATTCAAATCCCAACAACCCCTTAATTTTACTTTCTTTGAAGCCAAGCACCGCCTCGGAGTTACCTATTATCAAAAGAGGGAATGAACCGCTTTGATCCCATTTTTCCATCTCCTCGACTGCATCCCTCTTGGCTGAACCTTCCAGCAGGTCAACGTCCACGTAGCTATATTCAACTCCTAATTCATTGAGCAAGGATTTTGTTTTCCTGCACCAAATACACGTACTGAGAGCGAATAAAAATATATCACCGGCATTATTGCCTTGAGCGTTTTTAACGTATTTTTCGTATTCCATAATTATCACCTCAAAATTAAGTAAGAAATCCCACAAATCACACTTTGATTCTATAACATATCCTTTGGCAAATTAATTCCTACTTTATTCCCAGATGCACAGCGTGTTCTCTACCCTGTTTTACTTTTTCGTAGTTTCCGAATATATTTTTGAAGTTCCTCTTAATAAATTCACGTAAGCCTGCTATCGTCACAACGTATAATCTGCCGCCCTCATTAAGGTATCCCTTAGCACCAGATAATATTATATACAGCATTTCCTTTCCTACATTTGCGGGCAGATTAGATACAATAACGTCGAATTTAATATAATTGGGGATATGGCTGAATGCGTTGCTAAGGAATACTTCACAATTTGTCAATTGATTGATCGTGACATTTTTCTTTGCATATTCGACAGCGACAAAATCCTTGTCAACCATGTAGACTTTACCAAGAGGTGCCAGCTTTGCCATGCTCAATCCGAGGACACCGTAGCCACAGCCTATATCAAGGCATACATCGGATTCGCCGACTTCCATGAATTCTATGAGTAATCTGGAGCCTGCATCAACCTCTCTCGGTGAAAACAGCCCCCACGTAGAATGGAATGTCAGATCAAAGCCTCTAATAGTGTCTTTGAATACTATGTCTTCCTTTAGTTTTTCTATATCCAATCAAAATACCTCTATCGAAAAATGAAAAATAACCATAGAGACACAGAAGCACGAATATTCAGGGAGAGAAACAAATTTCAAAAATGTTTCTAAACTTTCTATTTGACCTATCGCAAAGAACTGGATTCCAGCTTTCGCTGGAATGACAGGTTCGGCACTTTGTCATTCCCGTGTAAACGGGAATCCAGAAAAATGTTTAATGTGCTTGCTAAAAGTTGCTTACATTATTTCCATATTCTAAATTCCCGGAAAGTGGTTGCGGAACCTTCCCTATATTCTCCGCAGTAGACTGTTCTGTTTATCATGCCGTGTGCGTATATTCCAACTTGAATCGGGTCATCCAGCGACATGGTTAGCTTTCCGCAAGTGAGCCAATTAACGCCGTCAGCGCTGACGTAAGCGGAGAAAATATCTCCTGAACGCTCTAATCTAAGATAGACCTTTTCGTCATTTTTGTCTGGAAGATAGCCACGACCTGCTATTAATTCCTCTTTATTGATATAGCCATAAAACTGGAATCCATATCTGTCGCTATCGCCCTTACAAAAACATAAGTAGTTGCTTTCGTCTTTCCAGATCAGCAGCCCGCCAAGCTGTGGCTTATCTTCTGATGGCGTTAAGATACATACCTGAACAGCAAAATCGCCTGATACTTCACGAATAAATCGGGGTGCGCTTATATTCATTCCCAAAAGGTTTCGTCCACTAACTGCGTGAATCTCCAAACCATTTTCAGTGATACTGTAATGACAATCATTGAATATATCAATCCAATTCCATGATGAATCTAAAGCCTTCATATTAAAATTATCATCAAAGATAAGATTTGATAATTCATTGTTTATATGTGCTGGTTCGAGACACCACTGTTGTATGGGAAAATCCTTTACTGATTCTGCATGTTTTTCTCTGTAGTCTTTATAGAAATTGAGGAATTCATCATGTTTCCCAAGACTCCTATAAACATATTCTAACCCATTCAACGATTCGAGTAATCTATGTCGTGCATTCCACTTGTCTTGTAACTCAAATGACTTATTTACATATTCATAGAAAATCTCAACAGCCTTATCATAATCACCTTTTTTCATATAAGCATGGCCAAGTGAAATTTTTGTATATGCAATCATTAGTGGGTTAACAACAATATCTTGCTCTATTTCAGCACTATTTTGACGATGATATATTGCTTCGTCCCAGAGCCGTTGACACATAGAGATATTCCCTAGTTGAATGTGCGCATAAGCTATATCTTTAGGAATTCCTATCTTTTCAGCTATTTGCAGAGATTCACAAGCGTGTATCTTTGCCTCCTCAATATCGCCTTGACTAAATAGGATTCCTGATATAGTCGAATGACACTGATTTACATACTTAATGTCTCCTATACGCTTGCACAATTCAAGGTTTTCCTGAATTAATGTAAAGCTTTTCCTGTAATCGCCTTTCCCCATCAGGATGCCAGACTGCAAATTCCATGACTCAACTATCCCTGTTAAATGATTATGATCTTTTGATTGCCTCTCCAATTCCTTTGCCCATTCCCAGGCTAAGTCAGGATCAGCGTCTGGCCAGATAAGAATTCTAACAATATGGGTATACGGGTGCGCTAGCTCTACCGAATATGGAATTTTTTTGATAAATGCCATATTTTTGCGAGTGTATTCACGGGCTTTTTCAAAATTGCCTTTTCTAAAGCTTCCCGCAGCGATACTGAAATTCATAAGTGCTGATTCAAGACATTCTGTATCATCCCTCAGAATTTCCAAACCCATCTCTCCATAGCGGATTTCTTCATCAAATCTACTTTGCCACCATAATACGTTTGAAAATTGACTGTATAGCTTAACTAGATCGTGACTGGAGAGCTTCATTTCCATTGCCAATGCGATGGCATCCTCAAACGCATTTCCTGCTTCAACGAGCTTTCCTACTAATAGGTATATTTCACCAATTCCTTTCAATGCTTCCAGTTTCCAATCATCACGCTTAATCTTATGCTTCTCTAGCGTATCAAGCACACTTTGATAATAGGATATAGCCGTATCATTGGCATAGTTACGCTTTGCCTTCTCACCAGATTTGAGCATATATTCAATCGCCTTTTCTGGATCGTCACTCCTTGAGTAATGGTGTGCCAATTCGTCAAAGTAATCCTCTAATCGCTCTTTATATAGCTTCTCAATGCCCAAAGCGACCTGATGGTGAAACGCCTTTCTGCTTCGCTCAAGGATACCCTGATACGTCGCTTCCTGCGTAAAGGCATGTTTGAAGGCATACTCCAATTCTGGAACTGCTCGTTCTTCATAGACTAAATCACGTTCCTCGAAATCGCTCAGGTAGCTGTCTAGCTTATTCTCATAAGCAGTCAGATGATCGAGAAGGCGGTATCTAAACAATCTACCTATCACTGATGCACATTGAAGGACATATCTAGCCTCTTCTTTCAGCCTATCCACTCGTGATAAGACTACGCTTTGGATAGTGTCCGGGACGTTTATCTCTTTTATCTCTGCACACGCCTTCCATCTATCCGCTTCATGATATACCATACCTTGCTCTATCAGCGAGCGTATAATCTCCTCAATGAAGAACGGATTGCCCTCCGACTTTTGGAGTATTGTTTCCCTCACTGATTCTGGTAGATCGTCTATGGAAAGCAGATCCTCTACTAACTGCCTGCTTTGTAGTCTGGATAGTGGTTTAAGCGTTATCTCTGTATATTTATCAAAGCATTTCCTCTGCGCTTGATCGCCAAGCTTCATCGCTCTGCTTTCCTTCTCTGGACGATAGACGCACACTAGCATCAATGGAATATGCGATAACTCATCCATCAAGTGGGATACGAGGTCAAGGGATAGCTCATCTGCCCAATGCAAGTCCTCCAGTATCAGCATCAACGGCTGTTTCCTCGACACCTCTGCGAACATATCTTTGAGTTGCATCAATGTCTGATGGCGCATCTGCTCAGGCGTGGCGAATTTCAGTATATCATCAAGATCATTACCGAATCTTATTGATAAAAGATGACCTAAGAATGGCAATGTTTCATCTGCGCTGTTGGGAAATAGCTGTTTTGTTTGATCTGTCACTTTTTGAGCGATGGCTGACATATCATCACCTTCACTAAGGTTGAAGTATGTCCTCAGAATGTCTATGAATGGCAGGTAGCTTATGGGTTGACCGATAGACAGGCAGCGCCCTTCTAGTATGAGGTTATCACATACCCCTTTATCCCCTCTCAAGAGGGGAGATTCTGAATTCCCCCTTAACAAAGGGGGATTAAGGGGGTTGTAATTCCCCTCTTGAGAGGGGTGCAGGGGTGCGTTAGAGGGGTTAGGGGTGCGTTTCTCTGCAAGATACTTTCTCAACTCAGAAACAAGCCTTGATTTGCCTATTCCAGCTTCACCTATGATTGATACTACCTGTCCATGACCATTCATCCATTCGTCAACTGCGTCCTTGACCATTACAAACTCATGCTCTCTGCCGATCATCCTTGCACGCAAGCCCTCAATTCCCCTTAGCTTCTCTGGACGTGATTTAGCTTGCTGAACTGAATACGCTTTTACTGGTTCGGCAAAACCTTTCAGCTTGAGTGATGGAATAACGTCAAAGTCAAAGGCGCGCCTTGTCAGACGATAGGTGCCTGTGCCGACCAGTATCTGATCTGGTTCTGCTGACTCCTGAAGCCTTTTAGCTAGATTAACGTCTGTGCCGTAGGCTGTGTATTCGCTGTGGAGTTGTGTCTGTATCTCACCGACGGTCATCATGGCAGTATTAATGCCGATAGAAACCTGTAATCTCTGATCTTTCATGGCTTGGCGCATCTTGATTGCAGAGAGAATAGCACGTTCAGCGTCATTTTCGTGCATTATCGGCGCACCAAACAAAGCGAGCAGACCATCACCCTGGAAACCGCCTATACTACCTTCGTAGTCCGCAACGATGCTGACCAATTGCTTGAAGCAATCCTGCACCTTATGGAAAATGCTCTCAGAAGACATAGTTGCAGATAGGGGAGTAAAGCCCGAAATGTCAGCGAATAGTGCGGTTATGGGACGGTTCTGCCCGCCTGATTGCTGTTCTGCGGAGAGGTATTTCTGCGCAAGCGCTTCTGGTATAAGGCTTTTCAACTGTGAGTGCATATCCTCTAGTTTGGGTATTGTTGATTGCATTGGTGATATTGATTCTCCTAATTTTGTTCCACACTCACCACAGAATAACTCTTCTGCTTCATTCTCATACCCACACTTGGGACATACCCATCCCATTTTGGCTCCGCACTTGGCACAAAATTTCCTGCCTTCTCTATTGTCGTGTTTGCACTTAGGGCATTGCATAGATCATATCCTTTACGTCATACATCATCTTAACTCCCAGAATTATCTGACAACTCAATCACTTTTATCTTTTCAGGGTCTTTAACGCCCAGACGGTGATCTGGATCAGCGGCGGTGGTGATGTATTTCACAGGTCGCCCAACAGCCGCTAAAGGTGGCAGACCTGCACTCGCCCGCTTCTCCTCAAGGAGCATCAGACCGATCTGATCCACTGCAACGGGGTCAGTACCTATGATTAATCCGTTGTAATTCCACACAAATCTTGATTTGTAATCAGTCGGTCCGCCTTCAAATAGGACGTTTATGGCGTCGCATATAACAAGCTTGCTCTTCTCTTTGATCAGTGGTGACATATAAAGGTCAGCCACGTAAGGGTCACAGTTGGTACCATGAAACTTGTTGGGGTTCTCGATGGAGCCAAAGTAGTTTTTCAGGCTCATGGTGAGACCTGCTACGTTGTGATCCTTCAGCACAGGCGCATTAACCGTCGCAGTGCATAGGCGTGAGAGTATCTTGCTGATCCTTGAGCCAACGGAGCGGCTGACTGTAAGGTCTTCTCCATAGCCAAGTCTTGGTTTTGTGCCATAACATTTTATCCCGGGTCCGTCTGCATTGATAGTATATCCACTGGACGTCAGTTCCCTGTCCTCACGGTCCCAGATTATTATCTGCTCTGCTGGTATGCCGATCCCGATCAGGCTGTCTGCAATAGCATAGGCAAGCTCTGGATGGGTCGGAATCATAGGCGCAATGCAGTTAACCTTGATACCAACGGTGTCTGTGGGCTTATAGAGCATTTTCCACGCAGCATCAGGCGATTGAACCCCTAATGCTTCTGGAATTGCCATGTCAAGCATCTGCTTTATGACAGCACGATCAGGTTTTGCAAGGCTTTCGCTTCTGATGATAACTACCGTAGCGCCATCTGATGGTTGTTTTACCGTAGGTGTTGTATCCGTTGATTTAACAGCACATCCTGCGATCTGGGAGATGCCTATTCCAGCCAGAACCGCAGTTTTTATGAAATCCCTTCTTGTAATAAGTTGAAACATTTTCACTATTTTGAGATGTTTAGATAATCAAATCCCCCATTCCCCCCTTTAGCTAAAGGAGGAGATAGAGCCATTCCCCCTTTGAAAAAGGGGGTTAGGGGGATTTAAAATCTTTCTATGCAAATTATATTTCCACACTAAAGTCGGAAGAACCAAATTTTATAACCAGCCAGTCATCTTTGCAAGCAATCGGGAATATTCTATAAAGTTTTGCCATGATATATCAGGCGGTACGCCGTGATCACAGCCGGGAATGAAACCGCCATCTTTGAGCAAGGGCGGAACCACTCTTTCAAGCTCTTGCTCTATGACTTTACCACCTTTAGCTATGGCTCGCTTGTCAATACTGCCGTTATATGCCATTTTTTTACCGAAAAGCCTTCTATACTCAACTGCGTCATTCTCTGCGGCAACTTCGTTTGGTCCTGAGAAGTTTATCCCGCCTTCGATCCAGATGGGTATTAGCTCACCGACGTAGCCATCGGAATCCATATAGATCAACGGACAACCGCTGCTTTTTATTTCCGACGACCAGCGCTTGTATGCAGGCAATAAAAATTGTCTTGCCATTGCCGGAGAGATCATACTGTGAGCTTTGTATGCCATATCTTCCGACATTGAGACCTGATCAACAGCGACGTTCTCTAATATGGGCGCCATAGTCTCGGAGACGAAGTTTGTCCAGAACTCAGCCATCTCCTGAACAAAATCAGGGTCATCAGCCATCATAATGCAGAGGTTTTCCATGCCGACCCATTCTCTTATCTGCCAGAACGGACCGTTGAAGCCGAAACCGACAACGTAATCACGATCCTTCATCGCCTTGCAATGCTCCACGAGGTCTTTGTGATGGCGTCCGGGTTCTCTGGGATTGAATCTTTTCTTCATCTGCTCCCAGTCCTCACGGGTCTGTACGGGGAATCTATGCCATTTGCGAGTGACAAAATCCTTTGCGGCACGGATGTAGGTATAATCAAATTTATCTGATATTTCTGTTATAGCTCCCATCCAGTCCTGAACCACGTAGTGTCCGTCTTTGTGTTCCAGAACCTTTTCTTCAAAGGTTGGCATCATGCGGAAAGACACGTTTATGCCGTATACAGGACCTTTTAACGGTGGATCAGGCTTTATTCCGAGTATCTCGTAAACGGCGGACATGTAGCTTTTATCTTTTGGAAGTCCCTGTTCATGCCATGTTGCAAGAGTTGATTCCCTTGGTCCGCCGGGTGAAAATGGAATTTTGTCGGGCTTACCGAATAAAGCGCACTCTAAATATCTTTCTCTTGGTGTCATTTGGTGTTCTCCGATTTGCTTCTGTTTAAAATATTGACTATTACCTTGACCAGCGCAGATGGACAGGTAACATCTTCGGGAATGGGGCGTGTGGTTCCGCCTGATACCAGTACCCTACTGAGGATATATCGTCAGTAAGTGGTTCAAACCTTCCGTTTGGCCACCATCCAAGAGCCTGAATAGTGTTTTTCAACTGCCTCTTAAAACGTATCGGATCCATAATGTGCCAGCGATAGAGTCCATGCTTTGGCACTTCACCCTGTTCTTTTCGATGCAGAGGATAGCCAAGAAATGCTGTGGAGTAAGTTGAACCAAAGCACCACGCACCGCCGAAATAATCTTCTGTACCAGTGCCGCATATCGTGGGGAACTTGTCGTCACCATCCAGATAGAACTTTATCTCACCTTCACCCCACCAGCCGTTGGAGAACTGCACCCATGCGAGGAATGTTCCCACGTAATGCCCCTGCCCCTTAATGCCGTCAAGGATGACATGCTCTGGATACTCACGGGTCGTCATGGAACGTCTCCACTGAGCATGGAAATAACCTACGTTTTCTGGTACGTCGGTCAGGGCGTAAGTGATCTGATAGAAGAATCCGCCTATTGCTTCCCATCGCTGATTCTCAATGGTAATCTTTGCGTGTTTACGGAAAGGCATGGGGAAATAGGAGTTGAATCCGCCTGATGGATTCACTGCTATGGGAAGCGAAGTCACGTTATATCTCATACCATGTCCGTTGCAGAAGAAATCACCTAGTGGAACCTCGATAGATGGCATATCTTCATCATCCCAATAAAAACGGATGATAGTGTCACGATAGGCTTTTGTGTCAACAGTGATCCATATATGCTGAATTACGCCAGGACCCTCTATGTCTGCAAGTGTAGTAGTGGAACCTGCATCAAGGGTAATGCACGGACGAACTTTCCACCCCTGCCCAAGCATATCGGCTGCGCCTGGACCCGGAATATCTTTTGCGCCTCCGCCTCTTTCTCCATTCGGATTTTCGGCACAGATGGAACGAGTTTCTGCATCTGACAATAACGGTATATTGCCCAAATTCATAAACTGAAAAGGTGAACTCATTATAGTACCTCCTAAATTATAATCTTTTGTAATTGAATATTACCTATCTTAACAGCCCTTTACTCAAATGTCAACAATGACTTATTTTTATCACGAATTTCACAAATGGAACGAATTAAACGAATGTGAGAAAGGCTATAGGTCAATGGGTCTATAAGTTTCAAACCCATAGACTCATAGACTTATAGACCCATAGACTTATAGACCCATAGACCCATAAACTTGTTTTAATTCGTGATTCTCATTTTTTACTTTTCCATGTTAAAGGCACGACGAGATCATCTTCTTTTCCATCGTGAGTCGCTTTTTCTCCTGCCTGATGCGCTCCGTGATCTGCCAGTATCATCAAGCCATAGTTTTTGCTTGCTAAGTATGGCATGATCTCCCCTAAACGCTTGTCAGTGTTTGATATTGCTGTTCTGAACTCATCGCACTCAAGACCGTATTTGTGTCCCGCATCGTCTATGTCAAGCAGTTGCATCAGGATAAATTCAGGGGATTTGTCCTCGATTACCCGAATCGCAAGCTGGAGTATCTCCTCATCAGTATTAGATTCCGCAAGGCATTTGTAATCTGCGAATTTTGATAAAAGTATCCCTACGGTGCTGTCTTTTCTTCCGACAGCCGCAGATTTCTTATGCGTTTCCGAAAGGACGTGAAAAACAGTTTCCACTATGAGCGGTTCGGATCGATCCCTGATCTTGTGAACGTCAGATGGTGCGCCAGTCATCATAGTCGCAAAATTTACAGGAGTTTTGGCTGGTAAGACTGAGCGAATATGCAGTAACACCCTATCCGCAAGCAGGTTGAAATTTGGCGTCAATTCCTTATATCTTTTCCACGTAGCGATACCAAAAGCGTCAAACACAATGACCGCAAGCCTTTCCTGACGTCCTATATCATCTACGATCTCACTTATAATATCTGCGCTCTGTGCTGGTAGTCGAACGTTCAGCAGTTTACTGATGGTAGGGGCTATACTCGTCATACTATATTCTTTCATAAAAAACTCCTTGTCTTGCGACTATCGCAATCAGGTCAGTTTGGGATTCATCCTCAATACCTATTAGCGAAGGATAAAACTCAATATTCCTGAAACCACATTCCTCGATAATTGAGTAATATTGATTTTTGGCGTAAGCCTGATAACTTACAGCATACTGAGTTGTCTCGGCAGTAGAAGCATCAACTATGAAAAAGCGAGTAGTAGCAACTTTTCTATCGGGATCCCAGAAATTCTCTTGAAGGCAAAGATGCGGATTTTCAGAGAAAAGTCCTTTTGAACTATAATACCAGGAAGCATTCTCTTCTCCTGTTTCCTTGACTGTTTCATACGTTTGCGGTTCGAGCAACAGAATCCCATTGTCGTTCAGAGCAAAGTTAGCTTTCCGAAGGATGTTCTTTACTTCATCAGGTTTAAAGACATTAAACTCACCGAATATCAACATAGCGAGTCCAAAACCAGTACCGTATTCTGCTGTTCGGATGTCCTCCTGCAAATATACGCAGCGGAGATCACCTTTTTCAGCAATATCTCTTACGTAAGCTATTGATGCTGGCGAGTAATCAATTCCAACACACTCGTGCCCAAGTTTAGCTAGCCGATTAGTATACAGACCGGGTCCACAGGCAAGATCCAGAATTCTCGTTGGCTGACCTGATAAAACTTTGTTATGGATCCAATCTACCTGCCTGTCAATCTTCTCAAAGCGGCGGCTAGCGGCATCGTGTTCCTGATTCAAATGCTCTTCAAGCATCCTCTGGCTGAACAATGGGTCTTTCCATGGGATATTATCCCCTTCAGCCCAGGGTTCAGGAATAGCTGATCGACTGGCTAAATCCGATAATTTCATTTTCAAACTCCGAATCTGCCGGATTTCACGTAAGGCTTGGCTTCCTGATACCAGTATGCAACGCTTGAGTAGTCAATAAAATGAGCGTTACTTTATCAATATTTAGCCAATCTTTCATAGCCAAGGCTTTTCAGGACATCCTTCCATATTTTCACCTGGGCATCAACGTGTACGTCCCTGTATCTCGTAGAATACCTTTGTTCTGGATCACCCTTTCTGATAACGTCTATGTCGTTGACGATAGCTTCAGCCGCCGCTTTTGCGCCTTCACGCCCAACTCTAGTCCAGATGTTGAACCTTATAACGCCATCATAAGCCAGAGTTGAAAGCTGTTCTGGCGGGATACTTGAACCACCGTGCAAAACTATTTTTGCATCCCCAAGAATTTCTGTCACTTTACTTGCACGTTTACCATCATAGTCAGCCCATCCAAGTGCCTGCTGTTTTGATCCAAGTTCTACAACGATTAAATCCACCCCGGTCCTTTCAATAAACGATTTAGCGGATTCAGCATAAGCTGTGTTATCACTGGATAGTGCCTTCGCCTCGTGAAGTCCCTCAACAGCGGGTCTTTGCAATGCCCCCTCTATGACGATATGCTTTTTATACTTTTCGACCATCTTGCTTGTTATCGCTATGTTTTCCTCAAGTGTCCTATCATCAAGGGAACCGTCAACCATAACAGTCGCAAACTTGTCACGATACTTGTCCCAGAGCCATTCTTCGTTTACAGGGTTGCCATGATCGTGGTGCGGTAAAGCTAAGACGTCATAATAAGTTCCACCCTTCGTTCCGCAGAGAATATCCATTGCAGAAAGGCAAACTCTCAGACCTTCCTCTTTTGTACCATGTCTCAGAACCCTTTTCGCCTGCTGCATTTCTTCATACCCAAAGGTAATCGTAGGCGCAACAACAGGCTGTTTTATGCCGTACTCATCTGCAAATTCCTTGACTGCGAATAAAACGGCTTCAAGGTTCATAACGCTGTCATATCCAAATACCGGCATAACAACGTTGGCTTCTCTCAATCTTTGTACGATCTCTAACGTTTGATTTCTGTCTGTTACAACTGGCATTAATAATTCCTTTCTTTAGTACATAGAAACGTAAAACTTCGGCTTATGTCAATTCCTTGTTGGAATTATAACACAACAAATCAGTGGAGACAAGGTTTTTGATATGCCAATTACAAAGAAAAAATAAGGGTGAAGCATTTGTCGTTTCAAGAAACTTATTGGCTAGTATATACTAATTGCACAAATTTTCTGGATAATATTGACATCAGAAGATATTTATGGTATACTTACAGTAAGAAAATAAGAATGTAATTAAAATATAAGAGGAGATGGAAAATGTCTGTGGTTAAAATTGGTCCAAAGCATCAGATTACTATTCCCAAAGAAATTTTTAATCAACTGCATCTTGAAGTAGGAGGTTTTCTGGATGTCGTTGCTAGTGAGGAACGGATCATCATAATTCCCAAAGAACTTACTACTAAGGTTATGGTTTCTGCCCTTAATAAAGACGAACAGAAAGCTCTTACCCAAATCAAAAAGAAAATATCTACGATTCAGACAGATCATATACATTCTAAAGGACTGACAGATACAGAGGCTGAAATAGCGGCAAAAGTTGGTTTAATAGATACTGAACAGATGTGGTGGTGGAAAGAAGATTGGCAAAAAGGTGAACGAGAAGTAGAAAATAATATTGCTAAAGGTGAGGTTACTGAAGCTTTTCAGAATGTAGAAGATGTTATGAGTTACTTATCTAAGAAATGAATGGGTGATAAAGCGTTAAATGGAAATAAAGATAGAAAAGACCTTTAAGAAAAGCTATGAAAAGTTACCTAAAGAAATACAAGATAGATTTAGTGAAAAGCTTTCTTTCCTTATGGAAAATTTTCAACACCCCTCTTTGAGAGCTAAAAAGATGCAAGGAAAACAAGATATTTGGGAAGCAAGTATATCTGATAACTATCGCATAACTTTCAACATTATAGGCAATACAATTATTCTTCGTAAAATAGGAACACACGATAAAACTTTGAGAAATCCATAAAATTATTTATTTTTTGCGTTAGTTTCCCTGTTCTATCCATCCACCGCCAATGACAAGATCACCGTCATAAAGCACAACTGCCTGACCGGGCGTCACTGACATGCAGGGATAGTCAAAAACAATCTCGAATCGATCATCATCCAGAGGATAAGCAATTCCTTCATGGCCAGAATCTTTATATCTTATTTTGGCTGTTACTTTTATTGGTTCAGTCAGCTTAGGGATGCTGATGAAATTTGCACCTGATGCAGTCAGCTTATTAACCAGAAGATCATCTTTTGATCCAATTACGATTGTATTCGTAGATGGGTCTATCTTAACGACGTACATCGCTTTTCCAAGATTTCCACCCAAGCCTTTGCGCTGACCGATGGTATAAAACTGTATTCCCTTATGTTGTCCAACGACTTTGCCTGACGTATCTAACATTGGCCCGGTTTTGAGTCCTTCGGACATTTTATCCTGAAGGAATCTGTTGTAATTATCATCCGATATAAAGCATAATTCTTGGCTCTCAGGACGTTCCGCAACCTTCAGGGAGCGTTGCCTTGCCATATCCCTTACCTGTGGCTTCGTGTATTCTCCAAGAGGAAATAACGCATGTCTTAACTGATCCTGTGTAAGTGAAAAAAGTGCGTAGGATTGATCTTTTCGTGAATCTATGCCTTTGCGGAGAATGTAGCGGCATGTATTAGAGTCCTGAGATATTCTAACGTAATGCCCTGTGGCAACGTATTCTGCGCCAAGCTCAAAAGCCAATTGGAGCAACTTGCCGAACTTGAGTTTCTGGTTACAGATGATGCAGGGATTTGGAGTTCTACCAGACGAATATTCCTCGCAGAAATAATCAACTATCTCGTGTTTGAAAATAGCTTCGTAATTGACTGCATAAAATGGAATATTCAACTGTGACGATATACGGCGTGCATCCTCGACTGAATCAATCGAGCAACATGCGGGTCTTGTTGAATCCTGATCCGGAGAATCCTGCGATCCAAGCCGCATGGTAATCCCGATAACCTCGAATCCTCTCTCGACTAACAATGTTGCGGTGACCGAGCTATCTACCCCGCCGCTCATAGCTGCAACTACTCTATTACTGGCATTCATAAAGAATCTTAGAATATTGTTTTTTCAAATTTCAGTCAAAGACTATAAAATGGGAATTTAAGTCAAATCCCTCTAATCGTATTTATATATCACATTTGTCACTTTTATGCAACAGTGAACTACCCCTCTAGTTACTTTACTAAACACACCAAAGGTGATATAATAATAGTATAATGCGGTTGTAGAATAGCTTTTGGAGGTATCTTCGATGGCTAAAAGACTTCTTACCAAAATAATGCTTTTTAAAATAATGCTTTTACTTGGGCTGATGTTTATCTGGCATACGTGTGAAGCAACGGCTGGCTGGAACGTTGTGCGCAAACCCTCGTGGAATACAAACTTCCAGAGGGTATTTTTCGTTAATGAGAAGCAAGGCTGGTCAATTGGCGATAGCGGCGTAATAGCTCACACTGATGACGGCGGAAGCTATTGGAAAGCTCAAAACTCAAATACTGACACGTTCTTAAGGTCAGTATACTTTGTTGATGAAAAAAATGGATGGATCGTTGGTGATAATGGATTTATCATCAATACTAAAGACGGTGGTAATACGTGGGTATCTCAAAACAGCGATGTAACCAGTCCTTTATATGATGTTTACTTAGCAAACAAGAACACAGGCATGGCTGTCGGCGGAGGTGTAATACTCCATACTGAGAACGGCGGAGCAACCTGGCAGACACAATACAGCAATTCCGAAAGTGTTTTGTTATCAGTATACCTTGCCGATGCTAATACAGGATGGGCGTCAGGTTTAAATGGTCAGATGCTATATACCGCTGATGGTGGTAAGATGTGGAAAGAGCAAATTACTGACGCAAATATGCACGCACAGCTTGTCAAAACACAGGGTTGTGAGTTAAGATCACTTGACTTCGTAAATAATAAAGAAGGATGGGCTGTCGGCGAGGGAAACATGATACTTCATACTGCTGATAGTGGAGAAACGTGGGAACCTCAGTCGAACGTACCTACCATAGGTAATTTTAGCATCAATAGAGGAAAAGAAGAATGTGATTTCGGTTTCTACGACGTTGACTTCGTTGACAACCAGAACGGATGGGTCGTAGGCTGGAATGGACAAATATTCCATACCACCGATGGCGGACTGACCTGGGAACCACAGAGCAGTGGAACAAAAAACGTCCTGCTTTCTGTGTACTTTGCAAATGCACAAAAAGGCTGGACTGTGGGTGAATATGGCATTGTAATTCACACTGAAGACGGCGGAAAAACTTGGAAAGAGCAATGCGGAAGCAGTGATCTTATATCGGGAATATTTTTCATTGATGAGCAAAACGGATGGACAGTCGGTGACAGGGGAATAATCCTGCACAGCGATAACGGCGGGCTTAACTGGGAGTTACAGGACAGCAACTCTAAGGAATGTTTATCTCGTGTATGGTTTGCAGATCAAAATAATGGATGGGCTGTTGGAACCGGGGGTGCCATACTCCATACGGCAGATGGTGGAAAGACATGGGAAACTCAAAACAGCGATACCAAAGACGTGCTTTTAGGAGTTTATTTCATCAGCGCTGATGAAGGCTGGGTCTGCGGACAGAATGGAGACGTACTTCATACCTCTGATGGTGGATTTTCATGGCTGAAACAGAAAACTGATACGTGGGATTATCTGTCCCAAATTTACTTCGCTGATCGGAATAACGGCTGGGCTGTTGGTATGAACGGCACCATACTCCATTCAGGCAATGGCGGTGAGACGTGGGTTAATCAGAAAAGCGGGACAATGAGCCTGCTGAACGACGTCTATTTTGCTAATGCCAAGAAAGGCTGGGTTGTCGGACTCAGCGGCATGATCCTGCATACAAAAGACGGTGGAAAAACGTGGTTGCCCCAGAAAAGCGACACAAAGCATCCTCTAGCAGAAGTATACTTCGTTGACGAGATGACGGGCTGGGCTATTGGTGATTTTGGTACTATCGTCCACACAGTAAACAGTGGAAAGACGTGGAAGGTACAGGAATGTCCCGTGCAGAATGAACTGACAGGATTAAGTTTCGTTAATCAAAACACAGGCTGGACTATTGGAAAATGGGGTGTAATACTAAAATATACTGAAAAATCCGTAGGCTTATATGGGTTTTAAGGTAAAATTGGGTATCATTATTAGTTATGGAGAGTGTATCATATTTGTATTATCTTTTCACCTTAAAACCTATATGAGCCTATAATAGGCTATCTTTGTTTATGGAGGAATACTATATGCTTGCTGGTATTGTCAGACGCTTCGGTGAAGTAAAAACAGAAGAAGTTCCCATGCCAACCATCGGGGAATATGATGCTCTTGTTAAGATAATAGCATGTGCATTCTGTAATGGCACAGATCGTCACATTATCGAGGGAACACTTCCGTTTGTGTTGCCATTACCGCTTATTTTGGGGCATGAGAGTGTCGGTTGTATAATTGAAGTTGGGTCGAAGGTAAGGAACCATAAAGTTGGGGATGTGGTTTTTAGACCAAGTGCAATCTACAAAAACGTTCCTGATGCACCGAATTCGTGCTGGGGTGGGTTTGCTGAGTATGGCATCATCAGCGATAGTAATGCTATTGCGGAAGATTCTGGACAGCCACGTTCACGGACTATGCACCAGATAGTACCCGATGGGATCGACCCTGTAGAAGCGACGACTCTTATTACAGTTAAAGAGACATTAAGTTCGCTTCTTATAGCTGGTTTCAGTGCTGGCAAGAATTTACTTATATTCGGCAGTGGCCCTGTTGGAATGAGTTTTGCTCTTTGCGGCAGGATGTTGGGCGCATCAAAGGTTGCAATAGTTGGGCGTAGAGCAGAACGATTGAAGCAGACACTTGCGTTCGGAGTGGATGACGTTATTAATTCATCCACAGAGGATGTAGTCCAAAAAGCTAGAGAACTCAGTAACGGTAAGGGTTTTGATCTGGTAATTGATGCAGTTGGTGACTATGAGTTGATTAATCTGGCTGTGAAATGCGTCATCCACAAAGGCATAGTCGGCCAATATGGTGTTCCGATAGTGCCAAGAGAGCAGTTTCAGCAATTCATGCTTGATTTTCGTGGAACACCGGGGAATTGGTCGTTGAGTTTCCTTAATCCTGATGAGCCTTCAACACACGAGATCGTATGCGGATGGGTAAAGCATTGCCTTATATCAATGAAATCCTTTATAACTGAAGTTATGCCGTTGAAAGAGATTGATCGGGCTTACGAAATGGTGAAGGGTGGAAATGTCATTAAGGTTATTTTGACAATGTAGCCGAAAGGGATATAAATGCCAATAGTTTCTGAATTGACCCGTGAGGAGCGGGAACATTATATAAAAGCATTGAGGAATCGTCCTCCGTTTCCTGAACCGACACCAGAAGTACGTGCTGAACACGAGCGTTTAATGGTGCTTGTTCGTGAAGCCGCAAATATGCTAAAAACTCGCTTTGGCGCCAAGCGTGTTATATTATTCGGTTCGATGGCACAGCCTTTATTTTTCAGGCTTGACTCCGACGTTGACATAGCAATTGAAGGTATCGCTGTTGATGATTATTGGGAAGCATGGAGAGAAGTTGAGAAAATAATTGAGGGTAAATCCATAGATTTTATTGATGTTGCTGATGCTAAGGATTCGGTAAAAAAAGCTATACAACGCTATGGGGTAGAACTATGAATTCTATATACCAGCAACTATCAGAAAGAATTCGTGATGATATACCAGATATGGAAGAAAGCATTCAACGCTCATTATATGGATGGCAAATGTCTCAAGAGAGTCCAGATGAAAGCATGATCTACATTGACTCTGTAGCACTTAACCTTATGAGTTTATATTCAGGTGTAGAGCGTGTGTTTGAATTAATTGCCAGATATATTGATTGTAAAGTTCCGTATGGTAAATCATGGCATAAGAACCTACTTAAACAAATGGCACAGGACATATCTAATCTAAGGCCCGCTGTAATCAAACAAAAGACAGCTACAATGCTAGATGAATTTCGTGGGTTCAGAGCAAGTTTGAAAAACTATTGTAAAATTATATCATGACGATGTATACTTAAGAAAAAATAACATTTAACCTAAGGAACTTCGCCATGATATATGCTAAGATTGAAAATCCAGAACAGGAAAAACGTC
>Ga0315274_10004194_pt1 | contig 21268 bp, 17 predicted proteins | sample YL17G02_20_MG_FD_203700 | JGI IMG/M metagenome (GOLD analysis project Ga0315274, IMG submission 203700) | Sediment microbial communities from Yellowstone Lake, YNP, Wyoming, USA - YL17G02_20 | ecosystem: Environmental > Aquatic > Freshwater > Lake > Sediment | place: USA: Wyoming | collected...
ATTGGACCCATGCGACAAATGCCAGGGGCTTGGGGACAGCGTCCCCAAAAGGCAAAGAAGTACGCAAAAACCGGATGAGCCCCGTTTGTCATCGTTCATGACAAGCCAACAATGCAGGCCTTGTGGAAGGTCAGAATCACTGATACCTCGAAGTGCCCGACGCCCAGCACAGTGAGCACTTGTGGTCTCTCCGTCATGACCAGAGGCTCCTCTACTTCCTTGACACCGGGCGCGGAGAACTGATACAATAATTGGAGGTCGCGATAGTTGCGGCGTGCCAGTCAAGGGGTGCCGGCTATGTATGGTCAGCCATGTCCTGGACACGGGCGCGGTATGCAAGGCACACTCCGCGGCCGGGAGGTTTGCGAGGTGAAACGGGCAGGCGGGTTCACATTGATCGAGCTGCTGGTTGTCATTGCGATCATTGCCATACTCATGGCGATTCTGATGCCGGCCTTGCAGAGAGCGCGGGAGCAGGGCCAGCGGGCGGCGTGCATGAGCAACCTCAAGCAGTTGGCGCTCGCGTGGATCATGTACGCCGATGAGAATGAGGACCGGGTGGTCAGCAGCGAAGCGGGAGGCACGTGGCGGAGCCAGTACGGCGAGCCGTGGGTGGGCGTGACCTGGGCCGGCAACTGGGCGCAGGGCGGGCAGTTGGCGGAAGTCGATCAAATCAAGGGGATCAAAACCGGGGCGCTGTGGACGTACGTGAAGGAGCTGAAGCTCTATCAATGTCCCACGGGGTATCGCGGCGAGCTGATGACGTACGCAATGATGATCGCGAGCAACGGCCGGTCGGTGGACGGCAGCCCGGTCTTCAAGAAGAGAATCCTGGTGCCGCAGCCCGCCGAGCGGCTGCTGTTCATCGATGAGGGCCTGTCGAGCCCCGATGCCTACTCCGTGAGATACCTCACCCGCGAATGGTGGGACCAGCCCGTGACCCGCCACGGCGACGGGACCACCTTCAGCTTCATGGATGGGCACGCGGACTATCACAAATGGATCGGCAGTGAAACGATCAAGAAGGGCAGGCAGAACGTCCGCTCCCATCCGGGCATCTGGGGGCCCGCTACGCAGGAGGGGATCGAGGACGTGCAATGGATGCAGCGGGGAATCTGGGGCAAGTTCGGCTACAACCCCTGATCCGCCGATCGCCATCGTTCGCGGCTCTTCGTTGCTTCGACGGAATCGCGTTCCTGGTCGGCTCTGGCCCCGAAGGGCTCAAGCGGAGCCATGCGAAGAGCACTTTGAGTGCGGCCTTAGAAACCGTAGACGATTCTCAACTGCTCATTCGTCGGCATGTTCGTGTACCATTCGTTGCGAGGGCCGATGTAGCAATCGCCTCGGCGGGTCAGTTTCACCGAGGTCCTGGAGCCGTTCGAGTTCGTGATCCACACCGTGATCGTTCCCTCCTCGACCACCGGGGCCGGAGATCGCACGATAACCGGCGGCATGGGGTCAACGATCACTCGCTCGACCACAGGAGGACGCACGACAACCACACCAGGGCGAGGCGGCATGATGTGCACGAACCGATGCTGCCACGGGCGCGTGACGATGACTCTTGTGTGCGCGGGCCGGTCCCATAACGGTGTCGGGACCGGTGTCGGCGCGCCGATCCAGACGCCTATGCCGGCGTGGTGGGAGACCGCATGGGGCGTCGGGTGTGAGCCGACAAAGACTGTACCTGCGCGCAGTTGGCTCCCAAAGAGAAGGATCGCCATGCCGCCGACCACCATCCATAGAGATCTTTGCCGCATCATAGGAGTCCCCTTTCATTGGCCCATCACCCTATGGCCCAAGCAACGATGCGAACCGCAGCCTCGTTCCGGCCTTCAGTTCCTGCCGTATCGGCTGCCGGGCGGCGGAACACTTGTCCGTCGCCTTCTACTTATCTAAAGGCAGCAACGGGGCGTTTGGTAACAGTCTTCAGCCTCGGTCCGTAGATAGGGTGGTCGGGAGGGCAGTCTTGCGCGAGGAGCCCTATATCGTGCGGCAAAAGACTCGGGGCCTGCGTCGCTCGGACACAGGCCCCGACAAGTGCTCATATGCTCGGGATGAGGCAGTCACGGCTTGAGACGGTCTCACCTCGGCAGAAGGACGCGGACTACTGTTCGGCGGGAGCCGGTTTCGTCACCAGGATATCGTCGATGAACAGCTTTCCGGCGCCGCCGGCCTTGGTGGCCTTGCGATCCCCGACGCCGATAGACAGCTTCTTGACCGCCGCCAGGTTCACGCCGGTAAACTGACTGAGCGGGACTTTCCATCGGGTCCACTTGGAGGCATTGACCGCGGCCGGGTCGGGATGTGTGACGACGGCGGTCCGCCGGGAAGCGTCTTCAATCGCGACATACAACGGGGCCGGTGCATTGGCCGCCATGCCTCGGAAGTAGAGGACCAGCGTATTGGCGTCGCTGACAGTCCAGTTCTCGGAAGCGGCGAACTCTCGCTGGGTCTCGCTGTACCACGGCTGGTTGACGTTGTTGTAGTCCAGGGGCATCGCTTGCAGGCCGCCGTGGATGATTGCCGTCTCTGCAATCGTGGTGTACGGTGTGCCTGCCGCCCAGATATCATGTCCGATCGTCGCACCCGTGCCGTTGCCGGGGTTGCCCGGAGCGGGCTCCGTGTAGCCCCAACCGTCGATCCATGTCTGGAAGATGCGGCTGCCGACGTCATTGGTATAACTCTCGAAGTCGTCAATGAGTATGCACGTGGTAAAACTCCAGACCGGGCCGATCACGACCGTGCCGTCAAGCAGGGTCTCATCCACGCGCCAATAGTACGTGGTCAGGCTATCGAGGACTCCCGGCGCAAAGTTCGCATCGGCCAACAACCGTGTACCCTTGTCCGCGTCTGCAGCTCCCTGAGCGACGGCGTCCCGGCTGTTGCTGAGGAACATCTTGTGCTCCGCGGCGTTCACGCCCGGCAGCCACGTGAGGGTCGGCGTGGGCGAGGCCTCGTTCGAGCCATCCGCGGGGATGGGCAGATAGGCCGTCAACGCCTGCATCGTGAAAGACCAGACGTCGCCGACATGCGTTGTGACGGCGTCCTTCTCGATCTCATCCACGCGCCAGTAGTAGGTCATGCCGGGCGTCATGGTCGCAGGGAAATAGAAGAATATGGTGGGAAGCTGGCGAGGCGACTTGAGATCGGCGGCCGTCAGATCCGGACTGGTGCCAACATAGACGTCGTGCAGGAACCCGGTCTCCCCGGCCGACCACTGCAACGCCGGCATGATCACATCGGCGGCGCCATTGGCGGGATTGGGCGTGCGGGCCTGGAGGGGACGCAGGTACGTCGTGGACAGGACGTTGGCTGGGATGATTTGCCGCGTGCCACCGGGAGGTGTCCAGTACAGCTCGATGACGGCCCCGCCGGTATTCTCGTAGAATTCCAGCTTGAGACCGTACGTCTTGCCTTCCTCCAACGCCACGGGCGAGCTGTTGTTCAACGTGGTGCCGTGGTCGCCCCAGTTGTCGATGATCCATTCGCCGGCCAGCAACAGGCGCACGCCGTCGTCGCTGTTCGTGGTGAACACATAGCTGCCCGATTCCGGGGCCGTAATGCTGCCGGTCCAGCGAACGCAGAAGTTGTCCGCTCCCACCGCCGGATCGGGGGCATCGGAGCCCCAAGGGAAATTCACCACCTCGGTGCGGGTCAGCACCACCGCACCGGCGAAGTCTCTACCCTTGAAGTATTCTCCCTTTAAGCCCTGGGCCTGCGCCGCACCGATTGGAGCGAGCATCAGTCCACCAAGGACCAGGAAACTGAGTCTCCGCGACATTAGGATTCCTCCTTCAACAAGCAACCCGGTTCTGTGTCCTGCCACATGCTGGGGGCACCTCCTCCCCGGCTTCGATGCAGAGATGGGGCCTGTTAATTACGGAGCCGGGGCCAGTCTCACGTTGAGACTGCAAAGATGATTTTCACGTACCACGGGACTGGTAGGACGAGCAGCCCGTGATCGGATATCACCTCCTTTCTGCAGTCACTGCCACGAGGGCAAACGTCCAGACGGACAAACACTTTCTATGGCATAACACGTTCATCGCAGAGCCTCCTTCCTCTGCATGGCAAATGGTCCGCTGGCTCCTGGGCCTGAATCCCAGCGATACGCCTCGCTGGTCTGGAGGCCGCGCCTTTTCCAGCTAACCTCATTCTTATAGGAGATTTTCGATCATGCGTCAAGGATTTGTGCGATTTGGGGACGATCAATTTCGCCGCCGGGAAGCCTTTGCCTTGCGTGGGAGCCGCCTGGATGATATGTATGTGGCCATTATCCGTGTTCGTCACGAGCTCCTAGTTGAACTTCTGCAAAATGGAGATTAGGCTTACATAAGCCTAATCTCCATTTTGCAGAAATCTACTTCTTATGACAAAATCACGAGCCCGCAAGAGATCACAGCACGATTCCGGCAAGGCCGGGCGGCCATCGGGCGGCGAGGCGGGACAGTCCGCCGCACCGGGCGGCGCATATCGCCGGCTTGGAGGTTGGCGACTCTGGTGTCTCCGTGCGGCCGTGGCGATTGTCGCCCCGGTCTTGTCCCTGCTGCTGATCGAGGGGGGGCTTCGGCTCTTCGGCATCGGGTACCCCACGACGTTCTTCGTCAACAGCGAGCAAAAGGGCGTGCTCACAACGAATCCATACTTCGGGTGGCATTACCAGCAGGAGACGCTCACGACGCCGCAGCCCTGTCTGTTGCCTGTGACGAAGCCGCCGGACGCCATCCGGATCTTCGTGCTCGGCGAGTCGGCGGCCATGGGCACGCCCGACCCATCCTTCGGCGTCATCCGAATCCTGGAATTCATGCTGCGGCAGTACTTCCCGGATCGCCCGCTGGAGGTGGTCAACGCGGCCATGCGGGGCATCAATTCCCACGTTCTTGTGGACATCTCGCGGGAGTGTGCGGGGCTCAAGCCCGATCTGGTTGTGATCTACATGGGCAACAACGATGCCTGCGGCTTGTACGCTCCCACGACGCGGACCGCCTTTCTGGGCCGCCATCCGGCGTGGATTCCGGTATTCCACTACGTCAAGCAGGCCCGGATCGGACAGTTGATCCGGAGGGCCTTCGGGGACAGCCCCACGGTCTTTGAGGAATCCAGGCGGGTGCAGACGGTGGATTCCCTGGAGAGACATCTGACCGCGGCGGATGGACCGGGCAGGGGGTTCGTGTACCGCAATTTCCATGACAATCTCCGGCGGATCTGCGAATACAGCCTTCAATCGGGCGCGTCCGTCATCGTTTCCACCGTGGCGTCCAACCTGCGGGACTGCCCGCCCCTCGGCTCGCTGCAAGATCGCAACCTGACCGATCTGCAGCGGAAAAAGCAGTGGGAGGTGTTCTACCGCCGCGGGATGGAATCGGAGGGTCGCGGGGAGACCGCGGAGGCCATCGCCAGCTATCGCAAAGCGGCCGATATCGACGATCACTACGCCGAGATGCATTTTCGCCTGGCCCGCTGCTATCTTGCCGCCGGCGATCGGGACGCCGCAAAACGTCATTTCCTCCACGCCAGGGACTGGGATGCCCTGCAGTTCCGCACGGATTCCCGGCTCAACGACATCATCGGGCAAGTCGTGACGGAGTACGATGGCCGGCGGATCTCCCTGGTGAATGCGGAGAAGGCCCTGGCCACGAGCGGGCGATGTCCCGACGGCATTGTCGGCGCGGAGCTCTTCTACGAGCACGTGCATCTGCGTTTCGACGGCGACTACGAGCTGGCCCGGGCGATTCTGCCGGCCGTCGTGCAGGCCCTGGAGCGGGACCGGGGACTTGCCCCCTCGGCCTCGGCACAGGTCCCCACGCGCGAGCAATGTGCCCATGCGCTGGCCTTTACCCGGTGGGATGAGGTCAATACGGCTGCTGCCATGGCCGAGATGACGGCCAAGCCGCCGTTTACGCGGCAGCTCGACCACGCGGCACGGCAGGCACGCGTCGAGAAGGAAATCAAGTCCGTCATGGACCACGTGGATGAGAAGTTCGTCCGTGACGTGACCCGGGCCTATCGCGAGGCCATCGAGGCCAACCCGCAGGACTGGCAGGTGCGGTACAACCTCGGGGCCCTGCTCCATCAGCTTGGAGGGTATGACGAGGCTGCCCGGGAGCTGGACTATGTCGTGCGGACGCTGCCGCACGTGCCGCCCTATCGAGTCCTTCTGGGGTACGCCCTGGGTAAATCCGGCCGCTGGGACCAGGCGGTCCTCCAGTTCCGGGAGGCCCTGAAACGGGATCGGCACAACAAGCAGGCCCGCCAAGGGCTCGCCTGGGCCCGCCGCATGGGCCAATAGCACCCCAATTCAATCGTAGCGGGTATCGCATACATGCTGGGCGCCATGCCTACGCTTGTACGTGTTCATTGACGCTGAAGTGACAAATCAGTCGTGCCGGGTGGCACCTATGAAGAGCTTGATGTCCAGTCGTACCTTCCCTGGTTGCTCACATTTTCTGAAAAGAAGTTGGATCGAGAGCAATTCTCTCGCTCACGCACCGCTTCGACGAGAGCCTATGGTTCTGTTCACATGGGCCACCACTGCCGATTCTGTTGCATCTGGATCTGGACTTCTCTGGCGGCAAATCTGGTTGCCATGCACGTCCGCTCCAATATAATAGGCCGCCATGGCGCAATTCCTTTCGACGTGAGTTGCCGTTGTTTGCCCAAGTATCGTACCTCGACGAAAGAATGGCGTCTCTTTATACTTTCAGCGGCAAGCGCTGCTTGGTGAAGGCCTTCCGGGGATGCGGCACAGCCATCACGGAGGTTGTTAGACATTTTGGATGGAGCGATCGTATGCAGACACGTCGTGACTTCCTCAAGACCATGAGTTGGACGGCGGGGGCACTTGCCCTTGGGGGCTGCAAGAGCCTGAACAGAGGGACTCTGCGCGAGAGGGAACGCCCGAACATCGTGTTCATTCTGGCTGATGATCTCGGGTATGGCGATCCGACCTGCTACAGCGAGCAGTCGAAGATCCCGACGCCCCAGATGGACCGGCTGGCGGGGCAGGGGGTTCGCTTCACCGACGCCCACACACCCTCGGCGGTTTGCACGCCCACGCGGTACGGCCTGCTGACCGGTCGGTACTGCTGGCGGTCGAGCCTCAAGCAGGGGGTCTTGAATGGCTACAGCGAGGCGCTGATCGAGACCGACCGGCTGACGGTCGCGTCGCTGCTGAAGAGACACGGCTACAATACCGGCTGTGTCGGCAAATGGCACCTCGGCCTGGGATGGGCCACAAAGGACGCCGGCAAGAAGCCCGGCGCCGGTAATATCGATTGGACCAAGCCTGTGACATATGGGCCGCAGTCGCTCGGATTCGACTACAGCTATATCATTCCGGCCTCGCTGGACATGGACCCGTACTGCTGGCTGGAGAACGGCCGACTCGTGGAAGCGCCGACCGAGCACACTCCGGGCAGCGAGCGCCGCTGGTCGGGCGGGGGCGGCTATTGGCGGGCGGGGGCCATCGCGCCGTCGTTCGACTTCTACGCTGTCCTACCGACCGTCACGGCCAAGTCGGTCGATTTTCTCAAACGCCAGACCACAGACACGCCGTTCTTCCTCTATGTCCCTCTCACGGCCCCCCATACCCCGTGGATGCCGACGGACGAGTTCCGCGGAAAGACCAAGGTGGACTGGTACGGCGATTTCGTCACACAGGTAGACTGGGCCCTGGGACAGATCGTCAAGGCGGTGGATGATTCCGGATTCAAGGACAACACGCTGGTCATTTTCGCGTCGGACAACGGCTCCCACTGGCCGGCCGACCAGATCGCCAAGTTCAATCATCGGGCCAACGGTCCCTGGCGCGGGCAGAAATCCGATATCCACGAGGCGGGCCATCGGGTCCCGTTCCTCTGCCGCTGGCCAGGGCACATCAAGCCCGGCACGCAGAGCCGCCAGACCATCTGCCTGACCGATGTGCTGGCCACGTTCGCCGCGATTGCCGGTGACCCGCTGCCCGCAGATGCCGGCCAGGACAGCTACAATATCCTGCCGGCGATGCTGAATCCAGGTTTGGAGGCGCCCATCCGTGAAGCCACGGTCCATCATTCCGGAAACGGCATGTTTGCCATCCGGCAGGGGGCGTGGAAACTGGTTCAGGGACTCGGCTCGGGCGGCTTCACGGCTCCCCGGCAGATGAAGCCTCAGCCCGGCGGGCCCGAGGGACAGCTCTACAACCTCGATGATGATCCGGGCGAACAGAAGAACCTCTGGACCGAGCGGCCGGAGATCGTCAAACGCCTTTCGGCCCTGCTCGAACGCTACAAGCAACAGGGTTACAGCCGACCGATGGTATGAGGAGATGAGTCGAAATGCCGAGCATGAGATGGACGCGTCGTGATTTTCTGAGAACGTTGGGAGCGGGGGCTGTAGCAGTGAAGCTCGCGGGCTGTCGCACCGCGTTGCAGAACTCCTCGCGGGCGGGCCGCCAACCGAATATCCTCCTGATCATGTCGGACGATATGGGCTTTTCCGATCTCGGCTGCTACGGCGGCGAAATCCACACGCCGAACCTGGACAGCCTCGCCGCAGGCGGCCTGCGATTCACCCAGTTCTACAACACCGCCCGCTGCTGCCCGACGCGGGCCTCGCTGATGACAGGCCTCTATCCCCATCAGGCCGGGGTGGGACACATGATGGAGGACAACGGCTTCGACGCCTATCGCGGCGACCTGAACAATCGGTGCGTCACCATCGCGGAGGTGCTCAGGCCCGCGGGCTATCGTACTTACGTGACGGGTAAGTGGCACGTGACGCGACATGTGGACAAGGATGGACCCAAGCACAACTGGCCGCTGCAGCGCGGCTTTGACAAGTTCTATGGCACGATCACAGGCGCCGGCAGCTTCTACGATCCAACGACCCTGTGCCGTGACAACGCCTACATCACGCCGCTGAACGATCCCGAGTACAAGCCTCAGGCCTACTACTACACCGATGCCCTGAGCGACAACGCCGTGAAGTACATCCGGGAGCACCGGGCCGAATCGCCGGACGAACCATTCTTCCTGTACATGGCGTTCACGGCCGCCCACTGGCCCATGCACGCCCTGGAGAAGGATGTCGCCCGGTACAAGGGCAAGTACGACAAAGGGTACGCGCACTACCGCCGGCAGCGTTTCGAGCGGATGAAGGAGCTGGGCCTGATCCGCAAGGATTGGGACCTGAGCCCGCAGGCCGGCGATTGGGAGGGCTTCGAACACAAGGAGTGGGAGGCCCGCTGCATGGAGGTCTACGCGGCCATGATCGACAGTATGGATCAGGGCATCGGGCGGGTCGTGGCGGAGTTGAAGAAACAGGGCCTGCTCGACAACACGCTGATCCTGTTCCTGCAGGACAACGGGGGATGTGCGGAGCCGATGGGACGCGGGGCCCAGATCAACGACAAATGGGTCGCCGGGGTCAAAGACCCCAGGCCGATGGGCCTGGATGAGCTTCAGCCAAAGCTGGCGCCGCCGATGCAGACGCGCGATGGCCGACCGGTGCGCGGCGGGCCGACCGTGATGCCGGGCCCGGCCGACACCTACATGGGCTACGGCCGCAACTGGGCGAACGTCTCCAACACGCCCTTCCGCGAGTACAAGCATTGGGTCCATGAGGGTGGGATCTCGACGCCGCTCATTTGTCATTGGCCCGCAGGCATCAAGGCTCGCGGCCGGCTCTGCCACGATCCCGCACACCTGATCGACATCATGGCGACCTGCGTCGACGTCTCGGGAGCCGAGTATCCAGCGGAGCGTCAAGCGCAAAGGATTCAGCCGATGGAGGGAGTGAGCCTGCGTCCAACATTCGATCGCAAGGTCCTCGACGAGCGGACAATCTTCTGGGAGCACGAGGGCAACCGGGCGGTGCGTCAGGGCCGCTGGAAACTCGTCTCCAAGCACCCAGGCGGCTGGGAGTTCTACGACATCGCCTCCGACCGCACCGAGATGCACGACCTCGCCGCACAGCACCCGGAGAAGGTCCAGGAATTGACTGCACTTTACGAGGGCTGGGCTGCACGCTGTGCCGTGCAGCCCTGGCCGCTGAAGAGATCAGCACGGAATTGATGCTGCTTGTATTGGAGAATCGTGACATGTGTGGAAGAGTGAACCGACGGGAATTTCTGAAGACCATTGGCTTGACAGCCGCCGTTGCGGCTGTGCCGGGATGCAGCCGCTCTTTACGAGAAGCATCGGAAAACGAAGAGGATAGACTGCCGAACTTCGTCATTGTCTTCATCGACGACATGGGCTATTCCGATGTCGGCTGTTTTGGGGCCCAGGGATACCAGACGCCCAACATCGACCGCATGGCGGCTGAAGGCGTGCGTTTCACCGACTTCTACGCGGCTGCCTCGTCCTGCACGCCGTCGCGGGCCGCCCTGCTGACGGGCTGTTATCCCCAGCGGGTGAGCCTGCCCAACGTGCTGGGCCCGCGTGCGAAGATCGGTATCAGCGATCAGGAGATGACGATCGCCGAGATGCTCAAGCCGCTCGGCTACGCGACCGCCTGCTACGGCAAATGGCACCTCGGCGACGATCCGAAGTTCCTGCCCACGCACCACGGCTTCGATGAGTATTTCGGCCTGCCCTACTCCAACGACATGTGGGCGCGTCACCCGGAGAACCCGAAGGACTACCCGGACCTGCCGCTCATCGAAGGGGACAAGGTCATTCAGCGCAATCCCGACCAGACGCAACTGACGACGTGGTACACGGAGCGGGCCGTGCGGTTCATCGAGAGGAACAAGGACCGGTCGTTCTTCCTATACCTGCCGCACTCGATGTGTCACGTGCCTCTGTTCGTCTCGGACAAGTTCAAGGGCAAGTCAAAGCGGGGCCTGTTCGGCGACGTGATCATGGAACTCGACTGGTCCGTCGGCCAGATCCTGTCCACGCTGAAGCGTCTGGGCATCGACAAAAACACGATGGTCGTATTCTGCTCGGACAACGGCCCCTGGCTCAGTTACGGCGACCACGCCGGCTCGGCCAAGCCGCTTCGCGAGGGAAAGGGCACGACGTTCGACGGCGGGCAGCGCGAGCCGACGATCATGCGATGGCCGGGCAGGATTCCCGCCCGCAAAGTCTGCCGCGAGCCGGTTTCCACGATGGACCTCCTGCCGACCATTGCCCGCCTGACCGGAGCGATGTTGCCCGATCACTCGATCGACGGCAAAGACATCTGGCCGCTGATCGCCGGCGAGGACGGGGCGAAGAGCCCCCACGAGGCGTTCTTCTACTACCAGGGCTGGGCCCTGGAGGCGGTACGCAGCGGCCATTGGAAGCTGCATCTGCCGCACAGCTATCGCACATTGGCCGGCCGCCCCGGCGGCACCGGCGGCCAACCGGCAAGATACGAGCAGGCGACCATCAGTGTGGCCCTGTTCAATCTCGAAAACGACATCGGCGAGCAGCACAACGTGGCGGCGGAACATCCGGACGTCGTCGCAAGACTCCAACAACTCGCCGACCGTATGCGGCAGGACCTGGGCGATTCATTGCAGAAGACGACCGGCGCCGGCCGACGCCCGCCAGGAAAGGTCTAATGCGGCTTGACACAGTTGAAGGAACAGACATCATGAAGGCTCAAATGACACGACGGGAACTGGTTCGGTGGATCGGGATGGGAGCGGCGGGGCTGGCCCTCTCAGGATGCACACGCGAGCTTGGATTCTCTGGGGCACGCAAGACGGACAAGAGGCCCAACTTCGTCATCATCTTCTGCGATGACTTGGGTTATGGCGACCTGGCCTGCTACGGTCATCCGACGATCCGCACGCCGAACCTGGACCGGATGGCGGCCGAGGGACAGCGGTGGACCGACTTCTACGTGGGGGCCTCGGTGTGCACGCCGAGCCGGGCCGCGCTGCTGACCGGCCGGCTGCCTATCCGCAGCGGCATGTGCAGCGATGTGCGGCGCGTCCTGTTCCCCGACTCAGCGGGAGGACTGCCGCAGAACGAGATCACGCTCGCCGAGGCCCTCAAGCCGCAGGGCTACACGAGCGCCTGCATTGGCAAATGGCATCTCGGCCATCTGCCCCAGTACCTGCCGACGAACAATGGCTTCGACTACTATTTCGGCATCCCGTACAGCAATGACATGGACCGCGTCGGCGGCCAGGGCCGTGAGGCCTTCAAGAACCCGAAGGTCGAATACTGGAACGTCCCCCTGATGCGCAACACGGAGGTCGTAGAACGTCCCGCCGATCAGAACACCCTCACGAAACGATACACCGAGGAAGCGGTGCGATTCATCGAACGCAGCAAGGACCGGCCATTCTTCCTCTACCTCGCGCACACCATGTTGCACGTCCCGCTGTTCCGTTCGGAGGATTTCCGAGGCAAGAGCCCGCGCGGACTGTACGGCGACGCCCTTGAGGAGATCGATTGGAGCGTCGGCCAAGTTCTCGACACCCTGAAGCGCGAGAAGCTCGTGGAGAATACCTTCGTGGTCTTCACGTCGGACAACGGCCCATGGCTGATCTTCGATCAGCACGGTGGCTCGGCCGGTCTGCTCCGCGAGGGCAAAGGCTGCACCTTCGAGGGCGGCATGCGCGAGCCCTGTATCATGTGGTGGCCCGGCACGATCAAGCCTACCGTGATCCGCGAAATGGGCTGCACGATGGACCTGTTCACGACGGTTGTGAAACTTGCCGGCGGCGGAGTGCCGTCGGATCGCATCATCGACGGCCTGGACCTTTCGCCCGTCCTGTTCGCCACGGGCCCCAGCCCACGGAGCGCCGTGTTCTTCTATCGCGGCCGGCAACTCTACGCGGTCCGCAAGGGCCCATACAAAGCTCACTTCATCACGCAATCCGCCTACGGGAACGACAAGCCCGTCAAGCACGACCCGCCGCTGCTCTACCACCTCGGCCGCGACCCCTCGGAGCAGTATGACGTCGCCAAAGACCACCCCGACGTAATCGCCGACATCCGAAAAGAAGTCGCCGAGCACCAGCGCACCCTCGTCCCCGGCGAAGACCAACTTGCCCAACGTATCAAGACGAACTGAAACCGTAGATGAATCCAGCGAGGCCTGCCTCTGCGGTCACGATGAACGCCGCGTGGGAGCGTCACGAAGATTGGCTATAGTTGCGGCATTCCCCTCGCCGCGTGCCAGACTCTCGCGATTTCGACGGTATGCTCCTGGTCTCTGACCCTGTACACGATCCTGCACGGCTTGCGAATGACCTCCCGGCTACTGGGGTCGCCGAACTCGGGGACGACGCGCGCGGATTCGGGAAAGTCGGCAAGGTGCCCAACCGTCTGGAATACCTGCTGGACGAAACGGGCGGCTGCCTTCGGCCGAAACTCGCCGATGTACGAGGCAAGCTCTTTCAGATCGAGGCGGGCAGAGGGGGCCCAGATCACTCTGTAAGCCATGCGGCAAACTCCTCCTTGACCTTGTCATGGGAGATGCCCTTGCCCTCATCGAGCTCGCATAGGCCCTTACGGACGCCCGCGACGAAGTTGATCCGCTCCTGAATGTCCTCCCAGGAGGCGTCCTCAGGCAGTTGCCTGATGGTCCTCAACGCTATCTCTTTGGTCGTCATAACCATAGTATACCAGACCCGCGCCGGCTCCCACAACCAGCTACGGGAAAAACCGGCAGAACCCCCGGCTCGCCGAACGCATCAAGACAAACTGAGACCCACTGAGAAAACTCCAAGCACGAAACTCGAAATCCGAAGCAAATTCAAATCTCCAATGACAGAAATCACAAACGCGGGCCGAAGAGCCGTCCCTTTTGAACATTCGGACCTTCTTTATTCGAGCTTGTTTCGGATTTCGATATTGAGATTTCGTATTTCCGCAGCGGTTTTATTCTGCTGCGGCTTCCCACCACAGACGCGGATAGTCCTGGCCTTCGCGGATCCACCAGATGTCCTCGCTGCCGTTGGCGGTCTCGCCGACGAAGTCCCAGCCGGCATCCAGGAATGTATTGGCCGTTTGCATTTGGGGGGTGTCTTTGCCCGTCCCGCCAAAGCCGGCGCGCTGATGGCTGGTGTCTGTGTCCCAGAAGGAGCCGACAACCACACTTCTGTTATCGCCGACAAGACCCCCGGTCCTGGTGTTTCCAGCCACCGGTCCCGCCGAATAGCAGTGCCAGATATGACCCGTGTGACACACGGACTCGTACCCGAGGGCCCCGTAGTCGATCCTCTCACAGAAGACCGTGTTCGTGCCGGCTAAGCCGCCTATACCCATGTCGCCGGAAACGCTGCTGATGGCGTAGCAGTGTCTGATCGTGCCCGTATTGCTGCCTACCAGACCGCCGGTTTCCGCGTCGCCGCTGACGGCGCTCGCGCTATAGCAGCAGATCAGCGTGCCCTCATTCTTGCCAACGAGCCCGCCGACGGACGTGCTTGCCCTGATGCTGCCGCCCCTCACGTAGCAGTTCTCGACGGTGACGTTCTCCGCATAGCCTATCAGCGATCCCACACAGGCTCCGCCGATGACATTCGGATCGATCAGCCCGACATTCTGGATACATGCCCGGTCGCCTGCCACATGGCCGAAGAGTCCCACGCGCTCCTGGTCGGGCAAAGCGCACGTGAAGTTCGAGATCGTCTTCCCATTGCCGTCGAAGACACCTGCAAAGCTGCGTATGATGTGGAACGGATCGCCGGCATCGGTGCTCAAGTCAAGGTCCGCCATCAGCTTGAAGTGGGCGTCCAGCTCGTATGGGAATAGGCCGAGCAGATTGAGCTCGTCGGCTGTGTAGATCAGATGGGGGCTTTCTTCGGTTCCGTCGCCTGCAAGAAACGCCAACCGAAAACGTTTGTCGCGTTCACATGGGAAGAGGCTCATCAGATCCAGGTCTTCAACGGTGTGGACAAGGTAGGGATCGTCGTCCGTTCCTTCGCCCGTGAGGAAGTCGGAGATGTCCAGGGCCAGGGTCTCTTCCAGCCTATTCTCCCAACTGAGCCTGGGGTAATCGTTCCCCTCATCAATCGTCCATGCTCCTGCGACGCACGGCTGGCACCAGTCCAGGAAGGTTCTTTCCACCTGCATTTCGGCGGTGCTCTTGCCAATTCCTCCTGCACTGGCAAGCTGTCCGCTCGTTTCAACATCCCAGAAACAGCCGTCGACCTGTCCATAGTTCAGGCCGACCAATCCACCTGCGGAGGTTCCTGCGGAGACACGCCCTGCGGAATAGCATTCGAGTATTGGCAGCGTGTCGCCGTTGAACCCGACCAGCCCGCCGACCTGCCTGTTTCCAGTTGCATCTCCCATCGCGTAGCAGAGGCAAATCTTCCCGATGCGGGTACCATACTCAGCATTGCTTCCGACGAGGCCTCCTATGGCGGAGTCGCCGGACACTGGACCATCTGCATAGCATTCGCTGATGGCGCCTCCACCGTTATATCCCACCAGTCCGCCGATCGACGTCTTGCCGGACACGCGGCTTGCAGAGTATGACTGGGTAATGCTGCCCATGCCTTCCACCCCGACTAATCCGCCGGTCCTGGTGTCCCCCTGCACATCGCCTGAGCAACTGCTGAGGGTGATTCGATAGTAGTTGACCCCGACAAGACCGCCGACCGCACGTTGCCCTGATACGGAAGCGCTGGACTGGCAGGCGGATATTGTGCCCCCAGAGCCTGGAGTTCCTCCGTTGCAGCCCACAAGACCGCCTACCTCATGGCTGCCGGTGATACTGCCGCCCTCCACGCGGCAATTTGTGAGCGTTCCCTTGAGCACCATGCCTGCGAGTATGCCTGCATAATACGCGTCCCTGGCGTCCACTCTTGGATTGACAATGACCAGATTCTCGATGCGTGCACGGTCCCAGAGACGTTCAAAAAGCCCGACAGCAGTATGATAGACCTGAACCTCATAAACGAAGTTCACGATCTTCTTGCCGTTGCCGTCAAAGGTGCCGGTGAAAAAGCCGTCGTGCCCTATGATCTTGAATTGGTCTCCCGTGTAGCCGCCCAGGTCAATGTCGGCCATGAGCTTGAAGTGCTTGTCCCAGTCATTGGGCTCGGCGCCGATGGCGTTCATCTGCTCGGCGGTCCAGATTTGGTAGGGGTCGTATAGCACGCCGCTGCCTCCGCCGTACTTGGCATCGGTGGGGGGGCTGCCGAGACAAATCGCAATGATTAGGGGCCCTGCCCACAGGTTCCGCGAGTTTCGCTCCGCTATCATATCTCTTCTCCTCTCCACAATTCCGGGCAAGAGGACCGCCGCTTGCCCGGTGGTCTATATGGCATCACTCCAGCGCCAATATGCGTTCCATAGTATAGCAGATGTGGATCACGGCGTCAATTTCGCCGCTGCAAAGGGGTGTTTATCCTGGCCTTCATGCGGCTTGCAAAAGGGATTTCTGGCGGTTATTATGACCCCATGGCGAACAAACCCGTGAAGAAAGAAGAAAGCCGTGTAGCCGTGAACAAGAAGGCGTATCACGACTTCGAGCTGGTGGAGAAGTTCGAGGCCGGGATCGAGCTTCGCGGCAGCGAGGTGAAGTCGCTTCGGGCGGCGGCAGCGGACCTGACCGGCTCCTATGCCAGGATGCAGGATGGCGAATGCTGGCTTGTCGGGACGAAGATCGCGCCGTACCCGCAGGCGGGCAATATGGGCCATGACCCGACTCGAAAGAGAAAGCTGCTCCTGCACAAGACCGAGTTGCACCGGATCTGGAGCAAGCTGGAACAGCGGGGCTTTACGCTGGTTCCGCTGCGGATCTACTTCACGAAACGGGGCTTGGCCAAGGTGGAGCTGGCCTTGGCGCAGGGCAAGCGGCAGTATGATAAGCGCCGGACGATCACCGAGCGCGACCAGAAGCGCGACATCGACCGAAACATGAAGAAATACAGGGGAAGGTAAAGGACGGATATGGCCGACGAAGAAAAGAAGATCATCATCGACGAGGATTGGAAACGCGAGGCGCAGCAGGAGAAGGAGAAATTGGCTGCCAAAGAGGCGGAGGAGAAGAAGAAAGAGGCGGCAGAGGGGCCCAAGAGAGGCCCTCGCGGACTGCCTCGCGGAGACCTGGCCGGGCTGATCAGCATGCTGACGACGCAAGCCCTCTTTGCCCTGGGTCTGATCCAGGTCAAGGGCGAGGAGGATCGCGAGCCGGACCTCGAGCTGGCGCGGTACAATATCGATATGCTTGAGGCCGTCGAGCAGAGGACCAAGGGCAACCTGACGCCGGAGGAGCAGGAGTTGCTCAAGAACACGCTCAGCGACCTGCGCATGGGATACGTGAGCATCACCAATCAGCTCGCTTCGCAGCAATGATCGTGCAAGTGGATAGCAGATCATACCACAAGAGAACTGGGGGCGGGCGTCGGACAGCCTGTGGATGGGACTGAGAGTCTTGGCCAACATTCTGGATAATATCATTACTGATAAACGGGAAGAGGTGGAACAACGGCGGTCCCGGATCAGCCTGGAGCAGCTACGCGATCAGGCCGTCGACAAGCCGAGGTGCCGCAATTTCTATAAGGCGGTGACCAAGCGGAACCCTCGCGGGATCAACGTCATTGCCGAGGTCAAGCGGGCCTCGCCCTCGGCGGGCGTGATTCGCGAGGACTTCGACCCGGTGGAGATCGCGAAGACCTATGAGCGCTGCGGCGCCGACGCGATCAGCGTACTGACCGACGAGAAGTACTTCCAGGGCAAGTTGGAGTACGTGGAGCAGGTGAAGCAGGCGGTGTCGGTGCCGGTCCTGCGCAAGGACTTCATCATCGACATGTGGCAGGTGTACGAGTCGCGGGTCGCGGGGGCGGATGCGATCCTGCTGATTGCGGAGGCGCTGCGACCGGGCGACTTGATCGACCTGATGATCGCCGCCGGCGAGTTGGGCCTTACGGTGCTGGTGGAAGTGCATGAGGCCGACACGCTCTTGGCAGTCCGCAGCCTGATTGGGTTCCCCAAGAAAGGCTACAGCATCCTTGGTATCAACAATCGCGACCTGACCACGATGACGGTGGACGTGGGTACGACGATTCGGCTGGCCGAGTTGCTCGATGGCAGCAGCGAATTGGTCTCTGAGAGCGGCATCAGAACACGAGAGGATGTGCGAAAACTGAAATCGGCCGGCATCCGGGCTGTGCTCATCGGGCAGACCCTGTGCGAACAGCCCGACATCGAGGCCAAGTTCACAGAACTGTTCGAGTGAGCCGGTCAACAATCGAGGGGCGATACCATGGATGTACTTCTTCATGCGGTCCCGTTTCTGCTTTTGGGGCTTCTCGCGGGGATTCTCAGCGGCCTGCTCGGCATCGGCGGTGGCATCCTCATCGTGCCGGCACTGGTCTTCGTCTTCGGGTTGTCGCAGCATACGGCCCAGGGCACCACGCTGGCCCTGATGATCCCACCCATCGGCCTGCTGGCCGCCTGGACCTACTACAAGCAGGGCCAGGTGGACATCCGGATCGCCGCCCTGATCTGTCTGGGCTTCTTTCTCGGCGGCCTGTTCGGAGCCAAACTCGCCGGCGTCATCAGCGACGTGCTGCTCAAGAAGCTCTTCGGCATCGCCCTGCTGGTCACCGCCCTGAAGATGATCCTGACCAGGTAAAGAGACTCTGGCAAACTGAGATGCATTTGTGGTGACCGCCTACTTCACAGATATGCCGAAACGAGGAGACCTCTTATGGCCGACGTAGTAAAAGTGTGGTATGACAAAGAGGCGGACTACCTGGAGGTGCTGTTCGACGCTCGGGAAGGCTACTTTCGGGAGACTGAGAACGACGCGGTGATGGAGAAGATTGACAAGGATGGAAATATCCTCGGATTCTCAGTGTTGAATGTGAGCCGTCTAAGCCAAGCCCAACCCTTGTCCGTCAACCTCAAGAAACGGACAGCGTAGTGCGGCGATTAGGCTGCATCATAGACTGTTCTGCCTTCACGAACCGCAGGATACAGGATATGCCCCGCTACATCTCGACACCTCTCGAACTCCTCCGGGGTCACCACGATCAGGTCCAGAGGAAAGGTCCGATCCGACAGCGCCAAGTCAATCTCTACTGCTTGTCTGCCTGCCGGATTTTGGCCCAGGTGTCTTTCAGAGTGACCGTGCGATTGAAGACGAGCTTGCCGGCGGTGCTGTCGGGATCGACGCAGAAGTAACCGAGCCGCTCGAACTGGTATCGGCTCGGGGGGACGGCGTCCGCCAGCGACGGCTCGACGTAGCAATCGGTCAGCGTTTCCAGTGAATTTGGGTTCAGATTAACCGTGAAGTCCTGGTCCTGCGAGACATCCTCCGGGTCGGGCTTTGTGAACAGGCTGTCGTAGAGCCGGACCTCAGCCTTGAGCGCGAGCGGGGCGGAGAGCCAGTGCAGGGTGGCCTTGACCTTACGGCCGTCCGGAGCGTCGCCGCCTCGCGTAGCCGGGTCGTAGGTGCAGTGAAGCTCGACGATCTCGCCGTTGGCGTCCTTCACGACGCGAGTGCAGGTGATGAAGTAGCCGTAGCGCAGCCGGACCTCGCGGCCGGGGGCCAGCCGGAAAAACTTCTTCGGCGGCTCCTCCATGAAATCCTCCCGCTCGATGTACAGCTCGCGAGAGAACGGGACCTTGCGCGTCCCGGCGGCCGGGTCCTCGGGGTTGTTGACGGCGTCGAGCTCCTCGACCGGGCCCTCGGGATAGTTGTCGAGGATGACCTTGAGCGGATGCAGCACGGCCATCACGCGGGGCGAAGTCTTATTCAGGTCCTCCCGCAGGCAGTGCTCCAGCAGGGCGGCATCGACCGTGCTGTTGAACTTGTTGACGCCGATGAGCTTGCAGAAGTTGCGGATGCCGGAAGGCGAGTAGCCTCGCCGTCGCATGCCGGAGATCGTGGGCATGCGCGGGTCGTCCCAGCCGCGAACAAAGCCTTCCTTGACCAGCTTGAGCAGTTTGCGTTTGCTCATCACTGTGTACGTCATGCTCAGCCGGGCGAATTCGATCTGCTGCGGGTGATGGATCTTCCTGCCCCACGGGCCGGAGCCGTCGTCGGTGCGGCCCTCGTTGACGGCGTCGATGAACCAGTCATAGAGCGGCCGGTGGTTCTCGAATTCGAGCGTGCAAATGGAGTGCGTGATGCCCTCGATGGAATCCTCGAACCCGTGGGCCCAGTCGTACATCGGGTAGATGCACCACGTGTCGCCCTGGCGGTGGTGCGTCTCGTGCACGATCCGGTACATGATCGGGTCCCGCAGGTTCAGGTTGGGGTGAGCCATATCGACTTTGGCCCGGAGCGTTTTGGAGCCGTCGGGGAACTCGCCCTTGCGCATCCGCTCGAACAGGCCGAGATTCTCTTCGACGGTGCGGTTGCGGTAGGGGCTCTCCCTGCCCGGCTGGGTCAACGTGCCGCGATACTCGCGCACCTGGTCACCGGTGAGGTCGCAGACGTAGGCCTTGCCCTTGCGGACCAGCTCGACTGCCCACTCGTACATGTGCCCGAAGTAGTCGGACCCGTAGAAGAGCCGGTCGTCCCACTTGGCCCCGAGCCACCGGACGTCCTCGATGATGGAGTCCACGTATTCCTGCTCTTCCTTCTCCGGGTTGGTGTCGTCGAACCGCAGGTTGAACTGGCCGCCGAACTCCTCGGCGATGCCGTAGTTGAGGCAAATGCTCTTGGCGTGGCCGATGTGCAGGTAGCCGTTGGGCTCCGGCGGGAACCGCGTCGCCACGCGCCCGCCCCACCGGCCCGTCCGCAGGTCATCCGCCACCATCTGCCGGATGAAATCCAAGCCCTTTTCGCCGCCCTCGCCTCCATTGCCTTGCGGTCCATTGCCCGATAGTCCTCTGTCTTTTCCCATGTCCCATCCACTCAGTTTGCCAAGCCTTGCCGGATACCGAACGACGTGTGCATATTAAGTCCACTTGCCCGCTGGGGATTCAAGATCGAACTGGCGATCATTCTACACCCTGGAGTCTGGATGTGTCCACGGAATAGATGTTCAATCTTCAACCCAGATACTCCATGTTCCCCAAGTTTGGCTTTGTTTCGCACAATCGCCCATGCGGTGCCCCGCTCCCAGGGAATTGGCTTTGTTTCGCACAACGGGTCCCCAGCTTCCACCAGGGGGGGTTCCCTGGCCCCGGACCGGGCCTGAGAATTGAGTTTGTTTTGCGTGACTGGCCGCCGGCACCGGACGACGAGACCCCGCAAATTGGCTTTGTTTTCACAGAGGCAAGGTCCGTCTCTTCTCTCATAACCCTTTTCCTGAACAGCAGTTAGCCTTCATCTGGCCCCATCGGAATTGGCCTGGTTCAATTCAGGGTAACAGTGAGGATGTGCGGACTGATGGAAAATAGGGATTCCTCCCGATCAAGAGAGTGAATCAACA
>Ga0315274_10004198_pt1 | contig 21254 bp, 19 predicted proteins | sample YL17G02_20_MG_FD_203700 | JGI IMG/M metagenome (GOLD analysis project Ga0315274, IMG submission 203700) | Sediment microbial communities from Yellowstone Lake, YNP, Wyoming, USA - YL17G02_20 | ecosystem: Environmental > Aquatic > Freshwater > Lake > Sediment | place: USA: Wyoming | collected...
TTTCGGTGTCAAAAAGACCCGGGAGCTGGATGACTATTCTGTTCTCGCCCTGCTTCTGAATTATAGGTTCACGCAAGCCAGACGGATCAGTCCTGTTTCTAAGGATTTCCATGGCACGGTCAACGGCATCGACCATCTCGTTTTCCTTGAGACCCGTTTTATCGACCTCAAGCACAAGATACATGCCCCCCTGAAGATCCAGTCCCAGCTTGAGGGCCTTGTCCCGCAACCTACCCATCTCGTCAGCGGGTAAACTTGCCTTCTTCTGCGGGCTCATACTGTAGATTCTCAAAGACGGCAGAAGGTAGACAATAGAAACTACCATGATTACAGCTACGAGAAGGGCTTTCCACTTTAGGTTCTTATACATTTCCCATCCCCTAGTTACACAACAAGTTGTTACACGACTAACAAGATTGAGAAGAGATCAGAAAACGAACCATAACCTTACTACGATACCGAGCATGATTCCCATTGTCAATGCGAAAGAAGGCGGAGCATTTCCCTCACCGCCTGAGCAATCCCAACAAAGACGGCGCGGGCGACAATTGCATGGCCGATGCTGACTTCCTGGATTTCCTTCCCTCTTCTGACCAGTTTGTGGGTGTTACGATAGTCGAGGCCGTGGCCCGCGTGTACGCGCATGCCAAGTCTTGCGGCGAGCGAGGCTGCATTGATGACCCTGTCTAGCTCGAGGCCCTCCTGCAACGTTCTGAAGGTCTCGGCGTAACGACCAGTATGGATTTCTACGCAGTTTGCCCTGACCTTGGCCGAGGCTTGAACCTGAGAGAGCTCGGGATCAATGAAAAGACTCACCCGTATCCCCACTTCCTGTATCCTTGAAACCGCTCTCTGAACACCCGCCTCAAGACCGGCGACATCCAACCCGCCTTCGGTTGTGAGCTCCTGTCTTTTTTCTGGAACAAGCGTCACCTGGTCCGGCCGGATAGCGATGGCTATCGATATCATCTCTTCCGTCGCGGCCATTTCCAGATTGAGCGCGGTCTTTACGACTTCTCTCAAGACCCTGAGGTCCCGGTCCTGTATGTGCCGCCGATCCTCTCTCAGGTGGATGGTGATCCCGCTGGCGCCCGCGACCTCGGCTTCTATGGCTGCCGCCACCGGATCCGGCTCGAGTCCCTTCCGAGCTTCCCTGACAGTAGCAACGTGGTCAACGTTCACGCTAAGCTCGACCATAGTGTCCCCCTAGACGGCTTGCGTCTACAACAAGGTTACAAAATCACAGTACCGCAGGATCATAGCACGGGAGCTGAAGCCTCCGCAAAGGAGGAAACCGGCACCAACTTTATCCCCTTCTTCTCAAGTTCCGGTAGCTTATCTCTTAGCGCCTTCAGGGTACCGCTGTAGAGATGGCCGATGACGATTGCTTTACCCTTTGACAGGGCTATTTCCTCGGCTCTTTCGAACATTTTTTTTACTTTCTTTTCGTCCCTGGACTGCGTGTCCAAGAAAAGGTCGTTGCGCAAACACACGGCTCCCACTTCTCCCGCCACTCTCCTGGCAACAGAACCCGGCGTGGTCATGCTGTCCAGAAAAAACAAGTCTCTCGACTTTGTGTCCTCAAGGACAGCCTTCATGACCTCGGGATCTTGCGTTGCAAGCGAACCCATGTGGCTTGTGATTCCAGAGACTTCCGGAAGACCGCTCAAGTGTTTTGCGATTCTTGCTCTTATCTCGCCTTCAGAAAGGTCAACGAGAATCGGGTCTTTTCCAGGATTGATGCCCGGGTAGCCGTGAGGCTCCATGGGGAGATGCAGAAGCAATTCCTTCCCTCTGGCCAGAACAGCTTCTGCCGCGGCCCTTGATTTCCGATACCCCGGCAGAACCGAAAACGTCAGGGGATAATCCAACGCGAGAAATTCCTCCGCAAGACGTTCGTCGCCGTAACCGAGATCGTCTATCACGATTGCAATAGAGGCGCGATGGACCGGTGCGACCTCCTTCGACCCGTCAAAGACGACCGCGTGGGTCACCTTCCCGGCGAAAGAGAGTTTCATCTCAAGATAGTGACTGCCTTCCCTCGGCACGCGTTCGACTGCGTCCTCAACTTTTCCTCCCGACGCTATGACCTCCTCGGTAACGGCAAGATTGCACTTGAGCAGGGACTGGTTTGCAGGAACGTGAATCGTCCATTTCTCTGGCGACAGCTTCCTCGCGGCGCGAACCTTGATGTCTTCGGCCTTCGCTCCGAGTCCTGATGCGATCTGCCGCAGTTTTTCCCCGAATTGGGCTGGGTCGGTGCGCCTCGCTCCCCAACCCACCGAGCGTGACGCTTTGTGTGCCATTCGGTCACCGCGTTCCGTGCGGAGGAACGAAAGCGCCATGAGAGAAAGAATGAGCGCAACCAGAAGAACGACTGGTATGAGCGTCTTTCTGACTAGCTTGCTTCTCTTTGCGCTTCGTGCGGCCAAGCGGTCTTACCTCAGACGCGGAACGTTGTTTGCGGCGCGTTAATGACGTTACCTCAGACGCGCAACGTTACTTATCGCGTGTGAATAACGTGTGGACGTTACGACAAACGAAGATCATGACAGGACGACGGCTTCGCCCACGTTGCGACCGCGCAGAGTGATCTATCCCGGCGCAGACATGCGAACCTCAGGCCAGTCATACTAAACGCGGGAAGGGCGTGTGTCAAGGCGCGGGGAAAACAGACCGGCCGGAGCGCCGCACAAGAAAGAGAGAGGCGGTGACCAGAACTCTTCCAAGCCGGCGGCCCCGGCCCACAATACACCAAGCCTGTCTTATATTTCGTCACGACAATCAGTTGGCTTTAGCTTGAGTGCAGGAATTTCTGGAAGCTCGAGGGTTAAACGGGGAGATTTGGAGAAATGCGCGGGGGCCGTGGAAAAGGACGCTCTCGAAAGTACTTGTCGCTCCGACTGCGAGATAGAATCAGCCTGCGAGAGGTAGAAACAGCTTACGAAAAGCTTGTTCCGGCCGTTAGTACTGCTGATCCCACCATTCTGTGATAACCCACATCGTCGTATCCTGCGGGTCGGGAGCGAAATAGAATTCGGCGGTGCCGTTGGGAACCCTGTGGGTCATCTCGCCCTCTACGACATCAAGAAGCACCAGGTTCACGCTTATGTGCATCCAGTCCGGGTGAAGAAACACCGGGACCTCAGGCGGGGGCGGACTGGTCATTCTGTTGTCTGGAACGGCCGCGCCGGGGTTCCAACCTAGCTGAATCTCGTTTATCGTGCCGCGCGCCCTTTTTGTGAGAAGGCTGTCGAGAGAAATAGCTTCGTCGTTCCTCCCCCACCAGCCTTCCGGAAAGTTGGGAAGAATATCCGCGGGCCGGAAGTAAAACTTGAAATCCGGATGGAATATCTCTCTGTATTGCGTTGCGAGCGAATGAGCTTCCTCGGGCGCCGTCAGGTAATTGTCCTTGACGCTGTAGAGCACCCTGAGATTGTGAAGAACATTCTGAGGAGTTGTTCGCGCAAGAAGTTCTTCCGGGGCTGGGCCCGGTTTGTCTTTAACGTCGGGCTTAAACGGATTCCAGCACCCGGCAAAGAGCAGGACAACCACGAGGGCTGACAGGAGAGGAATAAAGCACAAGCTGCGTTTCATCGTATGGCCTCCAGAAATACACCCACGTCCACACCCATACTCCAGTCCTGTCCAAGTACATTATAGCATGGGGCAGGCCAGGCAGTCAAATGCAATTCGAATCCCGGGATGCATCCCAACCCTGGTGTAAGCGACGGGCGGATGCAACGGGTTTACCTGAGACGGAAGCACCGCCACCGCGAGCCGAAGCCGTAACGCCTTTATTTTCAAAACAATACGGGCCAGACAACTAGCGTCCGGGACGAGGCCGCGGCTCAGCCCAACGGCCTTTTTGTTCCCTTGCGGTAGCCCCACGTCCTGGAATCACGAAAGTCAGGATCTCTCTTGTCGATCCACACGTAGATGTACCAGTTGGCGCCGGCCTCTCTGCGCAAGTGGTACTCCACAAGACCCCGGAGAAACTCGGTTCCCCCTGCCTTAAGGGTCACCTGGAGCAAGTACTTGTAGTAGAAGACGCAGTGATCGGTATCGAGATACACCGTCGTGTCGCGTTTTGTGAAGGTAAGATCCAATCTGCTGGCCTCATCAAACAGTATCTGGGCCACCCTCACCTCGACGGAGTCGTTCCAATTGTCATACACACCGGCTTGTGTTGCGGAGATCTCGACAGAATCGGAAGGATCTGGATGAAACACAAAGTCATTCGTAAAGTTCAACCCGTAGTTGCCGATCACCTTCTGCGCCATAGAACTCGTCATGTTCTCAAGGACGATTTCCGGCGTCGTGGGCGGTATCCACGTGCCTCCTCCTCCCGGCCTTTCGGGCGTACGAGGCTCAAAGAACCCGCAACCGCAGACCATGACCGCCGCCACGAGAAACACTGCAGAGATGCCACACAATTTCACCTTGCCGCGCATATCACAAACCCACCTTTAAAAGAAGTCATGCGAAAACGTTGCCGTGGCGTTCCAGTAGCTCGTCCCGAAGGCAGACAGAGTTCTGGACACGTTCATTTGCACGCTGGAGCCCCCACCGAACTTATAAGCTACCCTTAAGTCCTCCAGAAGATCGAGCACCTTTCGCGGAGCAGCGAATTTCTTCCTGCCGTCTGCGAAAGTGAAGTTCCTGGCTTGCTGAAATCTCTGCCCAAGCGAGATGCTCATGTCTTTCGTGAGTCTGTATTCGCTCGTAAGGTAAAGCTCTTCGCTTACACTTCCTCCCGTCCTCTGATAGACCTCGTGGTCGTCACCTTCCGGAGTAATGTAGCTTCCGCTATCCTGTATCCTGTAGACGTGCGTCAGTTTGAACGACGCCTTGTTGGTCCAGGGAAAATCCAGGGACGAGGAGATGCTTGTCGTCCTGGACAACACGTTCTGGTTTTCGTTGAAGTGAAACAGACTGTAGTCCATGGTCGACGAGGCGTTCTGGGTGAAGGTGAGTTTACCTCTTCTGTAGGCGAAGGAACCAAGGGCAGAGTATATCTCGGCTGTCTTGTTGTTGCCGGAGTTCATTGAGCGAACGTAAACCATTTCTTCTAGGTCTCTTTTTACGGTGGCGTAGCCGCTGTAGGGCGATCCTGGTTTGCCGAGGGTGAGCCCGATGGAGACGGCGTCCTTGTATATGTCTCTGTCATCCCCGATGCTCCCTGGGTCGTAAAAGAAATACTGAGCGAGACTGATGCTGCCTATTATCTCTGAGGAAATGGCAGGCGTCAGACCACGCCTTATCCTTCCGGATAGAGTTCTCGAATTGATGTCGCCGTTTCTCCCGCTACCCATCACGCTGTTGGCGTACTCAACGTCGAAATTCGAGGTCACGGTCGCCCCCAGTAACGCAGGCACACTGAGTTGTGTCGACAAAGACTTAGAAAGAAACGTGCTGGACTTAGTTCGATCAATGCTGTAGGCGACTTCGCTGTCTTTGTATCTGCCCGTGGCACTCATGGTTATCTGCTTTATTGTCGCAATTCCCAAGCTTGCATCCATGATCGTAGACCTGGAAGTCCAGGTTTCTTGCTGTCCCGAGAGTGGATACTGAAGTCTCGAATTGGAATTGCCGAACCCCAGGCGGAGACTGGTCTTACGGAAGGGGGTCACACTCAGTGTTGCGTTGAGCAGTTCCTTGAGATCCTTGTCTCGCGTCGTGAGCGCAGTTCTAACGTCCTGCGAACGCCTGTTGGTGAAATCGCCCGAGGCGTTAACCTGTAACGTACACGGTAGAGCGAAGGAGTACTTGCTGTCGAGCGACAGGCTGGACGTGGTGCCGGAACCCTTGTACGTAGGCTTTACATCGTCAACGGAACCCGCCCTGGCGGTCAAAGATGCTGATAGCCTGCGCGACTTCGGCAGCGAATATGTGGCTCTGGCCGACACACGGTCGGAGTTGTACTGTTTACGAAGAAAGTTGTCGTTGAGGCGAGACAGATTTAGATCAAGCCCCACTGACAATCTCTTGCTTGCAGAGTACTGAATTGAAAGATCGCTCGTGCTGTTTCGCCTGTCGTTTTTTGTCTCCGTATCGGAGTACAGTGTCCCCATGGTCCGGGTGGAAACAGAGACGCCTCTCGCGGAGAATTCGAACCCCACTTCCTGATCCCAGTTTGACGTCGTCCGGTTGAGCGTGTAGTTGGTCTTGTATTGGACCGGTCCCATCCACGCTTCGGGCTCCGCTGCCCGCACTGCGGCCTTGAGGGAATCCAGCCTTGCTTCTGCAGCCGAGGCCACCTCCACGCTGTCTGCCCCGACCTGTGTGCTGTCCCGGCCGCTCTTCGCGCTATCCGAAACTGCCGCGGCAAAGGCAGTAGCTCCACTGGACTGCTGATCCGGTTTGGTTTGAGCCAAAAGAACATCTGGAGTGACGAGCGCCGAAATCAGCGTGCACAGTAGGATCAAGAAAACGTATCGGCGCTCAACAAGGTAACAGTCAACCAGAGAGTGCGTAAAGATGCCTCGCACTCGACCAGAGCGCCTAACGGCGCTTCGCACGGGACGTGAGCGCGTAACGATGTGCCGCATGTGGCCCGAGCACGTAATCTTGAGCGTTTTCATCCCGTTTCTACTCCGGCATTCCGGCGCCGTCCCGTTGACCCCAGCTCCAACGAAAGAGAAACCCCCTCACCATAGAAAACATCGGCAACTCTCCCCAGTTCCTCCAACGTAAGCTGTTCGGCCCTCTTTTTGCCATTCACGCGAGCGGACTCGAGCAACGCAGCGACTCTGGGCTTACCCATCTCGAGCGTCTCGGCAATACTGTTGAGCAACATCTTTCTTCTGTGTGCAAAGGCTGCTCGCACCACGATCCTGAAGATAGTCTCGTCTTTGACCCTCGTGGCAAACTCCTCACGAAACACAAGTCTCAAAACGACCGAACTCACGTCCGGCACGGGGAAAAAACAGGTGGGAGAGATCGCCATCACGTTCTCGACCCTTGAATAGAACTGCGCGAGCACACTGATCGACCCATAGAGACGGGTTCCCGGCTTTGCGAGCAAGCGCTCCGCGTACTCCTTCTGAACGGTCACGAGAACCCTCCCTATGTGCTCACGATTCTCTATGAGATGAAGAACTATCTGCGTAGTCATATTGTAAGGTAGGTTCCCCAAAACGTGTACGCGATTGACACCCGCCTCCTTGAGGAGTCGTGGAATCTCCACTCGAAGAATGTCTCGTTCTATGAGCCGAACGTTCTTGAATCCTCCGACAACGGCTCTGAGCAGCGGCATAAGCTTCGGGTCAACTTCAACAGCGAAAGCCGTGACCCCGCTCTCGGCAAGGGGAAGGGTCAAAGCTCCGATGCCGGCGCCGATTTCCAGAAACACCTCGCCTTTGTGGGGGTCCAGGATGCGAATTAGCTTCCTTGCCACGTTAGGATCTATGAGAAAATTCTGACCCAGCTTCTTGCGAGGCCTCAAACCCTTGGAGCGCAGAATCTGGCTTGCAGAATGCGGATTGAGCGGAGAAAGTGAGTGAAGGTTCGCGTCGGAAAGACTCATCCGGAATCCTTGTTGTCCACCCGTCCAGGCCTCGTTCGGGCTTGCGTCTTTCTGATGCCAAACAATTCGTGGGCATTGAGACTCGTCAGCTCCTCTACCTTCTCTCTAGGAACGTTCCTCAACTTGGCAAGACAATCCAGCACCAGGCTCACGTAAGCGGGCTCGTTCCTTTCCTGTCTGTGTGGTTCAGGAGAAAGATACGGACAATCGGTTTCCAGAACCATGCTCTTGAGCGGAAGAGTTGACGCGAGCCTGCTGCTTCCACTTCCCGCGTAAGTTATTGTTCCTCCAAAGCCCAGCGAGAAACCCAATCCGACGGCCCTCTCCGCAGACGCGGCGTCACCCGAAAAACAGTGAAGCACGCCGCCGACCTCAAAGGCTTTTTCTTGATCAATAATGTCTAGCGCCTCGTGGTACGCGTTACGGATGTGAATAATCAAGGGAAGACGTTTCCTTCTGGCCAGAGATATCTGCTCTGCAAAAACCCGCTTTTGAACGTCCCTGGGTGAAAGGTCCCTGTAAAAGTCCAGACCCGTCTCACCGATGGCGACCACGCGAGGCTCGTCCGCCAGTCTTTCGAGTGTTTGCAGGACCTTGTCGTCAAATGTCATCGCATCGTGAGGATGTACGCCAACCGCGGCGAATATTCCTTCGAACCTCTGCGCCAGTTTTGCGGCACCCTCACTCGTGGGTAGGTCTGTGGCAACCTCGACAAGAAACTCGTTACCTGCCTGAAAGGCGCGCTCGATCGCGCTTCCCCTGTCGCGATTGAATTGTCTGCTCAAGAGATGGACGTGGGTGTCTACCAATTCGGCACCAGAACCATTGAAGGGTAAGAGTGACTATACGGCAATCCTGGGGAAAAGCGGTACTGGCTGGGCAACCGTACGACCGGCTTCGACGACCTTCTCGCTCCAGCGCAGAGATCGCATTTGCGCGCGATCGGGAGCACTGCTAAAGCTTGCGCTCTTCCACATCTCGCTAGCCTTGGCCGGCATTATCGGGACGAGGAGAACCGAAATTATCCTGATACACTCGAGGAGCCCATTCAGCACGGAAAGAAGGGTTTCCCTCTTCAAAGGATCCTTGGCCAACTGCCAGGGCGCGGTTTCCTCAATGAACTGATTCGCACGCCGCACAAGTCTCCAGGTTGATTGAATGGCCATGTCAATCTCGTAGTTCCTCATGAACCCGATGTACTCAGTGACGCAACCGTCTGCGAACGACCTAAGCTCACCGAGCTTCTCACCACTGATCAAAATGTCCTCAACTCGGCCTCCGTTGTATCGCACTAGCATGGCAAGAGTCCTGCTCAGGAGATTGCCCAGGTCGTTGGCCAAATCCGCATTGTACCTATCTATGAAGAGCTCCCACGAGAAATCTCCGTCTCTGTCCAGAGGGACCTCGCGCAGCAGATAATATCTGAGTGGGTCCGCCCCAAACTTGTCCGCCACGTCCAGCGGGTTGACGATGTTTCCGAGCGACTTGCTCATCCTCTCGCCTTTGAACGAGACAAAGCCATGACCGAGAACGGCTCTGGGAAGCTCCAGACCAGCGCTCATCAGCATCGCTGGCCAGAGAATGCAGTGAAAACGAGTAATGTCCTTGCCGATTATGTGAAGGTCGGCGGGCCAGTATGTCGAGAAAAACGGGCCGTCGTCGCCGTAATCGATTCCAGAAATATAATTTATGAGAGCGTCGAACCAAACGTAAATCGTTTGCGCGTTGTCAATGGGCAGCGGGATTCCCCATCGAAAACCGGACCGGGAGACGCTGACATCTTCTAGCCCCGACTTGATAACATTTAGGATCTCGTTACGCCTGATCTCGGGCACTATGAACTCCGGATGTCCCTCGATGTGCCTTAACAACCTGTCCTGGTATTTTGAGAGCCTGAAGAAATGATTCTTCTCGGAAATCCACTTCGGTTCCGCCTTATGGATGGGGCACTTTCCTTCTACCAGGTCTTTTTCGGTATAAAAGGCCTCGCAGGACACGCAGTACCAGCCTTCGTAATTGCCGGCGTATATGTCCCCTTGTTCATGGATTCTTGTAAAGAGCTTCTGAACGGCCCTGGCGTGTTTCGGGTCGGTCGTCCTTATGAAACCATCGTAGGAGATGTTGAGCTTTTTCCATGTGTTCTCGAAAGTCCCGGCCATCATATCGCAGTAAACTTGAGGAGCCATCCCCCTGGCCACGGCTTCCTTCTCAACATTGGCGCTGTGCTCGTCATTTCCCATGAGAAAGTACGTGTCCCGGCCGAGAAGCCGGCTGAATCTCGCAATCGCGTCTGCCGCAACCTTTTCGTAGGCAGTCCCCAGATGAGGAACGTTGTTAACGTAATCAATCGCTGTAGTAACAAAGAACCTGTCCTGTCCCATTTGCTGCTTACTCCGATCCGCCCCGATTACAAGGAGGCGGATCATTCCCGTTTCTTTGCGGAACCTCCCCGTCTCTTCGCGAACCCTCACTGCCTCTTCTCCAACCTTCACCGTTCCTTCTCGGACCTTTTCGTCTTCTCATGGGCGGCCGCTCCTGCCTCTGAGCAGGAACCTGATCCAAGGAAATCCTTTTCTCGACCCCCGCCGCGTCCTGTGCAAAGACTGCTCCTCCAAAAAAGTCCAACCGCATTACGGTCAACTCTGTGTCACCAATCTGGAGTTTCGTGCCTACCTTGGGGAATTTCTTGACTTCGTTTCTGTAGAAGTCGACCTCGTACATGAGGCAACACATTAAGCGTCCGCAAGCGCCGGAGATTTTCGTGGGACTCAGCGAGAGTTGCTGTTCTTTGGCCATCCTCAGGGTTACAGGTTCAAACTCCTTCAGAAACGTCGAGCAGCAGTACTTCTTTCCGCAAACGCCGTACCCTCCCATCCTTCTGGCTTCGTCGCGCACCCCTATTTGACGGAGTTCGATCCTGGTCTTGAAAGTGGCTGCCAGGTCCTTGACAAGTTCTCTGAAATCCACCCTCTTCTCAGCAGTGAAATAGAAAGTTATCCTGTTGCGGTCAAACTGACACTCCACGTCTACCAGTCTCATCCTGAGTTCGCGGGCAGCTATCCTTTCCTGACATATTCGGAAGGCATCCTCTTCAAGCTTCTCGTTATCGCGTAGCTTTGCCATGTCTTCTTCGGTTGCTTTGCGAATGACCTGCCTGAGGTGACGAGAACGGCCTTTGCCTTCCGCAAGCCCCCCTTTCTGAAGGACCCTTCCCATGTCTTCCCCTCTTTCCACCTGGGCGATTACGTGCTCCCCGATACCAACGGGTGTCGAGGAAGGATTAACGAAAACGTCCTTTCTCTCACCCCTGAAAAGAATCTCCACTACCTCGTTTGCCTGTTCTTCAGCCACCAACCTGCCTCCCTATGTCCATGGCTCGCGAAGGCTCCTTCACGACGCCAGCCAATCTCAGAAAGGAAGAAGAAAGCAGTAAAGAAAGCTCTACGTGCTGCTCCATTGATGAGACTATTTCTTCTAGAATTTCGATCCGCCTTCTCAGCTCGGCGATTTCTATTCCAGGGGCCTCCGCTCTCAGGACATCAACCAAGTCCGGGTTTGCTATGTCTGCCTCTCTTGCTCCGTATTTTATCAACAGCAGATCCCTTGACCAAAGGAGTGAAAGATGTACAAACATCCTCACCTGGTTCCTGTCGCTTCTTGCAGCGAGAGCTTCCGCGATTTTGAGAATCTCCACCGGTTCCCCGTTCTGTATCTTGTTAAGCCACGCCAGGCTTTCTTTCCTGTATTCTACTACATCCTGTTCGGCGAATTCCACAGCCGCTGACAAGCTCCCGCATGAAAGATGCGCCAGAATCGCGCTCTCCAGAGGTGAGGCAACATTCCTCTCCACAAGAATTCGTTCGATTTCCTTCGCCGGTAGAGGCCCACACTTTACGGCCTGGCATCTCGAGACAATCGTGGGGAGAAGAAGGTGGTGACTTGTCACCGTCAACACAAAAGTGACGCCGGCGGCCGGCTCCTCGAGCATTCTCAAGAGGCAATTGGACGCCTCCTGGGTCATTCTTTCAGCATAAGCCAGGATGACGACGCGCCTTCGGCCTTCTCTCACACTCATCGCAAGGTCCATCCGAAGGTTCTGGATTGTCTTTATCTTTATGAAAGCTGCGTCCGGGAATGTGTGGATAAAAAGGGCATTCTCACTGCGGCTCTTCAGAGTCTTTGCGATTTCCTCCTGCTCGTTCTTCGAAGCCGTGGGAAAAATGAAAGTCACATCAGGGTGATAGAACCTGGCAATTCTCCTGCAAGAGGCGCAGACGCCGCAGCCCTCGGGGTCACGATTATCGCAGTTGAGGGCGGCCGCAAATGCGAGAGCCAGAGCAGACTTACCGACTCCGCGAGGACCGAAGAAAAGGTAACCATTCGCGATTCGACCCGAGACGATGCAGTTTTTCAGGAACTCCTTCGCGCGTTCCTGGTTCATGACGTCTCTGAAGCCCATTGACTTTCCTTCCCTGGCTGCCGCCATCTCATTGTGCCCGCTCGGCCAGGCATACCGATTCCCACCCTACTCCGTTTTCGGCCTCATCCCACTCACACCTCAGTCTTCACCTTACCGAAGCCACGCGGTTGGGTCGAGCGCCTGCTTTCCCTTGCGTACCTCAAAGTGGAGGCAGCTTCCCTTGAGGGAACCGCTGTCACCCACTTTTCCTATGACCTGTCCCGTAGGGACCTCTTGCCCCACCTTCACGAAAACCTCGGAAGCGTGAGCGTAAATCGTGTAGTAGCCTCCTCCGTGGTTGAGTATGATGCAATTGCCAAGACCGGCCAGCCAGCTTGAGTAATCCACGCGCGCCTTGGCCACGGCCCTGATGCCCGTGCCGTACGTTGCGGAAATGTCTATGCCGGGATTGAAGGTCGTGGTGCCGAAACGAGGATGCGTATTGTTACCAAACTTACCTATTATCGAACCGGAGACCGGCCAGTTGAGCACACCTCGATTCTTCTCGAACTCAGGGTAGGCCATCCACTCCGGTGTGGGAAGTTTCTTGGCCAGCTCTTCCCTGCGTCGTCTCTCTAGCTGTTCGAGGACGGCCTGTATTCTGGCTGTCGCCTTCTCAAGTTCCCTTGCTGCTTCTTCATAGCTTTTTCTCTCATTCTGAATCTGACCGGCCACCTCGCGCTTTCTCTTTTTCAGCGCGAGCAGATTCCCCTTTTCCTTCTCTTTCTCGTTCCTGAGTGCTGAGACTCTGGCCAACTGGTTCCTCAATTTTGTCTCGCTCTCTTCGAGCTTGAGCCTTTCGCGGTCAAATCCCTGCATGAGGTTTCTGTCGCTTTCTGCCACAAGTGCGAGATAGCGAAAGCGACTGAGTAACTGCGCGAAAGATTCGGAGGAAAGCAGAAACTCGAGCGAACTTGTCCGGCCATACTTGTAAATCTCTCTGAGCCTCCACGCCAGGAGTTCTGTTTGAAGCCTCAACGCTTCACGAGCCCGTCTCACTTCTTCCATCGTAGCGGCCAGCTCCTTTTCAAATGTCTCCTCCCTTTTCGTCAATTTCTGCACGTACTTCTGCGTAAGCTGAAGCTCTTCATCGGTGTGCTTCAGCTCCTGGAAAGCTGTCTTCTCCCTTCCTATGAGCTGGCGCGCCTTCCTGCGTTTCTGCTCGAGTTGCTTCTTTGTCTGCTCAAGTTCCTTCTCCTGACCCTGGATCTGCTTGTCAAGCTCTGTGGGTTGCGCGTGAGGCTCCGAAGTGCGTTGGACACCTGGCTGCGCAGCAGATTGGCCCGCCGTTTGGGAGACGGGCTGAGTGGCCGGTTGGTCAAAGGAGGGCAAAGAGACAAGAAGAACCAGCAAGACGGCGAACAGTATGATAGATCTAGTCTCTCTTTTCACGGAGAACTTCGTTGATTGAGAAATGAGTCCCTACTATTCCTGCTCCAAGACCCACTGCCACAAAGAGAGTGACGAGCAAGGGTGAAAGGAAAGCCACGTCCGGAAGTCTATGGCTGGCGGCTCTAAAACCGAGGTAGAGCATACCCAGCGCCACGAGGGCGGAAACGGATGTGTGGAGAATCCCCTCCAAAAGAAAAGGAATCCTTATGAAACGTCGAGTCGCTCCCACCACCTTCATGATCTCTATGCTCTCTTTCCGAGCCAGCACGGTAAGCCGAACAGTATTCGCTACTATAAAGGCAATGGCAAGCCCGACGATGGAACCGATGACTATGTTAAAAATCGTCAGCGTCCTCAAGATTCTGTCAAGGCTCAGGGTCCACTCTCCACCAAAGCTCACCTCTTCAATCCCCCGGAGACCCCCGATGAAATTGGCTACCTCCTCGAGCTCCTGCACGCTTCTTTGCTTTTGCCTTAGCTTCACCTCAAAAGAAGCGGGGAGCGGATTAGTACCGAGGGCGTCCAGAATTTCCTCCTTGCCAAGCGACTTGCGAAATCCCTCGAGCGCTTCCTCTTTGCTGACAAGGGTCACTGTTTCAACCTGGGGAAGCTTCTCAATCTCTGATTCTAGATAGACTATCCTCTCTTGCGAGACCCCCTCCTCTATAAAGGCCACGATGCCTTTTCTTTCCTCAAGTTGTTTTGCAACAAATCTGACGTTGGCCGTCACAAGGAGAATCACGCCGAACACGAGGAAGGTCGCGACATTGGATACTAGCGTGGCCGCCGAGAGGGACTTATGTCTCCCAAGACCCTGCAGTGTCTCCCGAAGGAAATAGAGTATTTCGCCTGTGAACGCCGGCATCAAATCAACGCGCCTCCTCTGGACTTTCCAGCATTACTAGCCTCGCCGCCGATGGTTTCTCCACCACCGATCGGCCCCCCACCAATCACACCCGCAAGCAACCCCCTACCCAGTTCGGACAATCTTCCTTCTCTAATCCTCGCAATCCTGGAACCCAGTTTTCTCGGTACGTTCTCGTCGTGCGTCGCGACAACGACGGCCGTTCCGCCTGCATTTACGTCGCAGATTAGCTGAATGATTTCTCCCCCCACCCCGGCGTCCAGATTGCCGGTGGGCTCATCTGCAAGCAGAACAATGGGACTGTTCACGATTGCCCTTGCTATGGCGACCCTCTGCTGTTCGCCTCCCGAGAGTTCCCTCGGAACGGAATTGCGTCTGTGACAGAGGCCGACTTTGCCCAGAGCATTCATGACCTTTTGCTTCAGTTCCGTTCCGGAGAATCTGCCAGCGATTCTCAAAGACAGAGCCACGTTCTCAAAGGCTGTTCTGTCCTGCATGAGTCTAAAATCCTGAAAGACGGTGCCCACCTGTCTCCTCAAGAGTGGAATTTTGTCCCGTGATATCGTGGTGCTGAGGAAGCGACCGACAATTACCTGGCCCGATGTCGGCATCTCTTCCATGTAGATCATCCTGAGCAATGTACTCTTGCCTGCGCCGCTCGGCCCAACAACGAAAAGAAGCTCTCCCTGTTCCATTTCAAAAGTTACGTCATTGAGTGCGATGCGATTATTCGGATAGGTCTTCGTTACATGAAAAAAGCGAATCATTTCCGTCTCCAGTCCATCTGACGAGCACTGGTTTGCGGATCCGAGGGGCTGACTCGACCCCGGTCAGCCGAACGCCCATCGTAAGGCTCAGTCCCATTTCAGCGGTAATCTTACAGTTCCGGCAAGCCTTGCGGCAAGAAGGATCGCGGACATCATTCCCTGAGGCTCGGCGATCCCTTTCCACGCGATGTCCTCTGCCACTCCGTGGCCGGGAGAGGTGCGTACAAAGGGGAGGCCCAGGGTGAGGTTCGTTACTCTTTCCCCGCCGATCAGTTTTGCGGCTATGAGCCCCTGATCGTGATACATGGCGATAACGGCGTCGAATTTCTTCCATTCGCCGCGCGAGAAAAAACTATCGGCGGCAAAGGGGCCAGAGACTCTCGCGCCCTTCTGGGAGGCAATCTCCATGGCCGGAACAATCACATTTTTCTCCTCGCAACCCAGAAGCCCTTCCTCTCCCCTGTGTGGATTCAGTGAAAGGACGGCAAGCCGTGGCTCCGGAACGCCAAAAAGGAGCTCCAGACCCCGGCGCGTGAGTATGATCGCCCGTTCAAGACGCCTTCTGGTGAGAACCTTCTTGACCCTCCCGATAGGAATGTGAGTAGTAACAAGCGAAACCCTGTGCCTTCCTCGAACAAACATCATGAGAGTATCCTTGCATCTGCAAAGGTCTCTCAACATTTCTGTGTGTCCGATGTAGGCAATCCCCGCTGCTTCGAGTGACGCCTTAGAAAGGGGTGCCGTGACCAAGGCAGATGTCTCGCCACGAATGCAGAGATTCGCAGCTTCTTTGACGCAGGCAGAGGCCACTTTTCCCCTGAGAAGACCCGAAGCGGGGTCTTCGGCTCGTAGCTGGCGACCGGTCTGTGAGAGGCCCACCACGCGCAGAAGCCTCTCCGGAGAAATCACGTAGATCACTCCTGTCTCGGAGGCCTCGTGAACCCTGTCCATTGATAGAAACTTGATTGCGGCTCCAACCCCTACCAGACTGGCTGCTCTGCGCATGACTGAAGGAAGGCCGACCACAATGGGGATCACCTTGCCGGCAACTTCCCTCGATCCCAGGGCCTTTAGTATCACCTCCGGCCCCACGCCGAGGGGGTCGCCCATTGAAATTGCCACCGGTATGGGTGAAGAAGGATTTCTCATCGGGATGAGCGCGAAACCAGAAGGAACAAAAATTCCCGTGCTATTCGAAGACCCCGGGAGTTAGCTTCAAACTCGTAATTCTATAGAAGGAGGGAGCTTGAGCCTTGCTCACGTTACCTTCAGGCAAAGCTACGATCGAGAAGATAAGCTCTTTTGGACCCAGTATGACGGAGACTTCGTCTTCTGGCTTGACGTCCTTGCTGCTCCTGGCAGGACGGCCGTTGACTGTTATCTTCTCCTCCTCGCAAAGCCTTGCTGCAGCAGACCTGCTTCTCACAATGCAGACTTTTTTTAGGAAAAGGTCAATCCGCAAGGAACCTCTTTCGCTTGCCGAGGCACAAAGGCATTCGCGCTAGCCTTGCCCTGCGCCAGCTTTATCTTACACTCAGTCTGCCTTGCATCGCGACCCGTGCGGAAACCTTACCCTGCACAAGTTGCGTGCCGTACTAGCTGCCCTTTATGTCGATGAAAGTCTTCTTCTTTATTTCTCCGAGCCACTGCTCGTATTTGTTCTGCGTCCGTTCCTGAAGCACCATCTGACGCAATTGGTCCTTAATCTCATCGTAATTGTATTCTCGCTCCGGTGTCTTGGCCACGACTTTAAAGATGTGATAGCCGATGTCCAGCGGAACCACTTCTGTCACACTACCTGCGCTATCCTCTCCCGCCGGAAGACCCTTTATCGCGGTCTTAATAGTAGGGGCAAGACCATCGATGGGATAACTCCCGACTAGACCACCCTTCGCCGCGGACTCTTTGTCCTGGGAATACTTCTTGGCAACGTCTTCAAAACTCTCTCCCTGCTCGATTTTTCTCCTCAGCTCCGTGGCGAGACTTCTCGCCTTCTGCTCCGCCTCGTCGGTCGGCACGACCTTGATGAGAATATGCTTTACGTGAAAGCCTTCGTCGTTTTTCTCAACCATCTTGATTATGTGATAGCCGAAACGGCTTCGGACCAAATCGCTGACCTGGTCTGGCTGTAAAGCAAGAGCGGCCTTCTCAAAACTCTCTTCAAACTCTCCCTTTCTCACGACTCCCACGTCTCCACCGTTCTCGGCGCTAGGGTCTTCGGAGTATTGAGCAGCCAGCTTCTCGAAATTCTGGCCCTCCCTGATGGCCTTCAGCACCTGCTCGGCCTTGTCCCTGGCCTTCTTGTCTACGGCAGAATCCGCCTCCGCAAGTACCACTACCTGTGCCAGCGTGACCTCGGGGGGTCTTTTCGGAAGATCCTGTTTTCTTTCCTTGTAGAATTTATCAACATCTTCGTCCGTAATCTTGATCTTCGAACGAACTTCTCTCTCAACTAGTTTCATGGCGAGAAGTTGAGCTTCCATTTCCTGGCGATACTTGCTCCGGAGCTTCTCTTCAGTCAGACCCTCCTTCTCCATCTCTTGTTTGAACCTCTCCTCAGAACCCATTCTTGTCTTTACTTCCTTCACGGCATCTTCGACTGCCTGGTCGAGTTCCTGCTTGGAGATAGTCAGTTCACGCTTGCGGGCTTCATTTACGATGACCTTGGCGTCTATCATTTTGCCGAGTATCTCTTTCTTCACCTCGTTGACTTTCGTCGTATCGCTGGGGTTTATTTGTGCTTGCATCAGATAGAACGCAATCTGTTCGTCAAGCTCGCTCTTGAGAATTATTTCGTCTCCGACAACAGCCGTTACCCCTTCCACTGTCTCGGCAGCGTGCGTTGACTTCACGAGAAAGCTCCACAGAAAGAGCGTGACCGGAAGGAGAATCAATGTCGCAGTAAGGATACGCGTCAGTTTCTTCATTTTCGTCTCTACCCCCTTACCCTTTGCTCCAGTGACTTCCGGGTTCCAGGTACCGGACTCACTTAGGCGTCTCTGTTTTGGGTGTTTTTGTGATTGGAGTCTCGATCTTGAGATCGGCCAAAAGTTTTTCGTTGATTGATGGTTTGTACTTATCGCGCGCCTTCTTGAGGAAGGCCTGGAAACCCCGCTCCTCTTTCTGTCTCTGTACGTCGTTCTTAACGTATGGGCGCGCAATCTCCAAGGGCGTCTGAACTCCCTTTGTCTTATCGAGCAGCTTTATCACAAGGAAGCCCGGGCCCGTGGCAACCGGGCCGGCAACGTCATTGATGTTCATCCGCTGCGTTAGCGAGTCAATAACGGGATCGACTCCCACTCTCAGCTCAACCTCCCCTCCGCTGGTAGCGCTTTCACGATCGACGGAGTTCTGCTCCACGAGCTTACCAAAGCTTGCTCCTCGCCGGGCAAGAGCAGCAAGCGAATCGGCGACCCTCTCGTCATACAGGAGCAGCTTTGCGACCCGCACGGTTGCAGGCTGCCCGTAGTCCTGCATGTGTGCACCGTAGTAAGAAGCGATCTCTTCGTCAGAAACGGTAATCTTGTCTCGAATCTCCTTCTGGTAGAGAGCCTCCACCATCTTCTCTTCCTTCAGTCGCTCGAGGTCTTTCTGCACGTTTTTTTGTTTTTCTATTCCCGTTTTCTTGGCGTCTGCCACCAATGGCCTGGTAATCGATTCGGATTCCACCATGCTCTTGATCTGTTCGATACTTACCTGGGGAGGAAGCTGACCCAGGCCGGAGTTTTCAAGGCCGGTCAGAAAATCCCCGATTGTGTAGTTGCCGACGGTCGTCGTGGCCAGTGCCCGGGCTTTCTGGTCTGGGGCGAAGCGCTTGGAGAACTCCGCCGGGTCGATACCGTTGGGCGTAGCCGCTGTCTTGATCTCATCGGCCAGAGCCTTGATGTTCACCTCGTCCATCTTTACCTTGTAGTCTTTTCTGACCTTGTCCAGGTAGTTCTTTGCAAGCTCCATTCTCTTGTCCATCAGCAGCTTTGATTCGAGGGTGCCCTTCATGTTCTCGAATGGCTCGAGCTGTCTCTTCCTTTTCTCATCCACCTTGATGATGTGATAGCCAAAGTTGGTCTTCACAACTTCACTCACCTGGCCGGTCTGCAACTTGAACAGGGCGTCATGAAACTCAGGGGGTAGCATGACGTCTTTCCCGAGAAACCCCAGGTCTCCGCCCGCCGAAGACGTGGACCTATCCTCAGAATACCTCGTGGCAAGTGCGGCGAAATCCTCGCCGGCCTTTGCCTTTCTCAAGACCTCCTGTGCCCTCTCGGGAGTGCTCACAAGTATATGCCTGGCGCGGACTTCTTCTTCTCGGGCCATCTGTTCATAGCGTTCCTTAAGCTCTTTCTCCGCGACCTTTGCCTTTGTATTTACTTCGCGATCATAGAGATCTCTGAGCAGGACTTGTTCCTTCATTTTCTCCATGTTGCGCGAGATTTCTGCGTCCTTGTCCAGGCCTCGTTCGCGGGCTTCAAGCACCAGAAGCTCCTTGCTTACAAGGTCGTCCAGAACCTGCTTCCTCCCAGCCACGCCGCCTTCCTTGGGCAGGTACGCGGGCGGTATCTTCATGTAAGCTTCTCGGAAATCTCCGACCTTTATTTTTCTACTTCCGACCTTTGCCAAGACCTTGTTCGAATCATCCTTGGCGCAGGAAGTGAAGGCAATCAACGCGACAGCAATTAGATAGAGAAGTCTTCTCATGCTCTCGATTCTCCCTAAGGCCTCCGTTACCGGGCCAATCGTGTCCCAAAGAAAATGGGGAAGTTGAATCCCCCCTAAGAGCCAACATTCAATCTACCTGACGCTAGCACACGCCTGGAGTGCTTTCAATAGATTTTTGGTTCTCCCAAATGCATATCGGCCCCCGTGTTCCAACTTGAGTTGCATGGTGCGGCCAACGGAGAATTCGATCTGGAACTTGAGAGATTGAACAAGGCAAGTGGCCTCTTTCCTCGTAAGACGTCTGGAGAGAACAAACTGGCTGTGAGTCCGTCCAATGGATATGGAATCCAACGGAAGCCCCCTGCTGAGTAGCCTTATGCGCCTGATCTCGAGAAGAGAAAGAGTCGGGGCCGGGACTTTTCCGAAGCGGTCTCGCATTTCTTGCTCTGTCTCATCAACAGCCTCAACCGAACGAGTGTCTGCAAGCCTTCTATAGAGCGACATCCTCTCGACATCGTCTTCTACATAGTCCTCGGGGACGTAGGCACTCATCTCGACCTTGAGACGTGCCGGCTTTTCTTCGACGACTGCTTCTCCCTTCAGTTCGCGACTGGCCTCCTCAAGCAGCCGGCAATAGAGATCGAATCCGACGCTCAAGATGAAACCGTGCTGCTCGGGACCAAGGATGTTGCCTGCGCCACGTATCTCAAGGTCTCTCATGGCTATCTTGAAGCCCGCACCAAGTTCGTCGCACTCTTCGATGGCCCTGAGCCTTTTCTCCGCGGCTTCTGTCAAAGCCTTTCCTGGAGGTACAAGCAGGTATGCGTATGCTTGCTCCTTTGACCTGCCCACCCTGCCTCGCAACTGGTAGAGCTGCGCGAGGCCGAAAGCATCGGCTCTGTTCACAATCATCGTGTTCACGTTTGGCATATCGATCCCGGACTCTATTATCATCGTGCAGACCAGAACATCAAACTCCCTATCTATGAATCTCAACATCACTTCCTCAAGGTCTATCTCGCGCATGCGTCCGTGCGCAACCGCGAACGAGAGTTCTGGCACAAGAGCCCTGAGGAAGCGCACCACAGAATCAATGGAGTAGATTCTATTGTGAACAAAAAAGGACTGTCCGCCCCTATCGGCTTCCCTCAGCAAGGCCTCTCGAATGAGCTCTTCGTTGAACTCCACGATCTCGGTCTTGATGGGTACTCTGTCCCTCGGGGGGGTGTTCATGAGTGACATGTCCCTTGCTCCTACGAGGGACATATGCAGGGTCCTGGGAATCGGAGTTGCGGTCATCGTCAGGACATCTACGAGCTTTTTCCTCTTACGAAGGGCCTCCTTGTGGGCAACGCCGAAGCGCTGCTCCTCGTCAATTATGAGCAGACCCAAGTCTCTGAACTCGACGTCTCTCTGAAGAAGTCTGTGGGTTCCGATCACGATGTCCACGAGCCCTTCCCCTAGCCCCTTCACTATCCTCTTTTGGTCTGCTTTGCTCTTGAAACGGCTCAACATGTCGATTTTGACGGGGTAGTCTGCCAGTCGTTCAGAGAACGTGTTGTAGTGCTGTTGAGCAAGGACGGTCGT
>Ga0315274_10004199_pt1 | contig 21253 bp, 18 predicted proteins | sample YL17G02_20_MG_FD_203700 | JGI IMG/M metagenome (GOLD analysis project Ga0315274, IMG submission 203700) | Sediment microbial communities from Yellowstone Lake, YNP, Wyoming, USA - YL17G02_20 | ecosystem: Environmental > Aquatic > Freshwater > Lake > Sediment | place: USA: Wyoming | collected...
CAGGCGCCAGTTGTACCAAGGCTTAAATCAGTGGCATTGGTGTAAAAGGTTGCTCCAGCAGTAACATATCCCATGAGATAATGGTCGGTATAATAAGGAGTGGGTCCTCCATAAGCCATTCCACGATAAATTTCAGTTATTTGAGATGCATCACAGCCTATTATTGCCCATTGTATACAATTAGTTGCCATGTCGTATCTATTATCAGTACTTCCATTATTCCGATAACCAAATTGTGCATTTGTAATGTTGGATCGTGTTTGCCATATTAACCCAATAGCATTTGGGGCTTCACTAGAACAATCAGCATCTTGCCAAGAAAGAGGATTAGCGGGTGTCTTGTTATAAGCATTAGTAAAAAAAGTGACGCCAGTTGTAGTGTAACCTACAATATAGAGATGTATTGAATCTACAGAATTATTATAATAAACTTCAAAAATATGATCACTATCAACTCCTGTAAAACCCCAATAATGATAATCAATAGTAACATTTCCTAGATAATTATCACTACTGCCGTTCTTTCTCAAACCAAAATTTGCTTGAGGAGCAGCATAACCTTCAACATGGAGTATTACTCCCGTCACATCAGAACCCAGACCAGAAACATAGTTATCTAAGTCAACATCTTGCCACGAGGCGACTCTGCCGGGAGTGCATTCAATAGGTGTTACCCAATAGAAAGTCTGGGTGCCTATTTGAGCTTCAACTTCAACATATATAGAAGAGGACTTACTGTTATCAAGTTCTATGCCTGCTTGTAAGTCATCAATTTCTTGCCAGGTCCATTCCTGATTAGTACTGGGATTAACTTGATATTCAGTAAAAGTCAAACCTTTGGTGTTGACCCAGTTACCGCTGAATAATTGGCCATAAGTCTTAATCAGGGTCCGAGCCTTACCCTCAATATTGGCATAGATTCTTACTCTGGTTATGCCATGTATATGAGAAAGAGGTTGGGTAGCTGCTCCTTGAGAGGTATTTTCCAACTGGTATAAATCTTTACCTGTACCATAAACATAATCTTGATAAGAAGCTCGGAGTTCAGAATACATGGCTTGGCCTTGTTTATTCTCTCCGGCTCTCTCCCCACCCTCTAGATTCCAGGTGTCCTTTTTAATTTGGATTAAGCCATTGTTTTTCCAACTAAGCCTATTAGCTGTTGGATCGATAAGTAAATCACTTAATGAATCGATTTTAACGCTTCCTTTTGACTGATCAATGGCTAAAATATTCCCTTCTTGATCATAAGTATTGCTTCCTACTGGAACCTCCTTACTGTCAGAGGTAAGGCTAAACCAGTTTTCGCCTCCATAGGAATTCAGCTCTGTTAAGTCTCCCGGTCCTTCAGGTATTGATAAAGTGTAGCTAGAATACTTGAGGTCTTTTTCTTGAGCTTCAGCTTTGGGAACTTCAGCTTGGACCTGAACTCCAGGGAGTCTGTATTTATTGAAAAAAGGGAAATAAAAAATCCCCGCTCCAATCAAGAGAGCAGTGACAGAAAACAAAATCAGGGTCTTTGTTTTCATTGCTTGTTACTAATTAAAAGATGCCAAAACTTCTTGAGAAAACTAGTCTTGTTAGTTTAGGATATTATAGCAAAGATTGCAAAATAAAAATAAGTCAAGAACCTTATTGTTTAAGGGCTAAAATTGTTATCCCTACCCCTATCAGCAAAATCGCAACTATTTTTTGGGCAACAATCTCTTTGGAAACATCTTCTTTTATGACATTTGGAAATTTAAAAGAAAGCAGAAGGGTTATTAGCAATAAAAAGACAAATTGCACTCCCTGCAGCGCCTGAATGACTGCAACATAAGACAAAGGCACGATGGCGAGTGCAAAATTTTGAAGAATATTAGAAACAGCGCCTAAAGATTGATTTGCGGCAAAAAAAGCAAATGTTTTCTTGGGGAAAAATTCTCTTTTTTTAAATACTTCTTTCCTGACTTCTTTGAAAAATAGGAAAAATAAAACGGCCATCAAAAATCCGCCAAGTTTTGTCCAGATAAAACCATTCCAAAAGGATTGCGTTTCGTAGACATTTTTTGTCAGAACAAAAGATAAAGAAAATAACAAAGAAGCAACCAAAGAATTTTTCAGGCTCAGAAAGTTTATAGTTTTGCCTTTCTCTAGGGTAATAAGAACACTACCTAAAATTAATAATAAAAAGGCGATAATTCCCAAAAAAGAGAGGGTCTGAGTTTCGGAAGAAAAGAAGTAAATAATCAAAAAGGTAAATATGGGAGAGAAAGCTCCAACCGCTGGCACTACCCGCGATGCCTCAAATTTACATAAAGATTTATTAAACCAAAAAATGCCATAAAAATATAAAGCGCCCGCCAAAAAACTTATAATTATTTGGTTCAATTCCGGAACGTAAAAATGGACAAAAGGAATTAAAACCAAAACCAAAGCCCAGGGGAGCCCGATATAGAAAGTATAGACTTCGGGTTTCGGCACTGCTCCGGTTAAAAGATATTTATCTCCTAAAAAAACAATGGCTAAGATGAAATAAAAAGAAATTGTTAATAGGAGCCAAAGCATTTTTTAAGTATGGAAAATTATTTTTTCTATTTTAAAAACTCCTCTTTGCTCAGCTTCAATAAAACCTTGCATGGCGCATTCGGCCAGAACCCCGGAGTTTAAAAAATCAAAAAGCCATTCGTCCGTATAATCTGGGTTTTCTTGGACTATTCCGGAACCTAAATGCAAAAGCCATTTTCTGTTAAATTTTTCCTGGGAACCAATAGAAGGAGCAATAATAATTGGTAGCCCTAAAGCAGTAAAAAAGGAAAGCTCGCTTGGTTTTATCCATAAAATGTCAGTCTTTCTTAAGGCTTGGTTAAAATCTCTAAAATAACCTTCAACTTCTTTATTGAAAATTATTTCAATATTTTTTCCCAAACTCGACCCAAGCCCTAACTGTCTAATATTTTGTTCAAAATATTCTTTAACCTCTGGCCTTGTACCAATTGATATAATAATCTTAATTTCCCTGAATTGTATTCTCTGGCTTAAACTTTTTATTATTTTAATCCCGATTTCTTTTTGAGCCCCTGCTCCGCCTATCGTAAACATTATAGTTAAAGGATGATCTGATTTTTTCGGCAGTTTTTTGAGATATTTTTTAATTATAGGAGAATATTGCTCAAAATATTTTCTTTGCGGATCTAAATTTAAAACTCTGTTTCTTAAATCTTCTTTTAAGATTTCCATTTTTTGATTGCCGATATTTTCTAAAGGCAAGGGATGACCAGTTAAAAAAATGTTTTCTTCTTTAACGCCATAGAGTTTCAGTCGGTTTTGAACCCAAGTATTGGGAGCTAAGTATTTAATTCTGCTTTTTTGAGGCTCCAAAGGAACCCAGGATCTGGAAATATCAGCATCACAAGGAATACAAAAAATATCTCCCGGATAATTAAAAAATTCGGCCATGAAAGCCGGGATAAAAAAAGTGGTTAAAAAAGGGGGTATTTTTTTGTTTTTGCCAACCGCCGAACATGAATAAAAGCTTAGCTGTTCAATAAACTGTTTTCCCCAACCTCTCTCAATGAAGCCAAAAATATTCTTTAAAACGATATTTGGTTTTGATAAATCTCTTTTTGGATAATAACTGAAAATTTTTTGGAGTTGGTCGTAAGCGAAAAATATAAATTCGCCAATCAGGGGAATACTTTTAAATCTACTTACAAATTCATAAGATTTTCTACTATTTTCCCAAACTCTCTGATCTTTTAAAGGAATTCCTGTGTAACGATTGGCGTTTATGATTTTTTCATTAAAAGCTAAATGAATTAAGGGATAAGCGGTTCTTAAATGGCCGTAACCCATATCAACTGCCACCAGCCAGCATTTGTTTTCAGACAATATTAATTTTGCTCCTTTTTTTGTAGTCATATCCTTATTCTTATATTGTAGCAGATTTTCCGATTATTGATGAAATAGTATAAATAAAAAATGCTCTCGAAATTAGAGAGAGCATTTTTTGTCATCATCAAGTTTTTAAAAACTTTAGTTTCTGCTTTTCTTGTATACGCCAATTGATAAAACCTAAAACTAAATAAGAAACAAGAATGAATGCCCAATGAATATTTTTAAAAATTAAAGGGGCCCAGGAAATTTTAGAAAAATAATCAATCACCTTAATAATATAATTTATCATCATATAAACCGGCCAGGATAAAATCTGGCCTAAAGACTGAAGAAAGATTCCGATAAAAGAAAAAATAAATCCAAAAATCGTTACGAAAGGAATAATCGGCAAAATTAAAATGTTAGCTAAAGGAGAAATTAAAGAAATTTGGCCGAAATTATAAATTAAAATAGGGAAAGTAAAAACTTGAGCTGATAGAGTCGCAGCCAAGCTGTTTCTTAATTGAAAAGTATGAGGAATCTTTTTAAGTAATTCTAAAAAGACTGGCTGAAAATAAATCAAACCCATAATAGCTAAAAAGGAAAGCTGAAAGCCGATATCTAGTTTTAAAAGTAAAGGGTTGAAAGCCAGAATAATTGTGGCGGCAAAAACTATCAGTCTGGAAGCATCAGACAATCTTCCAAAGTGCTGCGCCGTCAGAAACAGGATTGCCATAATTCCTGCCCGAAGAGCTGAGGCCGGAGCTCCGACCATCAGGATATAAGAAATTAAAATAATTATTGCAAAATAAAATGCCTGCTGTCTCCAAAAACCAAGCAATAAAAGAAAACCGACTAAAATCGCCGAAACTATTGTTATATTCATTCCCGAAACTGCTGCCAGGTGGCGCGTGCCAGTCAGGTTAAATTTCTCTTTTAAGTCTTCAGAGAAATTTTGTTCTCCTCCGAACAATAATGCTTCCAAAATTGCCGATTCAGGCCTCGGTAGCGCTCTATTTAAACTTTCTTTTAATTTATTCTTAAAAGAAAAAATAATTTTAAGGGAAGGGTTCCCAAAATTTCCTTTTGCTTTTTCAATTTCGGGAAAGTCCATTACTGAAAAAATTCCATCTTTTGACAAATAGTCTTTATAATTAAAACCTTCAAAAATATCCGGCGTTTTTAATATTCCCTGAATCACCAATTCGTCTCCATATTCATATTCCGGATACTTTGTGGTTGTTATCAATATTTTTCCTAACTCTGGAGAAGAGTTTTCTTCTGGATTATTCATTTTTTTGATTTTTTCGATTTTGATTTCCAGTCTGGCAATTTTTTCTCTTACATCCGGCTCTTTATCAACTATTCCAACTATTGTAACCTTTTCTCCTAGAAAATTTTTTAATGGTGAATTTTCAATCTTTAATAAAGTTGACTGATGTCGCCAAATTCCTAGAACCAAAATTATGATGCAAAAGCCTAAAAACATCAACTTCTCATAACGCCAGGAAGCTAAAATTAAAAAGATGGCAATAATCAAAAACCCCAGTAAAATTTTCTGGGGGATTTTCAAGAATGAACTCAAAAAAACTCCCAATATTAATGAGAGACAGAAATAGAAAATTATTTTTGAAGAGCTCATTATCTTATCTGGCAAGTTTCAAAAAATGGAGCGAGTAATTTTTGAATTTCTAAAAGAAATTCTTGAGGATATGGTTTTATACTCTCTAGTTTTAAGTTGATAGTTGTTTTTGGTGAAAAATTCTGCAGATAATATTTTTTAGCTGGTCTTATCCATTTTAAAATTTGTAATATATCTTCTTTGGCATGAAGGGTAGGAACTATAGTCGTTCTAAATTCATAGTCTACTTTTCCTTCTTTTAGAATTTTAACGCTTTTTTCGATATTTTTTATATTTACTTTTTTCTGACAAACTAATTCATATTTTTCTTTAGGAGCTTTTATGTCCATGGCCACGTAGTCAACTAATTTTTTATCAATTAAATATTTTAGCATTGTAGGATTTGTCCCGTTTGTATCCAGTTTTACCAGAAATCCTATTTTTTTTATTTTCTTTATAAAATTAGGTAGATCTTTATTGATTGTCGGTTCCCCTCCTCCGATACAAACCGCCTCTAAAAGATTTTTTCTTTTTTGGAGAAAACCAAAGAAAATTTTTGACGAAATTGATTTTTGTTTTTTTATCTTTTCCGGCAAAACAATTTGAGAGTTATAACAAAAGGCGCAACGAAAGTTGCAGCCCATTAAAAAAACGGTGACCGCAATTTTACCCGGATAATCAATCAGAGTTAATTTTTGGAGACCACCGATTTTCATTAAATTAAGCCGCTACTAATTCAGTTTTTTTAATTTTAAATTCTTTTCTGTCTTTGAATTCCTCTTGTTTCCCTTCGTTCCATTGAGTTATAGGTCTGTAATATCCGACTATCCTGGAGTAAACCTCACAAGGTTGCTTAATGGTGCATTTGGGACATAAAAAGTGTTCCCCTTCCAAATAACCATGGCTGGGACAAATGGAAAATGTCGGAGTGAAAGTAATATAGGGCAATTTGAAATTCTCAAAAATTTTTTTGACCAATGACTTAGCTGTCTGAATATCGGAAACTCTTTCCCCAAGAAAAAGATGGAGAACAGTTCCTCCTGTATATTTACATTGGATGTTGTCTTGAAGTTTTAAGGCCTCGAAAGGATCGTTAGTATAATTAACCGGCAACTGACTGCTGTTAGTATAATATGGTGTCTTTTTAGTTCCAGCGGAAATAATTTCGGGATATTTTTCTTTGTCTTTTCGGCAGAGCCGGTAAGCGGTTGATTCAGCTGGCGTCGCCTCAAGGTTGTATAAGTTTCCGGTTGCTTTTTGATAGTCTACTAATTTATCTCTCATAAAATCCATTACTTCCAAGGAAAACCTTCTTCCCCTTTTTGAGGCGATATTTTCGCCAATGAAATTCAACAGGGCTTCATTCATCCCTACTAAACCAATAGTTGAAAAATGATTGGCGTAATATCTCCCTCTTATCTGTTTAACTCCTGATAAATAGAATTTTGAATAAGGATAAAGCCCTTTTTCTATGAAATTTTCCAATACTTTCCTTTTAATCTCCAGGCTCTCTTTGGACAAATCCATCATCTTTTCTAATCTGTCAAAAAATTCTTTTTTGGTTTTGGATAAATATCCAATTCGGGGAAGATTTATTGTTACCACTCCTAAACTTCCAGTCAGAGAACCTGAACCAAAAAGTCCGCCACCACCGCGATTGTAAAGCTCCTTTAGATCTAGTCTCAGCCTGCAGCACATAGAACGGACGTCCTCTGGTTTCATGTCAGAATTAATATAATTAGCAAAATAATTAGTGCCGTATTTGGCCGAAGCCTCAAACATTAAATCAAAGCTCGGATCGTCCCAAGGAAAATCTTTGGTTATGTTGATAGTAGGTATAGGAAAGTGAAATGGCCTGCCTCGGCTGTCGCCTTCCAGCATTGTTTCATAAAGAGCTTTATCTAGCATTTTCATTTCTTCTCCAAATTCTCCATAAGTTTCTTTCTGGGGCAGACCGCCGGAAATCACCGGCTGTTTGGCAAAAACCGCTGAAGGCCTAAGATCCAAAGTAATATTTGAAAATGGACATTGAAAACCAACCCGCGTGGGTATGGCCATGTTGAACAAAAATTCTTGGAGAGCCTGCTTCACCTGCTGATAATTTAAATTGTCGTAGCGGACAAAAGGAGCTAAAAGCGTATCGAAGTTTGAAAAAGCAACCGCTCCTGCTGTTTCGCCTTGCAAAGTGTAAAGAAAATTTACCATCTGCCCCAGAGCTGTTCTCAAATGTTTTGCTGGCTTTGCCTCTACCTTTCCGACAACACCTCTGAACCCTTTTAACAAAAGATCATACAAATCCCAGCCGGCGCAGTAAGGGCCCAAAGTATCCAAGTTATGAATATGCAAATCTCCAGATTCGTTTGCCTCTCTAATTTCTTGAGGATAAATTTTGTTTAACCAATATCTTTTTATGATATAAGAAACTCCGTAATGATTCAGGCCTTGCAAAGAAAAAGCCATGTTGGCATTTTCTTGAACTTCCCAGTCGAGTTTTTCCAAATACTGATCAAACCTTTCCACTGCTTCCTCGCTTACTGCTACTGCTTCTCTGATTCTCCTTCTTTGCTCTCTGTATAAAATGTAAGCTTTGGCAGTATCAACTAATCCTTCCAAAATTAAAACTTCTTCAACTACGTCTTGAATCTGTTCGACTTGAGGAATTTCGCCTTTTTTAAATCGGCGATTAAGAATTTTTACTATTTTTTCAGAAAGCTTTTTAGATTTTTTACCATCACCCTGGCCCGTAGCAGTAATGGCACGAAAAATGGCGTCAGAAATTCTAGTTTGATCAAAATCCACAAGTGTCCCGTCTCTTTTTTGTACCTTTTCAATTTTGTTTTCCATGTAAAACAGAAAAAATGGTGAAATTATTATATTTTACTCCGACAAAAAAACTGGGTCAACTCCCAGTCAAGCCTAAGACCTGTGGAAAAGTAAATTTTTAAAAAAATTTACAATTTTTTGACAAAATTTTAAAAACCGGTTGCAATCAGCATTACTTTTAGCTCTCCTTGCTTCATTTTTTCATCTTGGGTCGCTCCAAAAATCACTTTTGCCTCAGGATTTACCTCTTGAGTGATGATTTTCGCCACTTCATCGATTTCAGATAGACTCAAATCATCTCCGCCGGTAATATTAAACAAAATCCCTTTAGCTCCTTTGCAAGAAATTTCTAGTAAAGGAGAATTCAAGGCTTTTCTTGTTGCTTCTTCAGCTCTTTTTTCACCTTTAGCCGAACCTATTCCAAAAAGAGCCGAACCAGAATTTTTCATAATCGTCCGGACATTGGCAAAATCAACATTGATAATTCCAGATTGCAAGATTAGTTCAGAAATTCCCTGGACAGCCTGCCTTAAGATTTCATCGCAGACCCAAAAAGCTTTAGTTAAAGCAATATTAGGATTTAAAACTAAAAGAAGTCGATCGTTTGAAATCACAATTAAACTATCAACTTTTTCTTTTAGTTTTGCTATACTTTTGTCAGCAATTTTTTTTCTGAAAACTCCCTCAAAAGAAAAAGGTTTTGTCACAATGCCAACTGTTAACGCTCCAAGATTTTTTGAAATCTCGGCCACCACTGGCCCTGCGCCACTACCAGTTCCACCACCCCCTCCATAGGTTATAAAAACCATATCTGCTCCTTTTAAAATTTCTTTTATTTCTTCTCTCTGTTCTTCGGCAGCCTTTTGTCCAATCTCAGGATTCATCCCCGCTCCCAAACCTTTAGTCAGATTTTTTCCTATTCGAATTTTAAAATGGGCTCTTACTTTTTTAAGGTCCTGGAAATCAGTATTAATAGCAATCAGATCTACGCCTTCAATTTTACATTTCATCATTCGAGCGATAGTATTGCATCCAGATCCTCCGACACCAACTACTTTTATTTTTGTATTTACCATATTTTTTATTTTATAAAAAGTTTTTATGGTCTATTCTGAATTTTTTCAAAAAATTTAGACAACCCGACTAAAATTTATTTGAATAAATTTTAGTTTAGGGTATGAATATCTTGAAAAATTTTTTAAGTCTGGAACCAATTCCTTTTCCGAAAGAAAAACTTTCTCCGGATTCCAAATCAGTTCCTAAGAGCACCAAACCGCAAACAGTAGAAAGTGAAGGATCCTGTTGGTTGGGAGAAAATCCGGTCGGATAACCTATTCTGGCTGGTAATTTCAAATATTTTTTTGATACTTCAACGATTTTTGGCAATTTGGCTCCCCCGCCTGTCAAAACTACACCACAGGGAAGCAGATCTTTTCGAAAAATTTTCTTTAATTCTTTATTAATTTCTGAAAAAATTTCAGAGATTCTCGCGTCAATAATTTTAATCAGCGCCTTTCTGGAACAAGAAAAAGAATCTAATTTAATCTTATTCTTCATCGGTTGATGACGTCTGGATTTTTTCCCTTTACTTCTTAAACCACAGGAACCAAATTCCAATTTTATCCTTTCGGCGGTATCAATATCCGTTTTAAAACCAATTGCAATATCATTTGTTATATGGGCCGATCCGATTGGTAGAATAGCAACATGAATTAAAGAATTTTCCTCAAATACCGCCATACTGGTTGTTCCCGCTCCAATATCAACAAGAGCAACTCCTAATTCTTTTTCTTTCTTGGTTAAGACGGCTCTGGCGCTGGCTAAAGGACTAACAACTAAGTCATCGATATGGATACCGGAATTCAAAACTGTTTTTGTTAGATTTTTTAAATAAGGAGAGAAACCGCCTACAATTAAGGCATCAACTTCAAGTCTCACTCCTTCTGTTTCCAATGGTTCTTTTACTCCCTTGTCTCCATCAACAATAAATTCTTTTGGAAAAACTTCCAATATCTCTTTGTTTGGAGAAATAGATATTGCCTGGGCAGCCTGGATTACTCTTCCAACATCTTCTTGAGAAATTTTTTTATCAGCTCGGGAAACAGAAACAAGACCGTGAGAAAAGTTAGAGAATATGTGACTTCCACCAATGTTAATATAAGCCGAGTCGATTCTTTTTCCCACGGATCTGTTCACTCCTTCAAGACAAATTTTAATAATTTTAGACGTCTCTTCTGGATTAATTATTACTCCCTTCCTCACTCCAGAAGAATTTTCTTTAATCCCAGCCAGAACTTCCAGCCTTTCTTCTTTTGCCTTCTTCTTGGCGACCAGAACTTTTATGTCTCCAGATCCAATATCAATTCCAGTTATATTAAAATTTCTAGCCATTTTGTCTTTTATTAAAAATTTTTAAAAAATAATATTTTTGTTTTCTCTCCATTAATTTGGCTTCTTTTAAAAAATTCTCATGATCATATCCTACAAGATGCAAAATTCCGTGAATCAAACAACTTATCATTTCTTCTTCAAAACTCGTTTTAAATTTAACCGCATTTTTTTTAACTTCTTGAGGGCAAATTATAATTTCTCCCAACATTTTTTTAGCCTTTGATTTTTTGTCGATAAACTCCAGATGGCCAAAAGATAATACGTCTGTCGCCCTGTTTTCCCCTCTATATTTTTTATTTAGCTCTCTGATTTTTTTTCTGGTAACGAAAGCGACAGAAAGTTCCAGGTTATTTCTTTTTTCTTCCTTCAGTATTTTTCGGGCAACTTTTTTAAAGAAACTCTTATTGATTAAAACGGGAGTAAGATTATTAATTTCAATCATAATCTATTTGTCGGAAAGTAATTCTTTTACAATTCCGCTGACAAGACTTCCATCTACTTTTCCTTTTACTTTCGGCATCAACTGCGCCATCACCCGACCCATGTCTTTTTGCTCTTTAGCGCCAACCTTAATAATAATATCTTTAACCAATTTCCTAATTTCTTCTTCTGACATCTGCTCTGGCAAATAGGATTTCAAAATTTCCATTTCTTTTTTCTCTTTTTCTGCCAATTCTTGCCTTTTTCCTTTCTCAAATCCTAAAGCCGCTTCTTTCCTTTTTTTAATTTCAGAAGAAATAACCTCCAAGATTTCCTCATCAGTAAGATGACTTTTGTCATTAAGCTCTTTTTCAGCAATATTAGTATCCGTCTGATAAATCTTGTATCTTTTTGTCTTCTCTTTATTCAAAAGAGAAGACAAAAGCAATCGGAGAACCGAAACTTTTAATTCATCTCTCTCTTTTTGAGATTTCTTTAAATTTTCCTGAATTTTATCTTTTAGTTTCATAAAACTAAAAGTTAAAAAGATTTACTCTTCTAATTTTCCTAACTTCCTCAAGATTTGATATTGTTTCCTCAGCTCCACTCTTCTTAAAGCCGCTCTTTTCTTTGTTTCGTCTGATTCCTGTCTTCGTTTAAACATGTTCTTTCTTGCCTGAAGCAAAACCCCGCTTTGTTGGACTCTTTTTGTAAAGCGACGGATCAAATTTTGAGAAGTCTCTTTTTCTTTTTTTCTTACTTCCAAAGGCATAGTCATTATTAGTTAATTAAACATTAACTTTCGGAGTTTTATTTTTCCAGCCACCTAACAGGTGCAAGTGAATGTGAGAAATTTCTCCAGTCTTCCCGATATTAAAAATAAGTTTTGAAGCTCCAAAAATTTTTCTCTTAATCGCGACTTTTTTTGCTGCAACAATTAAGGCGGCTATACTGGACAAATCACTTTTGGTAAATTTATTTTTCCACTCAGTGTGTTTTTTTGGAATAAAAACAAAATGGACTGGAGCTTCGGGACGAATATTCTTAAAGCCTAAAGTTTTTTTATCCTCGTAAATAATTTGGCTGGGTATTTCTTTTTTAGCGATTTTACAAAAAATACAATCCATAGCTGTCTATTTCTTTAATCTTTTTTTCATTTCAGCCACTACTTTTTCTGATTTAATAGTCTCTTGTCTTCCTGTTTGCATGTCTCTAATAATTATTGTTCCTTCCAAAGCTTCTTTCTGGCCCAAAATCAAAGTGTATCTTGCCTCTATCTTATCAGATTTTACCATTTGAGCCTTTAAAGAATCCCTGCCGAAAGATTCCATAACATCAATATTTGCCTTCCTGAAATCCTCAAAAACTTTAAGACTCTTGCACCTTGCCAACTGTCCTAATTGGGCTAAAAAAATCTGTGGCCTGTGGTGAGATTCTAAGCTCATTTTCCTCAACTTCATTATATTTATAATTCTTTCTATTCCTGCAGCGCCACCGCAACCCGGAGTATCCCCCCCGCCTAAAATTTTTACCAGTGTATCGTATCTCCCTCCACCAACCAAAGATCCCTGTTGCTTGCCTTCTTCCGTTCCTTCCGAAATTTCAAAAACTGTTTTTGTATAATAATCAATACCTCTTACTAAATAGGGATTTAACTGGTAGGGTAACTCCAATTCTTCTAAAAACTCCAACAGTTCTTTAAAATGACTGTGGCAATCCTCGCAAAGATGGTCGAGTATTTGAGGCGCCTGAGCTTTAATCGGCTGACACTTTTCTTCTTTGCAATCCAAAACTCTTAAAGGATTTTCTCTGATCCGGCGTCTGCATTCAGGACACAAAGATGACTCTCTTGCCCTCAAATAATTACTGAGGAGTTTCTTGTAGTATGGCCGGCATTGATAATCTCCAATGCTGTTTACCTCGACAACTAAATTTTTAAATTTAAGGTTTTTAAGAATATTGTAGAAAATCAAAATGACTTGAGCATCTATCACTGCTGATTTTTCGCCCAAAACTTCAAGGCCAAATTGCCAGAACTGACGAAATCTACCTGCTTGGGGATGCTCGTAGCGGAAGAAAGGACCAAAATACCAAAGTTTTACAGGTTGAGGCCAGTTTTGCATGCCATTTTCAATAAAGGCTCTTGCTACCGAAGCCGTACCTTCCGGTCTTAAAGTGAAGTAGTCCCCACCTTTCGTCCTGAAACTGAACATTTGTTTTTTAACAATATCAGTAGACATACCGATGCCCTTCAAAAAAAGCTCCGTATCTTCGATTATTGGAGTATCAATTTTTTCAAATTGATAAAAGTTAACAATGTCTTCAACTGCATCATAAATCTTTCTGAAATATTTCTGGCTAGCTGGCAGAATATCGTGCATTCCAGTGGGAGATTGAAATTTTGGCTTTTTTATTCCTTCCATTTTTAAATAGATTTATAAATTTTGAAAAATTGGTTTTTCAATTTTCCCTACTTCCTTAAACGGCCAAAGCCTTAAATATACTCGCCCAATTATGTTTTGGCGCGGCAGAAGCCCCCATATTCTAGAGTCCGATGATACTTGTCTGTTATCTCCCAAAACAAAGAATTTATCTTCTGGTACAGAAAACTTATCTCCTTGGACCCCCGATTGGGTCTCAAGACCTTTCGGAAGATATTGGGATTCGTCTAAAACTTCAGTGTTTTCTTTAATCACAAAAATCTTACCTTCTTTTATTTCTATCGTTTCTCCTGGAAGACCTATTATTCTTTTTATATAACGCGTAGAAGGATTAGGAGGAGCACTGAAAACAATAACTTCCCCTCTTTGTGGATCATGAAAACGATAAGATATTTCATCGATAATCAGATAGTCACCATTCTCAAAATTTGGCTCCATGGATTGACCATTGACTAAAAACGGCTGAAACAAAAAATAGCGAACCGGAATAACAATCACTAAAGCAATAACTACGATCTTAATAATTTCCCAAATAAAAGATATTGTGTTTTTTATGGACATTTAGGTATTATACCAAGATTTTTATGTTGCGCAAGTGAATGATATAATATATCATATAACATGATTTTAATCGCCGGCCTGGGTAATCCTGGCTTAGAATTTAAAAATACAAGGCATAATGTAGGTTTCCGTGTTTTAGATGAATTCGTAAGGGGAAATAATTTCCCTGATTTTAGATTTGAAAAAAAATTTAATGCTGAGGTTTCAGAAGGACAATTTTCCGAACAAAAAATTATCCTCGCAAAACCTCAATCTTTTATGAATTTATCTGGAGATGTAGTAAGAGATTTTTTCACTTATTTTAATCTGCCAGTTGAAAATCTATTTATAATACATGATGAAATTGATATTCCTTTTAGTAAGATTAAAATCTCTAAAGAAAGCGGGGCAGCAGGACATAAAGGAGTAGAATCAATAATTGAAAAATTAAAAACAAAAGATTTTGTTAGATTTAGAATTGGCACTCAACCCCAAAAAGGAAAACCTAAAAATATAGAGAAGTTCGTTCTTCAAAAATTTACTAAGGAAGAAGAAAAAGTTATAAAGGGAGTTATTGAAAAAACAGTGGAGGCGATTGAATTTTTCCTGAAAAATGGACTGGAAAAAACGATGAGCGAATTCAATAAATAAAAATATAATTGTCAATAGATAATGCCTTAAATAATATTCTGATCGTAAGTATCATCCCCTACTTTTTGGAAAAGCAGGGCTTTGTCGTTCCGCTCTCTCGCTTCGCTCGAGCGCTCATTTCATTCACTTTGCTACACTCCTTAGACACCTTTAGTTTCTAACGTTTTCGCTCCGCGAAAGCCTGTTTTTCCACCACGGAAGGATACTTAATCCTTCCGACCCCTCCTTTTAAAATTTTGCTTATTATTTATGGAAAAAATCATTTCCAATTCACTAAGTAATACTTTAATCGTTAGTATAATTCCTTACTTTCTAGAAAAGCAAAATTTTTGGTTTGAGAAAAATTTAAATAAGGTACTGGAAGCCAAAAAAACTCAATCCTTTTTTGAAGATAATCTAATATTTTTAGAAGAAAATCAAAGCTTTAACTTTTCGCAACTCCTACGAAAGCTAGATGAGTTGGGCTATGAAAAAGTCCTGAAAGTTGAATCGCTTGGTGAATTTTCACAACGAGGAGGAATCATTGATATCCTTCCAATCAACCTAAGTTATGCAGTTCGTTTAGATTTTTTTGGGAATAAAGTTGAGAGTATTGTAAAACTTCCGATAGAAATCAAAAATGAAACAGAAGCTAAAAAAACCCTGATTAAAAAGATAAAGCGGCAAAAAATCTATTCCCAGCTGGGAACTTTAAAATCAGGGGATTATTTAGTTCATCTAGATCACGGAGTAGGAATTTATAAGCAAAAGGTTATTGAAAATGAAAAAAAATACTATCAACTCGAATATGCCGCCGGAGACAAATTGTATGTACCTGAAGGTTTGGAAAGAAAACTTTCCCGTTATATTGGTTTTTCCGAACCTAGAATCTCAAGATTAGGAAGCCCGCTTTGGCAGAAAACAAAAAAGAAAGTAAAGGAAGCGGCGGAAAAATTGGCTAGAGAACTTCTGGAAATATATGCTAAAAGAGAAGTGGCTTTCAGGCCTTCTTATCAAACAAGGAACGAACTTGATTTAACGCTGGCTTCAAGTTTTAAATACGAAGAAACTCCAGATCAAATCCAGGCAATGGAAGAAATAGAAAAAGATCTGGAAAAAAATAAGCCGATGGATAGGTTGCTTTGTGGCGATGTCGGATTCGGAAAAACTGAATTGGCTCTAAGGTCAGCATTTAAAGTTGTCAATTCTGGTTTTCAGGTAGCGCTGCTCTGCCCAACTACAATTTTGGCCAATCAACATTTCCAAAATTTTAAAGAAAGACTGAATAATTTACCGGTAAAAGTTGCGTCTTTGTCTCGCTTACAGTCCAAAAAAGAACAAAAAGAAATAATTGAAAAAATAAAGTCAGGTCGCGTCGATGTTATTATTGGAACTCATCGTCTACTATCAAAAGACTTGGAATTTAAAAATTTAGGGTTATTAGTTATTGATGATGAACAAAGATTTGGAGTAAAACAAAAAGAAAAATTAAAGAAAATGAGGGCTGAACTTGATGTCTTGTCTCTTTCAGCCACTCCCATACCGCGCACTTTGTATCTGGCGCTTTCCGGTCTAAGAGAGGTCAGTCTAATTCAGACTCCACCATTTGGAAGATTGCCGATAAAAACTTTTGTCCTCCCCTGGTCAGAAAAAATAATTCAAAAAGCGATTGAAGAAGAAATCAAAAGAAAAGGCCAAGTCTATTATCTACACAATAGAATAGAAACTATCGGAGCAGTTAAAAATCTTTTGGAAAAATTAGCGCCAAAAGCCAAAATTGATATTGCTCACGGCAGATTATCAGAAAAAGAATTAATCAGAGTGATGGCTAATTTTCAAAATCGGAAAATTGACGTCTTGGTAGCAACAACGATAATTGAAAACGGTCTGGATTTTCCTAATGTTAATACTTTAATTGTCGCCGACGCAACAAAACTGGGCTTGGCTCAAGCCTACCAAATGAGAGGAAGAGTTGGCAGATCAACCATTCAGGCCTTTGCTTACTTTTTCTTTGGCAGAAAATTATCAGAAAAGACGAGAATGCGTCTTGAGGCCCTAAAAGAAGCTGAGGAGTTGGGTTCTGGATACAGAATTGCTTTGAAAGACTTAGAAATCCGCGGCGCCGGAAATATTTTAGGCAAGGAGCAATCAGGAAACATCAATGCTGTCGGCCTTAATCTTTATTCGCAGATACTTAGCGAAGCAATTGAAAAAATAAAATCAAAATAAAAAGAGCTCTAATATGAGCTCGATGTTTTGAGTTTAAAAGTGCTATTTACGCTTTCTTCTTATAGTTCTTGGAATTCTCACTTTATTTTTATTTCGCTGATTCTGTCGATAATGGCTTTCGCAGCGGCCTTTGGCAAATACCGGCTCGCCGCAAAAACAAAATTTTCCATTATTTCTAGCCAAACTCTTTCCCTCATGCTAGAAAATTCTAAAATAATTAATTATTAAAGTCAATAAGTTTTCTAATTCTAAATTTAATGTTAAAATCTTTCAAATGGATAAAGATATAAGAACCTGCCTCGCTTCGCTCGGCAGAACCTTGAAATGCAAAACATTATAAAAACTATTTCAATTGAAGACAGTAAATACCCAAAGCCTTTAAAAGAAATAAAAAATTCGCCGAAAGTTATTTATTATATTGGAGAAATAAAACCTAAGGAAGATTGTTTTGCAATTGTCGGAACCAGAAGATATTCTTCTTACGGGAAACAGGTAGCTCTGGAATTTGCGAATGATCTAACTGAGGCCGGCCTAACCATTGTCTCGGGCCTGGCGCCGGGCATTGATACATTCTCCCACCAGGCAGTAGTGGAAAGAAAGAAAAGAACAATTGCTGTTTTAGGGACAGGATTAGATGAGAAATCAATTTATCCTAAATCGAATTTAGGTTTAGCCAAAAAGATAATTGAAAATAACGGCTGTCTGATTTCTGAATACCCGCCGGAAACCAGAGGTACAAAATTTACTTTTCCTCAAAGAAACAGGATAATTTCAGGGCTTTCACTTGGAACCTTAGTGATAGAAGCAAAAGAAAAGTCCGGAGCTTTAATTACCGCTAATTTTGCTTTTTCCCAAAAAAGAAAAGTTTTTGCAATTCCTGGCTCTGTTTATTCCTCAAATTCCAGAGGTCCGCATATTTTGATAAAAAAGGGAGCAAAATTAGCTGAAAATGCTGATGATATTTTAAAAGAACTAAACCTTCCTCATCCAAAGTCAGGGGTTAAAAAAATCGAAGGAGAAAATCCGGAAGAAAATTCTATTCTGGAAATTTTGAAAGAAGAAGGTTTAGATATTGATAAAATAATAGAAGAATCGGGCTTATCGGCCGCTTCCGCTGTCAGAACTCTTGCAATTTTGGAAATAAAAGGTAAAGTTAAAAACTTGGGAAATAATATTTATGCAATTAATAATCGTTGAGTCGCCAACTAAATCAAAGACTATCCAGAATTTTTTAAAAAAAGGGTATAAAGTTTTGCCTTCTTTTGGTCACGTCAGAGATCTTCCAAAAAGCGAGCTGGGTATTGACGTTGAAAATGATTTTAAACCGAAATATATTGTGCCCCTGAAATCAAAAAAAATAATTAAATCTTTAAAAGAAGAGGTAAAAGAATCAGATTTGATAATTTTGGCTACTGATGAAGATCGGGAAGGAGAGGCAATTGCCTGGCATTTGACCAAAGCTCTGGGTTTGGACGGCAAGAAGCAGTACCAAAGAATTGTTTTTCATGAAATTACAAAAACAGCAATTGCAGAAGCTCTGAAAAATCCAAGAAAAATTGATATTGATTTGGTTGATTCCCAGCAGGCCAGAAGAATCTTAGACAGAATTGTCGGCTATAAACTATCTCCATTTTTGTGGAAAAAAATAGCCCGGGGACTTTCAGCCGGCCGAGTCCAATCAGTGGCAGTAAAATTGGTTGTAGAAAGAGAAAGAGAAATCCAAAATTTTGTTCCCCAGGAATACTGGTCAATCGAGGCCTTACTTAAAAAACAAAAGGAGGAAAAAGAGTTTCTGGCTTCATTAATAAAAAAGGAGGAGAAAACAATCCTCAAATTAGGAATTAAAAATAAAGAAGAAGCGGACAAAATTTTAAATGACTTAAAAGACGCAGAATATAAAATAGTTAGGGTTGAAAAAAAAGAAGTAAAAAGAAATCCCCTACCACCTTTTACTACCAGTACCCTACAGCAGGAATCCTGGCAACGCTTCAGATTTCCAGCCAAACTAACCATGCGGCTGGCTCAAAATTTATATGAGAAAGGTTTTGTCACTTATCATCGAACAGACTCGCTGAACCTTTCAAATATGTCTCTTTTTGCTGCGAAAAAATTTATAACTGAAAATTATGGTAAGAATTACTGGGCGGGATTTCTAAGAAAATATAAAACAAAGTCAAAAGGCGCCCAGGAAGCTCATGAAGCAATAAGACCCGCCTATCCTGATAAAACGCCGGATAATTTGAAAGAAAAAGTGGATGCAAACCAGCTGAAACTTTATGACCTTATTTGGCGACGTTTTATTGCCTGCCAAATGGCGGAAGCCATATTTGACTCAACTAGCGTTGATATTTCAGCCGGGGATTATATTTTTAGAGCCAATGGCCAAATTTTAAAATTTGATGGTTTTCTCAAAGTTTATCCAATAAAATATGAGGAGAAAGAACTGCCTCTTTTGGAAATTAATGAAATTATGGAGTTAATAAAAATCGATGCTTTGCAGCACTTCACCCAACCGCCGGCAAGATATAGCGAAGCAACGTTGATTAAAGCACTTGAAGAAAACGGAATTGGCCGTCCTTCCACTTATGCTCCGATTTTATCTACTATTCAAGAAAGAAATTATATTGAAAAAGATGAAAATAGAAAATTCAAACCAACTGAAATTGGTTTTGTCGTTAATGATCTTTTGGTAGCCCACTTTCCAGAAATTGTTGATATAAACTTTACTGCTAAAATAGAAGAAGAATTAGATGAAATCGCTGAAAACAAAAAGGAATGGGTACCGGTTATAAAAGAATTTTATACACCTTTTGCAGATCATTTGGCTAAAAAATATGAGGAGGTGTCAAAGAAAGAATTTACGGAAAAGCCGACCGAAAAGAAATGCCCAAAATGCGGAGCGCCTCTCTTAATTAGACTTGGAAAATATGGAAAATTTTATGCTTGTTCTAAATTCCCGGAATGCAGATATACTGAGTCTCTGGAAGAAAATAATATAAATATTGATTGTCCAAAATGTATAATAGGGAAAATTAGAGCAAAAAGAACTAAAAAAGGAAAAATATTTTATGGCTGCTCCGAATACCCTGACTGTGATTTTGCTTTGTGGGACAAACCAACAGGAAAAAGATGCCCGAAATGTAACTCATTGTTAGTAGAAACAAAAAGAAAACAGATTAAATGTTCAAATAAAGAGTGTGGCTTTAAAATTGAAAAATAGATAAATTATTGCTAAATTGAAAATGAGCCGCGGTGGCGGAATTGGCAGACGCGTTGGACTCAAAATCCAATGATCGCAAGATCGTGAGAGTTCGACCCTCTCCCGCGGCACTAATTTTGAGATTTTTTAGGTAGTAATTTTAAGATTATAAATCCGGAAATTACACCAATCAATAATCCTCCCATAATGTCCGAAGGCCAATGAATTCCGCAGAAAACTCTAGAAAAAGAGATTAAAAAACTGGCTAAGAAAAATAAAATGCCGGCTTTTTTATTATAAAAATAAATAATAGTAGAAAAGGCAAAATAAAAAGCTGCGTGACCAGACGGGAAAGAAGGATTTGATGGGTAGTTTATCAACAAATTAACTTTATGCCCCATGAAAGGTCTGGGTCTTTTCCAGAAAAAGTAAATAATTTCAGTAAAACCTAGCCTTGAGAGAATTCCGGCTAGAGTTGCTTTTTCTATTATCGACCAATATTTTTTGAAATTTTTAAATAAGAATAAAAAGATAAGGAAAATAAGAAAATAGTTGAAATATTTGGCAAAAAAAATAGCAAAAGCGTCTAATAATTGCCATTTCCCAGCTAAATCATTAATTTTTTCAAAAATTAAATAATCTAACATTAGTTTTAAGTTCTTAAAATCCTAGTTTTTTTGCCCGTCAGATCAATAACTATAGATGGTAAAGAAAATTTAAGGTTTCCGTAATTTAAAATTAAATCGGGTTTTTCTTTTGCGCTTTCAAATTGTTTCAAAACTTCCCTGATTTTAGTTGAGGCTGGTTTTCCGGAAATATTGGCTGAAGTTCCAGTCAGAGGTCGGTCTAATTTTTTAAGTAAGGTACTAAGCAATTTAAAATTTGGAATCCTAAGACCTATTGTTTTTTTGTTACCAAAAATAATCCGCGGCAAGTTATTTTTTCTTTTTAAAACCGCGGTTAATTTACCCGGCCAAAAAAAATTTAAGAGATTTTCCTGTTTTTTATTGATATAAGCAAATTTCTTAGCCATTTCTATATCTTTTACAAAAAGCGGAATAGGTGTTTCTGTAAGTCTTTTTTTTGTTTTAAAAATTTTTTTTA
>Ga0315274_10004200_pt1 | contig 21248 bp, 11 predicted proteins | sample YL17G02_20_MG_FD_203700 | JGI IMG/M metagenome (GOLD analysis project Ga0315274, IMG submission 203700) | Sediment microbial communities from Yellowstone Lake, YNP, Wyoming, USA - YL17G02_20 | ecosystem: Environmental > Aquatic > Freshwater > Lake > Sediment | place: USA: Wyoming | collected...
GGGTTCAAAACCCAGATCCACAGGATCGAGCTGGCCACCGCCGGGACTATCGCCGGCAGAAAGAAGATGGTCCTGTAGATCTGCATGCCCCTGACCTTGGTGTTCAGAAGCACGGCTACGGCCAGCCCCACCGCCATCCCCAGCGGTACGCCCAGCATCATGAACACGGTGTTGGCGAGCGCCTTCCAGAACAGCGGGTCGTCCGACAGCAGGCGGCGGTAGTTCTCCAGCCCCACGAACTCAGCCGGGCGCACCACGTCGTAACGGCAGAAACTGAAGATTATCGAGACCACGATGGGACCGGCCGTCAACACGGCGAATCCCAGGAACCACGGCGAGACAAACATGTAGCCCGCAAGGGACTCGTGCCGCACCATCCGACGCACCAGGCCGCCCCTGCCGAAACAGAAGTAGCTGAGGACCGCCCCAGCCAACGCCAGGAAACCCACGACCGCCATCGGGTAGTTCCAGTTGACCGGGGGATTTACCCTCGCCGCGTAGATCAAATCGAGCTGATCCTGCACCCGGCGCCTGCCCCGTTCCAGGGCCTCTTCGGGCGTGTAGGTATGCCGCACGGCCTTCTCAAAAGCGCGCGCCTGCTCGTCCCACAAAAACTGCCCGACGGGCGTGACCGGCCGAAACCTCGAGTCCTTCATCATATCAGCGCACACCAGAAAGCCCTTCTTGATGCGCGGGGGCAGGTCAGGATTGTCGCGAACCAGCAGATCATACCTCATCTGGTTGATGTGCCACAGGGGGGCCATTTCGGGCACGTAGCAGCGCCCACGGCTGGCCATGTATCTCGAGTTGACAAGCCCCTCAAGCCTCCAGACGCGATCGGTCATCAGGAAGCGGATCAGTTCAAAGGCCATCTCGGGATTCTTCGACCCGACCGGGATTGCCCACGAATAACCGCCCGACCAGGTTATCGGCTTGTCACCCTTCGGGCCGGGCGGCGCCGGAGCCACGGTGAACCTCAGATTCGGGGCGTGCTCGGCAATGGAGCTCAGGATGTAGTTCCCGTCGATCTTCATCGCCACCTTCCCGATGAAGAAGGAGTTGAACTCGCCCGTTTGGAAGGTGCTCTGAAACGCGCCCACCTGCTCCATGCCCCCGAGCGCGTCGTAGACCTCCACCATGTACTTGAGCGCCCCGAGGACCTTCGGATCGTTCAGCGTGCATGTCCTGCCGTCGGGGGTCATGAACGCGCCACCGTTGAGCCACCCGTAGATATACAGCCAACTGTTGCCGTAGTTGGGGGCGAACCCAAGGCGCGTTATCTTCCCGTTTGCGTCGCGCTCGGTCAGCTTGAGGGCATAGGCCTTGAGCTCATCCCAGTTCGCCGGCGGCTTCGCCTTGCCATTCTCATCCACGCAAGGGGGGCCCGCGCGCTCGAGCAGGTCGTCGTTGTAGAAGAGCAATCGGTCGTCGGTGCCATTCGGGATGGCATAGACGCGGCGCTCGTCGCCCTGGCCGTAGGAAGCCTCCTGCCAGCAAACTTCGTAGAAACGTTCCGGGTGAATGCCCTGACAGAGCGCGGCCAGCTCATCGGCAAGGGGAGTGAGATCCTCCAGAGATCGCTGCTCAGACATGCCCTCGCGGATGGCGGCAGCTAGGGACAACCGCCTGCCGGGGCCGAGTCTCTCCAGCGCGCTCATCAAGGGCGTAAGCGACTGTCGGGCCCGAGCCAGGTCGCCGGCAGCAAGGCCCTCGCGCACGCCCTGTGCCCACGCCTCCTGCCTGAGGCTATCTTGGACGAAATCGTCCAGGGCCAGGAAAGTGTCACGCGAGGCCCACTCGCCCACGGAGAAGCGATCCTGGCTGAGCATGTCAGGGGGGCTGCCCCCCGCGATGCCGCACATGAGCTTCTGGGGGTCCATGTTGCCCGCCCCCACCCCGGACGAGGTGACCACCACCCATCCCGGATGTTCCTCCTCGAATTGCCTGAGCGCTGCAGTTAACCCCTGCCCCAGGAACGCGTTCCAGACAATCAGCTCCTTGTGGCCTTCCGCAGCCGACCGCCCGCAGGACGGGCCCAGAAGGCAGAAAGCCAGGATCAGCGCGATGCAAGCGGTCCGCCGCATTTGACCTCGGCCCAAAGGAGTGCGTGATGACAGTCGTGAGCCGGATTATATGGCAACACCCGCAACGTTTCAACGCGGTCGAAAACGACGCCGCGTGAAGTATTCCGTGCAGGTTCCGTCCGGGGTGTTGGTGCTACTTGAACGCTATTAGCCCGAAGCCCTTATGCGCCGCAAGGGCCCGCAACAGACCGTCCCGGGCGTTCATCTCACCCCTTCACTCAATCACCGTCTCTGTCGAGGTGGGGGCGAAAACGTCAACGCCTTCATTATCTGTGGCGTAAACGTTGCCCTCGTTGTCCACGGCGAGGCACTTGGGATAGCCCGGACCGCCCTCCCGCTCTAGGACCCACGATACGACGAGGACACCGTTGTTATTGTATTTGTCTATGCGGCCGAGCGTATCAGCCCTGTTTCTGGCCGCGAAGTAGACGTCGCCCCACCTGTCCGTGCACATCGCATGATACTGCCCATGGATCTGCGCAAACGAGAAAAGCATTTCGCCGCTTCCAGTGTACTTATAGCACGTGCCGTTATAGTCCACAACGAAGACGTCACCGTTGGGGTCCACGCCAGTGCTGTGCGGGGCAAGCTTCTTCTCGGATCCGACTGGCGGAGTCGGCCAACCCATGACGAAACGGCATTCCTCATCGAATACCACGGCTCGTTTGTTGTCCACATCCGCCAAATACATGCGCCCTGAAGCATCAATGGCGATGGAATGCGGTCTCTTGAGATCAGTTTTCCCTCCCTCCGCCACTGACTTGCTAACCACTATCTTCCCGTCAGGATCGAATCTCTGCACATTGTTAAGGTTGCCGTCAATGACGAAGATGCGTCCCTTCGAGTCCACCTTGGCGTCACGAGGCCCATCGAAGAACCCGGGCCCGGTCCCTTTCCCAGATCCGATCTGGTCCAGGAACTTACCATCCCGCGTATATCGGCAAACGCGACCTCCCGTGGGATCGGTCACAACAACATTCCCTGCCTGGTCAAGGCATATCCCATGGTTCTCATCGAGTCGGCCTTCGGTCAGCTTATCCGTTGTCCATCTGTTCACCAGCTTGTAGGCCGGTTCGCAGCGGCCGACAATGACCGTTGAAAACAGGCTCCTGCCCCCTTTGGCAAGCTTGGCCTGAATGTGCATTTCGTTCGGAATCGGAGCCACGGCCGGGCTATGGTAAACGCCGCCGGCGATCGTTCCGATGGTGTCATTGCCCCCAGGTATCCCGTTCACCAGCCACTCCGCTGACTTGTCCGGCTCTCCCGCGATCGTCACCACGAACTGCACCTCACCGCCCGTCGGGACTTTTGCCAGAAGAGGCGATATCGTCGCCCCTACGCTCTTGGCACTGCTTTGCTCCTCAGCGTAGGCGCTCGGATTGGCCCAGACCGCCGAACACGCAAACAAGGCCACGCAGAGACCCAGAATCATCCGTGTCATCTGCCGGCCAACTCTTCCTCTAAAACACACGTCCATTTGACGCCTCCTTCTTCTGGATGAGCGGGTCGCCTCCCGCAAACCCGCGTTGGTGTCGTATCAAATGCATCTGTACGGCATGCTGCTCTGGTCCCGACATCTTCAACGTGGCCGAAAGCGGTGCCGCGCGAAGTGTTCCGTCCGGATTCCGTCCGCGGTGTTGACACTGCTTGAATGGAAGAAGCCCGCAGCAGGACCGAAGCGCCTATGCGTCCTCGAAGGATAGCAACAGACGCTCCCCATTACCCATCATGCGACGCTCACCTCTTCTCAATCGCCGTCCGCGACGATGTGGGAGCGAGAATGTCAACGCCTTTGTCGTCTGAGGTGTACACGTTGCCAGCCGCATCCACAGCAATGCAATCGGGGTAGACCTTTCCCTCCCGCTGGATCTCGATCGATAGAACATAGACGCCGTTGTCATTGTATTTGTCGATATGGGCGCCCCTCCTCGGCCCGCCTCTCGCGGCGAAGTAGACGTCACCCCACTTGTCCGTGCACATTTCATGATACGACCCCTGAATCTCCGCGAACGAGAAGAGCAATTCGCCGGTTCCAGTGTACTTGTAGCACACGCCGTTGTAGTCCACAACGAAGACGTCTCCGTTGGGGTCCACACCAATGCCGTGAGGGGCAACTTTCTTCTCCGGCCCGATTAGAGGGGTCGGCCAATCCATGAGGAAGTTGCAGTCTTCATCGAATACCGCGACTCGCTTGTTCTCCACATCGGCCACGTATATGCGCCCTGCAGAAGCATCGATGTCAAGGGAATGCGGTCTCTTGAGGTCAGTTTTCCCTCCCTCCGCCACTGACTTGCTAACCACTATTTTCCCGTCGGGATCGAATCTTTGTATATTGTTAAGGTTGCCGTCAGCGACGTAGATGCGTCCCTTCGAGTCCACCTTGGCGTCACGAGGCCCATCGAAGAACCCGGGCCCGGTCCCTTTCCCAGATCCGATCTCGTTCAGGAACTTCCCGTCCGGCGCGTAGCGGTAGACGAGAGCGAGCGTGGGGTCGGTCACAATGATATTGCCGGACTGGTCAAGGCATATCCCATGGGTCTCGTTGAGCTGGCCTTCGGTTCGGTTGTCCGTTGTCCATCTGTTCGCCAGCTTGTAGCTCGGATCGGCGCGACCGACAATGACCGTTGAGAACACGCTCCGGCCCCCTTCGGCAAGTTTCGCCTGAATGTGCACTTCGTTCCGATCTGGAGCCACGGCCGGACTATGGTAAACGCCGCCGGCGATCGTCCCGTAGGTTTCATCGCCCCCGGGGACGCCGTTCACCAGCCACTCCACTGACTTACCCGGCTCTCCAGCGACCGTCACCACGAACTGCACCTTGCTGTCCGTCGCGACTTTTGCCAGAAGAGGCGATATCGTCGCCCTGACGCTCTTGGCGCTCGGGATAGCCTGGAAACTGCTGCAGCAGACGTTGCTGCAAACCGCCGAACACACAAACAAGGCCGCGCAGAGACCCAGAATCATCCGTGTCATCTGCCGGCCAACTCTTCCTCTAAAACACACGTCCATTTGGCGCCTCCTTCTTCTGAATGAGCGCGCCTCCCGCAAGCCCGCGTTGGTGTCGTATCAAATGCATCCGTACGGCATGCTGCTCTGGTCCTGACATCTCACAACTAGCGACAGTATAGCGCCCCTGCAGCGTTTGGTCAACGTCCTGACAGTGATCTCTACTGACGTTCCGATAAGAGAAGGAACGCCTTGCCGGGTACACCTTGCGGGTTCGCAAGGTGTACCCGGAGTGCTTCCACTTGACTCCGGCGGCTTCCGCTTCTATAGTTGCCTGTTCTTGCGTTTTCAGGACCGCGGGAGCCGCTCGAAGCAGTGGCGAGGGAAACCAGCGGCGCGGACGAATAGCAGGCCACCCGCCCCCGAATGAGACGCATGCCGACGCCGCTCACAAGCCTTTTGCCAATCAGCCGAAGGAGTAAGCACGAATGATAGAGAAAGTGATCAGGGCAAAGATTGCAGATCTGAGGAAACGCATCGTCAGGCAAGCCGTGCCGATCGAAGGCTGGCAGGTTCAGGAGCTCATGTACGAGGAGCCGGGACGTTATCGGCCGGCGCCTCATCTCCGCCAGAAAGTGACCCAGATCGCTCCGGAATCCATAATCGCCTCCGCCAAGGTCCGCGTCCCCAACGCCTGGCAGGGTCAGACGGTATTCCTGGACATCCCCGTCCCGGAGGACTCCCGGGTGGAAGGACTCGCGTATCTGAATGGGGTCCCGGTGGCCGGGTTCGATCGGTTCCACACCTGCCTCACATTGCTCCTCCCCGGCAGCGAAGTCTCGAAACTGGCGATAAAGCTGGAGATCAAGATATCACGGTATGAGTGGGAAGGTCTCGCCCCCAGGATCTGCCTGAGCATCCACGACCCCGTCGTCGAGGGGTACTATCACGATCTTCAGACGACTTTCGAACTCTGCGGGGAGATCCAGGACGAGGGCTTTCGCGAGAGGCTCTGGCAAGCGATGGAGACGTCTGCCGTGCTCTGCGATCCGTTTGCCGATAACCCGGCGGAGTCGGCGGCCAGGGCAGCCGCTGCTCTGCGGGAGGAATGTGGCAAGCTCATGCGTAAGTATCCCGGCCACGGCCGGCTGACCCTCGTGGGGCATTCGCACATAGACGTCGGCTGGCACTGGCAACTGAAGGAGAGCGTGAGGAAGACCGGCCGCACGTTCGGCACCGCGCTGAACCTGATGCGTGAATACCCTGAGTTCGTATTCCTTTCCAGCCAGGCGAAGCTCTATGACTACGCGAAGCGCTACTACCCTGACCTGTTCGCGCAGGTTCGCGACCGCGTCGCGGAGGGGCGGTGGGAGATCATCGGTGGCGCCTGGATTGAGTTCGACGCAAACGTGTCCTGCGGCGAGAGCCTGGTTCGCCAGCATCTGCTCGGCCAGCGATTCTTCGAGCGGGAGTTCGGCAGGCGTGCCGAGGCATGCTGGTTGCCGGACACCTTCGGTTTCACCGGCAGCCTGCCTCAGATACTGGCGGGATGCGGCCTGAAAGACTTCTGGACCGGCAAGCTCTACTGGCAGTCACGCGACCAGTTCCCCTACGGTCTGTTCTGGTGGGAGGGTATTGACGGGACTCGCGTCCTGGCACACGTCCCCCGCCTGCGCGGGGGCTACAGCGGGGGCGCCACCACAGGAGAGATGCTGGCCGCCTGGCAGGGGCATGCGGAAAAGAAGATGTGCGACGAGCTGGTCGTTCTTTACGGCCACGGAGATGGAGGCGGAGGGGTCACACGGGGAATGCTTGAGTCCATTCGTCGCTTCTCGATGCTGCCCGGCCTGCCGGAGTGCCGACAGTGCCCGGCGGGCGACGGGTTCCGCCGAATGCGGCGACAGTTGGCCGACAACCCCGAAATGCCCGTCTGGTGCGGGGAGCTTTACCTGGAGACCCACAGGGGCACTCTCACCACCAAGGCCATCCTCAAGAAGTACAACCGGAGCCTGGAGAGGCTTTTGCTCGACGTGGAGAAGGTCGCTTCTATGCTCATCAGCCGCGGCATTCAGCCCGACCTGGACGGGATCCAGGATGCGTGGGATAAGCTTCTCACTAACCAGTTCCACGACATCATGGGCGGGACCTGCGAGAGGGAAGTCCATGAGGACGCCGTCCGCGACTACCAGGAGGCCACGGCAGCCGGAGAACGTCTGCTGGAAAGCAACATGCGGCGGCTGGCCGAGGCCGTTGACACGTCGGACCGGCAGAACCCTCTGCTCGTCTTCAATCCCCTATCCTGGCAGAGGAACGCCGTCGTCGAGATAGAGGTGAAGGATGTCCGGGGCGACATCGTCGTCGTCGATGATAAGGGTAATGACCTGGACTGCCAGGCCGTGAAAGGGAAGAAGGGCAAGTGGCTGTGCGCCGTCAGCGATCTGCCGCCGACAGGCTATGTGGTTCTGGACGCAAGGAAGGGCGCCGGGAAGCGGCTGCCGGACCTGAAGGTAACGAAGAAGAAACTGGAGAACCGGTTCTACGCGATCACGGTGCTGCCGAGCGGCGAGCTGAAGATCCATGACAAGCTCCGCGATCGGGACCTCTTCGAATCCGGCAGGGCGGGCAACGTGCTGCAATTCTTCAAGGAACAGCCCGGCGATGAGCCTGCATGGAACATCGACCGCGACTTCAACCTCCACATGGAGACCGTGGAAGCAGCAACGGTCGAGGTGGCGGAGACGGGCGCGCTGCGCGCCGGCGTGCGCGTCACGAAGCGGTTCGGAGCTTCGCTCATCGAACAGGACGTGCTCATCTACCGGGACCTTCCCAGGATTGACATCCGCACCCGGGTCGACTGGCAGGAGCGGAACGTGATGTTGAAGGCGGCCTTCCCCGTCAACGTCCGCTCACTCAGGGCCACCTTCGAGATACCGTTCGGCAGCCTGGAAAGACCTACGCACACCAACACCTCCTGGGATCAGGAGAAGTTCGAGGTCGCGGCGCAGCGGTGGGCTGATCTTTCGGAGCCCGGTTTCGGCGTGGCAATCATGAACGACAGCAAGTACGCCTATGACGTGCGCCGCAACGTCATCCGGCTGACACTGCTTCGCTCAACGTGCGAGCCGGAGGAGGACGCCGACCGCGGCACCCACGAGTTCCAGTACTCCATCTTCAGCCACGACGGCGACTGGAGAAAGAACCGCGTGGTCCGGCAGGCCGCGGAGTTCAATGTGCCGGCTGTGGTGGGACGCGCATCCCCAGGCACCGGCTTGCTCCCCTGTCGCGCAAGCCTGGTCGCAGTTGATGCCGACAACGTGATAGTCGAGGCCATCAAGAAGGCCGAGGATGCGGAGGACGAGCTGGTAGTGCGCCTCTACGAGTGCGATGGGGCACGAGGCCCGGTCACCCTGCGCTTCGGTTTCCCCGTGGCGACCGTCAGGAGGGCAAACATGCTCGAGGACGCGGGGGAGGCTTTGGAAGTCTCGGACAATGAATCGCGACTCCACGTGAGGCCGTTCGAGATAGTGACGCTGCTGGTCCGGCCCGGATAGCGAATAGGCACGCGATCAGCCGCAGTGCAGTGTGACGGCTTCCCGGGGCGTGTGGCCGCCCGTCAGCGCCCCTCGAACAGCAGCTTCAGCAATTCCTTCTGCCAGCTGAAATCCGGCGTGACCAGGTGCGCGCCAGCCCTTATGAGCCGGCGGCGCTTGTCCGGATCCAGTCCGTGGCGCCGCACTTCGTCCGAGGCCACTCCCACGGCGAATCCCCCTGCCCGGCGGCATTCCCGCATCTCCACGGGACCGTCGCCGAACACTGCAAGCTCCGGCCCGTCCAGACCGTTCTCCTGAATGATGCGCTGGATGACCTGACGTTTGGAATAAAGCTTCACGTCTCGCACTGCCCCATAGATGCGTCCCTCGAAGAGGTGCGCGTGCCCCAGGACGGCGGCCTCTCGGACGACGTCCTCCCGGTCGGTGCCGCTGGCAAGATAGAGCGTGACGCCGCGGGCCACAAGCTCTTCCAGCAACTCCTGTGACCCCTTGAGCGTCAAATCGCATGGGGCCAGGCGCCCCGCCTCCAGGGCCTCAATCCGGCCGCTTATCGCCCGCATGAGCGCATCGTTGTAGATGCCCTTGTAGTGCCACTTGTCGCCGATGTCCTTCTCCGGCACGAGGCCGAACTCCGAGACCAGCTCCACCAGGTGCTCCATCTGGATAATGGTCTGGACGCCGGTGGATTTCTCGATATACTCCCTCACGCGCTCGCGGACGCGCCGACACATCTTCTCGCTGGCCGACTGATACGCGTCGCCCAGTATGCACCTCTCCATCACGTCCTGCATGACCACCTGCCAGCCCTGCCGGATCAGGCTTATCGTGCCGTCGTGGTCGAAAACGGCGTGCCGCACCCGGCCGGTGGGGATGCTCGCGAGGTCATAGCACAGCTCGACCTCCGTCCCCTCTATGTACCGGGCCCTGCGTCGGTCCTCCGCCAGGCTGGGCTGATAGAGGAAGTCAGGATTCTTACATGCCTCCAGGATTTCGTCCGCGGACGCAGTGCCGGTGCGGAACAGCTTCTGCACGGTGACCGCCGCCGCGTAGTTGGCAAATTCAGCCGCTTCCTCAGGACTGGCTCCGGCCCCCAGGCTCGCGCCCAGCGCGCTGGTGACCGTGTCACCCGCCCCCACGGGATCCACCTCCTTCATGTGCTCAATCCCGGGCACAACGTGACAGCCTTCCGCGTCGAACACCAGCAATCCCCTGTCGCCCTGCGTCATGAACACCGGCTTGCCCGACCGCTTGAAGAGCGCCTGCCCATAGGCGACGGCGTCCTCCAGCTCGATCACATCCTCCGGATCGGCCTCCACGCCGTTCAGCCTCGCGGCCTCGACGCTGTTGAGCTTGCGATACACGTTCTCGAACCGATGCCCATAGTGCCGCGAATCCAGCACCACGATCCTGTCGTCGTATCTCCGGAACAGATTGGCGACTCCCTCGATGAACTCCTCGTTGTTCAGGCTCCCGGGGACCTGCTGGTTGAAGATGACGACGTCACATGCCCGGAGTGCATCCTCCAGGTGCCGCAGGATCTGTTCGTCGGTCGCCATGGTGCGCCGGTTCGGGAACCCGAAGTCGATGCGCGGCTGCTCTTCGTCATCGAGATAGCGCTTCGCATAGGTGAGCGTGTCGAAACCCTCCCCCTGGACAACCAGGCCCTCGACGTTCACGCCGATGCCCTCAAGCACGCGGTTCAGCTCCCGGCCGAACGGGTCGTCTCCGATCACTCCTATGGCGCGGACCTCTCTCGGCTCCAGGGCTTGCAGGTTGGCCACGACGTTCGATGCCCCGCCCGGGCTGTAGTAATGCTTGCTCACCGCCTGCGCCTGAAGCCCGGTCTCCACCGACACCTCTGAGCCGCCGGGGTCGAGGATCCAATAGGCGTCCAGAGCGAAATCACCGCACACCGCCACCGCGACTCCGCGGATCCTCTCCAGCAACTCTGCAACCTGCTCCTTCGCGATCATATTATGGCGCCTCAAGCTATCCGAGCACAGAATCGAAAGCACGGCTATGCTACATGGAGCACTGACAACGGTCAAGCGTATGCCCCCACGCTCAAGATGCCACGCCTGATTGGTCTGACATAGTCCTCCACGCTTCTGGCTCGTGTCATGCTGAGTTCGCCGTAGGGCGAACGAAGCATCTCGCGCCTTTGTGGACGAACGGAGAGATTCTTCAGCCGCCCTGAGGCGGCTTCAGAATGACGAGTGTCGCCGCCGCAGAGACATACACTGAAAGGGCTTATTGATGTACGGGGACACCTTGCGGACCCGCAAGGTGCCACCGGCAATGCACTTGCAGTCGCGGCGCAGTTCCCCGACACTGTCGGCCTCGAAACACGAGCCGCGTTGGAGGTCGGCATGACAGGACGTGAGCGGGTCACCAGGGCGCTTGAGTTCCAGCGGCCGGATCGTGCGCCGCGCGACCTGTGGGCGCTGGGGGCGGACACTATCCCCGGCCGCCAGGAGCAATTGGACGAACTGGTGCAACGTGTGGGAATCGACTTCGCCGGTCCGCCGGTGCGCGGCCGGACCAGCCGTCGCTCCCGCGGCGTGCCGGGCCGCGTGGGGAAGCACACAGACGAATGGGGCTCGACCTGGCACGTGGGCCAGCTCGGCGTGCTCGGTGAGGTGAAAGAGCCCGTCCTGGCGGACTGGAAGGCGCTCGACGAGTTCGAGCCCCCCTGGGAGCTGATAGAGACAACGGACCTGAGCGAGGTGGACGGCTGGTACGAGGCGACGGACAGGTTCACGAACCTGTTCTTCGGCGTCCGGCCCTTCGAGCGCTTGCAGTTCCTGCGCGGCACGGAGAACCTGCTGGTGGACCTCGCCACCGGCGCGCCTGAGCTTGAGCGCCTCCTCAGAATGCTCCACGAGTTCTTCCTGCGCGACATCGAGTTGTGGCGCCATCACAAACTGGACGCCATCGTTTTCATGGACGACTGGGGGGCGCAGGACGCACTGCTCATCTCACCCAAGCTCTGGCGCGAGATGTTCAAGCCGCTCTACCGCGACTACTGCGACGCCATCCACGAGCAGGGCAAATATGCGTTCTTCCACTCGGACGGCAAAATAGAGGCCATCTATCCCGACCTCATCGAGGTCGGCGTGGATGCCGTCAACTCCCAGCTCTTCTGCATGGACATCGAGAAACTGGGCAGGCTCTACAAGGGAAAGATCACTTTTTGGGGCGAACTGGACAGGCAGCACCTTCTCCCCTTCGGCACGCCTGAGGAGGTGAAGGAAGGGGTGCGACGCGTGCGCCGAGCGCTGGACGACGGCGAGGGCGGCGTCATCGCGCAGTGCGAGTGGGGCGTCAGGGACCCCGTGGAGAACATCCTGGCCGTCTTCGAGGCGTGGGACGGACCCTTGCCGCCGTGACCGGCCGCGCGATCCCGCAGAGTCCTCCACGGCCACTTCCACCACGAAGTTCACGAAGAACACGAAGGAAGACGACTAACCACGACGACATTCACCCGCCTGCGGAGGGCCACGGGCACCAAGAACGGCATTGTTATTGGATGTACGGGGACACCTTGCGGACCCGCAAGGTGTCCCCGGCAAGGAAGGCACCCTCACCCTCCCCTCCTTCGCGGGCTGCGAAGCCTTCTTCTCCGCCCTGCGTAGCGGGCTTCGCAGAGCAGGGCGCTTCGGAGGGCGAAGCAGGCCCTCTCCCACCGGGAGAGGGAAAGGGAGAGGGGCTGCGACGTTCCTTTTCTTATCGGAACATCAATAATAGTCTTGTCTGTTTTTGCGTGGTGGTCGTCGTGTCGTAGTGGTACATCCCCTGTCCGTTCTTCGTGAGCTTCGTGGTCTTTGTGGTTAACTGCACTTCGACCGGCCGCGCTCACTACATCACCCGCGGCGAAGGCACCGTCCCGTGCGTGTCGATCGTGTACTCCTGAAGCGTCTTGACGGTCATCTCGGTTTCCTTGAGACGCTTGATCGCCTTCGCCGTGGCAACGGCCCCCTGGATCGTCGTGATGATGGGCACCCTCCGCTCGTAGGAGGTGCTTCGTATGGCTATCTCGTCCTGGCGCGGATGCTTGCCGCTGGGGGTATTGATGACGAGCGCTATGCTGCCGTTTATGATGCTGTCCACGATATGGGGCCTGCCCTCCCTGACCTTGTTGACCCTCTCGCATTCCAGCCCTGCTGCTCGCAGGAAGCTGGCAGTGCCTTCGGTGGCGCACAGCTTCAGGCCCAGCTCGGCGAGCGCTCGCGCAACGCCGGCAGCGGTGGGCGTCTTATCGCCGTCGCGCAGGCTGAAGAAGACGGTTCCCTCCGTCGGCAGGTCTTGTCCGGCGGCAATCTCGGCCTTGGCGAATGCCATGCCGAAATCCGTCGCTATCCCCATCACCTCGCCCGTGGACTTCATCTCCGGTCCCAGCTGAGTGTCTATCCCGGGGAACCTGGCGAAGGGGAAGACGGACTCCTTGACGGCCACGTGGTTGATGCTGACCTCCTTGGTGAACCCCAATTCCTCCAGGGTGTGTCCAAGCATCACCTTCGTGGCGAGCTTCGCCAGAGGGACACCCGTGGCCTTGGACACGAACGGAATAGTCCGGGAGGCCCTCGGGTTGACCTCCAACACATAGACCTCGCCGGCCTGCACGGCGTATTGCACGTTCATCAGGCCGATGACGTCCAGCGCGCGTGAGAGGGCTTTCGTCTGCCTCGCTATCTCCTCGCATATCTCTTTTCGGAGGGTCTGCGGGGGGATGACGCAGGCGCTGTCGCCGCTGTGCACGCCCGCCTCCTCGATATGCTCCATGATGGCGCCGATGACGGTGAGCTTGCCGTCGCTGATCGCGTCAACGTCCACCTCCACCGCATCCTCCAGGAACTTGTCAACCAGGACGGGGCGTTCAGGCGAAGCCTCAACCGCGGCGCTCATGTAGTGCTCGAGTTCGCTTCCGTCATAGACCAACTCCATCGCCCTGCCGCCCAGTACGAACGACGGACGCACAAGAACGGGATAGCCGATTCTATTGGCCAGCACCAGCGCCTCTTCGTACGAGGTCGCCGTCCCGTTCGCGGCCTGCTTCAGGCCGAGCCTGTCGAGCAGCTCCTTGAAGTACTTGCGGTCCTCCGCTATTTCGATGCTGCGGGGGCTTGTGCCCAGCAGCGGCACGCCGTTCGCCTCCAGATCGGCTGAGATATTGAGCGGCGTCTGTCCACCGAACTGGAGAACCACTCCGTCGGGGTGCTCCGCCTCCACCACGTTCAGAACGTCCTCCGCGGTCATGGGCTCGAAGTAAAGCCTGTCGGATGTGTCGTAGTCGGTGCTGACGGTCTCGGGATTGCAGTTGATCATGATGGCTTCGTAGCCCTCTTCCCGCACGGCCATGGCCGCGTGCACGCAGCAGTAGTCGAACTCGATTCCCTGGCCGATCCGGTTCGGTCCGCTGCCGAGGATGACCACCTTCTTCTTGTCCGTGGCGCGGCATTCGTCAATCTGCTCGTAGGTGGAGTAGAAATAGGGCCTGCTCGGATCCACCTCGCCCGCGCAGGTGTCCACAAGCTTGTAGCCCGGCGTCACGCCCAGCTCCTTGCGACGGCGCCGCGCGTCCCACTCCGTGCACTTGAGAAGGAACGCGAGCTGGCGGTCGCTGAACCCCCAGCTTTTCGCCTTCCTCATGAGGGCTTCGCTGATGCCTGCAAGCCCGCCGTCGTTGCCGACCGCCCTGAGTTCCTCCTCACACTCAACAATCTGCTTGAAGTTGAACAGGAACCACCGGTCTATCTTGCTCAGCTCGTAGATGCGGTCTATGTCGAAGCCCAGCTTCAGCGCGTGACGGATGTAGAAGAAGCGCTCGTCGTTCGGGACGGAGAGCTTCTCCACCACCTTCTGCTCCTCGGGCATCCTGACGGGGTCCTTCCCGTCCGCGCCGAATCCGTATCGCCCGATCTCGAGCGAGCGCAGCCCCTTCTGGAACGCCTCCTTGAAGTTGCGCCCGATGGACATGGACTCGCCGACGCTCTTCATGCTGGTGTTGATGACCCGCTGCGCCTGGGGGAACTTCTCGAACGTGAACCGGGCGGTCTTGTACACCACGTAGTCAACCGTGGGCTCCTGAAGGGTATAAGTGCTTCCCGTAACGTTGTTGAGGACCTCATCGAGCGTGTAGCCCACGGCCAGCTTGGTCGCCACCCGCGCGATGGGCATGCCCGTGGCCTTGCTGGCGAGCGCCGAGGAGCGCGACAGACGCGGGTTGACCTCTATGACCACAATCTCGTCACTGAAAGGATCGCCCGCGAACTGGATGTTCACGCCGCCGCCCTTGACGCCGATCCTGCGGATGATCCGTTTGCAGTAATCCACGTACCTCGCGTAATCGTCGGCCGTGAGCGTCTGGGAGGGCGCCACGACGGCGCTGTCGCCCGTGTGCACGCCCATCGCGTCCACGTTCTCCATGCTGGTGACGATGATGACGTTGTCCTTGCAGTCGCGCATCACCTCATATTCGATCTCCTTCCAGCCGATGACGCTTCGTTCGACCAGGACCTGGTGGACGGGGCTATTTTCGAGGCCGTGATCGAGCAGCCCGGGCGCTTCCTCGAGGTTGTAGGCCGTGCTGCCGCCCGTTCCGCCCAGTGTGAATGCTGGGCGGATGATGACGGGCAGGCCGATGTCCCGGATGACCTCCATGCCTTCGTCCGGGGTGTGGGCGATCCCGCTCGCCGGCACGTGCAGGCCGATCTCTAGCATCGCGTCCTTGAACTGCTCCCTGTCCTCCGCGACGCTTATCCCGTCAGGGTCACACCCAAGCACTTCCACCCCGTACCGCTCGTATACCCCGTCTCTTGCCAGAAAGACGGCGACGTTGAGCCCCGTCTGACCTCCAAGGGTAGGCAGGACGGCGTCCGGACGCTCGCGCGCGATGATCTTCTCTATGATCTCTGCGGTTATCGGTTCGATGTAGGTCCGATGGGCCATGACCGGGTCGGTCATGATCGTGGCGGGGTTGCTGTTGATCAGGACGACCTCGTAGCCCTCCTCGAGCAGGGCCTTGCAGGCCTGGCTGCCGCTGTAGTCGAATTCGCACGCCTGACCGATGATGACCGGGCCGCTGCCGATCATCAGCACCTTCTTCAGATCCGTTCGTCTGGGCATGGGTCAACCTTATCCTTGCATGCTCAACCGCCAAGACTCTCGACGAACTCGCGTACGTGCGCGTTCACCATACCCGGCTGCGGGGCGGCCAGGATGGACTGGAGGCCGACTGCGGAACCATCCGCGGCGCGAATGCCTTCCACGGTTGCGTCGTTTATGTTCTCCCAGAGCAGTTCAAGCTCGGGGCTGTCCTCAACGCTCTTGCGCTCCAGCACGACCGTGTGCCTCTGCTGGGTCACCTCGACCGCACCGTCAGCGATGTTCCTGACCGGGTAATTCGCCCCGTGATGGCCGCGTTTGAGGAACATGGGCTCAGCCCCAAGCGCCATGCCCAGGGCAACGTGCCCGAGGCCGCATCCCAGCACCGGAACCTTGCCGACCAATGCCTTCACGGCCTTCACACTCTGCTGCGGCGGCAGGACGCCTCCCGGGCCGTCCGAGATGAAGACGCCGGCTGGCTTGCAGCCCAGCAGCGCCCGGGCGGGGGCATCATGGGGAAACACCTTGAGGCTCGCGCAGCTCGCGAGCTGGCAGAGCTGCGAGTTCCTGGCGCCAAGGTTCAGAACTGCCACCCTCACGTTTGAACCGCCGGCCGGGACGGATGGTGCCTCGGTGGGCTCGAACTCGGGCCACTCCAGGGCAGCCAGCTCTTCCCTCAGCCGGTCTGCGTCGGCGTCAATTGGCGCAATGGCCGCCGCCATCTCGCCGTACTCGCGCACGTGGACGGCAAGGCCGCGCGTGTCAACCCCCGTGAGGCACGGCACGTCCGCCCCCGCGAGCGTATTCTGTAGGCTGTCCTCGGAGAGGTAGTGGCTCCTGTACTCGCTGAGCACCTTCACCACAAGGCCGGCGACCTGAACGCGTGAGGACTCGGCAAAACGGGCCGCAGTCCCCACGTTGCCAACCTCAGGGTAGGTGAAGACCAGGATTCGACCCTTGTAGGCGGGGTCGGTGGCCATCTCCTGGAAGCCGACGACTGACGTGTTGGCAGCCACCCAGCCGATCGCCTTCCTGGACGAGCCGGCCAGCTTGCCATCCAGCCGCATGCCGTCGGCAAGCAGAATGTATCCGTCCATGTCGCTCCTTCGCTTCTGTCAGGCGCCATGCCACTGAGTGCGCATGGCGGTGCAGGCCGCGGGCTCCGATGCGCGCCGGCTCAGACGTACTCGATGGTGGCCGGAGGTTTGGGAGTGAGGTCGTAGAGGCAGCGATTGACGCCTTCGATCTCGGTTATGCGCGAGCATATCCTCTCCAGCTTCTCCCATGGCAGGCGGACGGCGGTGGCCGTCCTGGCGTCCACGCTGTCAACGCACCGCACCACGATTATCTGAGCGAACTCCCTCTTATTGTCACGAATGCCGGTGGCGAGGTCGCTCAGCAGCACGGCCATGTACTGGAACGCCCCACTGTCTGCAAGCTCCTCTTCCACGATAGCCGTCGCCGCGCGGACCGTCCGCAGCCGATCTTCGGTGACCTCACCCACGATCCTCGTGGCCAGGCCCGGACCGGGGAACGGCATCCTCTCGCAGACCTCGGGCGGAAGACCGAGCAGCCGCGCCACCTTCCTCACGCCGTCCTTGCGCAGCGTCTTGAGGGGCTCCAGCACGCCGTAGCCGTAAGCCTCCTCGGTGTCTATGCCGAGCTGCTCAAGGATGTTGTGCTGGCGCTTGATCCCAGCGACCGTCTCCTCGATGTCGGTCAGGATAGTGCCATGCAGCAGGAACTTCGCGCCCGTCTCCTTGACGAGCCGGCCGAAGACCTTGGAGTAGAAGGCGTCCGTGACCGCGTTCCGCTTCTCCTCGGGATCGGTCAGGCCCTTGAGCGCGCCGAGGAACTCTTTCCTCGCGTCGACCACCTCGACGGTAATGCCCATCTTCGCGAACCGGCCCACCACCCGCTTGGGCTCACCCTCGCGCATGAGCGCGTCGTCAACGAAGAACGTCCTGAGCCTGTCGCCCAGCGCACGATGTCCAAGCACGGTGACCACGGAACTGTCAACGCCGCCGCTGAGGGCGTTGATGGCCGTCGCCTTGCCGACCGACCGGCGCAGCTCGGCGATCTGTTCGTCCACGAATCTCTGGCAGTCCATCACGGTCTCCACAAAAGGTGCTCGACAAGCCTCATCTCAACGCAGTCCCCAGCCGCGCGCCCCTCTCACCGTCGGGTCCGCGCGGCGAGAACGGAGAGTCTACAGGCAGCCAAGCGAACGCGCAAGCGACTGCCTGCGGCAGCTCTGCGCAAGCCATGCCCCCGCAATGGCTTACCGAAAGAAGACCCGCTGACCGCGGGCTTCGACCAGAGCCCGGAGCACTCAGCGCCATGCGGCCCTAAAGCTCAGAATGCTCCACCGGTGGTACAGGATCGCAAGAAGAACAACAATGACCGCCCCCTGCAGCAGCACCAGAACCAGCGAACCCTCGAGGCCGAACGCGCCGCCGCTGATCATGTCATCTCCGGGGCCGACCCGGGCCAGGGGCAGCCAGCCGTCCACAGACATGCCGCTCACCGGGATGCCGAACACCGCGCCCTGGCAGACGTTCCACATGAAGTGCACCGCGCTCGGGAACCACAGGTTGCCGCTGACCATGTACGCCAGGGCCAGCACCATGCCCGCGAGAAACAGGTTAAACGGCGGCAGAGCGGAGGCCCAAACACCAGGATTGAGCGAGTGCATCAGGCTGAAGACGGCTGAGGAAAACAGTACGCCCCAAACGGGCCTGCGAACGTCGAGCATGTTCTGAAGCAGATATCCTCGGACGACGAGTTCCTCCTGGAACGCGCCGACGACGAACACGGGGATCAGCACCGCAGTCAGTGCGGAACCGCCCGTGCCGGTGAACCGGAGTCGGCCGAGCGCAAGCAGGACCGCCACCGAAAGCGTGCACAGCAGCGCAGCGGCAGCCATGCCCACCCAGACGGACGCCGTCAGGCGCCGTTGGGGTTTCATCAGGCCCAGCGAAGAAAGGCTCCGCCGGTCCAAGAGCCGCCGGCAGAGCCAGACCACGCCAAACGTGCCAACCGCCATGGGCAGCAGTGCAACGGCGAAGATCAGCAGGTAGGCCTCTTCAAGTTCCGCCCGGAGCGCCCCAACGTCCAGCGCACGCCCAGTCCCCTTCAGGAACTCGGCCAGGCCAGCGGCCACAACGAGGCAGATCGTGAGCCAAACGGCCATCAGAGACGCACCGAAGATCAGGAAGCGCCAGACGGTGCGCAGCCGCCGGCTCTCATCCAGGAAAAGGTCGGCAATCTCCATGGCCCTTGCGCGACCTCCCTTCCGCTCCCCGCCCCGCCGGGGCGCCATCCGCGCTCACCCGATACGCAGCCCACGCAGCAGCCGCCCCGACGAGATGAACCCCCACGCCGCTCCAACCGCGAACCCGGCCCCGTGCGCCGCGTTCGCCACGTTCGGCATCACCGGCGTGAGGCAAATCACGAACCAGATGCCCATCCACACGACAACCCGTTTGTCGAGCGACAATCCCGACTGCGGGTCGTAGCGGCCGCGCAGCCAGATGTAACCCAACAGCCCATACACCACGCCCGACATCCCGCCGAAGCTCGGCCCGGACAATGCATACTGCGCCAGGTTGCCCGCGGCGGACGTGGCAAGCACGACCGCGATCAGCATCCAACTGCTCTGCCGGCGCTCAACCATGCTCCCCAGGTCCTTCAGCCAGAGCATGTTGAACAGGATGTGCAGCAGCGAAAAGTGGATGAACATCGGCGTTACAAGACGCCAGACCTGTCCACTGCGGACCTCCGGCAGGCCCGGTCGCCATGACATACGGACCTGCCCGCCCTGCTGCTCGATCGCGCATTGCGTGATGAATAGCGGCTGAAGGGCATCTGGGGAGCTCCCCAGTTTTGAGACCACGGCAACACCGACTGAGATGACTATCAGCGCCAACGTGACGGCCCCCACCCTGCCCGCTATGAAGCCTTCGCTGCGCCACCGCTGGCGCATGTCGATGTAGCTCCTTCGTGCGCGGGCGCGTGTGCTCTCCTCCAGTCTGCTTCTGGCTCTCGCCTCCGCGGCGAAGCTCTGGAACTCCGGCGCCTCCGGCGACTCGATGTAGGACTGAAGCAGCGCGCGCGCCTGGTCGAGATGATCGTCCGAGTGCACCCACACGGCCCAGCTTCCGTCATCCTGCCGTTCGACTTCGTTCGTGATGCCCTGCCCCTGGAGGTAGTCGCTGAAGAGGCGCGCGTGGCTTTCGCTCTCCAGGGATCCTATCATCCGCATCGCGCCACCTGCTTTCCGCCTTTCTCGCCCGCATCGCAACGCAACGAGGCCACCGTCCGACCCGCCCACACTCCCCATCCACTTCTCACTACTTACTACTCACTACTCACTGTCCTGTCGGCGTTTCAGTCTATACCCGCCCGGCGGGCATATCAAGCGCGATTGGGCGCGTCAGCGCGCCCCGCGACCGTCGGCCACTAGCGCCCATATCGGACACGCGCTTCGCCCCGAACGGATATGCTGGAGGAAGGCTTACATCCCAACCACATGATAAATGGCGGCGCGGACATGCGTCATTCTGAGTTCGCCGCCGGGCGAACGAAGAATCTCGCTCGTATCGTCTGCGCACCGAGGAGATCCTTCGCCCGCTGCAACGCGGGCTCAGGATGACGCCCACCGTCATTCCGAGTCTATGCAAAGAATCAGCCTCTAACCCTTTGCTTAGGGACGAGGAGGACGCGATGCCAGGCAGTTCGAAGCGAGCCATGAACATCGCCCGCGCGCGCGACCTCTACGCCCGAGGCGTGAGCGCGAAGGAAATCGCCGAACTGCTCGGCGTCCGGCGAAGCACCATCCACAACTGGTCCGTCTACGACCGCAAGCGGGGCATATCGTGGAACGAAATGCGCGAGCGCATGGGCGACCCCACCCCCTACGATACACTCCGGACGCTTCGCGAGCGGATGGCCCAGATGGTTGCTGAGGGGGGACGGACCGGGCCGGCCGACCTCGCGGAGCGCAGGCAGCATGAGAAAAGGCTCCTGGAGATGACCAGGGTCCTCAAGGGCTGCGAGAAGACCGCCGACGAGCTGACCCGCCAGTTGCTGGCGCTGGAGGAGTTCGCGGAATACTGCGCCCAGAACCTCACGCGCGAGGAGCTTGCCGTCGTGCGACGCGCCATTGAGGGCTTCACCGCCCGGCTCCAGCGGGAGAACGGCTGACAGAGTGAGCGGAAAGCAGTCAGTAGTGAGTCCCTCCTCCGCCAAGCTTCGGAGGGCAAGAGTGAGTAGTGAGTCCCTCCTCCGCCAGGCTTCGGAGGGCAAGAGTGAGTAGTGAGTAGTCAACGGGTGGCAGTTGCCAGTAATCAGTGATCAGACCACGGTCCCCAAGGAGGATCCGTAGCCCGCGCAGGGGGCGACAGAGTATAGCCACGGGCGTAAGCCCGTGGTGGGCAAGCAGGAAGAACCCAGCCCCCGCCTCGTGCTTCGCAGCGAAGCGCTGCTTCGCAGAGTAGCAAGGGGGCGACAGAGTATAGCCACGGGCGTAAGCCCGTGGTGGGCAAGCAGGAAGAACCCAGCC